>JACZCZ010181350.1_pt1 | contig 15747 bp, 15 predicted proteins | sample 8641811 | NCBI WGS metagenome assembly JACZCZ01 (sample SAMN15324610, study PRJNA640507) | soil metagenome | isolation source: intercropping peanut in the first line | place: China: Luxin town, Laibin City, Guangxi Province | collected 2019-07-25 | depth 10cm m | reverse complement strand
GCCGGCACCACCGGGTCTGGATGTGACCGCCGAGGGCGGCCTGCGGGCCACCTGGGACCCGGGCGACGACCCCGACAGCGCCGGCACCATCCTCGTGGTCAGCCTCCGCGAGGACCTCTACGGCCCCGGCATCGGCCAAGCGACCCTGCCACCGACGGACCGACGAGCCGCAGTGGCCGTGCGCACCCTGCGCTGGGGCGCAGACGGACCCGGCACCACCATCGCATCACCAGAGTCGGGCGGGATCCTCATCGCCGACAGCAACCCCCCAGACCCCGACCAGCCATCCCCCGTCCCACCATCGCCCCCACCCACCAACGAGCCGAGCACCACCACCCTCCCCCGCCGAGCACTGCGAGACCCGGCCCTTCGTCCCCCTGTGCGAGCCGATTCGGCGTCCATCGTCCGAGACCGGGGAGCGAGCCGTCTCGACGGCCCCGACGGGCGGGATCACGGGTCCGGCACGCGGAGCCGGTAGCCGACGCCCCTGATCAGCTCGAAGACGAGGGCCCCCTCGAGCCGGGACCGAAGACGACTGATCTGCGAGTGGAGAGCGGGCGTTCCCCTCGTACGACCTGCCTCGACCCAGCATCGTTCGATCAGGAGGTCCCTGCTCACGACCTCCCCGGCCCCGAGGGCAAGCTGCTCGAGGACGTCGTACTGGACGGGCGAGAGATGGACCGGTGTCCCGTCGACGGCCACCTCCCGAGAAGCGCGACGGATCACGACCTGGCCGAGTCGAAGCGGGCGCGAGCCCGAGGGCGACGTCCGGAGCAGGTTCCTCACCCTCAGTGCCGCATCACGCAGGCGGACGGACGTGCCCACGTCCACGAAGAGGTCCAGCGCACCTTCGTCTGCGCCATCGCGGTCGAGCACCAGACAGTCGAAGTGAGAGGTCAGAGCGGCTCGGACGGCCACCGGCGTGCGGGCCTCCTCGATCGTGTGGCCATCGGCCTGGAGCAGCGACCTGTAGGTCCGACGCTCGTCCTCGTCGTCCACCAGTAGAAGGATCTTCACTCGGCCTTCGCTCCGCTGCGGGAAGCAGGTTGCGACCGACGCGTGCCGCTGATCTGGCCGTTGTACCAAAGCGTGCATTTTGGCAGCTGCGCGGATCGGCACGTCCCAAGAGCCCGTCTCAGGGAGCCCCGCCAGCGCCCGTGGTCAGCTGCGGCTGCCCTGGGCTGTGTGGCGCGCTCGGAGGGACTCGAACCCCAACCTTCTGATCCGTAGGTCTGTTTCGAGGCATTCCGTCCACTTGCCGCCATGACCGTTTACGTCCTCTGAGCACCGCTTTCGCACCCTCCGACCTGTCCGCCAGAACCGCTGGTTAACCCGGTTACCCCGAGTTTGCTTCTCACGGTGCTTCTCACGGCGGAGCGTCAGAGCCGGTGCCTTCAGGCGTCGAACAGCTCTGGCTCACGAACCGGAGCGCGGAGCCAGCCTCTCTCCTCCAGGTGATGCCACGCAGCCTCGATCTCAGACTCGGGAAAGAGCCTGTTCTTGCGAGCGCTCCATCGCCCGATGCGCTCCCGGGCCTCGGCCGGGTTCGTCGCACCATCCGGCTCCGTGCCCACCCAGTGCACCGTGCTGAGGAGCTCCAGACCCCACGCGCCCTCGAAGCCATCGATCAGCGTGGTGACGGCTTGTAGATCGTCACCGAAAGCAGCCTCGGCTCGCACGACCTTGTCAGCGGCCTCCACCGCTCCGGGGACGACTTCGAGGGGGCCAGGTTCCCAGGGGCGACGGCTGCGGTCGCCGTAGCCCCTGAGGTAGTGACCCTCTGCTCGCTGCAGGACGTGGTGGAGGTCGTCGCAGTACGGCCCGTACGGCCCCTTTGCGAATCGGAGCCGGAGCACGGGCCGACGGACGCCGAGGAAGTAGGCGAGCTTCTGGACTTCGATGTCGGTGATGCCGAGCACGTCGGGCCAGTAGCCGGCCACCAGGCGCACGAGGCCAGCCAACGTCGGGGTCATCCCCGGCGCTGCCGTTCCGATCACCATCTGGTCGGCAGCGGGCGCACCCTCGGGGGGATAGATGATCACGTCGACGTCGCTGAGGTCCGATAGGGCCGCCTCGATCAACGGACGCACGTCGGCCCAGTCGAGGCCGCCGTTCCCACAGCCCAGCGGCGGGATGGCAATGGAGCGGAGATCGAGCTTCTCGATCGTCGCCCGCAGATCCACCAGACCGGCCTCGACATCGGCCAGCTTCGAGCGTGACCGCCAATGGTCCTTCGTCGGGAAGTTGATCACCACGCGAGGGCCGTCGTCGCCGAGCACGCGCCGCTCGACGACGTGCATCCGTCCCAGGACGACGTCACCCCGCGTCGAGGCGGCGCGGTAGGCGCGATCGACCTCGGGCCAACGTTGTTTCACCTGCAGGGCGATCCCCTTGCCCATCACGCCCCGGGTGTTGACCGTGTTGACCACAGCCTCCGCAGGGGCCGCCAGGAGGTCGCCGTGCTCGTAGCGAATGCTCACCGGAACGGTCCTCCTTCGCAGTCGCAGGCCATCAGAAGTACCAGTCTGGCCGGTCGTTGAAGTGCCAACCGTGGCATGCGGGCTCGCAGATCGCACGAGCGGCTTCGAGTTCCGGCACCGTCCGGGCTGCGAGCCCTAGGAGTGCGCCCAGCGGCACCTGCCGGTGGACGAGCACCTCGGCCTGACGACGCTCCGGCCGCTCGGTGTCCGTCGGCGACGTGAACCAAGGGTCGAACATCACGTCCCAGTCGATGAAGCCCGGGTCATCGAGTCGCGCCGGATCGCTCGTGAACTCCGGCCTCCTCAGAGGGTGCTTGTTGGCGATCACGACGCCGGGCAACGCTGCAACCCGATCCATGTCGGTCACGAGGTAGACGATGCCCTCCTGGCCCGCGGAGCGACCCTCCACGTTGCCGTAGTAGTTCGCCGCCAACATCGGCGAGCGGGGCGCCAGGTAGAACGGCACGTAGTCACCCACCACCCCGCCTGGCGGCACCGGCACCGATACCTGCCGACGACGATCCTTCAAGTGGTCGTGTGCGATCGACCGGCCGGGCAGGTCGAGTTCCGCCATGGCCGAGTCGCAACGCAGGTGCCCGGCGGCGACGATGCTTGGCAGACGCTCGATGAGCGTCATGTGGAAGATCTGTCCCCTCCTGAACCTCAGCTGGCCGCTCACCTTCGAGCACCTACGGCCCAACTGCGCCGAGCATCGTCGCCCTCAGCGGAGGCCAGAACTCCTCCTCGCTCGTCGACCAGCCCATCCAACGGCGCCCGGTCACGCCGCATAGAGCGTGCGCGCCTCGGCCTCGACCGTGTCCCGCAGGAGCGGGTGGAGGGCCTTCCGGGACACCAGGTCCACCGGTCGTCCGAAGACCTCTGCCAACTCGTCCTCGAGCCGGTTCAGAGCGAACCCCAGCCGAGCACCGGGCGCCAGCACGTAGAGCAGGTCGACGTCGCTGTCCGCCGAGGCCTCGTCCCGAGCCACCGACCCGAACACCGCCAACTCCTCGACCCCGTACTGCCGGCACACCTCGACCAAGCGCGCAACGTCCAAGCTGAGCGCCTTAGGGAGCACAGGCGGGGTCGCTGTCACTCCACCATCCTGACACCGACGTGGCCGCACATCGTCGACAACTGCGGCCACTGTTCGATCTCGTTGGGCTGTGGCGCAGCCATCAGAACGGTTCCTCATCCGAACTGACGGCTTGCTGTGGCTCGCCCAGGTCCTTGGCGGATCGATCGACGAGCTTGCCGATCAGCACAACGGTCCCGAGGTACCAGTGGAAGATCCACTCGAGGAACACCGGGTCGTAGTCCCCCTTCTGATCAGCCTTGTCATGGCGCACGCTGAACTCGTTGGCGATGTGGAATAGCGCTCCCTCGTCCTTGCGGGTCAGGTTCTCCTTTAGGAGAGAGCGATGAGCCTCAAGGACACGAGCCAGAGCGACCACCGCCGATCGCATTGCCACCTCATTGCGCGAGCGCTGGCGCATGAGGGCCACGGCGTGAGCCACCTCATCCTGGTGCCCGGCGGGGGCGTGCCGAAGGGCCTCGTGAGTGAGCACCTCAGCTGCATCGTCGTGTCGCACAACGAAGCCACGATCCTCGCCTTCATCTGCGACCCGCATTCCCAGGTCGCTCCGAGCGAGCAGGGTGTTCACCTCGTGGCGGTAGATGGCCTGCCCTAACAGAGGGGAGAAGTCGCCTGGGTGCCCGATACAGCCGCCGTAATCGTGCTGGTGCCACGTACCGGGCCAGGTTGCGAGATCGTGCAAGGCTTCGACGAGGTCGTAGAGGTCGTCCTCACCCCATCCAGCTGCGTCGCGCTGCGACAGCGGCCACGTGACCTCGATCGGTCGGCCGAGAAGATCCTCCAACTGCTTCCGTGGGGCAAGCGACGGATCGAGGTACCCATCGGGGCAGTCGACTCCGAAGGTCCGAGCCCACAAGCTGTGATCGGAGTCGAGACGGTGAACCAGCGCGCAGAATCGCTCGGAGACGGCCTGCAGATCGAACGTCAACGTCGCCTGGCCTCGTCGGGCCGTCCAGTACTGACGGCGCTTGGGAACGGGCGGAAGCTCGTTCATCTCGGACCGAAGTTGGCGTAACCACGTCACCGGCGAGGAGGGCGAGCCGCCATACGTGCGCCGCCCCACCTGGCGACCCGGCACCGCCAGTTGACCGACTGCATCGAACTCGTCGGCTAGATCCGAAGCTGCGAACGCGCTGACGAGAAGCCGGCGAACGCCGGACTCCCACGCTCCGAGAAATGGGGCCGGCCGAGTCGCTCGGGCGATTCGGCGATCGATCTCCGCAGCGACGGCATCCCGAGGAAGCACAAGTTCGTGACTCGGGTTATCGGCCTCGATGATCGTGGTCATGTCCTAGCCCCCGGTGGCCGAACCGTCAGCACCCACGGCATCATCGGAGCCACGCGCTCAACGTACATGTGTTTGATCCTGATCAAACACCAAACACCTCAGCGGCCGGGGAGCCTGCCGGTCTCGCGTGCCCACTTCTCGACGTCTGGCCACGCCCACAGGCGCACCCGGCTCCACGTTCCCAAGGGCTGGGGGAAGTCCGGGTAGCGGCGGGAGAGGTTGTTGGCCGTCTGCCGGTGGGCCAGTCCGAGGCGGTCGGCGATCATGCCGATGTCCACGAGATCTTCGACTGAGACCTGCCTCGTCACCCGGCGCACGTTAGGGCTCCTCGTTGACTTCGATCTGAGTCGGTGGTACGGCTGGTGTGCCGGCTAATCCAGGCCGGACAACACAGTGGCCCCGGCGCAGCGGTAACTGCCCGGGGCCGTGGCCGAACCCTGCGAGGAGGGCCCGACAATGGCCGAACTTACGCGTCCACGCCCAGGAGGTGTGGACGACGACCGCGCACCGACTCCCGACCAAGCACACGAGGTCCCCGTCGAGCTGTGGGCGTTGTGCCTGCGCGACGCCCGCCAGCGCCGAGGTCTGTCCCAGGGCAACCTCGCCAGCGCCGTCGATGTCTCGCAGCAGACGATCTCCAAGATCGGGGCCGGGCACATCTGCCCCCACGACAGCCTCAAGGTCCGCCTCGCCCAAGCGCTCGACGTCCCACCCGAGGCGCTGTTCCCGTGGCCCGCCCCGCTGGTGTGGGCCAACACGTGCGAGGTCGCCCGCTCCCTCCTCGGCGGCCGCCATGCCTGACGCGCAGAGCGACGACCACCCGACCGAAGTCGACCCCGCTGCCTTCGCACGCCTCGTCGAGGAGGTGACCCGCCTTCGCCTCCAGATCGCCGACAGCATCAGGACCCGACAAGTCGTCATCGTCGACGAGGCAGGCGTCGCACGGGCCCGGCTCGCCGTCACCTCGGATGGGGGCTGCCGGTTCGTGCTGCTCGACGAGGACGGGTTCGAGCGCATCGGGCTCACCGCCACACACGACGCCGGGACCATCGACCTGGCGTCCCACACCCCCAGCGAGCACGGCGAGCCCCGGGTCCGACTGTTCGCACTCGACCCCGCCGACGGGGCGGACTTCGCCGTCGGAGTGCACCTGGCCATGCACGGCAACGCCGTGGCCGGCTTCGAGATCCTCGAAGGGCAGCCGACCCGTGTCTGGACCTCGTAGACGCTGCTCGCCAGCAGGCCAGATCGGCCAGCACCTCAGCGTCGTGCACTCGACGCCGTGCTGGCCATCGGACCCGCCCCACTGGCGAGCAGAGGTCGTCCTGCTCTCCGAGCCGAGCCACTGCATGGTCACCGGCCGCCACTGCGACCGACTCGCACTCAGGCTGACCAACGTCCTCGACCCGATCGGGCGCTCGATCATCCTCGACCTCGCCACCGTCGCCGCCCTCGTCGACACCGGCATGACGATCCTCGAAGCCGGCCTCGCCGCCATCGAGGATCCAGAGCCAGACGACTGATCGAGCCTCCTGGGTCGGCTACGCCCGACGGGCGGCCACGCCCTGGCGGGCCTGGTCGAGCCACGCCTCGATCTCGGCGGGGTCGAAGCGGAGCAGGTGACCCCACTTGAGGTAGGGGATGCGCCGCTCGTGGACGAGACGGCGGACGTGGCGGACGTCGACGCCGAGGATCTCGGCGACCTCGCTGATGTTCAACAGTCGGGTGAGCGGGGTGTCGGTGGTGGACATGGATGCCTCCTTGGTCCGTCTCCTAGGCCGCAGCGGGGCGGCTTTCTCGACACATCGATGACCGATGGTCTGCGTCGGGGTCCAGGAGCGCTGGCCGTTGATGGCGGTGACTCGTCATCACCATGTGTTCACCTCGGCAAGACCGGTCCTCGCAACACCTCCAACGAGCACGGACGCTCCTACTATCGGAGCCGAAGCGACCGCTATTACTATCGGAGCCGAAGCGACCGCTATGACCGGCCACTGTCCGGCCAATCGGAACTGCTCGACAGCCATCTCAGGCGGTGCGACAACGCACCCTTGATGTTCAACACGATTGCTACCTGCGGTAGCGGGAGTCCCGGCGGGACCGGCTGATGGCGTGGTTCCGCCCGATGGGCGCCGACGAGGTCGCGTACCACCAAGCGACGGTCGTCGGCCGGGCCGACGACCACCCCGGCGCGGCGCTCGACTACTACGGCAGCCGGGGTGAGACCCCTCTGCGGTGGGGCGGCGCCGGCGCCGCTCGGATGGGCCTGGCCGGCGAGGTCACCCCCGAGGCCTACGAGGCCGCCTACGGCCCCGGCGGGTTCCGTGACCCCGCTACCGGCGCGCAGCTGGTGTCGACGAAGCGGCCGGGCTTCGAGCTGGTGGTGAGCGCGCACAAGTCCGTCGCTGTGCTCGGTGTGATCGACCGGGCCGACGCCATGCACCACCTGCTCGACGTCGAGACCGACGCGACCATGGACTGGCTCGATACCTGGTTCCAGGAGCGCGGCGGGCGCCGAGGCCGCGCTCAGGTTCGCACCGCCACAGGCGGGCTGGTCTACGCCCGGACCCGTCATGGGACCTCCCGGGCGGGTGACCCGTCGCCGCACGATCACGTGCTGGTGGCGAACGTCGCCGAGATGCTCGACCACGTCGGAGGTTTCAAGGGCCTCGACTCCGCCTCGCTCCGAGACACCGTCGAGGCGGCCACGATGGTCGGCCGGCTCCACTCCGCCGCCCGCGCCGTCGCCCTCGGGTACCGGATCGAGCCGGACAACGGTCCGTCGGGGAACCTGCGGCATTGGCGCATCGCCGGCATCTCGGTCGAGGTGTGCGACCTGTTCTCCAAGCGCGCCGACGAGATCAGCGCCTACCTCTCCGAGTCCGGCCGCGCGGATACCTACCGGGCCCGCCAGGTCGCAGCGCGGGAGTCCCGAGCGGTGAAGCGCCACACCGGCGTCGACGACCTCATGCCGGTCTGGCAGGCAGAACTGGCCTCGATCGGCTGGAGCGTCGAGCGCCTCAGCGCCGCTCTCGACGCTGCTCGCACCCACCCCGCCCTCCCGGTTCCGTTGTCCCGGGAGCGGATGGACGCGCTGGCGGCCGAGGTCCTCCACATCGACGGGGACCTCATGGCCAACCACAAGGTCTTCACCCGCACCCACCTCGTCGCCGTCGTCGCACCCCTTCTCTACGGTCACGACCCCGCCGAACTCGACCGGGTCGTCGACCACATCCTCAGCGGAGAGCTCGTCGTGCCGCTCCTGGCCTCCGGGGCCATCCACGAGCGGGCCTACGCGACGGTCGAGGTGCTGGCCACCGAGCAGGCCATCGCCGAGAGCATCGACCGCCTCGCCGAACGGCCTGGGCCAACACTCCCGGAGCGGGACGTCACGGACGCGGTCCTGGCCAAGGGCGAGGAGATCGGCCACTCGCTGACCCCGGGCCAGTGGGACGTCGTCGAGGCGATCTGCTCGTCCGGGCGGGCCGTCGAGGTCGTCGTCGGTGTCGCCGGATCCGGGAAGACCACCGCCCTCGACGCCGCCAGCACCGCCCTCGGCCGCCACGGGTACCGCGTGCTCGGCGCCTCCACCTCAGGCCAGGCCGCTCGCAACCTGGGCGACGAGGCCCACATCGAGTCGCGCACCATCACCTCGCTCCTGTGGCGCCTGGAGCATCAGCAGATCACCTTCGACCCGCGGACGGTCGTGATCCTCGACGAGGCCGCCATGACCGCCGACCGAGACCTCCACCAGGTCATCGCCCACACCGAGGCCGCCGGGGCGAAGCTCGTCCTCGTCGGCGACCCCCGGCAGCTCTCCTCCATCGGGCCCGGCGGCGCGCTGGCTGCGCTCCTCGAGCGCCATCCCGCCATCCTCACCACCCTCGACCGCAACGTCCGCCAACACGACCCCGCTGAACGCCGGGCCCTGCGCCAGCTCCGCAACGGCGACGTCCACGAAGCGATCGACTGGTATCTCACCCGCGGTCGCACAGCCCTGAGCCCGAACCGCACCGAAGCGCTGATCGGGATGGTCGAGGAGTGGGCGCGAGACGTCGACGACGGGCACGACACCGCCCTGCTGGCCTGGCGCCGGGACGACGTCCGGGACCTCAACCGCCTCGCCCGCAACCACATGCACCAATCGGGACGTCTCTCGGGAGCGCACCTCGTCGCCCCCGGAGGACGGGCCTACGCCGCCGGAGACCAAGCCGTCGTCCTCGCCCCGCTCCCGGACCAAGGCCTCGTCACCAGCCAACGCCTCACCATCTCCCGCGCCCACCCAGAAGAGGACGCCCTCGAAGCCCGAACCGCCGACGGCCGCCGAGTGCTCCTCACCGGGACGGAGATCGACGCCGAGCACCTCGACCACGGCTACGCCGTCACCGTCCACCGAGCCCAAGGCGCCACCTACGACCGCGCCCACGTCCTTGCCGCCGGCGGCGGCCGAGAACTCGCCTACGTCGCCCTGAGCCGAGCCCGCAACGGCACCACCCTCCACGCCATCGCCGACGACCTCCCCCAACTCCAACACGACCTCACCCTCGACTGGCGAACCGACCGCTCGCAGCGATGGATCGGCAAAGAGGATGTGGCACCAACCCTCGATGAGCGTGGGATCCGGTCGATGCCCAATCGGTTGGACGCGCTTCAGACCCGCACCAGAGGCGCCGCCGATGACGTCGGTCTCGGCTTCTGAGGTGGGCCGGCGCATGGGCTAGCGGCACAGGGGTGTTACACCACATGCTCCATGCTTGTGCGCGGGCAGGACGCATCGAGCGACTTCAACATGCACGGCCATCGCGGTTGGAGGCTACGCAAAGGCCGCATCTACCAAGGCGGTAAGAGGCCGGAAGTCACCGCCATCTGCCACACTTAGTGCCTGGAAGTACGCGCTACGGTCTGCAACCAAGTCAACGCTGACTCGCGTGTCAGCGAGTTCATGAGCCACCTGATCGATTATCAGCCGAGCTAGTCGGCCGTTTCCATCCACAAACGGATGAATGGCCAGCAGGCCGTGATGCAGCCGTGCCAACTCATACGCCAGAGTCTGCCTCGCAGCCGTTCGGAGGCCCGGATACGCAGTACGCCACCATTCGAGCAGGTCTCTCAGACGGTCGAGGATCTCGTCCGGAAGAGGCGGAATGTAGGTGGGTTCTCTTGATCCGCCCACCCAAACACGCACATTGCGGAGTCGGCCGCTGTACGCGTCGCCCTGCTGATCAGCCATAATGCTCCGGTGCAACATGATGAGGGTAGCAACGTCAAGCCTCTGACTGGGATGGTCGATAGGGCCGATAACGTCACCGATTGAACTTTCTCCTTCCGAGACCCCAAGATGATCCATTATCAGCAGTGTTCGGGCCTCGATTTTCTCTAGTGGCTGCACCACTGCCTTACCGACGGCGTCCCTCAACCTATCGTTATACGAACTGAAGAAGGCAAGTTGATCTTCTGCCGTCATAGGAATTCCCAAGTACTCAAGACGAAGGCCGTAGCCGAGCGGTGAATTCAGCACTCCCAGGATTCTCTCCAAATGGTAGACCTGGTCATGTGCCGTGCCACTACTTAGCAATTCGGCTCGATGACCAACCGAGAGTCGTTGATTTGTAAGGAAGATGAACGAGTCGGCACCATTCCGCCCAACTCCTTCATAGTCGGCTTCATATTTGGACTTGACCTGCGCAAAGTGCTGAGTGGTGGGAGGGAAGTACACAGCTGCGACGTACGCCCTGCCATCTCTCCGACACAAGATGTCCTTCTTTCCGTCGGCGCCCCTAGTGGCGCTTGAGGGTCTACATCCCGGTAACCCTCAACCGACAGCAAGGACGCACAGAGGCGTTCCGCTTCGGTGCTCCCTCTTCGCCAAGCATGGAGGTCTGTCTCCGCTGACATGGCCGAACGGTAGTCGGCTCACAGCTGCTCCAACCGAACACCTGAGCATCAGACGGACATCGTGGCTAGATCCTCCGCTGCTCAGCGCTGCGGACCGCGGCACCGCCCCCTGGCGACTCCTAATGGGCCTTGGCGCCTCTCCTCTGTCGCACCGCAACTGGATCGGCCCACACCATCTGATCAATCGTGGCCCATCTAAGACCTCTGCCTGACCGAGATCTGCCGGGTATGAGCGGCACTGGCTGTCGACCCTCTGGAAGGTGCACAAAGCCTGACGCCGCCGGCCCCGCGGGCAGCAGTCTTCAGCACAGATCGCTAGCTCAGGTGCCACATAGGGGTGTAGGGGCCAGTCTTCCCTTCCCAATTTAGAATGTTCACCGGCCCGGCTGCATTGGTCCACCACCCAATACCCACTGCCAACTCGACGGGGCAGGCGAGAAACAGGTCGACGTGCCGATACCTCGTCCCAAGGTCGGACACACGATCACCTACCTGGCGTGCCCACGCTCCGCACTGCGCGAGCCCACTCATCGCATCGCGCCCGGGCCCCGAAGCAGGCACGAACTCGACTCGCTCGCGGTATCGGTGCCCCTCCGCCACGTAGGCCGTCACCCCAGCTTCGGTGGATCGGGTCACAGCCACTTCGACCGCAGCAGCCCCTGCGGTGACCGGCCCCCTCAGGTGCGACAGCTCCTGCAGGCGGTCGATCGGCTGAACGTCGTCGCGGCTCAACGTCAGGACCTGCTCTCCGCGCTCCATCCTGAGGGTGCAGCCTGTCGGCTCGGCGAAGGCCTGACCGAGAGCGACCGCTAGCGGGAGGTGCGCCTTTATGGCGAGGAGGATCTCGCATCCGCCGAAGGCTGCCTTCAGCGCGCGGGTCGATGCATCGAGAGCCCGCTTCAACCTCTGCTCGGTGTCCGCTCCCATGGGAGCGTCGAGGCGGTGACGCCAGTCGAAGTTGAGGACCGCATCCTCACGATGCGGCGCCGTGTCGTCATAGCTCACGAGACGGACCACCGGAAGTCGCCGGGACCGGACTGCGGCCCGTACCTCGCCTCTCACGTAGCGGCTCGCAACTTCAGATGCCGTTCTCGTCACGGACGCTCGGGGATGCACGACATGCCCGTTGCTCTCACCGATCTCGACCCCGAAGGCGCTGATCCGATCAGCAGCCTCCGAAGGCCCCATGCCATCGAACACAGGCACGATGCGGAGACCTCGGCTTCTGGCTGCCCTCGCGATGGCGGGAAGTTCAACCTCTGTGACGTACGCCGATCCGAAGAGTCGATCAGTGATCCACAAAATGACGCCGGAGCATCGAGCAAGTTCCTCTTCGATCGTTTCCGTTGTCTGATCGCCGACGTCCAGGTCCTCGACGTCTCGCCACGGCGTGACGCCATGCTCCCGTAACGCATAGACGAGTTCCAGACGCGTGTGCCGGCCGCCCGAGTAACTGATGAATGCGGTCATTGATGCTCCTGCTCAGGATCCAAGCCGCCAACTAGGCAGACTTCGACCGGTCGCATCCGTCCATCCACGGCTGCGAAGGCCGCAACGGCACCGCGGGGTCCATCGGACGGGTCGACGATGACGAGAAGCGGCTCATCGACATCCGAGTTGCCATCCGGACCTGAGAGCGCCAAGAGGGCGGCTACGTCTCGCGGGCTGGGTCCACCGCCTGAAGGGTGGCTGTGCCACTCCCCCAGGTACCCGACATCCGCATCTGCCCGCCTTGCCGCCAGCACCGCCTCGGTGGCCCCGTCGCGCGAGATGCTGTACGAGCCTGGGGTGGCTGTTGCATCGAAGATGGGCACGATCTCGGAGACGACCGGGCGTCCGTCAACGAAACCCCCGAGCATGACGCCGCCGGCCTCAAGGGGAAGCGCCTCTTGAGCCAGGTGGCGGAGCCGATCATGGCTTGCTTCGGTGATATCCATCACTCTCGGCAGCTCCTCCTGCCGAACCCTCCCCAGCCGCTCGAACGGCGGCTCGGTGACGCGCAGCACCTCAAGAACCTCGTCACCATGGTCGTGGCGTCCGGACAGGTGATCGATGACAACTTCAGCAGCGATTGTCGCAGCCCGAGCGACCGCTACCGGCGGCGCGTTGTGGATCATTGCGAGACAACCGGTCTCGGTCCCTACAAACTCGACCTCATCTGCCAGCGGGGTGATCTGAGGGTATCGATCGAGATGTGGGCGCCTAACCAGAGGGACGTCGCTGTAGAGCGCTTGTCGGCGGATTCTGGCAACAGCACCACCACGGAACAGCGCCACCGAGACCAGTGGCCGCCCAAGGTCGTGGGCCACCCGTCCGGCGTACTCCGACAGGCCGACATGTCCTGATGCATCGACCAAGAGATCGGACGAGGCCAGCAGCTCACTCAGTACCTGAGGCGACCAGACGATCACGTCAACCGCCTCGACATCGACCCACGGATACTGCGTCAGCTGGTCGCGGAGCGCGTTCACCTTCGCTGTCCCTGCCGGTGTGCCTGGAGACGCCGCATGACGGATCAAATTCGCCGGCCAGAGCAGGTCATAGTCAACAAGTCGAAGACGTCCGACGCCCGAGCGCGCCAACTGATCGGCCACGTGGGACCCAATGGCACCGACACCGAGAACGGTGACCGATTGTCCTTGGAGCAAGTCGGCGTCTGGTCCGGCCCGTAGGAGCATCTCCTGCTTCCCGCTCGGGCGCAAAGCGATCCGCCATTCGGTCCGGGACTGCGTCTGGTCGGAAGCCATCGACAGTACGACGGTGGCGACGAGCCCGGCCTGATTCCGCCAGACCAGCCCGTACATCACCAGCTGCCGGGTCTGGAGATCTCGATCAAGACGCTGGCGTTGCTCGCTGGTCAGGAACGAGCGCAACTCCTCGACCGAGCGCGGGGGGTTGGGCACCGAGGAGCGGAACAGCCATCGGCCTCGGACGCACCGGTGATCCGGGGCACCTAAGGGCAGCCGGGACCGGGATCGGAACGCACCGCGTTCGAGCTGGAACACCGAGGCGGGGCTCGGCCGCCCGTCAGCGGATACCGCTTCAGCAAAGTGGAACTCGCCCTTTGCGCCGTCATCCGGATCGGGTCCGACGATCGCCTCCAGGTCAGCGAGTCCCGCAGCTAGCCCTGCCATCGGCTGCTGCCAGTAGATCTCGGGGTTGCGTGCGTTCTCGACAGCAGCGAATCCATCGGAGGCATGGGCAACCCATTCGTCGATCCGTTCGTGGATCCCCCGGAGGGTCACCCAGCGTTGGCTGCCATCTTCTCCGTGCCAGATGCAGAGTCGCTCTTGGTCCGCATGCCACGCCGAAATGCCTGGAACGTGAAGTAGAGGCGGAAGGTAGGGCCACGCCGGGCGGATGATGATCTGCATCCGTTCGGCCTCCGTATGTCCTGCATCAACCAGGCATTGGCGAATCGGGCCCTCCCAGGTGCTCGTATCGACGCGCTCGAATCCGGCCCGCTCGATCTCCTCCACGAATTGGCGCAACCCAGCTGGGTCAGCTGCTAGTTCGAAGGCCGATTCATCGGTCACCGAATGACCTCTCGGCGGTGCCCCCGACGGCCACGTTGGCCGCTGCAGCCCCCATCGCTGTACCTGTGCCGCGGCAGCCGGGCGGGAGCGGGAAGACGTGATCGTGCCGAGGATTGGCACCGAACACGGAACGCCACTGGATCGCAGCCTGACACCGGGAGGATGCAGCCACTGCGCTGTTCGCTCGTCGTGAGACGTCTTCCAGACGTGCCAGAGCGATGGCGAGATCGTCTGCGGGCGGGGCCGGTGCATACTCCTGGCGCAGGACCGGATCGACAACGGGGCGGACGGCAAGGCTCCGGAGTCGAGTAACGATGTACTCGAGGGCCGACGCCGTGATGTCCGCCCAGGAGTCGCCTCTGATCGCGTCTTCGGAGAACCCGTCGTAGAGGAGGAACTCATAGAACAGTGCCGATGGCTTGATGCCCTCCAGGTGGTGGGCCTTGACTTGCTTGATCGCCTTCACCGTTCGTACGTAGGCACCAACGCTACCGACCCGCGGGTCACGGTTTCGTCGTCGCGTGAGGCTCGTGAGCTCGACGGGGTTCGTGCGTCTCCACCGACCGGTCCGATTGCGTTGACCCGAGACTCTGTCCAGTTCCACCTCGGGAATCCCGTAGTGGTCGCCCCAGGTCACCGCCGGAACGACATCCACCGAAAACTCGAACGCGTATTGCCCAAGGTCGCGGATGACACGATTGACCCGCCCTGCGTTCCAGCGGTACTCCGCAGCAGCAGCTCGGACGTACTGCTCGCCAGGCAACCTCGTGGGGCTGAAGTCGACGTTCAGCGAACGCGCCTGGGGTCTCAGACGGTCCTCCACGGCGTAGCGGTGTAGCGAGTCCTCGAACAGGGAGTACGCCAGATCAGGGTGCATGGATGCTGTGTCTGCACCGCTCAGCCGCCCGAAGACGTCGACATCCTTGCCAGGCCAGATCGAGACACGACGGGCGTAGCTGCCGATCAACACATCAGCAAGCCCGTGACTTCGAAGCGCAGCCGCTTCTCCCAGGACCGATCGAACCTCGATGTGAGCTGCAATCGCAACGATCGCCCGATCGCCCAGGGCGATCCGATCATGGAGCGTGGCGAACTGATCGGGCAGGTCGTGGATGGCCATAGGGCGGCTCCTCCATGCAGGGGATGTGGCAGGTTGACCACGGCGGGGGCGGGCTCGACTCATCGAGTCCTGGATGCGAAGAATCACACCATTGGAACTACAGCAATGCAACACATTCTGTGGTTTCGCGCCCACCGCGCGTGCGCTCGCGCCCAGAGTGGGACTAGCAACAAGGATGCTTGATGGCTTTGGAAGTTGCCCACGCCATACGAGGCCCTCTCAATCAGGTAGTGGAAGAAGCGGTAACTTGCGCTGCAGTCGATTCACGGCAGTCCTCGTGCCGCGACCGCCGTCGAGCAACGCCGAGCCACGTCGAACCCCGGGCCGGTCCT
>JACZCZ010030125.1_pt1 | contig 15751 bp, 15 predicted proteins | sample 8641811 | NCBI WGS metagenome assembly JACZCZ01 (sample SAMN15324610, study PRJNA640507) | soil metagenome | isolation source: intercropping peanut in the first line | place: China: Luxin town, Laibin City, Guangxi Province | collected 2019-07-25 | depth 10cm m | reverse complement strand
GTGAGCCGCGAAGGCGTGCAGCGCGATCTGCTGCCGCTGGTCGAAGGCAGCACCGTGAGCACCAAGCACGGCACGGTGAAGACCGATCACATCCTGTTCATCGCGTCCGGCGCGTTCCACATGTCGAAGCCATCGGACCTGATTCCGGAACTGCAGGGCCGCTTTCCGATTCGCGTCGAGCTACAGGCACTGAAGGTCGAAGACTTCATCCGGATCCTCACCGAGCCGGATGCCTCTCTGTGCACCCAGTACAAGGCATTGCTCGCAACTGAAGGCGTGAACCTCGACTTCGCCGACAGCGGCGTGCGACGGCTCGCCGAAGTCGCCTTCCAGGTCAACGAACGCACGGAGAACATCGGCGCCCGCCGGCTGCACACCGTGCTCGAACGGCTACTCGAAACCCTTTCCTTCGACGCCGCAGATCGCAACGGCTCGAGCGTCGCAGTCGACGCCGCCTACGTCGACAAGTATCTGGGCGAACTGGTGAAGGACGAGGATCTGACGAGGTACATTCTGTGAGGGCCAACGGGCCGGAGCCGGGTCTCTGGTGCTGGCCAGCTGGCCAGCTGGCCGGTTAGCCGGTTGGCCTGCTCATGCCCCACCCAACCGCCATCAAGCTTCGTACGAAGTCTCGCGTGTTAGAAGTCGCGTTCGACGACGGTGCTCGTTTCGAACTGCCCTTCGAGTACCTGCGTGTGTACTCGCCTTCGGCAGAAGTGCGTGGCCACGGGCCCGGACAGGAGACGCTGCAGGTCGGCAAGCATGAGGTCGGCATCAAGGTCGCGGAGCCGATCGGTAACTACGCGGTTCGCCTCGTGTTCGACGATGGCCATGACACCGGCCTTTACACGTGGAGTTATCTGCATGAGCTCGGTCGCGAGCGCGAGCAGAAGTGGGCGAGTTATCTCGCGCGCCTGAAGGATCTCGGGATTCCGTATCCCACGCCGGCTCCGCGACGCTGAAGCACGTTACGGCGTTTCGATCGTCCAGCGGATACTCAGTGCGCTGACCGCGGCGTCGAATTCATCCAGCGTCATCAGATCGAGGCAAGGCGCAGCACCAGCGCCCGTAAGCTGGCCGCTCATCAACTTGCGTGCGATGACGACGGCCGCAATGCACGGAATCTCGGGGCCATGACCTTCGAGCGCCGTGAGCATCCATCGCAACCGCACTCTTCGGTCCGCCGCGATTCCCGCGATGTCTACATGCATTCCGCCCGCGTCCGAACCGAACGGGAGCAGCCAGTCACTCGCGTCTCGCAGCCACTTCGCCGCCGCAGTCCAGCTCTTCACGATGCGCCACCGCGCCAGCCACGACATGAGCCAGAGCGGCCACTGAATCACTGCGAGTTCGAGCCCGGCGTGAAACCGCACGCGATCCTTCACGCCATAGCGCTGCGGAAACAGGGACAGATCCGGGACATCGCAGTTCGCAAACCAGCGCCATCCGAGCTGCGGATAGAACACGCGATGCTGGTCCTGCCAGCCATACACGTCGTGCCACGCGCCCTTCTCCCAACGCTTGAACGGCCTGCCGCAATAACTGAGCACGGACTGCACCGTCGAGAGACCTCGCGGTGTCCGGTTGCCGGGCGTGATGCCGATGGCGATGCTGTCGATCGAATCGAAGCGGTCGCGAAATCGATCCACCACTGCTGCCGACAACGCCGGCACGGTGCTGGCACCGCTGACCACGAGCACACCACGCTCGCGGGCAGCGGCATCGAGCGCACCGATGCCGCACACGAACTCCCTTCCGTCGGCGAGATCAATGTAGTGGGCACGCGCTTCGATGCACGCCTGCGCAACTTCCCGCGACTGGCCTTGAAACGGACCGGCGGTGTGGATCACCAGATCGACGCGGAGCGCCGCCAGTCGGGCCGCAAGCCGCGGGTCGTGCGTATCGAGCGCCATCCCTTCGGCCGTCGCCGCTTTGCCTGCCAACCCAGCCGCAAATTCGCTTGCCCGACGCTCATCGCGGCCCGCAACGATCAGATGACACTCCTGCATCGCCAGCGCCCTGACGATGCGTGCTCCGAAATTCCCGTACCCGCCGAGAACCAGAATTCGATAGGCCGGCTTCCCGGTCATGGCTACAATGCCCGTCTCTCATGAACACGAATGGCGACAACCGCAACCCGGCGGATACTACCGACTTCGGTTACCAGGAGGTTCCGAAGACCGAGAAAGCGGCGCGCGTGCGGGCTGTTTTCGAATCGGTCGCAGGCAACTATGACCTGATGAACGACCTGATGTCCGGCGGCGCCCACCGGATCTGGAAGCGGTTCACGCTCTCGCAGACGGGCCTGCGCCCCGGTCAGCGCGCGCTCGACGTGGCAGGCGGGACTGGAGACATCGCCGCAGGCATGGCGCAGCAGGTCGGGAGCACCGGACTCGTGCTGCTGACGGACATCAATGCCGCGATGCTCGCCGAGGGACGTGACGCTCTCACGAATCGGGGCGTCGTCGGCAACGTGCGTTACTCGCTCGCGAACGCGGAGCGGTTGCCCTTCCCGGATTCGAGCTTCGATTGCGTCACGATCGGCTTCGGCTTGCGCAACGTGACCGACAAGGCCGCCGCGCTGCGTTCGATGACTCGCGTACTGAAGCCCGGCGGCCAGCTGCTCATCCTGGAGTTCTCCCACCCCGTCGCGCCCGGATTGAAACCGATCTACGACGCGTACTCCTTCTCGGTACTGCCGTGGCTGGGAAAAGTCGTCGCGAAGGACGAGGCCAGCTATCGCTACCTCGCCGAATCCATCCGTCGCTTCCCCGACCAGGAAACACTCGTAACGATGATGCAGGAAGCAGGCCTCGATAACTGCCGCTATCACAACCTGAGCGGCGGCATCGTGGCACTGCACCGGGGGTATCGACTGTGATCGGACCTCTCGCTTCGCCCTCCCTTCGTCATTGCCGCGACAGCGCCCGCGCGGGGATGACGGAATAGTTGTTCCGATGCGCCTCACTCCGCTCGAATCCGCGCTCAATCGCAACATCCTCGCGTCTTCCACGGCGCAAGGTCTGTGCCGGCGCCTCGCGGGCAAGCATCTCGCGATCAGGCTCTCCGGCACGCCGCTCAGCATTCACTTCCGGAGCGACGGTGAGCGCATGGCACTCGACACTTCGGCGGCAGAGCCGGCGAATGCAACGCTGACCGGCACGCCGCTTTCGCTACTACAGCTTGCTGGTGCCCGGCCCGAAGCTGCCGTGCAGACAGGCGCCGTTCACATCGAAGGTGACGCAGAGGTGGCGCAGACCTTCAGCGAACTGCTCAAGCACGCCCGCCCGGATCTCGAAGAAGAACTCTCGCGCGTCATCGGCGATGTCGCCGCTCACCAGGTCGGCAACTTTGCGCGATCAGCACTGGCGTTCGGTCGCCGTACCGCCGACACGTTCGCGCAGAACGTCGCGGAGTACCTGCAGGAAGAAGGCCGCGACATTCCGACGCGCGTCGAGGCGGATGAGTTCATCGCCGGCGTCGACAAGCTGCGCGAGGATGCGGATCGTCTCGAAGCAAAGCTGGCCTTGCTCGAAGGCCGGAGAAAGAAGTGAACGACGGCACGATGACCGTCGCAACGTCCGACGCGGCGCATCCGACGCCCTGCTCACGCTGATCGATCCCATGCGACTTCGCGTTCTCAGCCGCCTCCTGCAGATCCAGCGTGTTCTCGTCCGTCACGGGCTCGACGAGATCATTCTCGCGACTCACCTGTTCCGGCCGCTGCGCTTTGCTTTCTATCTGTCGCCCGCCACCTGGTTCCGCCGTAGCCGCACTACGCCGCGAGCCCTGCGTTTGCGACTGGCGCTCGAGGAGCTCGGTCCGATCTTCATGAAGTTCGGGCAGACGCTGTCGACGCGACGCGATCTGCTCCCGCGCGATATCGCGGATGAACTCGAGAAGCTGCAGGACCGAGTGCCGCCGTTTCCTGGCGAGCGGGCCAAAGCGATCGCGGAAGCCGCATTCGAGAAGCCCCTGAGCGAGGTCTTCGCGAGCTTCGACGAGAAACCGCTCGCCGCTGCAACGATTGCGCAGGTGCATCCCGCGCAACTGCGCAGCGGCAAGGAAGTCGTCGTCAAGATCGTGCGTCCAGGCATCCGTGATCAGATCGAGCTCGATATCGAAGTGATGTTCGCGCTGGCGCGTCTGGCAAATCGCTACTGGTCGCAGGCCCATCGCCTGCGCCCCGTCGAGCTGGTGCGCGAGTACGAGAAAACCATCCTCGATGAACTGAATCTCATGCGCGAGGCCGCCAATGCGCAGCAGCTCCGCCGCAACTTCGCGGACTCACGGTTGCTGTACGTCCCCGAAGTCTATTGGGACTATTGCCGCAAGAACGTCATGGTGATGGAGCGCGTGAACGGCGTCCTCATCAATGACATTCCTGAGCTCGAACGGCGCGGAGCGAACATCAAACGTCTCGCCGAGAACGGCGTGGAGATCTTCTTCACGCAGGCGTTCCGCCACAATTTCTTCCATGCCGACATGCACCCGGGCAACATCTTCGTGCTGCTCGACGATCCGCAGCATCCGCGTTACGCGGCGGTGGATTTCGGCATCGTCGGAACGCTCGACCCGCGCGATCAGCACTATCTCGCTGAGAACTTCCTCGCGTTCTTCGACCACGATTATCGAAGGATCGCGCAGCTCCACATCGATTCCGGCTGGATTCCCGCCCACGTTCGCGTCGATGAGCTCGAGTCCGCGGTGCGCACGGTGTGCGAGCCGATCGCGAACAAGCCGCTGCGGGAAATTTCGTTCGGGCAGGTGCTGATCAGCCTGTTCGAAGCAGCGCAGCGCTTCGACGCCCAGATGCAGCCGCAGCTGATGCTGATCCAGAAGACGCTGCTGCAGATCGAAGGCGTCGGTCGCCAGCTCTACCCGGATCTCGATCTGTGGGAAACGGCACAGCCACTTCTGCGCCAGTGGATGCAGGAGCGTTACAGCCTGAAGTCGATGATGAAACAGACCCGCGCGCAACTGCCCGGGCTGATCGATTCGCTGCGTGCCGCTCCGCAACTGCTGCAGCAGGTCGTGCAGCGCGCTTCCGATGGCCGACTGAATGTACCCGTCGCCTCGAAGGATCTGGAAACGCTTCGTCAGGAGATTCGCGAGGATGGCCGTCGCCGGGATATCACCGTGATCTCCGCAATGGCGCTGCTTGGCGGACTGTTCTGGCTGGCGCTCCATCGCGATCCCGTATGGCCAGGCATCGCACTGGTCGTAGGCAGCCTCATCTCGCTGTGGTATTCGCGACGTTAGTCGCGAGAAGACCAGATCCCGCGCAAGCGGGTCTCCATCTTGCTGTGGGTCCGGCAGGAATGGCGGGCTGGCGAGAAACCGGGCGTCGCTAACTCTTCCTCAGCTCGATCCATGTCGCGACGCCGACAGCACAGCACGCGCCATCGGCGTCGAAGATCGCCGTGCCCGCACGGTGTTTGCGGCCCTCGACGCCGATCGACCAGCCAGTGACGACGCAGGGCTCATCGGCTTTCGGCAGGTGATCGATGCGGACGGCGAGCTCGCCGAGCAGCGCCGGACTCGGGCTGCACGTTGCAAAGTAGCCCGGGCAATCGAGCGCGGCCCAGATGAACTCCGGCCTCACCTTGCCGCGTGAATCGGCGAGCGCCGCGTCGGGCTTCCATGGCGCGGCGAGCTGATTGGTGCCGGGCACCGAGCCCGGGAAAATCCGCAGTCCATCACCTTCCACGCGATCAGGCCCGCACACGAAGCAGCTCGGGAAACCGTGTTTGCCGAAGCCGACGTAGTGATGCGATGCGCCCAGCGCTTCGACCCACGATGAAGGTGTCGGCGGCTGCGCCTGCACGTCGCTGATCGCTGCCGTCGCAATCAGCACGCCGTTCGAATGAGCGTCCCATCGATCGGCGGCGATTCTCGTGATCTCGATCGCCTGATCGAGCGGGACGGGCTGCACGAGGCGTACCTTCACCGGCTCGCCGATCGCAATGGCGATCGCGCCGGTCGAGTAGCCGCCGTTGCCCGAGTCGGGTGGCCCGTTGAAACGACGATCGATGACGATCTGTGTCATGTCGCTTGCTTCGGTGCGGGCTTGAGCAGACCCCAGACGACCGGCACCACGGAGATCACGATGATCGCGATCGTCACGATCCCGAAATTGTTCTTGATGATCGGTACGTTGCCGAACAGGAATCCGCCCCAGATGAAGATCGTCATCCACGCGAATGCGCCGACGAAGTTGTAGGCCGCGAAACGGCGGCGCTGCATCATGCCGACGCCGGCAACGAACGGCGCGAACGTGCGGATGATCGGGACGAAGCGCGACAGCACGATCGTCTTGCCGCCATGCTTCTCGTAGAACGCCTGCGTGCGCAGCAGGTAGTCCTGCTTCATCCATTTGATACTGCCGCTGAACGCCCTCGGGCCGATCGCCCGCCCGATGCGGAAGTTCACCTCGTTGCCGAGGATCGCGGCGACCATCAGCAGCAGCCACAGCCATACCGCATTCAGAGTGCCGGTGCTGTCGATCGCCGCGAGCGCACCGACCGCGAACAGCAGCGAGTCACCGGGCAGGAACGGCGTCACGACGAGTCCGGTTTCGCAGAAGATGATGAGGAACAGGATCGCGTAGATCCAGAAGTGATACTGCACCACCAGCTCCGTCAGATGACGGTCGAGATGCAGCACGAAGTCGATGAACCAGTGAATCAGTTCCATAGCTCTACGCCGCCCCTTTGACCTGCGCACGGCGCGGTTGATTGTCCTCGTCCACGAGCACGACCACGGGCTCGTGCCGCTCTGCTTCCGCTTCGGTGTACTGCGAGTAGGCGCAGATGATGAGCAGGTCGCCGACCAGGGCCTTGCGGGCCGCGGCCCCGTTCAGGGAGACCGCACCCGAACCGCGCGGCGCCTTGATGATGTAGGTCGAGAAGCGCTCGCCATTCGAAACGTTGTACAGCTCGATGTACTGATTGACGCGAAGACCGGACGCATCGAGCAGCCCCTCGTCGATGCCGCACGAGCCCTCGTAGTCAAGATCGGCTTGCGTCACGCGCACCCGGTGGAGCTTGGCCTGGAGCAGAGTCAGGAGCATGGATCGGCACCGCCTGTGGAAAAAGCCGGCGACAGGCTACAGGGTCGTCATTGCAACGGCCAGAAAGAAGCGCGGCACGTTCAATGTTCCCGGAGCTTGCGCACGAGACTTTCCAGATCGGTGTCGATGAGCAATGCGGCACCATGCCTCGGTCGCAGGAAGCCTTCCTCGATGCAGCGGTCGATGAAGGCGATCAGAGGGTCGTAGTACCCCTCCTGGTTCAGCAGGCCGCAGGGCTTGCGATGCAGCTCGAGCTGCGTCCAGGTCCACGCCTCGAACAGCTCGTCCATGGTGCCGATGCCGCCCGGCAGCGTCAGGAACGCGTCCGAAAGATCGCCCATGACCTGCTTGCGACGGGCCATCGTGTCGACGACATGCAGCTCGGTCAGCCCGGAATGACCGACTTCCTTGTCGAGCAGCAGCTGCGGAATGACGCCGACGACCCGGCCGCCGTCCGCCAGTGCCGCGTCAGCCAGGGCACCCATCAGCCCTACCCGCCCGCCTCCATAAACCAATGTGATGTTCTCGCGGGCGAGCAGCGCGCCCAGTTCGCGAGCGACTTTCAGATAGCGCGGGTGATTGCCGGGGTTGGCGCCGCAGAAGACGCAAAGGGATTTCATGTCGGCATTCTACCCGTACGTTTATGTCAAACCTCCAGCGATCCGCGGCTACGCGGCCAGCAGCGATAACGCGCAGATTGGCCTCGGGAAAAGCCCGCATCCGACGGAGCGACGCAAGCTGTCGGTGTCGCGACGAATGAGAGGCGATCCGCACTTCCAGGCCGGCAGTCCCCGCAACCTGAGTTGTTGGACATTTATTCACTCAAGCTGCCTGCCGCACTGCCCGATAAGCCTCTCGGATGCACGCGGTCCGCCGCTACAGCCATTGAACATATGCAAGGCACGTACACCCCCTGGCTCGTCACTCTTTCGATCGCCGTGGCTGTCGTCGTTTCCTATACGGCGCTGAGCCTGGCTGCGCGCGTGGCCAGTTCGCGAGGCCGTATTGCGAAAGCATGGGTCATTGGCGGCGCGGCAGTCATGGGTGTCGGTATCTGGTCGATGCATTTCATCGGCATGCTCGCCCTGTCGCTGCCGGTTCGACTGACTTACAGCCTGCCCGTCACGGCGGCTTCGCTCGGCATTGCCATCGCCGCCTCCGCCTTCGCTCTGAATTTCGCGAGCCGCTCGACGCTCGACATCAAGGGCCTCTCGCTCAGCGCGCTGCTGCTCGGCGCGGGTATCGCAGCGATGCACTACACCGGCATGGCCGGCATCCGTATCGTTCCCGGCATTCGATACGAGCCGGGACTGTTCCTGGCTTCGATCGGCATTGCCGTCTCGGCTTCGTTCGTCGCGCTATGGCTCTTCTTCCGCCTGCGCCGCGGTCAGTCCTGGCAGATGGTGCTGGCGCGCGTGGTCGCATCGGTCGTCATGGGCTTCGCGATCACCGGCATGCACTACACGGGGATGGCCGCTTCGAAGTTCGGCCCGAATTCCTACTGCCTGCCGGGCGCGAGCCTCGACAACAAGTGGTTTGCGATTGCACTCGCGGTCTTCGCATTCGGCGTCATGGCCATCGCGATCCTGACGGCCGTGTATGACGCCTGGCTGCATCAGCAGCAGCGGGATAACGACGCCGAAATGAACAATCAGCGGTTGCGCTCGAGCCTCTCGGATGCGCTGACCGGCCTGCCCAATCGCGTGGCGCTCGTCAGTGCGGCGGAAGAGGCGATTGTGCGCGCGCAACGCAACGGCAGCCAGATCGCGTTGCTCGTGCTCGACGTCGATAGACTCAAGGCGATCAACGATTCGCTCGGGCATCAGGCCGGCGACGAGATGCTGCTCGAGCTGTCGCGCCGCCTGCGCAGCGTGCTGCGTCACAACGATACTCTCGCGCGCCTCGCCGGCGACGAGTTCACCATCCTCGCTACCGAGATGCGCAGCGCGCACGCCGTGGAGACTGTCGCCGAGAAAGTTCTCGCGGCGCTCGAGCAGAAATTCGTCGTCTCAGGCGTGGAAGTCCATCCTTCAGTCAGTATCGGCATCAGCACCTATCCTCTCGACGGCGACTCCTTCGAATTGCTGCTGCGTCGTGCGAACGCCGCGATGCGCTATACGAAAGATTCGGCGCGAGGGGGCTACCGCTTCTATGCAGCCGAAATGAGCTCCTTCATCGATGACCGTCTGGCGCTCGAAAGCGAACTGCGCCGTGCGATCGAAACGGGCGAGCTCGAGATTCACTATCAGCCGAAGGTCGACATCCCGACGAACCGCGTTCGCAGCTGCGAAGCGCTCATTCGCTGGCGTCATCCGACCCGCGGCATGGTGTCGCCGATGACGTTCATTCCCGTCGCGGAAGAAACCGGACTCATCGTCCCGCTCGGCGAGTGGGTGCTGCGGCAATCCTGCCTTCAGGTCCGGCACTGGATCGACACGGGAATGTCGCCCGTGCGCGTCGCGGTGAACCTGTCGGCGAAGCAGTTCCGCCAGGCCAATCTGCCGGCGATCGTGCAGTCCGCGCTGGCCGAAGCCCACCTCGAGCCGGGATTCATCGAACTGGAGCTCACGGAGAGCGCGGTCATGCACGATCCGGAGGCGTCGGCACAGACGCTCGCCACGCTGAGCGCGATGGGCGTGCACATCTCGATCGACGACTTCGGCACCGGCTATTCGAGCCTGAGCTACCTGCGTCGCTTCCCGCTCGACAAGCTGAAGATCGACCGCAGCTTCATTCGCGACCTGATGAAGAACCCCGACGACGTGTCGATCGTGAAAGCGATCATCTCGCTCGCGCACAGCCTGCGCCTGCGTGTCGTGGCTGAAGGGGTCGAGACCGCAGATCAGCTCGAATTCCTGCGCCAGCTCGGCTGCGATCAATACCAGGGCTACTACTGCAGCCCCGCGGTGACTCCGGAAGATTTCGCAGCGCTCATCCAGCGCCTGCGCGCCGAACGGCCGGAACTCACGGAGGCCGATATGCTGAGGACGCAAAGCAGGTTGTCGGCGTTCACGCCGGAAGTGGCGAACTGAGGCCACGAAGTTCGCCATCCCCGCGCAAGCGGGGATCCATGTCCTTCAGAGCGCGCGGGAATGACAGGAGTCGGGCGGATCAGCCTGCGTGATACTTCTGATGCAGCCGATTCATCCCCGCGATCCAGCGATCGCGATCCGCCGCCTTGCGTTGCATGTACTCCGCGACTTCCGTATGCGGAAGAATCAGGAATTTCTCAGCCGCCAGCCCCGCGATCACTGCATCCGCGACCTGCTCGGGCTCCATGATTCCGTTGACACTGGCGACGTCGCCTTCGTTGCCAGCAATCATGTCCGTACGCACAGCCTGCGGGCACAGTACCGATACCTTGATGCCTTCGTGAGCGTGCGTCAGCGCGATCCATTCGGCAAGCGACACCGCAGCGTGTTTCGTGACGGCGTAGGTGACGCTGCCGATCTGTGAAAGCAGCCCAGCAGCCGATGCCGTGTTCAGCAGATAACCGCCGCCTCGCCTGATCATTCGCGGCACGAGGCAACGTGCTGCGTACACGTGTGCCATCAGATTCACGTCCCAGATGGTTTGCCACGCTGTGTCGGGCGTTTCGAGTCCGCGGCCAATGCCGATGCCTGCGTTGGAGCAGAACAGATCGATCGGCCCGTGAGCGCTTTCGATTCCGTCGATGAAGTCGATCAGCTCCGACTCGCGCCGGACGTCGATACGACGCCAGGACCCGCCGATTTCCTTCGCAACGGCCGCAGCGCGTTGTTCGTTGAGATCGGCGATAGCGACATGACGCGCACCCTCCGCAGCGAACCTTCTTGCGAGCGCACGACCGATGCCGCTCGCGCCGCCGGTCACGGCGACGACTTTGTCTTTCACGATCATGCGAACTCCCCCTGGATGGTCCCGCCTTGTTCTAGTGGGGCGAGTATTGCACAGGGTTTTCTGCAGAAGGGTCAGTGGTCGTGATCGGTGGAGCGCCGACCGCCGGTGCGACGTCGTTCCTGCCCACTCCACGGTGCAGCTCCCAGTCCTTCATCGCTGCGTCGACGCGGTCCGGCGCGACGATCCGCATGATGTTTGAACCGGCAATCGCAGTGCGACGTGTCACACGACGGCAGCGGCAATCGCGGCGCCTGACTCGAAAGGTATCGCTTGCCCTTGAACCGGTGTGCCGCCGCACACGCGCCCTTTCCCGGAATGATGGAAACCGCGCGATACGGACTGGGCGGCGCCTTGGGCTTCTTTGCCGGCGGCGGCTTGCTGGATTTGAACAGTGCGCCGAACGGCCACCACTGAGACTTCGACGCCATCGCTCCTCACTCTTCCCAACGCGACAGCAAAGCAGTGCATCGCACTGCCCGCGAGTCTCAGAAGAGCACAGAGCGAAAGAATGTTCCCTGAAGGATCGACTGACAATTGGTCGATGGTGCTGACGCGAAATGGCGACGTAGGGAAAAGAAGGTGACGACCGTCCCCGTCATCACTCATCAAAGCGTTCTCAGACTTCGCAGGAATGCAGCAGGATCCTCGCCGCGCTCTATGACCTCGACCAGCGCGGAGCCCACGATCACGCCATCCACATACGGTCCGATTCGCATCACTTGCTCGCGGCTGCGAATGCCGAAACCTGCGCACACGGGGACCTTCGCGGCTTCCTTGAGACGCGCGAAGTAGTCGAGCACTTCCTGCGGCACAGCGACATTCTTGCCGGTGGTGCCCGTCATCGTGACGCCATACATGAATCCCTGGCCCGCGTCGCAAAGCACCTTGACCCGGTCTGCGGGGGTCACCGGCGTCACGAACTGCACGAGAGCGACGCCATACTGGTTCAGGGCGGTGCGCAGATCGGCACACTCTTCCAATGGCAGGTCCGGCACGATGAAGCCGGTGACGCCAGCTTCAGCCGCAGCTTTCGGCAACTTGTCGAGACCGTACGCAAGAAGCGGGTTGAGATAGCTCATCAGCAACAGCGGAGCGCGAGGCTTCGACGCAGCGTTCGTCAGCTCGGAGAGAATCCATTGCAGCGACACCCCTTGTTCGAGCGCGGCCCGGCTCGAACGCTGCACCGTCGTGCCGTCCGCCATCGGATCGGTGAATGGAACGCCGATCTCGACGACGTCCGCTGCCGACGCAACCGCGTTGAGCAGATCGATGAAGCCTTCGCGACGAGGGAAGCCCGCCGTGATGTAAGCAACCATCGCCGGCCCGCCTTTTGCCTTGGCCTGGCGAATCGCCTCTGAAATCTGATTGCCGTGATGCATTTGTCTATCCGCTATCCGCCCGTCACTTCGTTCTTCAACAACGTCTTCTGGAGCGTTGGCATGTCCTTGTCGCCCCGCCCCGAAAGCCCGATGAGAATTCGCTTGCCCGGGTTCGCCCGAGCGAATCGCTTCGCGCCTGCAAGCGCGTGCGAGGACTCGATGGCGGGCAAGATACCTTCCGCGGCGCAGCACTCGGCGAGTGCTTCCAGTGCGTCGTCATCATTGACTGCTTCGTACTGCACGCGTCCGATCGTTGCGAGCAACGCGTGTTCCGGGCCGACGCCGGGATAGTCGAGGCCTGCGGAGACCGAGTGCGTTTCCTGGATCTGGCCATTCGGATCCTGCAGCAACAGCGAGTAAGTGCCCTGCAGCACTCCAGGAGTGCCGTAGGCGACCGACGCCGCGTTCTGTCCCAGGCCGTTGCCGATGCCGCCCGCTTCGAGGCCCAGCAGCTTGACTTCGCGATCCTTCACGAACGGATGGAACAGGCCGATCGCGTTGGAACCGCCGCCCACGCAGGCAATCGCGATGTCAGGCAGCTTGCCCGTCCGGGCGAGCATCTGCTCGCGCGCTTCGCGACCGATCACGGATTGCAGTTCGCGAACGATGTACGGATACGGATGCGGGCCGATCGCCGAGCCGAGGCAGTAGTACGTGCCGTTCGGATCCGAAACCCAATCGCGCAGCGCTTCATCGACCGCTGCACGAAGCGTCTTGTCGCCGCTCGTCACCGGCATCACGGTAGCACCGAGCAACTTCATGCGACCCACATTGGGGGCCTGCCGTTCCATGTCGATCGAACCCATGTAGACAGTGCAGGGCATTCCGAGTCGTGCGCAGGCGGCGGCAGACGCGACACCGTGCTGGCCGGCGCCAGTCTCGGCGATCACACGTTTCGCACCGAGCTTCTTCGCGAGCAGCACCTGTCCGATCGAGTTGTTGATCTTGTGTGCGCCCGTGTGCGCAAGATCCTCGCGCTTCAACCACACCTCCGCACCCCAGCGCTTCGACAGGCCGCGCGCATGCGTCAACGCGGTCGGCCGGCCGACCCAACTGTTGAGCTCCGCATGAAACTCCGCGAGGAACTCTGGATTGCGCAGGAAACGATCGACGCCTTCCTGCAGGCGATTCAGCGCCGGCACCAGGGTTTCCGGTACGTACCGGCCGCCGAACGGGCCAAAACGTCCCCGCTCGTCGGGATAGGCATCGTTCATGACCGCAGCCAGCAGGGCCTGCGTATCGAGGTGACTCACATCTGCTTTCATCTCTCGGACTCCGCTGCTTCGCGCGCTGCGCGCACGAACTGATGAATTCTTGCCGGATCCTTCACACCGGGACTGCGCTCGACACCGCTGCTGACATCGACACCGAACGGGCGGACGCGGCGGATTGCATCCGCGACGTTGTCGGCATTGAGCCCGCCCGCCAGGATGAGCTCGGTCCGGCGTGCAACACCCGCCGCCTCCGCCCAATCCGTCGTCGTTCCCGTGCCGCTCGCCGGGCCTTCGAACAGAAGCCTTCGCGGCAACTCGTGCGGCACACGGCCGCTGCGCACGACGGGTGTGACCTGCAATCCGTCCGGGACGATCAATCCCCGCAGGTCTTCCGCATCCGTCTGCAATACATCGGGACGGAAGACGTCCCAAACCTCATCGAGCAGCCCCTGCAGTGGATGCTGCATCACCGCCACGCGCGGGATCTGAACGCCGCTCGCGAGCTCAGCCGCCCGCTGCGGTGTGATCTGGCGCCGCGACGGTGCGAACACGAAGCCGATCGCATCTGCGCCCGCCTCGGTTGCCGCTGCCAGTCCCTCTTCCGACGTGAGCCCGCAGATCTTGATCCACAGCTTCATCGGCTCGGCGCAACGCAGCTCATTCGTCGTCGCCTCCCGTCGCGAGGCGGATCTGCCGGCTGCGCATGGCCATCGTGCGTTCGCGTCCGGCCGCCAGCATTTCTCCCAGCAGCTTGCGCGGATTCTGCGAGTGCATGAGCGCCGTGCCGACGAGCGCAACCTGGTAGCCGATGTCGACGACGGTTCTGACGTCATCGAGCGAAGTCACGCCGCTTTCGGCGACGTGTGCGTATCCCGCAGGCATCTGGTCGATGAGTTCGGCGAGACGCCCGAGCTCGACAGTGAGCTTCTCGAGATCGCGGCAGTTCAAGCCGACGAGAATGCGCTCGTCATGCGCCTTGCGCAGCGCGAGGACTTCATGAGCTGCCTGCAGGTCCATTGCATCGAAGGCTTCGAGCAGCACGAACATCTTCAGCATCGCCGCGCAGTCGAGCAGCTCGGTGATTCGGCTGCGGTCGAGCATGCGCACGATGACCAGCACGCCGCCTGCCCCTGCGGCGCGGGCTTCCATCACCTGATAAGGATCGACGAGGAAGTCCTTGCGCATCGCAGGAACATGGAGCGGCGCAAGGATCGCCGCCGCCTGCGACAGATGATCGAGTGAGCCGCCGAAGCGGGATGGTTCGGTGAGAACGGAAACTGCGCACGCACCGCCGTGTGCGTAAGCCTGCACTCTCGCTTCGACGCCTGTCGTGTTGGCAGACAGATCGCCTGCCGAGGGTGAATGCAATTTGCACTCGGCGATGATGTCGAAGCTCTCGGGGCAGAGCTTCAGCTTCGGCGGTGGCGGCAGATCGGAGACACGCGACCACAACGCCTGTTCGGATTCGCGTGCACGAGCCTGCTCCAGCCGAGCCATACTCGTTTGAGTCATCTCTGTCAGCAAGCCAGTCATACCGCTGTCCTGTTTGCGCCGAAGCTGCGGAGTTTCTCGAGCAGCGCTCTGGCCGCGCCGGTCTCGATGGCGTCTTCGGCCATGCGCGCTCCCTCGCGCGCCGACTGTGCCTTGCCCAGCAACTCCAGAACAAGTGCGGCTTGCAACACGATCGCATTGCGATGCGCACTGCGGTCACGGCCTTCGAGGACGGCTTGCAGATGCACGGCATTGTGCGCCGCATCGCCGCCTTTGAGCTCGTCCGCAGTGCAACGCGGCAGGCCGAACTCTTCCGCGTCCCGCTCGTGTCGCGTGACCTTGCCGGGGCGAACATCGAACAGAGTGAAGGGACCTACCGGAGTCGCCTCATCCCAACCGGGATGACCGTGCACCACATACGTGCGTTCGATGGCCATGCCCGCCAGCGCGTCGGCCATCAGGCCGGCCGCATCGATGTGATATGCGCCGATCAGGTGATACGGAGGTGCCGCGGGATTCAGCAGCGGCCCGAGAATATTGAAAACCGTCCGCACGCCGAGCGCCTGGCGAATCGGCATGATCATCTTCATCGCAGGATGAAAGTGCGGCGCGAAGAAGAACGTGAAGCCCGTCGCCGCGAGACACTCACCGGAGGTGACTTCATCGAGCGGCAGATTGAGACCCAGGGCGCGAATCACATCGGCGCTGCCGCTGCG
>JACZCZ010030114.1_pt1 | contig 15758 bp, 19 predicted proteins | sample 8641811 | NCBI WGS metagenome assembly JACZCZ01 (sample SAMN15324610, study PRJNA640507) | soil metagenome | isolation source: intercropping peanut in the first line | place: China: Luxin town, Laibin City, Guangxi Province | collected 2019-07-25 | depth 10cm m | reverse complement strand
CTGAAACTGCGCATCTCCGTGGAGACGGAAACCGATACCGAACGCTTCGAATTTGCCGAGAAGTTCCTCGCGGGGCTGGCGGGGGAGCCCGAGAAACTCGTGAAGTCGCCGGTCGAGCGCCCGAAAAAAGACCCGAGAAAGGATCGCTAGCGCCACCCGCTATACTTCGCCCATGAAGCCGACCCGCAACCGTTTGACTGCCCTGATCTGCCTCTGCGCGACGATCGTCGTGGCCGGGCTGATCCCCGCGTCCGGCGTGCGGGCGCAGACGCCGTCGGCAACCGTCTATACCGTGGAGCTCATCGTCTTCCGCAACCTCAGCGGCCAGGGCGGCGCGGAGGACTGGAGCGTCAAGCCCGTTGCGCGGCGCCCCGACCAGCCGGATTCACCCGTCACCGGCCGCTTCGTGGCCTCGGTGCCGGCCTCGCAGTTCCAGCTCAACGACGTCGCCAGCCGGCTGCGCAACAGCTCTAACTATCAGCCCATCGCTCATTTCGCGTGGCAGCAGACCGCGAGCTCCTGGGGTTCGGGTGCCGGGTTCACCGTGGCCAAGGTGGGCGGCAACGTGCCCGGTCTCTCGGGGATCATCTTTCTCGAGGCAGGCACCTATCTGCACCTCGGCATGACGCTGAACTACCAGAGCTCGAATCCGCCGACAGGCCTTGGTGCATCGGCGGGCCAGGTGTTCATGATGTCGGAGTCGCGGCGGGTGAAGCGGTACGAGCGCAATTACTTCGACCATCCGGCATTCGGGGTGATTGCGTTGGTGACGCCAGCGAAGCAGGGGACCGGGGGGCGGTAATCCGTTGCGGGTAGCTGGCCGGTGAGCACCCGCGTCTCCTGGCGTCATTTTCGGGCGGAAAGAAATGAGGACATTTCTTTCTTCCCTCGCGGAAGGCTGCGCAGACAGAGCTGGTTCGTCGTTGCTCGAAACTGCTGGTGAACGCGGACTCGCGACGAACCACCAAAGAGTACCTTCGCGCTGACGCCTCCCGCTCGGCGCCCTCTATTTCGCGCCAGGAGACGCGGGTGCTCACCGGCCCCCACCCACGCGGCTTCGTTCGAAGAACGTCCTATCTCGAACCGGGCTCGCCATCGCTGGCGCGGGTTTGAGATTCCGAACACACGATGCTCAGCTGAAATCGGACTCTTCGGCGACGATGACGCGATTGCGTCCCTGGTCCTTGGCACGTGAGACAGCCTGTTCCACGGCCTTGAGGAATTTGTCGGCGGTGTCTTCGGGCCGCGCCGTGTGGATGGCCACGCCGCCGCTCACCGTGACGTACTTCTGGATGGACCGCGGATGATGGATCTGCTGTTCGCGGACGCGGTGCGCGACGGTGGTGGCGTGCTGGATCACGTGGTCGGCCTGCGTGCCGTGCATGAGCACGATGACGCTCGCGCCATCCCACCGCCCCACCACGTCGGAGCCGCGGCGGAACGAGCCCGCGATGGCTCGCGCGACGCGCCTGACCACGGCGTCGCCACCGACACGGTCGTAGACCTCGTTGTACGGACCGAGCTGGTCGATGTCGAACAGCAACAGAGCGATGTCCGTCTTGTCGCGCTGGGCCAGCGCGAAATCGCGCTTGAGCACGTCCTCGAAGTAGTAACGCGAAGCGAGACCGGTCAGACGATCCTCGCGCACCCAGGTAGGCAGGCCGCGGATGCCGCTCTCGCCCGTCGTCTTGCGCGTGCCGCCTTCCCGGTGGTAGCCGATGAAATGCGTGACCTTGCCCTGCCCGTCCTTGAGTGGATAGAGCTGCATGTCGTTGACGAACACCGTGCCGTCCTTGCGCTGGTTGCGCAGCAACGCGCGCACAGGCTCACCGTGGCGCAGCGACTCGCGGATGGGCTCGAGCTCGGGCTGATCGCGATCGTCGCCCTGCAGGAACCGCAGGTTCTTGCCGATGAGCTCGCCCAGTTCGTAACCGGTGAGCCGGCAGAAAGCCGGGTTGGCGTACACCGCCGCGCGTTCGCCGCCGGCTTCGCAGATCACCACGCCCTCGGGCGCCACGTCGAGCGCGCCGCGCAGGAATTCTCCCTGGAATCCGTTCGGGCTGGAGCCGTTCATGCATTGCCCGCCGTGAGGCTGAGCTGTGGCGCCGCCGAGGTGCGCGCCAGCAGTTCCTGGCTCGCGCGCCAGGCATCGCCCGCCAGCAACTCGCCGCGCTCGGGCGCGCTCCTGCCGCGCATGCGTACCAGGCGCAAATGCGCGCTGGGCTCGATCTCCCAATCCAGTTCGTCGAGCAGGGTGACGACGGAGGCTCGGTCGTTGCACACCGGCAGCACGTCGCAGCCGGCTTCGAGCGCCGCAGTGGCGCGCGCAACCACGTCGCCGAACTCCCTGGCACCGCCCATCGACAGATCGTCGGTGAAGATCGCGCCTTCGAAACGCAACTCTTCGCGCAGGGCATTCTGGATCCAGCGGCGCGACAGGCTCGCGGGTTCGGGCGCAACAGCCGGGAACAACACGTGCGCCACCATCACGCCGGGCAGGCCGTTGGCGATGAGGCGGCGATACGGCAGCAGGTCATCGCCGAGCTCGCTCCACTGGCGCCTGTCCACCGGCAGCGAATGGTGCGAGTCCGCGACCACCGCGCCATGCCCCGGGAAATGTTTGGCCGTGGCAGCCATGCCGGCATCCTTCATGCCCTGCAGATAGGCCAGCGCCAGCTGCGCCACGGCCTCGGGCTTCGAATGAAAGGCGCGGTCACCGATGACTTCGCTCACGCCGTAGTCGAGATCCACGCAGGGCGCGAACGACAGGTCGACGCCATGCGCGCGCAATTCGGCGGCCATGAGCCAGCCCATGGAGCGTGCCAGCGCGAGACCTTGTTTGGCATCGAGATCGTATTCGTGACCGATGCGTCGCGGCGGCGGCAGCTTCGAGAACTCGGGACGGAACCGCTGGACGCGCCCGCCTTCCTGGTCCACCGCCACGATGAGCGCGGGTGACCGTACCGCATGGATGTCGGCCACCAGCTTGCGGAGTTGTTCGGCGGACTGGTAGTTGCGCGTGAACAGGATGACGCTGCCCACGAGAGGATGGCGCAGCACGTCGCGGTCCTCGGGCGTCAGCTCGAGACCTGCGACGTCGACCATCAGCGGACCCAGGGTCACTCCATCCATCCTTGCCGGAGCCCCCTCTACGATGCCCTTTCGAGCACCGCCATGGACTCCACATGTGTCGTGTGCGGAAACATATCAAGGACCCCGGCAGCACGTAAGCGGAAGCCCAATTCATGGGTCAATACGCCCAGGTCTCGGGCCAGGGACCCGGTATGACAGGAGATATACACCACCCTGCGCGGCGCGAGATGTGCCACGGCGCTCAAAACCTCGCGGGCACCGACGCGCGGCGGGTCTAACAGCACCTTGTCGTAGGCTCCCCGCATCCACGGGATGGTCTTGTCGGGCGGTCGGGACAGGTCGGCCACGTGGAACTGGGCGTTGGAAATGCCGTTGGACACCGCATTGGCCCGGGCCCGGCCGATGAGACCTGCTTCACCTTCCACCCCCACCACCTCGGCCGCCCGACGGGCCAGCGGCAGTGTGAAGTTTCCCAGGCCGCAGTACAGGTCCAGCACCCGGTCGGAGGGGCCCACCTCCAGTAGTTCGATGGCGCGGGACACCATGGACTGGTTGATGGCGGCATTCACCTGCACGAAGTCGGTGGGACCGAAGTCGAGCTTCAGGCCGAACTCGTCGAGCCGATAATGCAGATCCAGGGGCCCCGGAGTCAGCGGCGCGACGGTGTCGAGTCCGCCGGGTTGCAGGAGGATGCGCAGGCCCTGCGCCTTCTCGAATTCGCGCAGCTGGTCGAGATCGCTCTCGGGCAGCGGATCGAGCACGCGGAACACCAGCACGCGTTCGCCGTCCGACAGTGCCACCTCGATCTGCGGCAGGCTCTCGCGGCGCTGCATGCGCGTGAGCAGGTCGCCGAGCGCGCCGACGAGCGCGCCCACGGGCTCGGCCAGCACCTCGCAACGCTGCACGTCGGCCACGTACTTGCCCTGCTTCTCGCGGAAGCCCACGAGGCTGCGGCCTTTCTTGATGACGAACCGCGACGACAGGCGCGCGCGCCGCCGATAACCCCAGTGCGGACCTAACAAGGGCGGCAGCCAGCTCTCGGGCGTGACGTTGCCGATGCGCTGCAGGTTGCCGGCCAGTTCCTTCTGCTTGGCTTCGAGCTGCGCGCCGGCGTCGAGGTGCTGCAGCGCGCAGCCGCCGCACACTCCGAAGTGCGCGCAACGTGGCGTCACGCGGTGCGGCGAAGGCTCGAGCACTTCGATGAGCTCGGCCTCGTCGTGGCTCTTGTGGAAACCGCGGCGCCGGAAGGTCACGCGCTCGCCGGGCAGCGCGCCGGCGATGAATACGGTCTTGCCCGCTTCGAGTTTGTCCTTGAGCGGCCCGTCGATGATGTCGACGCCGCGGACCACGCCCTCGCCTTCGTGCGTGAGATCGGCGACCACGCCGGTCTCGAGCGCGGCGTTGTGCGCCCGGCTGGCCTTGCTCACCCGAGGTCCTTCATCAGGAAACCCACGCGGCGAGGAATTCGTCGAAGTGCGGCTGCCGGGCCTCGGTCAGCCAGAGACGGGTGCGACGCAGCTCTTCGTCGAGCCCGCCCTCGGTGAGACGGCCGCGCATGTACTGGAAGCGAAGGTACACCAGCCAGGTGTTGATGACGTCGGTCTCGCAGTAGCGGCGGATGCGGGTGAGCTCGCCATTCTTGAAGGCGTCCCAGACCTGCGAACCGTCGAAGCCCAGCTTGCCCGGATACCCCAACAGCACGGCGATGTCCGAGAGCGGCGCACGCGCCCTCGCCTGGTAGCCCGAGAGCACGTCCATGAGATCGAGGTGCCGCCAGTGGAACCGGCCGAGGTAGTTGTTGTAGCGGAAGGCGTTGTCCTCGTCGCCGGTCTCCCAGTAGCGCGGCGCCGGAACTTTGAGATGCAGCGCGCGGTAATGCAGCACCGGGAGGTCGAATCCACCGCCATTCCAGCTCACGATATCGGGCGTGAACTTGTCGAGCCCGTCATAGAATCGCTCGACCAGCTCGCGTTCCGAGGCGCTCTCCTCGCCCAGGCTCCACACGCGAAAACCATCACGCGACCGGAACACGCAGGAGATGGCGACGATGCGATGCTGCTCGTGCGGCAGGAAATCGCTGCCCGAATCCTGGCGCGCTTTCGCCTGCATGGCCTTGCCGACCTCGTCGTCCGACAGCCCATCGAGGCCGAACAAACGTCGGCCGAAAGCCACGTCCGGCACGGTCTCGATGTCGAAGACCAGGGTGTTCATGACGCCGCCTTCTCCAGTACCGCCACGGCCACGATGAGCCCGGCTTCGTCGGTGAGCGTCACATGTCCGTCGCCGATGCCCAGGCGTTGCCGCATCTTTTCGCCGCGTTCGGAATAGACCACTTCGGGCTTGCCCCAGGAGTTCTGCACCACACCCACGTCGCGGATCCACATGCCGTGCGCGAAGCCCGTGCCCATGGCCTTGACGATGGCTTCCTTGGCCGCGAAACGCATGGCGAGAAAACGCTCCTTGCGCTGGGTCCGCTCCATCTGCGCACGCTCGCCGGGCAGCAGCAGCCGGTCGACGAAATGCTCGCCGAATCGCGCGTAGACCTTGCCCACGCGCGCGGCCTCGAGCACGTCGACGCCGATGCCGTAGATCACTTGCGCGCCCCGATCATCAGCGCCTTCATGTCGGCCACCGCGGCATGCAGGCCACTAAAGATCGCGCGGCCGATGATGCAATGACCGATGTTGAGCTCGACGATTTCCGGGATCGCCGCCACGGGCTGCACGTTGTTGTACGTGAGCCCATGACCGGCATGCACTTCCAGGCCGAGATTCGCAGCACGTTTGGCCGCTGTGGACAGCCGCTCGAGTTCTCGCGCCTGCGCCGGACCCGTGGCATCGGCATAGGTGCCCGTGTGCAGCTCGATGACCGGCGCACCCGATCGCTTCGCCGCCTCGATCTGCGCGAGATCCGGCGCGATGAACAGGGCGGCGCGGATGTTCGCGGCCGCGAGGCGGCGCACGCCATCGGCCACGCGTTCCACGTCGGCAGCCACGTCGAGACCGCCCTCGGTGGTGATCTCGGCGCGCTTCTCGGGCACCAGGCAGCAGTCATGCGGCCGGACTTCGAGCGCGATGCCGAGCATCTCCTCGGTGAGCCCCATCTCGAGGTTCATGCGCGTCTGGAGCAGCGGCCGCAGCAGTCGCACGTCGCGATCCTGGATGTGCCGGCGATCCTCGCGCAGGTGCAAGGTGATGTTGTCGGCGCCGGCCTGCTCGGCGAGCAGCGCCGCATGCACGGGATCCGGATACGGAGCACGACGCGCCTGGCGCACCGTGGCCACGTGATCGATGTTGATGCCGAGTTCGATGGAAGGAGCGGAGCTCATGCGTTACCTCGCCGCGCCATCGAACGCGCCACGTCGCGCGTGCGAAGCTCACGGCCTTCGAGACAGTGATCCAGCGCCTGGCGCAACACGCGTCGCGCCACGTCCAGCGACTGCGCGTCGTCCAGCGACTCCTCGCGCAATGCGAGCAGCGTTCGGCCGGCATAGGCGCCGGGAACGTCTTCACGTACCTGGTAGAGGCCCTGCGAGGGACGGAACTGGTAATGCAATTCCGGCGCGACTTCGAGTTCCAGTCCGTAGCCGATGCTCTCCAGCAGCCGTTTCTCGAATACGCGCAGCGCGGGTTCCGGCTGCGCGTCGACGCACAACCGGCGCAGAGCGCGCGCGTAGTCGTCGAACAGCTGGGCCTGCGGATCGTGGCGCGTGGTCAGGTTGATGATGAGCTCGTTGAGATAAAAGGCCGACATCAGGTGTTTGTGCGCCAGTGGCAGCGTCTCGCCATCGGCCTCGGCGCCCGAGAGCTGCGCGGCTTCACCCCGACCCGTCCACGACAGGAACAAAGGACGAAACGGCATGAGCAGCGGCGCCAGCTTCGACTTGGGTCCACGGGCGCCGCGCGCGAACAGCGTGATGCGGCCGTGGCGCTGCGTGAACACATCGAGGATCCGGCTGGTGTCGCGATACTCGCGATGATGCAGGATGAACGCAGGCTCCAGGCTGACTCGCTCGCGCGCCGCCATCACTCCATCCCGAGCTGCGCGAGGGCGCGGGCGTCGTCGGCCCAGTCCTCGCGCACCTTCACCCAGAGGTTGAGATGCAGGCGTTTGCCCATGCGCGCGTTCAGTTCCTCGCGCGCCTTCTGGCCGATGCGCTTGAGCCGCGAACCCTTGGCGCCGATCACGATGGGCTTCTGCCCTTCGCGATCCACCCAGATCACGGCGTCGATGACCAGGCGGCCCTCGACCTCTTCTTTCTTTTCTATCTCCACCGCGATGCCATACGGCACCTCTTCCACGAGCTCCATGGTGAGCTTTTCGCGGATGGTCTCGGTGATCTGGAAATCCTCGCCGCGGTCGGTACGCTGCTCGGGCGGGAACAATTCGGGCGATTCCGGCATGCGCCCGGCGATGACTTCGACCAGCCGGTCGAGGTTCACGCCCTTTTCCGCCGACACCGGCACCACGTCGAGAAAGCCATGCCGCGCGGCGAGCTCGGCCGTGAACGGCAGTAGTTTGTCCTTCTGGGGAACCCGGTCGACCTTGTTGATGACGACGATGGCGTCGCGGCCACTGTCCTTGATGCGCTGGAGGACGGCCTCGTCCTCGTCGCCGAAACGCAGCGCCTCGACGACGAACACCACCAGGTCGGCATCGGCCAGCGCGGCCGCGGCCGTGCGGTTCATGGCGCGGTTCAAGGCGCGTCGCTCGCCGAGATGCAGGCCGGGCGTGTCGACGAAGGCCAATTGCACACCGGGCCGGTTGAGCACGCCCAGCACGCGGTGACGCGTGGTCTGCGGCCGCGAGGTGACGATGGAGAGCTTCTCGCCCATGAGCGCGTTGAGCAGCGTGGACTTGCCCACGTTGGGGCGACCAACTATCGCGGCGAAGCCGGCGCGGAACGGGGCCTGGGCGGTCATGCGGAGATTCCCAGAGCGTTGAGCGCCGCCTGCGCGGCCACCTGCTCGGCGCGACGCCGGCTGGGCCCCTCGCCCTCGGTTTCGATCTGCACGTGAGGCACCGAACAACCCACGAGGAAAATCTGCGCATGCGGTTCGCCGCTGGTGCGCTTCACGCTGTACTGCGGCAGCGGCCGGCCATTGGCCTGGAGGTATTCCTGCAAGCGGGTCTTCGCATCCTTGAGCGTCGCGGGCTCGGGCAGCGCGGCGATTCTGGCTTCGAACAGCGGCATCAGCTTGTCGCGCACGGCGTCGAGGCCGCCGTCGAGATACAGCGCGCCGCACAGCGCTTCGAAGGCGTCGGCAAGGATGGACTGGCGACGGAACCCGCCCGTCTTGAGTTCGCCCGAGCCCAGCAGCAGCAGCTCACCGAGCTGCATGCCCTGCGCGATCTCCGCCAGCGGCTCTTCGCTCACGAGGCGCGCGCGCAGCCGCGAGAGATCCCCCTCGCTGGCGATGGGAAATTCGCGGTACAGGCGTTCGGAGAGCAGCAGGTTGAGCACGGAGTCGCCGAGGAATTCCAGGCGCTCGTTGTTGGGGCCTTCGGCACTGCGATGAGTGAGCGCGACGACGAACAGCCCACGGTCGCGCGGCTCGTAACCCAGCCTGACGGTGAGCGCATCCGCCTGGCTGGGAGAACTCAGAGCCATGAGAGCGACCGCATCAGTTGGATTCGATCTTGACCGACTGGTTGAAATCGCAGAGCAGATAGAGGTTGCCGAACAGGGGCACCTGGGTCTCGTAGGCTGCCGTCACGTTCCAACCGCCATCCGCCTTGGTGATCTCGAGTTCCGAGGCCTTCGGGTTGTCGACGTACCCGGTGTCGAAGCGCTTCTCGATCGCGCTGCGGATGGTCTGCGGGCTCAGCGTTTCGTCCGACTCGAGCGCCTTGGCGGTCTCCTTCATGGCGGTGACCACCTTGTAGTAGTTGAAATACTCCGGCCCCACGCGAATTCCTGCGTAGAGGACGATGGCAATGGGAATCAACAGGATCACCCAGCCAATCATCGTCACGCCACGTTGTTTACGCATACGTCCTCCCGAATGACCTTACTGAATGCCGTCGCCGATGCGGCGCCAATTGACCCAGCTCGAACGCTGCGGGTCAAAATTGAACCAGATTCTCGTGGCCTTGCCGACCAGATTCTTGTCAGGCACCAGGCCCCAGCCACGACTGTCGTCGCTATTGTCGCGGTTGTCGCCGATCATGAGGTAGTAGCCCGCGGGAATGGTTTCGAACCGGTAGTCGCCATGGTCACGGCCACCCGGCGGAGTCTCGCGGCAGATCCAGCCGCCGATCTCGCGGCGCATGCGCTTGCGGTCGCAGTCCGGCAGCGGTGCGCCGATGAGGCTGCTTTCGGAGCGGCAGGACATGACCTGGTGAGTGTGAGAGCCCAGGGTCTCCTCGAACACGCGCACGCCCGCGTAGCAGTTGTCCTCGAACATCCTGCCGTCGCGCAGCTCGATGGTTTCGCCATTGATCACCAGGTGATCGTCATGGATTTCCACACGGTCACCGGGCAGGCCCACGAGCCGCTTGATGTAGTTGATGCTGGGGTTCGGTGGGTGGCGGAACACCACCACGTCGCCACGCTGCGGCGTGCCGACGTCGACGAACTTCTCGTTGACCACCGGCCAGCGCAGGCCATAGGCGTATTTGTTCACCACGATGAAATCGCCGTCCAGGAGCGTGGGCATCATGGAGTCCGACGGAATCCGGAATGGCTCGAAGATGAACGCGCGCACGACCAGCACGATGAACGCCACCGGGAAGAAGCTGCGCGCGTAGTCGACGGTGCCAGGCTCGCCGATCGCCACGGGAGGATTCGCCGCGGCCGCTGCGGCTTCGCGTGGCCTGCGGAACAGGAAATGGTCCAGTGCCCAGACGACACCGGTGCCCACCGACAACAAAAGAAGTACCAGGCTGAAGTCGAGTGATTCGGCGGTGACCAGCCGGACGATGACCGCCACCACGAGATACGGCAACACCATGTACGCGATGCGGACGGGCATGGGGTCGGGTGGATTCGCGACACCGGCGGCCGCCGCGCGCCGGGGCGCCAGCAGCCAGCTGTCGATGGCGCACCACAGGCCCACGGGTATCGCGAGCCAGCTCGCCGGCACCGCCAGGTTCTTGATGAGTTCGACGATGTCTTGCATGCCTACTTCCCGACCTTGAGCACCGCGAGGAAGGCTTCCTGTGGAATCTCGACCTGCCCGACGTTCTTCATGCGCTTCTTGCCTTCTTTCTGCTTCTCGAGAAGCTTCTTCTTGCGCGAGATGTCGCCACCGTAACACTTGGCCAGCACGTTCTTGCGCAGCGCCTTGACCGTGGCGCGCGCGATGACGTGGCTGCCGATGGCGGCCTGCACCGCCACTTCGAACATCTGCCGCGGGATCAGCTCCTGCATCTTGTCGACCAGCTGCCGACCGCGCTCATAGGCGCTGTCCTTGTGGACGATGAGCGCCAGGGCGTCGACCTTGTCGCCGTTGATCAGCACGTCGAGCTTCACCAGCGGCGCCGGCTGGAAGTGGCTGAAGTCGTAATCGAAGGACGCATAGCCGCGGCTCGTCGACTTCAGGCGATCGAAGAAGTCGAGCACGACTTCAGCCAGCGGCAGTTCGTACTGCAGCGACACCTGCGTGCCCAGGTACAACATCTTCTTCTGCACGCCGCGCTTGTCCGCGCACAGCTGCAGCACGCCGCCCACGTGGTCGGGAGGCACGAGGATGTTGGCCAGGATGATGGGTTCGCGCAGCTCCTCGATCTTGTCCACCGGCGGTAGTTTGGCCGGGTTGTCGACGCTCACGACGTCACCGTCGGTGGTCGTGACCTCGTACACCACCGTCGGTGCCGAGGTGATGAGGTCCATGTCGTATTCGCGCTCGAGGCGCTCCTGCACGATCTCCATGTGCAGCAGCCCGAGGAAGCCCACGCGGAAACCGAAGCCCAGCGCGCCGGAAACCTCGGGCTCGTAGTGCAGCGCCGAATCGTTGAGACGCAGCTTGCTGAGCGCGTCGCGGAACTTGTCGTAGTCGTCGGAGGCGATGGGGAACATGCCCGCGAACACGCGCGGCTTCACCTGCTTGAAGCCGGGCAGCGGCTCGGTGGCCTGCGCGCGCTCCAGCGTGATGGTGTCACCCACTGGCGCGCCGTCGATCTCCTTGATGCCGCCGATGATGAAACCCACGTCGCCGGGACCCAGCGAAGCCGCGGGCACGGACTTGGGCGTGAAGCGGCCTACCTTGTCGACCAGGTGCGCGCGGCCCGTGGACATGACACGCATCTTGTCGCCGGCCTTGATGGTGCCGTTGACGATACGCACCAGTGTGACCACGCCGACGTAGTTGTCGAACCAGGAGTCGATGATCAGCGCCTGCAGCGGCGCCGCCGGATCACCCTTGGGCGCGGGGATGCGCTCGATGAGCTGCTCGATGAGATCTTCGACGCCCTCGCCCGTCTTGCCCGAAACCTTGAGCGCGTCGTCGGCGGGAATGCCGATGACGGCTTCGATCTCCTTGATGACGCGCTCGGGATCCGCCGAAGGCAGGTCGATCTTGTTGATGACCGGCACGACCTCGAGGCCCAGCTCGGTGGCCGTGTAGCAATTGGCGACGCTCTGCGCTTCCACGCCCTGCGTGGCATCGACCACCAGCAGCGCGCCGTCGCACGCAGCCAGCGAACGCGAGACCTCGTAAGAGAAGTCCACGTGCCCGGGCGTGTCGATGAGGTTGAGCTGGTAGCGCTGCCCGTCCTTCCTGGACGTGTAATAAAGCGTGACCGACTGGGCCTTGATGGTGATGCCGCGTTCGCGCTCGAGCTCGAGCGAATCGAGGACCTGGTCCTGCATCTCGCGGGCTTCGAGGCCGCCGCAGATCTGGATGAAGCGATCGGCGAGCGTGGACTTGCCGTGGTCGACGTGGGCGATGATCGAGAAATTGCGGATGCGTTCCATCAAGGCGGGTAGACCAAGGTCGTCCTGCCGTGGCGGAGGAGCGACGGCCCACCCGGAGACGGCAAAAAATCAGCGCGGAAGTATAGCCGGCGGGCGCGCCGTCAGCCTTAAAAGTTCTTGGGAATTCAGCGTGTAATGGCAAATCACGCTGCCATTCAACAGCAGGACGGGCACCTTGAGGCCGTATTGCCGGACCAGCTCCGGATCGGAGTCCACGTCGATGATGGTCGCCGGGGGGACCCGCCCTGCTTGTTCCAGCGGCGCCAGCTCCTCGAGCATCTGCTCACAAAGGTGGCAGCCCGCGCGGCTCAGCACGACCAGGCCGGCGGGGAGCATCATGACGCGAAAGGACGCAGCGCTACTTGCGCGGTGAAACCGGCAGACCCGTGGACTTCACCTGCGTGGCGATGAACTTCACGGTATTGGGCGGCACTTCGCCGACCACCGTGACCTGGTGATCATCAACCACCGTCGTGAACGCCGACGAGGAACCCACGCGCGCCGGGCCTTCGGCCGACCGGGCATCGGGCTTGCGCGGCTCGACGAATACGGACACCGAGGCGACGCCATCGGTGAACACCAGGTGTGCCACGGGTTCGCTGGAACCCGGCAGCGACTGATTGGCGCGCGAAGCGATGCGGAAACCTGGCGGCAGCCGCATGGCATCCCACAAGGCAGGCGTGTTGCCGCTCGCCACTCGACGGTCGGCGCGCAGCCAGCGGAAGCTCGAGGCATCCACCTGCGGCTTGAACATGGAATCCGGAATGCGCTCGGGCAGATCGATGCTCGAGAACAGGATCTGCTCGATGACCTGGCCTGACTGATCGCAGAGCTGCGTTTTCAGCGGCATGGAGGTCTGCTCGTCGATCCAGAGGCGGTAGCCGTAGCGGTATTCGTCGCGCGGATGCAGCGCCACCACGCGCGTGGTGCGGCCGAGCATGCGCTCGCGCTCGCCACCGCGGATCTCGTAGACCTGCGAGTCGCCTTCGGCCAGTGAAGGCAGCGCGCCCAGCAACGGGCCATCGGGCGAGCGGCGCTCGACCAGCACGGTGCGCTTGTCCGGGAAGTAACAGGTGAGTTCGTCGCCTTCGCGGATGAACTCGCGCCCGGAAGCGTCCAGCGACAGCAGGCGCTCGGAAACATCGCGTCCACGTACGCGGTGGATGATGCGCAGCGTCTCGGCGCGCGTGCCGCGCACGTGCGTGAACACGCCCACATAGTTGCGCGTGGTCAGCGCCTTGTTCATGCGCTCCAGCCATTCCTTCGGCTCGGCGCCCGCGGCGATGCCCGCCACCAGCAGCAGGGACAGGCCCGCCATCGCGAGTTGCCGTGAGCGGAAGCGGCGCGAATCAAGGCGCATCGACTGCCTCCGCCGGCGCCGCGGCGGGCGCGGCCGCCTCGTCATCGGCAACGTTGTCGGCGCCGACGATGCCCAGCAGCGCCATGCGCCGCGTGAGCGGACCGGAATACTCGCTGTGCGCCACCACGTAATTCGCCAGCCGCGCCGGGGGCGCGATGCTGGTGGCGGAGCTGGGCGCGGGCGTGCTGTACAGATCCGGTGCGTCGTCCGCCGTCGAGGCGAGCGTGTTGTTCACGGCGACCGTGGTGCCCGCGGGTTCCGGCGTCAGCACGATGGTCGTCGGAGAAGTGGTGCTGGCCTGGAGCGCGTCCAGGGAGGGATCTTCAGCGCCGCGCAGCCAGAAGATGGAGACGGCGGCGACACCGGCTGCAATGCTGGCACCCGCAAGCGGCGTGGCAAAGCGCGCCCAGCGCTGACGCGAGACGGTGGCTGCAGCGGTGGCGCGCGTCGCAACGCGAGCCGCGTCGGTGGCGGTGTCGTCGACACCCTGACCGTAGGCCACTTCCTTGGCGATCACCGACTGGACGTTCCGGGCAACGCGATCGTGGATGGCCACGCCACGCTCGGCCCGCAGCGCGGCGCCGATCATGGAATAACGCGACCACTGGGCTCGCAGTGCGTCGTCGCGTGTCAGGCGCCGTGCGAGCAATTCGCATTCGCCACCAGGCAGTTCGCCATCGAACATGGCCGATAACTGGCTGTCGCGCTCTTCGGTCATACCATTTCCTCGGTGCGGCCCAGGCCGCCTTCAAATACTTCGCGCAGGCGCTTGTCGATGGCCTCGCGCGCTCGAAAAATCCGCGAACGCACCGTTCCGACGGGGCATTCCATCGCGGCTGCGATCTCTTCGTAACTCAGGCCGTCCAGTTCGCGCAGCACGATGGCCGTCTTCAGCTCTTCAGGCAACGCATCGATGGCAGAGTTCACGATGCCGCGAATTTCTTCCGTGAGCGCCATGCCCTCGGGCGTATCGGGATCCTGAAGCTTGGTCTGCACGCCGTGCGACTCCTCGGGGTCGGTCAGGTCAAGGTCGTACCGGATCGGGCTGCGATCGCGCGACGCGAGGGAGTTCTTGGCGGTGTTGATGGCGATGCGATACATCCACGTATAGAAGGCGCTGTCGCCCCGAAACTGCGGTAGAGCCCGATAAGCTTTGATGAAGGCCTCTTGCGCAATGTCTTCCGCTTCCGCCGGATTGCGAACGTATCGCAATACCAGCTTCACCACTTTGTGCTGGTACTTGCGAACCAGCAGGTCGAACGCACTCTTGTCACCGCGCTGAACGCGTTTGACGAGAACCAGGTCACTCTCTTCCGTCGTCACAGGAGCACCCCGGCTCCTTGCGAGCTGAATAGACCCTGAACGCCTCCGAAAGTTGCATCCGGGGGCGGTGCTAATCGAATGATTTTGAACGGCACGTGATGCACTTCAAACCTTGGGCCGGATGGTATCAGGTCCCTGCCGCCCGACCGGAAAGGCGGCGTCCCCGCTGGCGGAAGCGTCGAAAAGGCGCCGGCCAAGGCGGCGCAGCGCCCGGGCATCCTGGCAGCGGGCATCCACCAGGAGCTGGGCCACGCCTTCGGCGGTTTCGAAGCGCAACAGCCACAGGGGCCCGTATCGCCGGCAACCTTCCGGCACGGCCGGCAGCCGCCGCCCGGGAACCCCGATACATACATGAAAGGTGCCCTCGGAGACCGGCCACTCCAACGCCCGCAGCGCGCGGGATCCGCGCAGGAACACGAATCGCCACAAGGCAAGACCGCCTGCACCCGCCACCAGGATGGCAAGGAGACATTCGAGGAGCGCAGGCAACTCGGCCAGCAGGATCGACGCCATGGCCAACATCAGCCAGAGCACCCACGCGGCGCCGGCGCGGAGCGACGGAATAAAATCAATTCGGTTGAAGGATGCGCCGGCAGAGCTCGGCGTGTTGCGGGTCGTCAGGGACATCTCCGGCGACGAGATAACGCGCGATGTCAGGGTCGGGCAACTCGAGAAACTGCTCGAACGCCAGGCGTTCCTGTGCGGGTGCGTCGGCGTGACGTTCTTTCAGATACCGGACCAGCAGCAGGTCCAGTTCTTTCATTCCCCGGCGGCAGCGCCACAGTAGCTTGCGGGCCGCCGCGTCCGCGGATTCGTTCAATGCTGGCGCTCGACCATCATCTTCTTGATCTCCGCGATGGCCTTCGCGGGGTTCAGATCCTTGGGGCAGGCCTCGGTGCAATTCATGATGGTATGGCAGCGATACAGCCGGAACGGATCTTCGAGGTCGTCGAGGCGCTCACCCGTCGCTTCGTCACGCGAGTCGACGATCCAGCGGTAGGCCGCGAGCAGCGCCGCGGGCCCGAGATAACGATCGCTGTTCCACCAGTAGCTCGGACAGGAAGT
>JACZCZ010019201.1_pt1 | contig 15773 bp, 14 predicted proteins | sample 8641811 | NCBI WGS metagenome assembly JACZCZ01 (sample SAMN15324610, study PRJNA640507) | soil metagenome | isolation source: intercropping peanut in the first line | place: China: Luxin town, Laibin City, Guangxi Province | collected 2019-07-25 | depth 10cm m | reverse complement strand
AGTCATTAACACGACTTGGCGCACTAAGACACATCGCATCCGGCTGTCTTCCCGCAGGCAGCTGATTATCACTTTGCGCCATTTCCGTACGAATAAGGCGCGCCGCGCCAAGAGCTACCGTCAGCTGGTGATGCCGGTCTACGGCGGGTATACGCGCGAGGTCGCCTTCCGGTTCAAAGTAAGACGGCCGGCTGCTAAACGCCGCGCCAAGAAAGATAGCGAGCACCTGCCCTTCATGAGCAACACGGCTCGGCCCGGCACGGTGATCGCCACGGTCCTCATAATCGTCGGCATGAGTGGTACGGGCTTCTTCGGCTACCAGATCGCGCATGGCAATAAGATCGAACCCTTGAAGACCTTTTCCTCGCCGGCGCCGGTCAAGCAGGCGACCGGCATCAAACCTCTGGCCCGCTCCGAGCCGACACATATCAGCGTTCCGTCGGTAGGCATCGACGCGCCGGTCATGGCGGGAGGCAAAGCTTCGGACGGCACGATCGAGACGCCGCCGGTACTGGAGTGGATCACTGGCTGGTATAAGTACAGCCCGACTCCCGGCGAAGAAGGCCCGTCGGTCATCGTCGGACACGTTGACTCGTACAAAGGTGTATCGGTGTTCTGGCGGTTACGGGACGTCCAGCGGGGCGATATCATCGATGTGAAGCGGGCGGACGGCTCGACGGCGAAGTTCAAGGTCACAGCGCTTAAACAGTTTGACCAGAATAATTTTCCTACCCAGGAAGTCTACGGCAACATCAAATACCCCGGCCTGCGCCTCATCACTTGCGGCGGATCTTTCGACAAGCAGACCGCCAGCTATACGCAGAACACCGTGGTGTACGCGTTCATGGTCGGCTCTTAATACGGAAGGTAAAAATTATGGTGGCGGTAGAAATCCGCAGTGGGCGAATCGTTGCCGCTGCCCGTGATGACTTCGTTGTATTCGCGATCGGTGATACGCTTCGCCAGCCATAGGAACTTGGACTGCTCCGGCCGGTACAGATCGTAGTCGATCCATCGCATCTCCATCGATAAGTCTTCGCTAAAACGTGTACGTGGGATAATGGTTTGCTTTTTGACCCGCTGAGATAGGCCATGGCCGTCCTCGTAGGCTGCTGTCACGAAGTTGCCGAGTCCATTACATACCGATTCCTGGCTGGCAAGGTCCAAATCATGCAGGGCCGGCTTATTGAATGATCCGGCATACTGTTGCATATATTCCTGCTGCCTCTCCATGCCTGGCACTAAGCGTTCCTCTGCGACGTCTACCATCGACTGGCATATTTCGGTGGCTATGGCTTCGCGCATGAAAGGCTCGCTGCTCGGCCCGGTATGTTTGATAAAGCTGCGCGTGAGAGCACCTGGCTGCCTGTTGGTGACGGCTATGGTTTGAGCGAAGATGCTGCTCCTGGCCCCCGCCGGCACGTGGTTGACCATGATCATAATGTGCGGGTCGGAGATCGGGTCTATATCCGCCTCGGTGTGGCCACCGATATTGATGTCGGGATATTCCTGGCCGTCGGTCTTATTAAGCCATAATTTCGTGGCGCGGAGTGCGTAGTTCACGAATACGAGATCGACCGGCCGGCCGGTGGCATTGTATATATCAAAAGGGTAGGCATTCGGATGCTCTTCACTGACATCAGAGAAGATATTCTTGTCCCTGATATGTATGACTTCTCTAAGCTTGGGAGGATGTTGTACGTCGATCGAAGGAGTATGGAAGAAAGATGCATAGGCCTCTTCTTCCTTGCTGTCTGGGTGAACCACGTCCACGCCATGATTATAGTTGTCCACCTGCGTGGTGGCGGCTTTTCTGACATGTGTATCCCCGCCCTTCACCTCCTCCAGATCCGTGATCGGACTGTAGGCCGGGGGCGCTGGCGGACCGTCTATGGCCCGGACGATTTGAGGCTCGTCGGGTTGGACACGCTCCTGTTCGCCCTCCTGCACCAAGGCTGTCGAGCCCACCGAAGCCAGCAGACACACCCAAGCCAGCGAAAGCCGCATGCCGGCTTCGCCGAGGTGTCTGCGTAAAAATCCTGGAGATGGTTGTTTTTGGGGTAAGGCCTCGTCTAACTTCTCTTGCGGAGAAACGAGACGAGACGGCAATGACGCTTGCTCCATCATTAAATAGTAACATGAAAAGCAATTTATGTCAAAGGTATAGGGCCGCCCTATTCAGGGAATTCACCGTCGTCGAGCTCGGGTTCGTCGGCAGCTGGCGGATCGTTGTCTTCGGGCAACGCGTCGTTGCCGACCGACATGGCCAGCTTGCCTGCCCGTTCTTCTTCCAATATGTCATCCACTGAGAGCTCGTTTTCATCAACCATATGCACCCCCTTCCGCTAGGTTGTGCTACCCATACTAGACCTCCATAGCAGGCGTGCAGTGAGATTTTTCATAAGCTTTTAGGCGGGCTTGACCGGCAGAGGCTGGTCGCATGAGGAAGCATTCGGCTTGCCGGCGAAGCGGTCGCTGATCCACGGTATGACGGTGTTGGCGCTGGCGGTTGGGATATCCTGATGGCTGACGTTATCGAGCCACAGCGACGAGAGATCCACCCCCGCCTGGCAGGCCTGTTGTATGTATAAGGCGGTCGTGTCCGGCAGGACTACTTTGTCGCTTTTGCTCTCCACCACCATAAGGGGGTGGGTGGTGAGCGGTATCGGCGCGGACTGCTTTTCGGCCATGTCTTTCCAGGCCGGGACGCTCAAAGGGTCCCTGGAGAAGAAAGTCTGTTTGAGGGCCGTCCGCACCAGCCCTCCTACCACGGATTGTGCGATGCATTGATCGGCGATGCGCCGGTAATTGTCCTTGCCCACGGTAGTCATGATGTCCGCGGCATGCAGGCGGTTGTCGGCGGCGGGCCAGGACACGCCTACCAGCGGACCGATGACCCATGCCGCCAGGGTGTCATACTGTTCCTGAAGCAGGGGGACGAGCTTGGCAGCGGGCGCTTCGGCGACCGTAGCTACCGGATGAAGCTCAGGCGCGTAACCGGCTGCCTGCTCGGCTGTGAAGAGCGCGGAATTCCCTCCTTGGGAATGGCCTAAGATGACGAAATCGGCGCCCGCACCGGTAATAGACCGGGCTGCCCGCACGCTGTTCAGAACATCATGCGCCTCATCGCCGCCTATGAGGTATCCCTGCACACCGGGCGTGCCGAATCCGGCATAATCGGTGGCTGTCACCACCCAACCCTTCTGCAGCATGGTATTGACCCAGGTGATATTGTCCAGGGGGTCGGCGGTCCGCGAAGGCGCGCACTTATCACCGAGACCTAACGTACCATGGGCCCAGGCCACCACAGGGCGCGGTTGGCCGGCATTGACATTGTCGGGCACGAAGATCATGCCGGACGAAAACGTATAGCTGCCGTCCGCCCGTTGCGTCCGGTAGAGCACCCTGATACCCTTGCCGCCGTCAAGCTTCACATCCAACGGCTCCTGGCGGACGACTTCGCCGGGCTTCCCTGCGGCTTGCAAGCCTTTGGTGTCGTAAAAAGGCGCCAAACGTGCCTGGCGCAATGATGTGCGGAGCGTCCCTAACAGATGCAACAGGACGAGGAACGCTATGAGCGTCCCGATAGCCAGCAGCGCGTAACGTATGTAACGGTGCCGACCGAAGAATGACGTGGCGGCTCGTGCCTTTTTCCGCGGCGCCGACGCTTTATGGGTCATGGGCTGATTCTAGCACAAACCGGTCATGCTTGTTTCATCACCAACTGCAACAGGTCGTAGCCTCGGCGGTCCAGTCTGATCTGCTCCTGGACGGCGGCTACCGTGCGCTCGATGGAGCCGTTATTGTCGAAGGCTATATGCGCATGGCGTCCTGCCTCCGCGGTTTCCCGGTCGTGATGGCGCAGTCGCTCTTCGATGTCGCCGTCGGTCTGTCCGCGTTGCCGCATGCGGTCCTCGGTGTTCTGCCGCGAGGCCGCGATCTGATGGATCCGCGCATACGGGTAATGCTGAAGAAGCCGGGGGATGAACTGTGGCTTCAGTATGATCAGCGCCTCTTTGCCGGGCGCCGGTTTCCTGGGGTACGGCATGCCGTAGCGGTTACCGTATAAGGTTTGCAGGTCGATGAAGCCGCCCGCAGCTTCGTGCCGCTCGAACTCCTCTTCACTTACGAACAGATGGTCATAACTGGTGCTAGCCTCTCCCGGACGGGGTGTACGGGTGGTCCACGTCGGGGTGGCGTCGACGATGCCCCGGCTGCACAGCTCGGCTGCCGTGGTGGACTTACCGACTCCGGAAGCTCCGTCGAGAACGACGATCAGGCCGTCGGCTTCCAGCGGTTCATAGGGCATGAAGAGCTCCTCGGCCCCTGCTCCGGATTCGGAAGGCATAAGCGTGTTCACCGGAATATTCTATAGAAACATTATTAAATGTCGGCACGCATGCTTGTGGAAAAACCTTACGCATGGCGCCTGGAACAGAATTCTATGAGCCGGTACAGTTCGTCGCGGGCTGGTGCCGGGAGGGTTATGAGATCCAGGATCGTCCCCGCCTCATCCTGGAGGCGCGCGATATCGGCGGCCAGCAGTTCCCCGATGCCGTGGGTGCGGATAAGGCCTTGTACGTAGCTGATGTCCTCCAGGCTAGCGTCAGGGTTGCCGAAGATAGCGTGAAGCCTGGTGCGTTCCGCCGGAGTGCTCCGTTGCAGAAGATAGTGGCGTATAAGCGTCCGTTTGCCCGACCGAATGTCGGAACCGACCGGCTTGCCGGTGGTCTCAGATGCCCCCATCGTCCCGAGTTCATCGTCTCTGATCTGAAAGATCATGCCCGTCTTAGTGCCGTACCCTTTGAGCTGGGACACCGCTTTATCAGAGGCTCCGGCAAGCGTAGCGCCCATCATCAGCGGCAATGCGATCGTATAGGCAGCGGTCTTGGTGGCCATGAGGTCGTACAGTTCCTGTCTGCCGGGTTCTTCGCGGCGGGCTTCGAAATATAGGTCCTGCATCTGGCCGGCGCAGGTCAGCCGTACCTGTTCGGCGAACAGGCTGACGGTCCGGCTTTTGCGGTCTGCCTCCGCTTTTAACGTCCCCAGCAGCCCGAAAGCGAGGAAAAGCGCGCTGTCGCCGGTGTTCATGGCCATGCTCATGCCAAGGTGTTCCGGGTGTATCAGGTGCAGTTCGTCTGCCAGGCTCCGGTATTGTTCGTGCATGGAGGGCGAGCCGCGCCGCAGCGCGTCCTTATCCATGATGTCGTCGTGGATGAGCAGCGCGCTATGCATGAGTTCGACGGCCACTGCCGTCTGCAAGATGGATGAGGACGCTCTCTTTCCGGCGAACGCCTCGTAGCCGAAACAGACCAGGCTGCCCCGCAGCAGTTTGCCGGCGGCCGCATATGGCAGCAAGCGTTCCAGGCTGTCGGCCTGCCAACGGGTGGTCCTGTCCGCCTCGGCAATCTGTTCCTGCAGGAACGTCTCCAGGGCTTTACGGATAGCTGGCGTATGGTCGAAGAGTTGCTTCATGACGGTTTCTTATATTGTTCCAGGAATATTGTAGCCTGCCGCTGCTGGTCGTGGGTAGCCTCGATAGTGCGCTCCAGGTCGTCCAGCAGCGCGTATACGGGGCTTCGCGGCTTGAAAAGCCCGGATGCTTTGAGACCGGTTTGAGCCGCCGAGACGCGCCGCTTCATCTCGTCGCATATATCCGGTAAGAGCCGGTTCCAGAAGGCTTCCCTAAGACGGGCTGTCAGCTTCGCAGTATCGTACCGGTCAGGCCTGACGTCATTATCCGCGAGCAGCCTTGCCACTACATAGCTGGCATGGCCGTGTGCCAGATCTTCCTGCCAGTCGTGCAGATCGTCATGCAGCTGCCGGACTATGAGGTGCTGTTTGAGCGCTGCTCGGCAATGCATCAGCGCTTGTTCATCCACCTCTGAGCGTAAGATGACGGCCAAAGGACCCAGGGCATGACCGAACGAGCGTTCGGCCAGTTTGGATAGGTCACCGTAATCCGGCGGCGTGCCTACCTGCAGCCTGCTCCCGTGGTGTCCATATCTGCAGGAAGCCAGTTCCCAGCGGTTCGCGCCGTCGATCATATCGAATGTTTCGTGGACGGTAACCTGGAATGCCGGGTCTCCCCTCGCTGCCTCCAAAAAACCCTGCAAGGAGCGGCGCAATGATAAGGTTGCCACCGGCAGGAGCTTGGTCCGGCCCTCTTCGTCGATGAGATCATCAAAGATGGTGTACGCCAGCCAGCCGTAAAGGTTGGCGGCACCTAAGGAGTCCAGGAAGTGCTGCGGAAGCGCAGCAGGCTTCTTAAGCGAGTCCTGGTACACGGACGCCAGGCCGGTTATTTCCGCGCCTTCTTCGCTGCCGGCGAGGCGCTTGAGCGATTGTGAGATCGAGCGCCTGAAGGCTGGGTCGAGGTCTTGTACCTGGCCTCTGGCCGCAGCCAATATGCGTCCGGTCGTAAGCGGCTGCCGTACCGCTCCATCCGGCCGCTTGGCTGCCTGCAGCTGAGCCTGGTACGTGGCCAATGCTTCGACGACGAAGGCGGTCGTCAGCTCCGGACCGCCGTCGTAGTATGGCCTGCCCGCTTTGTCCGGGTCGGCGTAAAAGACTGCGGCCGCCCACGAGCCGTCCCGCCGCTGGGCTGCCAACAGCCGGGATATCTCTTCGCTGACATCCGTATCGTCGAGACGGAGGCGCGCCAGGATACATAGCGCGAGATCAAGGTCGGTGCGCGCATTGCGCTGTTCCCGTCTCACGGTATCGAGCAGCCGCGCCTCTTCAGGACCGCGGTATGCCCGTGCAAGATAATAGAGGAAGGGATACTGTGTCGGATAATACGGGGATGAAAAACGGCCTTCACGGATGGCATCCGCCATCAGGCGGTCGAGATTCGGCAGTCTGGAGCCGGCCATCGAGAGGAAGAAAGCGACGTTGCTGTTCACGGCCAGGTCGACGTCGCGCCAGATATTATCGCTATCCGGAGCGACCAGCCAGGTGCGGTACGGCCCGCCGACAGCGGTTTCGGTAGCTAGCAGCAGCCGGAGACTCTGCGCCAGCACGCCTTCGTCGACGAGCGCCGGGTCATGAAGCTTCAGGGCCGCAAGGGCGCAGAAGGTGTCGTCCAGGTCGTCCGGATAGGCCATCTCCCGGTGTTCGACGGCGGTGTCCGCCCAGTAATTGAAGGCGCCGCCAGGCCGCTTCTGGCCAAGCAGGAACCGTGCGAGCCTCCGGCGTATGGCAAGGATTTCCGAGATGTCCGAAGCGCTGAGAGCGCCCAGCATCAACGCCGGCACGAAGGTGGTGTGCCAGCTCCGGGTACGACGGAACGGCCGCAGCGACGCGCTGGAATAGCTTAGGAAGCTGCCGTCGGGCTGCTGCCGCTTTGCGAGGTAACGTGCGGCTTTCCTTTGGGCCGCCAACAGCTCATCGGGTTCAGGCATAGTAGCTTTTCGGTAGAAGCACAGTCATGGAGGTGCCCCCCTCCCGCTCGCTCGAGACGGCGATGCTGCCGCCGAAATCCTTTTCGACGACCTGCTTCACGATGAACAGGCCGATGCCGATGCCGCCCTTCTTGGTGGTATAGAACGGGCGGAACACTTTCGTCAGTTCGGCCTCCGGTATGCCCGCGCCCTGGTCAGCGACTTCTATGGAAAGTACCGTCCGTTCACGTCCGAGCCTGAGCGCGACGACGCGCGGACTGGTATCTTTGGCCCGCTGCTCGACGGCCGGATACGACTCGATGGCATTGGCGATAAGGTTCAGCACAATCTGCCGGAACCGTATGATGTCGCCTTTATAACGCAGGCCCGGTTTTACCGTCGGATCGCGTTCGACCACGACCTCGACTTTGGCCTGCCGGGCCGCCGGCGCCAGGATCTTCAATACCTCATCGATTTCGTGCAGCACGCTGAAGACTTCGACCGCGTTCTTGCCGCCGATCTGTTCACGTACGCGCTTGACGATCGTCTCGATATGCCCGACGTTCTCGCTGATGCGCCGCATGAGATCAGATTCTTCCCGCGCGGTCAGCCCCTCGATGTCCAGGCTGACGGTCGACAGATGGTTCGCCAGGTCATGGAACAGCGAGGTGCTCAGTTGTCCCAACTCCGCGAACCGGTACAGCTCCTGCATCTTTTCGAGCTGTGCCGCCGCGAGCTGCTGGGCGCGCTTCTCGACCTTTATCTCCAATAATTTCTTCTGGTGCTGCAACGCCCTTTCCGATCGCTGGGCCCGCCGCAGCGATAACTCCATCTGCCGGTTATAGAGCCACGAGACGAGCGCGATGACGAACAGGATGGCGCTGAAACCGATCACGTCGCCTTTCGTCGGCTGCGTGCTCAGCCAAGTGAGGTCGGGATGCAAGGCGCCCGTACTTTCGCCGTGCTGCAGGAACGCCAGGACGGCGGCTATGCCGACCGTCATATATAACGAATAACGCGCTCCGATCAGGACGCCTGCCATGACTACCGCCAGGCTGAAAAGCAGGATGCTGTTGGTGTTGAGCACGCCCCAGCTGAAGGCGATGTCGCAGCCGAACGCGGCGATGAGCAGGGTCAGGATGACGGCCACCGTCCGGTACCGCCTGCCGTAGCGTGCGAGTATGTACAATCCGACGATAAGGGCTACGGTGATGACGTTGGTCAGGACGCGGTCAGCCTGGTATGACTCATGGGATATGATCGGCGCGAAGACGGTATCGATAAGCGCGACCACGGCTAATCCGAAGATGCCTACCAGCAGATAATTCAGCACGATTTCCCGTTCGGCCTGATCGGTATCGGTTGATAATGGTCGTATGAATTTCTTATAGAAGGCTGTCATAACTGTAGCTGATGGGTCGCCGGTATATGGAGGGGCCGGTGGAGGCCGGCCCCGGCTGGACTAGAGGTCGACGCTGGACCATGGTATGGCCTCCGCCTGCTCGGTCAGCGCCGCTTCGACGGCAGCGCTGTCACGCGCGGTCTCGTCGGTCAGGATAGCCGTGACGATGTCTTTCATGCCCACCCCCTTTCTCCTCTGTTATGCCGCTGACTACCTATCATTGATAGTATAGCCTAATCCGTACGCTGTCTTTATGAGCTTGCGCTTGTAGGGGCGGTCGACTTTGTCCCGGACCCGCTTGATGTGTACGTTGATGGTGCTGTTCCATGAATTGCTGCCGGACTCCCACACGTTGTCCATGATCATGGTACGGGTGACGATGCTGTTGCGGTTGCGCATCAGGTATTCAAGGATTTCGAACTCCTTACGGCGCAGTTTGATGGGCTTGCCGGAACGCTCTACCTGTTGGCTGAGAGGGTCCAACATGAGGTTCCCCACGCGCAGCACTTGTTTGCCGTCGTTCTTGGCGTAATCGGAGCGTTTAAGCAGTGCAAACAACCGGGCGCGCAGTTCGGCGACGGCGAACGGCTTTGCGAGGAAATCGTCGGCACCGGCCTCGAACAAGGCCACCTTGGTGTTGGCGTCGTGCGTGGCCGACAGTATCAAAAGCGGCGTGCGGTTGTTTATCCTTCGGAGTTCCAGACAGACGTCGAGTCCGGGCATATCCGGCAGGCCGAGGTCAAGGATGATCGCATCGTATTTGTGCACCGATGCCAGCTTCAGACCTTCCCGCCCCGTATGGGCGCACTCTATATTGGAGCCGGCGGTCAGGAATTGGCGGAGGCTTTCGACAAGATCCACATTATCTTCTATGCACAGGAGTTTCATGTAATAATTCCTCCCTTAAATGTAACAACTAAATTGTTAAATTTTTATTAAATGGTTATACACAGGGAGATATGGGACGCGTTATGGACCGCCGGAGGGCGGCGCAGCACACAGGAGAATCTATGAATGTGCGGCGAGCAACAAAGCGCCTAATGAGACCGCTATTCCGAAATCCCAGATGAGGATCAAGGTGTTGTTGGGAGCATAATTCTTATCCCGAATGATTTCCAGCACATGGTTGATGCCTGCCAGGCCGAGGAAAGCGATGATAGGGATGGAAATGGTAGTCAGCGCCGCCAGATTATGGTTGATGGCATAGAAACAGCCAAGTCCGAGACCCAAAGAGACGGCCGCCAGCTCGTACTGGAAGCCATTGGTTTTCCAGCCGATGGATTTGGCGGTGCCTTTGGCGAATACCGAATGCATGACCGACGAGACGAGTAATACGTAGCCTGAGAAGTAAATCAGCCAGCGTAAGTCGGAAACGACGGCGGTATCGTGGGCGCTGGCACCGGGTGCGTTAGCGCTGGTGAGCGCGAATATCCAGGCGAGGACGAACAATCCCGGCAGCATGAGAGCATACAGCGTATCCTTCATATCCAGGATTGTGCGCCAAGACCGGGCATTTGTCAAAGAGGCCCGGATGCAACGCTTACCGGTTCATATAAGCCGGTGCTCCCGAGCTCAAAGCCGAGTAATCCTCATTCAGCTCGTCGAGCGCCTGCATGTCGTCGCGGCTCAGCTCGAAGTCGAAGACATCGATGTTCTGTTCGAGATGGTCGGTGTTGTTCGCCTTGATGATCGGCACCACGCCGTGCTGGAGGTTCCAGCGGATGAGTATCTGCCCTACCGTCTTGTCGTGCATGTGGGCTATCTCCAGCAATGTCGGGTCATCAAGCCGTTCGCCGCGCGTGAGGGGGCTGTAGGCTTGGATGATGATGCCGTTCTCCTGGCAATAGCCGAGCATACCTTTGCTATGGCCGAACGGTGTCCATTCGATCTGGTTGACCGCCGGAACCTCGCCGGTTTCATTGATCAGTTCCTGCAGCTGCTCCACGGAATAGTTGCTGACCCCGATGTCCTTTGCCATACCTTCGTCGCGGGCGCGCATGAGTCCCTTCCAAAGCTCTACGCCTACCCCCCGCTCAGGCGGCCGGTGGATGAGCACAAGGTCGGCGTACTCCAATCCGAGTTCCTGGAGATTCTTCTTGGTGGCCTCGTAAGCGTCATCATCTTCTTCGATCTTAGTAACGAGGTAATAGTCTGCCCGGCCGACCCCGCTTTGTTTAAGCCCCTCGCCGATGCCTGGCTGCGTCCCGTAATCACCCGAAGTATCGATCATGGGATAACCGAGTTCCAGTGCCTTCTTGATGATGCCTGCCGTCTCTTCGGTGAGTTTCCAGGTGCCCAGCCCCAGGATCGGCATGGTGTGTCCAGTGTGCAACGTTACGGTTGATGATAGTTTCATATGCGCCTCCTTCGTCTTACGGGATGTTGCCATGGTATGACAGCTGCGGCGGGGGCGCAGTTACTTAATTCACAACTAAGGGTTCAGACGAGGATCTTGACCTTCGAATCGGCGATAAAGGCGCCTATGAGCACGGCGATGAGGCCGTATATGAGATTAAGCTCGTATACGTAGAGCTGGGCGACGGCGATGATGACGCTGGCCACGAATATGGTCGGAAAAATCATGCCCCCGCGGTAACCGCTCGCCTTGGACCAGGCGATTGCGCCCAGTTTGACCGTCAGGAGCCATAGGAGACCCCACAGGCCTAGGTCTGCCGCCCGGTGGAACATCGGTACGATGGATTCGTTGCCCGTGAACTGCACCAACGATCCACCGAGCAGGTAGAGGATGGATAATCCGCCCGCTGCCAGCAGTCCATGGGTCCACCACGGGCGGCCCTTCACGAGATGTACCGCTTTCTCTCCCAGTGCATGCAGCCTTCCCAGCAGGTGGATCGCGCAATATCCGGCCACGGCAAGCAGGAGCAGCAACACGATTGTGCGGACATTCAGGTCCCAAGAGTATGACGGTAGGCCGACATACGCGGAGCCATTGAGCGCATCGAGGGTCAGGGCGGAGCTTCCTGAAGCGAGGATGGCTATGAACAGCATCGCGGGCGTAATGCTGAGCTTGAACTGGCGCCTGACGAGGACGAGGGCTATGAGTCCGACGTAAAAGGAGTGGAAGAATGCGGCGAACAGCCCGATGAAACCGGCCAGACCCAATGCTTGCATCGTCTTTTTATCACCCGGAGCCAAAGTGGCGCCGAGGTAGGTTCCGAGGATAAAACAGGCCGGCACCAGCACGGCTTCGGGACCGAGGGATGCCCCGGCGATCACCTTGGTAAAGTTGATGACCGTGGGCTTCGGTATGTCCCCCAGGCCTTCGCTCTCCCTTTTCTCGGCTTTCCTGTCCCACAGATGCTGCGTACCGAAATATACGAGGCCTAATGCGAGGCAGAGCGGGACCACTACCCAGCGATGCTCTTCCGTATGCAGCAGACCATCCCAGATATAGTCGACCGAATGCTTTACGGCATATTCAAAATAATAATACGTAAGCGCGGCGCCTGCGCCGGCCGCGGCGCTGAGTATGAGAAGCCGGAGCCGTTCCATACTATTTACCGTCGTACGAACCGAGCTGGTAGGTCCAGATGAGGGCGTCGATGAGCCACCAGACCCCGAGTCCCCCGAAGGTGATGAGCTTGAGGATGCCAAGCCCCACCTGTCCTTTATATATGCGGTCGGCCCCTAAAAAGCCGAGCCCCCAGCTTATGATCGTGCCGACAAGCAGCCATGTCCAATCGCGTTTCATGCCCTACGTGCTCCTTACAGCCAAATTGTAGCCGAAGCCGGCGTGCTTTAAAAGTCGTCGATGACGATTTTTTTCATCTGCATGAGATTCGCGAAGGCGTTCGGTCGCTTCATCAGCTCCGCCACGTTGTTCGGGACGACCTGCCAGCTCACGCCGTACTGGTCTTTGCACCAGCCGCACTGTTCCGCTACCGGGACGGTAGAGAGCTTGCTCCAGAAATAGTCGATTTCGGCCTGGTCTTTGCAGCCCACCGACAGAGAGATGGCCTCATTGAAGGTGAAATCCTGTTCCGTACCCGAGTCCATGGCTGCGAACCACTGCCCGCCGAGCATGAAATCGGCGAACATCAGCGAGCCCTTCCTGGCAGGGCCGGTGTCTTCCTCGTAGCGGGCCAGAGTACCGATCTTAGCATCCTTGAAGACGCTGGTATAAAAATTGATGGCGTCTTCGGCCTTATTGGTGTTCTCGCCGCTGAACATGAGGGACGGGATGATAAACGGGCGCGGTTCGCCTGCGGGGTTGGTCAGGATGAGTTGCCAGGTCAGTCCATAGCGGTCCTTGACCCAGCCGTACCGTTCGCTGAACGGGTATTTGTCGAGCGGCATGAGCGCTTCGCCGCCATCGCTAAGCTTCGCCCAGAGTTCGTCAAGATGTTCACGGGCCTGGTCGTCGCGTGAAGGATCGAAATTCAGCATGAATGAGACCGAGGGGTTGAACTTGAATTCCGGACCTGCATTGATAGCCGTGAACCGCATGCCTCCAAGCTCGAATTCCACCGTCAATACCTTGCCTGCCATCTCGAGTTGGAAATCGGCCAGCCCTTCTTCGGCGCTGTCCGGATAATTGGCGGTTTCGATCACTTTACTGTTCGGGAAGACGGATACGTAAAAGTCGACTGCTTCTTTGGCGTTGCCGTCAAACCATAGGTTGGGTGTGATTTTCTGAGCCATTGTTCCCTCCATTCATTGTCATAGCTACTTTATGATAAACCATCGCCGGCCAGAGTAGGATTTTTAACGCTCGGAACGAAGGTCAGCCTTTTCTTGCCTGTGCGGCCAATGCCTGGATGACTTGCTTGCGATCAAGCTCAGGATGCTGCATCAACAGGTTTGCGCGGTATTCTACCAGGTCATTGAGACGGTCTATCGGCCGCGCCGGCGAAGTCAGGGCGGCGAACGTAATGAGCTGCTTCGGCATATACGCTTCGTATTGCTTCCATAACGCCTTGAGATATTTCGCATCATGATTGAAGCCGAACGCATACATGCGGAACTGCTGCCCGCCGTTCACGTTGACTTCGGCTAACAGATCGTGGAGCTTGGCCTGGTTGCTGTAGATGGATTTTAAGAATCCGTGCTGTGCCTGATGCGGCAGCCTGATGATACTTGGGTACGACCCATCTTCTTGCCAAAGCGCTTCCGTCACGCCGACACAATACTCTACATGACGCAAGAACTTATCGCGCTCCTGATCGTCAATCTCACCGGCAGTGCCATATTTTTCCAACCATTCCTCCGCCTTGGCCATGAAAGCGTCTATGATGCTTTGGGTTTCAGTCTCAAAAGCCCAACCTTTCGGAGTAGTCCCTTCTTTGGCCATCGTCCGGATGTGCTTATAAATGAGTGACGGTTGGTGCGGACTCGGTTCGTACTGACGGCTGAAGGTGCGCTTATAATCCTCTTCGGCCTTAGCGCGTATTCTCGGCATGGCTACCGTGTGAGCGCTGCCCGGCCGGATAAGGGCTGTGTCCTTGATGAAAGATCCGGCCAGGCCCGGATACCATAACTCCAGATTTCTCCTTGCTTCGTCGGAACGGCTGAAAGCTGCCGTCATGTCGACGAGGCCGTTCGTGCCCGCTAGCCTATGGACGCCCCAGTCCTCTACCCAGTCGTACTGCGCCCGCAGGCGCTCCAATTCATCGGCGTCTATGCAAAGTGCCGGGTTCGCTTGCCAGTCCTTTGCCGTCTTAGAGCCCATGAGCTGGCCTAACCTGCCATAGTTTTCGGCGATCATCACATATACTGACGTGCGCTCAGCGGAGTCGTAGTCCCTGAGGCGGCCCGGTACTTCCCCGGTGTTATACGCACGCTCGTTGGCAATGAGAAAGTCCTCTATCTTATGGATAAGGATCGGCCTGGCGGTTTCCGGTATGGTCATGCCATCGAATGTCCATCCCGCTGCTTCAAAAGTCTCGGCTATCTCAGGGCGCCGCGCCTCAATCACATCGCGTATGTCTTGCGCAATGTTCTTGCGCAGATGCTCACCATGTCCTATCAGGTAAGGCCGAAGCTCCTCTATGAGAGCCGCAGGTTCGATAGGTTCATGCTCTGTATCTTCGGCGCTTGGCTCGACGCCTCCGAAAGAGTTGCGGATTATAGCCCGCATAGCTTCGTGCCGCATGACGCGGGGGTTTGCAGCGACGATCGCTTCTGCCTTCGTCCGGAACTCGTCCATCGCTTCCTCGGGTGCATCAGGGTGCCTGAGTATGAGCTGCCTGATATGGGATGGCAGCAGATCTGGATTGTTGGCGACTATCCGGGCCACTGAGGCGGGATCATAGTAAAGGACAGGATTTTCGCGCAGAGGCACGTCAGCGATGTTGCCGCCCAACTGGACGTGGATTTGCAGGAAATCTCCCAACATGCGGGTATATAATGCCCGGCGGAATTCAGGCGACGCTTGGTCGGGGGAGAATTCCAATTCGCCCCGGCGCCAGGCTTGGTGTGAAGCAAGGATAAGCTGTTGGGCTTTTTTCTGAAAATTAAGCCGAAGCACAGGGTCCTGCGTCGCTTCCGGATCCATACCCTCCACTGGTTCGACCTCATCAAGCAGAGCAAGCGCTTCTCTGCCTAGCGTCTGGGCCGTCTCAAATATTTCCTGAGGATGGCTTCCCTTGCGCCGCGTCGCATGTCCCTCGCTGCGCAATAGCCGCCGCAACGTCTGGAGAAAAGTATCGGGATCCTGGCTGCTTACCTCCACAGCTGGGGTGTCGGTGCGCAAGCCGTGCTGCTCGGCATACTCCTGCAGCGCTTTCTTATATGATCGGGGGCCTCGCATCACGCGGTTACGTACTTCTGCGGGCGGTACGGTAGGAAATTCGCTGGTAGCAGTTTCGATCAATTCCCGGGCTTCTTCAAGAAATGCTTCCGCGCTGATCGGTTTCTGGCAGATGGTGCGCGCCACATTGCTGCGACCGAGGTCCGCATGCACATCGATTAGGTATCCTGCTTCTTCGGGACTGTAATACACGCTGGCAGTCTGCCGATATGCCATCTTT
>JACZCZ010159847.1_pt1 | contig 15790 bp, 19 predicted proteins | sample 8641811 | NCBI WGS metagenome assembly JACZCZ01 (sample SAMN15324610, study PRJNA640507) | soil metagenome | isolation source: intercropping peanut in the first line | place: China: Luxin town, Laibin City, Guangxi Province | collected 2019-07-25 | depth 10cm m | reverse complement strand
CCACGTTAGTAGCTTGGGAAGCTACAGTTCTACCATTGAACTACACCCGCGCCGGGAGATGGATTCTATGCACCGGCATGGGGAAGCGGCAAGAATGTCGGGTGATTCAGTTGAGGAGCCTCTCGGGTGAGATTCGATCTGCGGGATCTGGAGCTGTTCGTCGCCGTCGCCGAGGCCGGAAGCATTGCGCGCGCCGCTGAGCGATCGCACACGGTCGCTTCGGCCGTCAGCAAGCGCATCTCCGATCTGGAGGAAACGTTTGGCTCATCCCTGCTCGCGCGTGGCGCAAAGGGGGTTGAACTGACGGCGGCGGGGCACGCATTGCTGGTGCGCGCGCGGGCGATGCTGAACCAGGCCAGGCAACTCGACGATGAGATGCGCCGTCACGCCTCCGGTACGCGGGGCTACGTGCGGGTCTTTGCGAACATCTCGGCGATCGTCGAATTCCTGCCGGCGGCGCTGGCCTCATTTGCGACGAAGCACCCGGATGTTCACGTCCATCTCGAAGAACATCTCAGTTCCGCGATTGCGGTCGCGGTCGCCGACAACTCAGCCGACTTCGGCATCGTCGGGGAACTGCCGGTGATCGATGGGCTCGAAACGATTCCCTTCCGTCATGACGAACTCGTACTCGTCACCCGACCGGATCATCCGCTGAGCACGCGCGAGGTCGTGAGCTTCGCGGAGCTGACGGACCTGTCATTCATCGGCGTGCATGCAGGCAGCTCGCTGTACAACCTGCTGACGCGCGCTGCGGCGAACCTCGACGCGACGATCAACTGGCGCATCCAGGTCACGAGCTTCGATGCGGCTTGCGCAATGGTTGCGGCAGGCCTCGGCATCAGCATCGTGCCCCGCGGCGCGACGACCGCTTACGTTCGATCGCTGTCCCTTCACGCCGTTCCGCTGAGCGACGGGTGGGCGCAACGACAGTTGTTCCTTTGCACGCGGGCAGGAATTCCCCTGCATTCCGCAGCGCGTCTGCTCTTCGAACACCTGCGCGGGCAGGTCTGACCCACCGCTGCTATCATCGCGCGCCCTCGCGACGGCGCATCGACATGACTTCCGACGAACCCACGAATTCCCCTGGCGACAGCTCGAAGCGGCGCACGGTACGAAGCTTCGTCCTTCGCACAGGACGTGCGACGGCGGGCCAGCAGCGCGCACTCGTCGAGCTGTGGCCTCAATACGGCATCGATTTCTCCAACGAACCGCTGGACGTGAAACGCGTCTTTCCGCGCGGCGCACAGCGGATGATCGAGATCGGCTTCGGCAATGGCGAAGCGCTGCTCGAGTACGCGCGCGACCATGCGGACATCGACTGTCTCGGCATCGAGGTGCACAGCCCGGGCGTCGGGCACCTGCTGCTCCATTCGCAGGCGGCATCGATCACGAACATTCGCGTGATGTGTCACGACGCCGTGGAAGTCCTGCAGCGACTTCCCGACGCATCGATCGATTTCGTCCACCTCTTTTTCCCCGATCCGTGGCACAAGAAGCGGCATCACAAGCGTCGCATCATCCAGCCTCCCTTTGTGTCGCTGGTCGCGCGCATCATGAAGCCAGGCGGCCTGTTTCGCCTTGCAACGGACTGGGAACATTACGCGCTCCACATGCGCGAAATACTCGACGCATCTTCCGAGTTCACGAACGTCGCCGGTGATCGCGGTTACGTGGATCGACCGCAGCTGCGCCCGCTCACTCGTTTCGAGAAACGCGGACATCGGTTGGGGCACGGCGCCTGGGATCTGGAGTACCGCAGAACGTGACGAAGTGACACGAGGTCACGCTTCTTCGTGCGCTCGCTTTGATGCTCTGCAGAAAAAATCCCACTTGAATCCCTGCGGGCACAGGCATAAAACAGATACGCCGACAGCTTCGCTGCCGACACATGCAGGCATGGATGTGTACGGAGGAATGTCATGACGTCGCCGAGTCCGGTCGTGGGTGATTGGTATCGCCGGATGGACGGCGCACTGTTCGAAGTCGTCGCCATCGATCGCGACGACGGCACGGTCGAAGTGCAGCACTTCGACGGCACGGTCGAGGAGTTCGACCTCGAGTCGTGGGACGAGCAGCAGTTCGAAGAGGCGAAGGCGCCGGAGGACTGGAGCGGCTCCGTCGACATCGAACCCGAAGACTATGAAAACGAACGCGAGGTTACGGCCACGGGCACGTGGACCGACCCGCTCACCAGCCTGGATCGCGCCGAGACTTCCGGCTACTCGGAGTGGCCGACACCCCGCGATCTGTAGAAACCACTGCCCGCGTTTGTCGAAGCTCCGGCCCGTTTGGACTCAGTCCGCCCGCGGCTTTTCTGTGGCCGTCTTTCCTGCGGCTGCCGCTTCCACTTCGTCGACGAATCCGCCCCGGATCATGATCCAGAACAGCACGATCCCGGGCACCGCAATCAGCGTCGTCAGTAGGTAGAAATTCGCGTAGCCCAGGCGCTCGATCAGCCCTCCCGCAGTCGTACCGGTCAGGACGCGGCCGACGATGCTCGCCGCCGCGGAGATCAGTGCGTACTGGCTCGCCGTGTAACGAAGATCGCAGAGCGCCGAAAAGTACGCGACCACGGTGACCCCACCGATGCCGCTGGCGATGTTCTCGAATCCGATCGCGCCGGCCATCGCCCAGTTCGAATGCCCCGTCGCGGCAAGACCGGCGAAGCTGAGATTGGAGAGCATCATCAGAACCAGGCTGATCAGCACCGAGCGCTTCATGCCGAGGCGTGAGTACATCGCGCCGCCGATGAAGATGCCGATGAGGTACGCCCAGAAGCCGAACCCGACGTCGTAGATCGCGATCTCGTCGTTGGTGTAGTGGAGATCTTCGAACAGCAGCCTGAAGGTCAGGTTCGCGAGCGTGTCGCCGATCTTGTGCAGCAGGATGAACAGCAGAACGAGCGCCGCACCGCGCCTGCGGAAGAACTCGAGCAGAGGCGCCAGCACCGAATCGGTGACGGCGCTGATTCCACGGCGAATGATCGGATCGCGATGTCGTGCCGGCTCGCCGAGCACGAGGCCCACTGCCATCGCTGGCAACGCAAAGACTGCACAGGCGATATAAGCAGCCTGCCAGCCGAGCCGCGCCGCGATGACCAGCGCCAGCGCACCCGCTGCAACCGAACCGATACGCCATCCGTACTGCGACATTCCTGATCCGACGCCGAGCTGGCGCGGTTCGAGCGATTCGATCCGGTAAGCATCGATGACGATGTCGTAGGTGGCGCCCGCTGCGCCAACCAGGATCGCGGCGACGGCGGTCGCCATCAGGCTCGCCTTCGGATCGACGAGCGCCAGGTTCACGATCGCCGCCATGGTGAGCACACCGATGAGCAGCAGCCACGAGACGCGCTGACCCAGCCTTCCGAGCAACGGCAGCCGCACGCCGTCAACGACCCAGGCCCAGAGCCACTTCAGGTTGTAAACGAGGAACGCCAGCGTGAAGGCCGTGACCGCACGCTTATTGATGCCGTCCTGCGCCAGTCGCGTCGTGAGCGTGGAAGCGATCAGTGCGTAAGGCGCGCCCGAGGAGATCCCGAGAAACAACGCAGCAATCGGTGCCGCTTCGGTGTACGGACGAATGACTGCAGGCAGACGGGAGCGCCACCCCGTTGAGACTGTTGAGTTCAAGTGACGTGATCCCGCGGCGCGCTCGTTGAATGCATGACGCGATGATGCCCAACGACATCGCAGCGCGAAAGCAAAAACCTCGGACCCGGCTTCAACGCCCGCTGCGGCTTCTGTAGGCTATCCGCCATCCGCTATCCGCCATCTACTTCTCCATGTCGTCATCCTTCATCAATCTCTGCCTCGAGCTCGGTGTCCTTCGCTTCGGGGAATTCAAGCTCAAGTCGGGGCGGACGAGCCCTTACTTCTTCAATGCAGGGCTGTTCAACTCGGGACGAGCGCTTGCAGAGCTCGGGCGGTCTTACGCAGCAGCGATCCAGGCCGCGAAGCTCGAGTTCGATGTGCTCTTCGGCCCGGCGTACAAGGGCATCCCTCTCGTCAGCACGACGGCTGTCGCGCTCGCGGATCATCATCAGCGCAACGTCCCGTGGAGCTTCAACCGCAAGGAGGCCAAGGATCACGGCGAAGGCGGAAATATCGTGGGGTCGCCGCTGCGCGGCCGCGTCCTGATCATCGACGATGTCATCACTGCCGGCACGGCGATCCGCGAATCCATCGACCTCATCCGCGCGGCGGGCGCTACGCCCGTCGGTGTCGTGCTGGCCCTCGATCGTCAGGAACGAGGCCAGACGGAACGCTCGGCCGTCCAGGAAGTCGAGCAGGTATTGGGCCTGCCGGTGACCAGCATCCTGAAGCTCACCGACCTCATTTGGCACCTCAGCGCCCAGGGCGACGGGCAGCAGCTGGCGGCCCTCCAGCGTTATAGAAATGAGTACGGCGTCGCGCCCTGAGGGGCAATCCGGCCCATTCGGTTGACCTGACAAGGTCTGCCGGCACTATAGTAACGATCTGTCCGAACCATAGAATCAGCCACATACCGCCTTTTCCGCACCCCCAGATGTCCATCGTGCGCCTGCTGTGCCTGTCCGCTCTGATCGCCGCCACGCTGCCGGCTGGAGTCGTCATTGCCGCGGGTTCCTCAGGTCGCGAAGCGTTCTATCGATGCAAGGACAGCGCCGGCCAGGTCCACTACGGCGACTCGAAGCCGAAGGAATGCGATGGGCTGGATACGGAAGTCCTCAACAGCAACGGCATGGTCGTTCGCGTCATCGAGGGCACTCAGTCGAAGGCCGCGCGCGAGCAGCGAGAAGTCGGTGAAAGACGCATCCGTGAGGAGCGCAACGCGCGATTGCAACGCGACCGGATGCTGATGGAAACCTACCTGACGGTCGAGGACATCGAGCGGCTGCGCGATCAGCGCCTCGAGCTGCTCGATTCCCAGTACCGCGTGAACGAGCAGAACATCACGAACCTGCGCAACAGTCAGAGCCGCCTTGCGCAGCAGATCGCCCGCTTCAAGCCCTACAGCGACAAGGCGAACGCACCCCCGTTGCCCGATCATCTCGCCGAGGAGATGGTCAACACGGTGAACAACATGCGTGTCTATCAGGAGATGCTGGAGAAAACGCGCAAGGAACAGTCGGAGATCAGATCGACGTTCACCGCCGACATCGCCCGCTTCAAGGAACTGAAGGGAATCAAGTGACGAGGCTCTCCGGAGCGATCCGCTCCGGACGGCTTCGTCATCCCCGCGAAAGCGGGGATCCATCTCCTCTCTCGCGGAGCGACGTCCCGGAAGCTCGGCCTCCCCGCCTCAACCCCGCCCCGAACTCCCGAACCCGCCCGCGCCGCGCTGCGACGCCTCGAACTCATTCACCACGTCGAACTCGACCTGAAGCACGGGAACGACCACGAGCTGAGCAATCCGCTCGCCCGGCTGGATGGTGAATGTCGTCTGACCCCGATTCCAGCACGAGACGAAGATCTGGCCCTGGTAATCCGAGTCGATGAGCCCGACCAGATTGCCGAGCACGATGCCGTGCTTGTGGCCGAGTCCGGAGCGAGGCAGCACGATCGCCGCATAGCCCGGATCTTCGAGATGAATGGCGATCCCCGACGGGATCAGCTGCGTATCGCCCGGCTTCAGCTCGAGCGCTGCATCGATGCATGCGCGCAAGTCGACGCCCGCCGAGCCGCTCGTTGCGTACTGCGGCAACGGGTAATCGCGACCGATGCGGGGATCGAGAATTTTGACCTGAAGTCGGCGGCGCGCGGCAGCTGGGGCGGCGGCCCCGTCAGCGGGTGGCATGGATGGCGGATCGGTTCTGGATCGGAGTGGCTGCTGATTTTCCACGACTCCGATAGCGCTCGGCAATCACTGCGACGAGCTGCCGCGCCAGCGCCGACTTGCTGTTGAGCGTGAGTTCCTGTTTACCGCCGCGCCAGTAGAGCGTCAGCGCATTGTCGTCCTTGTCGAATGCCAGGCCCTCGCCCACCTTGTTGGCGGCGATCATGTCGAGATTCTTCGAATTGAGCTTCGTCAGTGCGTTGGCTTCGACGTTCTCGGTCTCCGCCGCAAAACCCACCAGGAACGGCGGCGAATCGCTGCGTCCGATCGTGGCCAGGACGTCCGGTGCACGGGACAATGCGAGCGTCATGTTGTCACTGGTCTTCTTGATCTTCTGGCAGGCGACTTCGCTGCACTTGTAGTCGGAGACTGCGGCCGCAGCAATGAAGATGTCCGCATCGGCGACCTGTTTCTGCACTGCCGCCAGCATCTGGTCCGCGGTTTCGACCGGCACGCGCTCGATGCCCGCCGGCGTGGGAATCTGCACTGGACCTGTCACCAGCACTACCGTCGCGCCCGCTTCGCGAGCTGCTTCGGCTACGGCGTAGCCCATCTTGCCGGAGCTGCGATTGCTGATGAACCGCACCGGATCGATCGCCTCGCGCGTCGGTCCGGCAGTGATCACGACCTTCAGCCCCGAGAGCACGCCTTCGACTGGCAGCGCAGCGTAGATTTCCTCAGCGATCTGCGTCGGCTCGAGCATTCGACCGACACCGACTTCGCCGCATGCCTGCTCGCCACTCGCGGGACCCAGGACACGAATGCCGCGCTCCTTGAGCAGACGGACGTTGGCCTGCGTGGCCTGATTCGCCCACATCTGGCGATTCATCGCGGGTGCAATGGTGATCTTCGCGGTCGTCGCGAGACACAGCGTCGTCAGGAGATCCTCTGCAAAGCCGTGTGCGAGCTTGGCGATGAAGTCCGCGGTCGCGGGGGCAACGACGATTTCATCCGCCCATCGCGCGAGTTCGATGTGGCCCATGGCGGCTTCTGCGGCTTCGTCCCACAGATCCGTGCGTACGGGCCTGCCCGACACGGCCTGGAATGTCAGCGCCGTCACGAACTGCTGCGCGCCGCGCGACATCACGACCTGAACCTCGGCGCCGCGCTCAGCCAGGCGCCGCACGAGATCCGGACTCTTGTAAGCCGCGATGCCGCCAGTGACCCCGAGAAGGATTTTGCGAGCTGCACTCATAGGCAAGATTATGGGCGCGCACGCGGGACGGCGGCAAACGACCGGGGCGCATACCGGCATTCCGCCAAGGCATAGCTGTAGCAGCGTTCCGGCGCGCATTTCCGGCGAAGATGCCCGGATTGGCCAGCTTCCCGCCGGCATGAGGACGGCAGAATCCCTATCTCGACCCCGACCAGCGGAGGGATCTGCGGGAAATGGCGATTCGCGACTGGCCGACCGGAGAACGGCCCCGGGAAAAACTGCTCGACTGGGGACCTCAGGCGCTGACGGAGGCAGAACTGCTGGCCATCCTGATTCGAACCGGAACCAAGGGCGCCTCGGCTCTCGATGTCTCGAGGCGGCTGCTGACGCAATTCGGATCGCTTCGATGCCTGCTGACGGCGGAGCAGCACCAGGCCTGCTCGACCCGTGGCCTCGGACCCGCCCGGTACGCCGCCCTTCAGGCCGCGCTCGAGCTGGCCAGGAGGCACTATCAACAGCTGATGGTCACCGGTTCGACGCTTTCAAACCCTTGCGCCACCAAGGAATTTTTACGAATGCGGCTACGGGACCTGACGCACGAGGTGTTCTGTTGCGTCTATCTCGACAATCGAAACCGGGTCATCGGCTTCGATGAGCTCTTCCGGGGCACCATCGACGGCGCAAGCGTCCATCCCCGGGAGGTCGTGAAAGAAGCCCTGTCCCGGAACGCCGCAGCGGTCATCCTGGCGCACAACCACCCTTCGGGGGTCGCGGAGCCCAGCCAGGCCGACGAGCTGATTACGCGCCGTCTGAAACAGGCCCTGGCGCTGGTCGATATCCGGGTCCTGGATCACCTGATCGTGGGTGACGGGGTGTGCGAATCGTTCGCGGAACGAGGCCTGCTCTGACGCCGCTCCGGGACAGGGGGACCCGGGAGAAAGAGGGCTTTGTCTCCTTGCCGGTCTGCAATTCGGCTGGTATAAAGCGCGACTCATTTTCCGGCCGACCTGTCGTTCCCGACGGGCAGGCCTCTTAAGGAATCGCCATGTCCAGAGTCTGTCAGATCACCGGCAAGAAGCCGATGACCGGAAACCGCGTTTCGCACGCCAACAACAAGCGTCGTCGCCGCTTCCTGCCCAACCTGCACGTGCAGCGTTTCTGGCTCGAGAGCGAACGTCGCTTCGTGAGCTTGCGCATCTCCAGCAATGGCCTGCGCACGATCGAGAAGAAGGGCATCGACAAGGTCGTTGCCGAACTGCGCGCCCAGGGCGTCGCGGTCTGAGCGCCTGAGGAGCTAAGCCATGCGCGAAAAAGTCAAACTGCTGTCGACGGCCGGCACCGGCCACTTCTACACCACGACGAAGAACAAGCGCCTCCATCCCGACAAGATGGAAGTGAAGAAATTCGATCCGAAAGCGCGCAAGCACGTCGCTTACAAGGAAGCGAAGATCAAGTGATGAAAAGCCCGCCGAATGGCGGGCTTTTTGTTTGCGGGGCTGGCCCCGGACTCACGGGTCCCCAAAACGAAAAACCCGCCGGACGGCGGGTTTTTCATTCTGGCCGCCGAAGGTCGACGGCTATCGATCAGTGCATCCTCACGCCGGCTGCATTGCGTAGCCGCGCAGGCTGGCTGCGAAGTCCTGCAGCACCTTGATGCGGCTCGCTTCCGCCTGGGCGATCCATTCCTTCAGGTGCTGCAGCAGCGATTCGTTGCTCATGTTCGAGCCGTTCCACAGCACGCGCAGCCGCTCGCGGAACTCGTGAACTGTCTGCAGGGCCTGGTTGTTCGCCAGCACTTCCTTGAGCTTCGACTGTGCAGCCTGGTCGAGCAGCACCGGCTCGCGCACCAGCAACTTCTTCACGCGCCGGCTCAACTGGCCGCCGGCAGCGATCACCTGCTCACGGAACACAGGGATCGTCACGCTGCGCGAGTAGGCACGCAGCACGTGCATGCGATTCACGATCACGGCCCGAACTGTTTCGAGGTCGATGTGATTGCGCGGAGCCACGTGCGCCGGCTCCGGCGCAACACGCAGAACCTTCGCCAGACCGAACGTCTGGAAAATGCGGATGTAGAGCCAGCCGATATCGAATTCCCAGCGATGGATCGAGAACTTCGCCGAGCTCGGGAACGCGTGGTGATTGTTGTGCAGCTCTTCGCCGGCAACGAGGAAGCCCCACGGCATGACGTTGCGCGCGGCATCGGGACACTCGAAATTGCGATAGCCGTAATAGTGACCAATGCCGTTGATGACGCCGGCCGCCATCAGCGGATTCGCCAGCATCTGCACCGCCAGGATGATGATGCCCGGCACGCCGAACAGCACTAGATCGACGACCACCATGAGCGCGATGCCGAAGTTGCGATACTTGAGATAGACGTTGCGCTCCATCCAGTCTTCGGGCGTACCGCGGCCGAACTTCTCCTGCGTCTCCGGATTGCGCGCCTGCGCCTGATACAGCTCCGCGCCCTCGAGCAGTACTTTCTTCAGACCGAAAATGACCGGGCTGTGCGGATCGTCTTTGGTTTCGCACTTCGCGTGATGCTTGCGGTGGACGGCCACCCATTCCTTCGTGACGATGCCCGAGCTCATCCACAGCCAGAAGCGGAAGATGTGCCGCAGCGCCGGATGCAGATCGAGGCTGCGATGGGTGGCGTCGCGGTGGAGGTAGAGCGTGACGCCCATGAACGTGAACTGGACCATGAGGAAGGTCACGAGCACGTAGCCCCAGAAGCTAAGATTCAGAATTCCGTAGAGAAAGTCTAGGTTCACTGGAGGACCTGCACAGCGTACGAACGAAGGAGGGGGATTACGGAAAATCGAGGTGCGCGGACTATAACGGACACCCCCCGACCCCACAAATGAGCGAATCCCTGCACCGGGACCGAGGATTCGAGAATCGCCCTGCACCAATCTCCATACTGTGAAGGCGATCCCAATTCGTTCAACCCTGCTCCCTTCCGAAAGATCCATGCCCGAACTTCCTGAAGTCGAAACGACGCGCCGCGGCATCGAACCGGCCGTCACCTCGCGAGTCATCGAGCGCGTCGTTGTGAGAGAACCGCGGCTGCGCTGGCGCGTGCCTGACGAGCTGGCAACGCTGGCGTCAGGTCAACGCGTACAGCAGCTGCGGCGGCGTGCGAAATACCTGGTGTTCGATCTGGAGCGCGGTTCGATGATCCTGCACTTGGGAATGTCGGGCAGCCTGCGCGTGATGCCAGCGACGGCAGCACCATTGCCGCACGATCACGTCGACATCATTCTCGACAGCGGTCAGTGCCTGCGCTTCAACGATCCACGACGTTTCGGCAGTCTCTTGTGGACAGTCGATGATCCCTTGAAGCATCCGTTGCTCATCCGGCTCGCGCCCGAGCCGTTGTCCGAAGAATTCGACGCCCCCTACCTTGCTAGCGTGGCGAAAGGTCGCCGCGTTGCCATCAAGCAGCTGTTGATGAACAGCGCACTCGTCGTCGGCGTCGGCAATATCTATGCAAGCGAGGCGCTCTTCCATGCGGGTATTCGTCCGCAGCGCAGCGCCGCGAAGATCCGGCAGGACGAATTCCCCGCGCTCGTGCGCTCGATCCGGAAGGTTTTGCGCGCAGCGATTCGCCAGGGTGGCACGACTCTGCGCGACTACGTGAACGCCGACGGACAACCCGGCTACTTTCGGCAGAAGCTCTTCGTATATGAGCGCGCCGGCGAACCCTGCCGGGTGTGCAGGACCCCGATCAAGCGAATGGTTCAGGGGCAGCGAGCGACGTACTACTGCCCGAAGTGTCAGAAGTGACGGATGGCCATCAGCCGCGCGGACGACTTTATGGCTTCTGCGCTCTGCGTTTTTCCCATGCCTGCTTGAGCGCCGCTTCCACGCTCGGATGCACGAATTTGCGGACGTTGCCACCCAGGCTTGCGATCTCTCGCACGAGCGTCGATGAAATGAAGTTGAACTGTTCCGTCGGCGTCAGGAAGACGTAGTCCACCTTGTCGGTGAGATGACGGCTCATGGTGGCGAGCTGGAACTCGAACTCGAAGTCGGACACGGCGCGCAGCCCGCGAACGACCACTCGCAGCCCGTGCTGACGCGCGAAATCCACGGTCAGTCCCGCGTAGCCGGTCACTTCAACATTCGAAATATCCGCGAGCACTTCCTTCGCCAGGGCCACGCGATCTTCCAGCGGGAAAAGCGGCGCCTTGCCCGGATTCGCTGCGATCGCCACGACGACGCGCTCGAAAATGTCGGCCGCCCGCCTCACGAGGTCGTAGTGACCGTTGGTGATCGGGTCGAACGTGCCGGGATACATCGCGCCGGTCATGGCTCACCTCAAGTCCACAGGAGTATTCACGCGCAGCAGATGATAGCCGACTTGCCCGGCGCGCTTGCTTCTGTGCATGGACCATCCCGTCGGCAGTGTCGGCAAAGGCTTGTCGGCAGGGCATTCGAGATAGACGAGCGCGCCGTCCGCCAGCCACCCGGACGTGAGCTTGCCGCAGGCCTTCTCCAGCAGGTGCGATGCGAATGGCGGATCGAGGAAGACGACATCGAAGGGCTGCGGTTTGCCACCGAGGAACCGCATCGCGTCCATGACATGGACTACACCGCCCGATGCCTTGAGATGCGCCAGGGTCTGCTGCAAATGCCGGCCCACTACGGCCTCCGAGTCCACGAAGTGAACTTCGGCCGCACCCCGTGACAGCGCTTCGAAGCCGAGCGCGCCGCTGCCGGCGAAAAGATCCAGGCAGCGCGCGTCCACGATCGAATGCTGCAACCAGTTGAAGAGCGTCTCGCGTACCCGATCAGGAGATGGGCGCAAAGCGGCGACCGGCGGGAACGTGATGGGCACACTGCGCCAGCGGCCGCCGATGATTCTCAGGCGGTTGGGCAAGGCCTTCCCTGCGGAAGTGGGCGACGTTCGTGGTTTCGAGGGCCGGCTCATATTCGATGGGTGCGAATTCGCCGCAAGCATAGCGCCTCGCGCGAGACGCGTCGGACTCCACCGTTGGTGCTGCTAGAATCACCGCCCGCCCCCGACGTGACGTCCCCGCAGAATGTTCGGCTTCAAATCGAAGGCCGCCGAGTCCGGCGCCGACAAACCAGGTTTGTTTCAGCGGCTGCGCGCCAAGCTCAACCGCGGCGATTCGTGGCTGACGTATGACCTCGCGAATCTCATTCCCGGCGGCAAGATCGACGAGAACGTGCTCGATGAACTCGAGACGCGGCTGATCACCGCGGATGTCGGAGTCGAAACCACAGAACGCATTCTGTCGGGTCTGCGCAAACAGGTGGCCCGCAAGGAACTGGCCAATCTCGATGCCCTGCTGCAAGCGCTGCGTGCCTCGCTGCTCTCGGTATTGAAGCCAGCGTCCGTCACTCTGGCCATCGACCGATCGTTCACGCCGTTCGCGATCCTCGTCGTCGGCGTCAATGGGGCGGGCAAGACGACGACGATCGGCAAGCTGGCCCGCCGCATGAAGGACCATGGACTCAAGGTCATGCTGTCAGCCGGGGACACGTTTCGCGCCGCCGCCGTGGAGCAGCTGCAGGTCTGGGGCGAACGCAATGGCGTTCCGGTCATCGCCCAGAGCGCGGGCACCGATCCCGCTGCAGTAGCATTCGACGCCATGCAGGCGGCGAAAGCCCGCGGCATCGATGTATTGCTGGCCGATACGGCCGGCCGACTGCACACGCAATCGAACCTCATGGAAGAACTGAAGAAGGTGAAGCGGGTGATGGGCCGGGTCGACGAACGGGCACCCCACGAAGTGCTGCTCGTACTCGACGCGAGCCAGGGGCAGAATGCGCTCCAGCAGGCGCGTCTCTTCAACGAAGCGCTCGGCGTCACCGGCGTCGTACTGACGAAGCTCGACGGTACGGCGAAGGGCGGTATCGTGTTCGCGCTTGCGAGCGAACTGAAACTGCCGATCCGCTTCATCGGCACCGGCGAGAGCGCCGAGGATTTCGATGAGTTCGAACCGGAAGCCTTCGTCGATGCGCTGTTGAAACGCAAAGAGCAAGAATGATTCGTTTCGACCACGTCTTCAAACGCTACCCCAACGGCCGCGAGGCCTTGAGCGATCTGTCGCTCGAGCTCGCGAGCGGCGAGATTGCGTTTCTCACGGGACACTCGGGCGCAGGCAAGTCCAGCCTGCTCAAGCTGATCGCCCTGATCGAACGCCCCTCGCGTGGCCAGCTCATCGTCAACGGCCAGAACGTCGGTGCCGTGCCGCGCTCCAAGATCCCCGCGTACCGACGCCAGATCGGCGTCGTGTTCCAGGATCACAAGCTCCTGCACGATCGCACGATCTTCGACAACATCGCGTTGCCGCTGATCATTGCGGGCATCGGCACGAAAGAGATCGGCAAGCGTGTGCGCGCAGCGCTCGACCAGGTAGGCCTGCTCGGTCGCGAACAGAGCCGGCCGCTCGAGCTCTCGACCGGCGAGCAGCAGCGCGTCGGTATCGCACGCGCAGTAGTGAGCAAGCCGCCGATCCTCATTGCCGATGAACCCACCGGCAATCTCGATCCCGATCTGTCGCTCGAAGTGATGAACATCTTTCGCCGCTTCAACGAAGTGGGCGTCACGGTGCTGATCGCGAGCCACGATCTCTACCTGCTCGAGCAATTTCCAGTCCGACGCATCCGGCTGGAGGGCGGAAAGATCGTCGATAGGGACGAAGCACCGCAGAAGTTGCTCGACCCCGCCAGACTCATGGAGAACCGCAAGCCATGAGCGCCTGGATCACCCGCCACCTGCAAACACTCATCGGCGCACTGGGGCGCCTTTCCGAGCAGAAGCTGGCGACGCTGCTGACGACGCTCGTCATCGGCATCGCGCTGGCACTGCCCGCCTGCCTGCATCTGCTGATCGCGAATGCACAGACGGCGACAGGAAACTGGAACCGCGCCGTCGACCTGTCGGTGTACATGAAGATCCCGACGTCGATCGACGAAGTTCGCCGGATCGCGGATCGTCTGCGCCAGCGGCGTGATGTCAGCGATGTGGAAGTCCTGACTGCTGACGAGGCGCTGAAGGAGTTCCGCCGCGATTCCGGCTTCGGCAGCGCCGTTGATGCGCTCACGGGAAACCCGTTGCCGCATTCGCTGGTTGTGCATCCGAAATCGGAGTACGCAACGGCAGCGCATCTGGAGGAGCTGGCGGGCGATATCCGCGCGCTTCCGTCGGTCGACCTGGTGCAGCTCGACACGGCCTGGGTCAATCGTCTTCAGGCGATTCTGGAAGCCGTACGTCGAGCCGTCCTTCTGACCGCAGCGTTCCTCGCTGTGGGCGTGATGGCCATCGTCGGCAATACGATCCGGCTGGATATCCAGAACCGGCGGGCCGAAATCGAGGTCACCAAGCTGGTCGGCGGCAGTGACGCCTTCGTCCGACGGCCGTTCCTCTACAGTGGATTCTGGTACGGGGTCGGAGGCGCGGTCATCGCGTGGCTTCTGACAGCGGTCGTGGTGGGTGTCCTGCGGGAGCCCGTCAGCCGCATTGCGGGGCTGTATGGCAGCGGCTTCACCGTGAGCGGGCTTGGCCTGCAACCGACCCTGATTCTGCTCGGCAGCGGCGTCTTCCTCGGCTGGCTGGGGTCCTACATCGCAGCGAGCCGGCACTTGAGGGAAATCGAGCCCAGCTAGCGGCGGCTCACGAGGCTTGTGCCCCAGCTTCATCAATGACGCAGGGTGCTGGAAACCTCCCTGCAATCAAGGCGTTAAGTCAGCCTTGAACGGCGTTTCGCCGACCCCACGATTAAGAACCTTTTTGCGCCTTAGCACTCCAATCCCGGGACTGCTAAATTCGTCGCCAAGGTTTGGTTCTCTAGTTCGTTCTCTGGGCTGATTGCTGGAGGGGAATTTTCAATATGACAACTTCTACCGCGCTGGTTCGCTCGAATACGGATCTGGTCCTCGCCGGCCCGATCGGCAGCCTCGATGCCTATGTCGAGCGCGTGTCGCGGATCCCGGTCCTGACCCGGGAAGAAGAGTCGGCGCTCGCGAGCCGCTTTCACCAGGAAGGCGATCTCGACGCTGCCCGTAATCTGGTGCTCTCGCACCTGCGTTTTGTCGTTCACATCGCCCGCGGCTACAGCGGCTATGGCCTGCCGGTCGGCGACCTGATCCAGGAAGGTAACGTCGGTCTGATGAAGGCCGTGAAGCGCTTCGATCCGGGCGTGGGCGTGCGACTGGTGTCGTTCGCCGTGCACTGGATCCGCGCCGAGATTCACGAGTACGTGCTGCGCAACTGGCGTCTGGTGAAGATCGCCACGACGAAGGCGCAGCGCAAACTGTTCTTCAACCTGCGCAAGTCCAAGAAGAATCTGGGCTGGCTGACGGGTGCGGAGACGCAGGCGATCGCCAACGAACTCGGCGTGACCACCGCTGAAGTGACGGACATGGAACAGCGACTCAGCTCGCGCGACCTGTCCTTCGATCCTGCGCCCGACATGGACGATGAAGAGGGTTCGTACTCGCCTTCGTCCTATCTGCCGTCGCCGGAGTCGGATCCCTCGATCGCGGTCGAACGCGAACAGTGGGATGACGACACTTCCGATCGTCTCGCGAACGCGCTGGAAACGCTGGATGAACGCAGCCAGCACATTCTGCGCAGCCGCTGGATGACTGAAGAAAAGGCCACGCTGCACGAACTCGCCGACAAGTACGGCGTGTCCGCGGAGCGCATTCGTCAGATCGAAGCGAACGCGATCAAGAAGCTGCGCGGCTTGGTGGGCGAACCCGCCCAGGCCTGACAGTTCCGGCGTCCAAAGAAAAGGGGCCGGCTCCTTCGAGCCGCCCCTTTTCTTTTTTGCGGAT
>JACZCZ010031432.1_pt1 | contig 15816 bp, 7 predicted proteins | sample 8641811 | NCBI WGS metagenome assembly JACZCZ01 (sample SAMN15324610, study PRJNA640507) | soil metagenome | isolation source: intercropping peanut in the first line | place: China: Luxin town, Laibin City, Guangxi Province | collected 2019-07-25 | depth 10cm m | reverse complement strand
CTGGCTTGGTTCGTCATCGCCGCGGTGCTGCAGAAACCCATCACGATCTACGGCGATGGCAAGCAGGTGCGCGACATGCTGCACGTGCACGATCTCATTGCCGCCTATGAGGCTGCGGTTGCCCGCCAGAAGAAAGTGGCCGGCCATGTCTACAATGTCGGCGGTGGCCCCGACCAGACCCTCTCGATCTGGGCGGAGTGTGGCCCGCTGATCGAAAAGAAGCTTGGCCGCAAGATCCCGGTCAAATATGGCGAAGTCCGCCCCGGCGACCAGAAGGTCTATATCAGCGACATTCGTCTGGCTAAGAAGGAGCTCGGTTGGCAGCCCAAAGTGGATGTCGAGGACGGAGCCGGCGAGCTGGTCGACTGGGTGCAGGCGCATCGTAGCTTGTTCGACTAGCTTGCGTTAAACTCGCCGCGTGCGCATTCTTACCGTCCTTACCTACTACCGCCCGCACACCAGCGGCCTCACCATCTATGCTGAACGCCTTGCCAAGGCACTCGTTCAACGCGGTCATGAAGTGACGGTCCTAACCTCTCAGTTTGAGGAGGACTTTCCTTTAGAAGAGATCCAAGACGGCGTGCGCATCCGCCGCGTGCCAGTGGCACTGCGCGTCAGCAAGGGTGTCATCATGCCGTCATTGGGCCGCGTCGCGTCGCAAGAGATCGCCAAACATGATGCGCTACTGTTGCATCTGCCACAATTCGACGCGGCAGGCCTTGCGCTGCGCGGCCGTCTGCATAAGAAGCCTACAGTGATCATCTACCACTCAGACCTCACACTACCTCCAGGTTTGTTCAATCGCGTGGTGGGTTACGTAGTCAATCTTATGAACAATCTCGCCGCGCGCTTTACCCATCGCATCTCAGCTTACACGCAGGATTTCGCTAGCCACTCTCCGTATTTGCGGCGCTTCGCGCACAAGGTGCGGGTTATTCCGCCCGCGGTTGAGATTCCGCAGCCGACGCAGCAAGAGGCGCGCGAGTTCGCCGCCAAACACAATGCGCAGGGCCGCGCGCCTGTGATCGCCATGGCGACTCGCTTTGCTGCTGAGAAGGGCGTGGAGATTCTGCTCGACGCTCTGCCCAGGGTCTTCGAGAAGCATCCTAATGCTATTGTTTGGTTCGCGGGTCAATATCAAAACGTGATGGGCGAAGAAGCTTATCTTGAGAAGCTGTTACCTAGTATCAAGGAACATCAAGCACAGGGTCGGTGGACCTTTCTAGGAAATCTCAACATGGGCGAGATGGCCGCGTTCTACGCCAACATTGATCTTCTCGTCGTCGCCAGCACGAATTCCACGGAGACGTTCGGCTTTGTCCAGATCGAAGCCATGATGAATGGCAAGCCGGTTGTAGCGTCTGACCTACCCGGCGTGCGTCAACCGGTGATGCTTACCGGCATGGGCCGCGTCTCGCCCGTCGGCGATGCCGCGGCCTTAGCTGAGAATATGCTTGCTGTGCTCGGCGACCGCAACGCGGTCAAAGGCGATGCAGCTAAGCTGCGCGTGGACTTTAGCCCCGCTACTTGCCCCGAGCGCCACGAGGTATTGTTCAACGAGATCGCGGAAGAGTTGAAGCGCAATGGCTGAGCAACACAACCCCTACCTCTGGCCGCAGCTGCAAAGCCTGCCGTACTTCCGGGCGCTGCTGCGCGCGGTTGAGTCCAAGTTCTATGACGAGTTCGAGCTGCGCAGTCCAGTGCTTGATGTCGGCTGCGGAGATGGACATTTCGCCAGCCTGGTCTTTAAGAGCAAGCTAGATGTCGGTATTGATCCTGCGCTGTATTCTCTGCGCGAAGCAAAGGAGTGGGGCGCCTATAAGCATTTGCTCAGCACAACTGGCGCGCGCTTGCCATTCGGTGATGGCTACTTTGCTTCAGCGCTCAGCAACTCCGTGCTCGAGCACATTCCCGATCTGCAGTCCGTCCTGAACGAGACCGCCCGCGTTCTAAAGCCCGGCGCGATCTTCCTGTTCTGCGTGCCGAACCATCGCTGGCCGCACAACCTGGCCATCGCGGGCTGGCTGCAGCGGGTGGGCCTGCGCGGTTTAGCTGCCGCGTACGTGCGTTTGTTTACGCGCATCTCGCGCCATGTCAATATGCTTTCACCGGAAGAATGGGAGCAGCGGCTTCAAACCGCGGGCTTCACTGTTGAACGCTACTGGCACTACTTTCCACCCGCGGCTCTGCACGCGCTGGAGTGGGGGCATTACTTTGGGCTACCTAGTTGGATAGCACGCATCCTTTTCGGCCGCTGGATCCTAGCGCCTGCCCGCTGGAACCTAGCTCTCACGGAACGCCTATTGCGCAAGCACGCCGTCGCCGAGGCGGATGAGCAAGGCACCTATAGCTGGTACGTGGCTCGGCGTAAATAAGTCAAGCTATTTGTCATAGCCGCAATAAGCCGCTGGGATAAAATCCCTCTGCCATCTCCGATGGCTCCCCTAGGAAATGCCGGAACCCAGCGTCCTCGATTACGTTAAAGCCATACTGGCCTTCCGCCGCCCGCCGCGCATCCCCAAGCGGTCCAGGGGTGCGGCCGCCCCAGCTGTAGTTCGCAGCCCGCGGACCGCAAACCGGCAAGCCGCTGCCATCACTTTTCGCGTCGACTCGATCCCCTGGCGCAGCCTGCTAGCGATCCTGTCATTTCTTGTCGCCCAGCAGCTGTGGACGCCGCCCGCGACGGGCTGGATCTCGGCGGTCGCTGCTGCACTCCTTGGCATCGGCGCGGCCGTGTGGGCGTACATTGCCGGCGAATGGCAGCTACCCCAGATCGAAAAAGCCGTCGTTGAAAAACGCGCCCTCAAGTACGAGAGCATCTTTCTTTGGGCGGGGCTGCTTTTCTTTGCGCTGACGCTATTGCTATCTGGTAACAATCGCTTCACTTTCGTAAATGTCACTTGTTGGCTACTCAGCGTCGTGTTCGTTATGCTCGCATTCTGGCAATCACGGCGCGGCGTTCGAACGGCTGTTGATGACCTTGGCCGGAAGCTTGGCCAGCGCGAGTGGCTGCTGCCGATCAGCCGTTGGACGCTTGCACTGCTGGTCGTGTTCGCAGTCATCGCGGTTTTTCGCTTCTCGCAACTTGAAACCGCGCCCGCGGAAATGATCAGCGATCACGCCGAGAAGCTGCTGGATGTCAACGACATCCTCAATGGGCAGACTTCGATCTTCTTTGAGCGCAACACCGGGCGCGAACCGCTGCAGTTCTATCTGACCGCCACAGTTGCGGAATTGTTCAATACAGGCATCTCGTTTCTTAGCTTGAAGCTGGGTACGGTCATCCTTGCGTTCTTTTCGCTGATCTACATTTACTTGCTCGGCAAAGAGATCGGCGGCCGCTGGGTTGGTTTGTTCGCGCTCATCCTCGTGGGCGTCGCCTTCTGGCCGAATTTGCTAGCGCGCACGGGTCTACGTTTCTCGCTGTATCCCACATTCGCCGCGCCGACCTTGTACTACTTGCTGCGTGGTTTGCGGCGCGGCAGCATCAACGACTTCCTGGTCTCAGGGTTGTTCATGGGAGTTGGCCTCAATGGCTACACAGCCTTCCGTATCATGCCGTTGGTGGCCGGCGCGGCGCTGGTGCTCTTTGGCATCCACACGCCGAGCGCCGACTTGCGCCGCCGCGGGCTGATCGGCTTCGCTCTGCTGGCCCTCGTGGCGCTGGTTGTGTGCGCGCCGCTCTTGCGCTACGCAGTCGAGCACCCAGCCCAATTCGGCGAGCGCACGCTGACGCGTATGTTCGAAGCCGAGCGCGGCTACAGCGAGCCGGTCCTGCAGACCTTTGTCACCAACGTGGTTAGAGGCCTTGGGCTCTTCAATTATTCTGGTGGCGAGATCTGGTTGGTTGGCCTAAACGGACGCCCAGCCTTCGACTGGTTTACCGCATCCCTGTTTTTACTTGGCCTTGTGCTCGCGGTGCTGCGCTACATACGCAATCGCTCTTGGCTTGACCTTTTCTTGCTGATCGCCATCCCGTTGATGATGCTGCCATCCACGCTGTCGCTCGCATTTCCGGAGGAGAACCCAGCCATGAATCGCGCTAGTGGTGCATGGATCCCTGCGTTCTTGCTGTGCGCTCTCGCCGTCGACACGCTCGTCCATACATTGCGCGAGCGCATCGGCGGCAATGCTGGCTTGCGTATCGCCCAGACGGCTGCTGCCGTTGGCTTATTGCTGATCGCACTGATGAATAGCCAGCTCTTTTTCGGCGACTACAACCGCTTTTACGACGCCTCGTCCTGGAATACGTCTGAGCTAGGTACCGTGATCGCGGATTACGCGGGCAGCTTCGGCAGCCTCGATAGCGCCTGGGTTGTCGCCAACGCGCACTGGGTAGACACGCGCCTTGTCGGGATCAACGCTGGCAATCCCACCCGCGACTACGCCATCTGGCCGGACCAACTGGCGACTACACTGGAAATGCCTGCGCCCAAGTTCTTCGTGCTCCGCCCCGGTGATGAGCTTGGCCTTACCACCCTACAGGATCTTTACCCAAATGGCTTGCTTTCGCAGCATTCCAGCCGAATTCCGGGTAAGGAATTCCTCACCTACTTCGTTCCTGCTCAATGATGAAGATAATGCGCAATCGTTCTTGGATCTTTGATCTGCTGCTAGTCGTGGTGCTCATGGCCGCCGCGTATTTGCGATTCACTGGTGTCTCTTGGAACGAAGACCAATACCTGCACCCCGACGAGCGCTTCATGACGCTCTCGGTCGCGGCTCGCATCGAGTCGGTCGACAACCTGCAGGAATACTTCGACACCACCAATTCTTCGCTTAATCCCAACAATCGTGGTGCGGGCTTTTTCGTCTACGGGACGCTGCCAGTCTTCATCGTGCGCTACGTCGGCGAAGCCGCTGGGATGACCAGTGATCTCGCCATCCGCGATGTTGGCCGCGCCTTGTCAGGCTTCGCGGACCTGGGCGTCGTGATCCTTGTCTATTTCACTGCGACGCGCCTTTTCGATAAGCGCGTTGGCCTGCTCGCCGCCGCGTTCTCCGCGCTGGCCGTGATGCAGATCCAGCAATCACACTATTGGGCGGTTGATAACTTCGTCAATCTCTTTTCATTGCTTGCGCTCTACTTTGCTGTTCGGGTTGCCACCCATGGCAAATACCGCAATGAGGCTGGCGTTTTCAATACCTGGGATTTCGTAGGCTTCGGCGTTGCTCTCGGCATGGCGCTGGCTTCCAAGGTCAGCGTTGCGCCGCTGGCTGTCGCCTTGCCCCTCGCGCTGGCCGTTCGCATTCTTGCCTTACCGCGTGAGCAACGTGAAGCGCAGCTCAATCCTGCATTTTGGTGGTTGGTACTGGCTGGCGCGATCAGCTTCTTCGCGTTCCGCGTGTTTCAACCCTATGCGTTCAATGGCTTCGGCATCTCTGGCTGGCTCCAGAACATCGGTACTGCGTGGAGTCAATCTGCAGGCCTCGGCTTGGCCGAGCGTCTCAAGTCTCTAGCGACTGCCACGCTAGGGCTCAACCCGCATTGGCTTGAGACTATGGGCACCTTAGCCGCGCAGGTCAACGGCGATGCGGATTGGCCGCCCTCCATGCAATGGGCGCGCCGCCCGGTGTGGTTCGGTTTGCACAACATCGTCACCTGGGGTCTTGGCTGGCCGCTGGCTGTGGTTTGCTTCGCGGGTTTTGCATGGGCGGGCTGGCGTATCTTCAAGGGCGATTGGCGCAAGCCGGCCATCGTGCTGTGGAGCTGGGGCTTGCTCTACTTCCTGTGGCAATCCAGCAGTTTCAATCCAACCATGCGCTACTTTCTGCCGTTCTATCCGGTGCTGGTCATCTTCGGCGCGTGGGGATTGGTGTGGCTGTGGGATTGGGGCGCACTTGCGACCCGCGCCCGTAAGGGCGTGGACTGGCGGCGCTTTGCGCAGCCGGTAGCCGCGGTCGTTGGTGGGATCGCGCTTGTCGGCGCGGCGCTGTGGGCCTTCGCTTTTGTTCAGATCTATACGCAGGAGATCTCGCGCATTCAAGCCGCGCGTTGGATCTATCAGAACATCCCCGGCCCAGTCACCCTGAACTATTCCTACGATGGTGGCGAGTACAAGCAACCGCTTCCGGTTGGCTACGAGTCGCCGATCACTCCTGAACTCCCGCTTTTCATTAACTTCAGCCCGAAGGTGAGCGGCGAACTCACTGCCATCTCATTCAATCAGGCTTTAGCGCCGATGCAGGTCGAGGTGTACGCGGGCCTTCAGAACGAACTGCTACTTGCGCGCATCAACCGCGTTGTCGCGCTTGAAGGCGCTGCCAGCCAGGTTACCTTCGGGCTGCCGGGCGAAGCGCTCACCGACCCGGCCGCCAGCTATCACCTCGTCCTGCGCCTGCCTGCCGGTGACGGCCGCGTGCGCATTGAAAGCGGCGAACTACGCAGCAGCCAGCTGCCACCAGATTCGCCCGGGCAGCCATTGATCCTAATGCCAGCCGAGATCGGCATGGGCGAGAGCTACCAGATCGATTTTGCGAACGCCCTTGGCGTATCCCCCGATCAGCTTGTCATTGAATTCTCCGCAGCTGAACCCGTGACACTTGAGCCGATTACCGCGCATGTGCGCGTCATTGCTGACACTTTTTCGCACCTGTTCCGCTTGGGGATTATCAACAACAATCATTCTCCTGCGACGCTCTTTGAAGGCAGTGTCGATTTGGCTCTTACTACGGATAAGACAGGCGATGGGGGAAGCCTCGCCCTTCCATCCCCATTGACTGTCGGGGCGGGCAGGCAATATACGCTTGAAGTTACTGTTACCGAAGGCTCGTTAGGTTTGCTCGGAGCGGCCGTTGCTAACGAGACCAGCTGGGACGATGGGCTACCGCTGCGCATCGACGGCTTCGATGGCTTTGGCGGCATCTATCAGGGCGATCTGAACTTTGAACTGTATTGGGACGAGAACGTTGAAAAGCGCGAACGCATGCTCGATATTCTCGAGCGCGCTGATTACATCTTCATTAGCTCGAGCCGCCAGTGGGGCAGCCTGCCCCGCCTGCCGGAGCGCTTCCCGCTCGCGGTAGCGTACTACCGCGCCTTGATCGGTTGCCCGGCAGAACGCAGCGTCGAGGATTGCTACATTCACGCGCAAGGCGACAACGTTAGTAGCTACTTTGGTTTCGAACTCGTCGAAGTCTTTGAAAACTCGCCTCGCCTTGGGCCTTGGGTGACGAATGACCAAGGCGCCGAAGAAGCCTTTACGGTCTACGATCATCCCAAGGTCTTCATCTTCCACAAGACCGCGGACTTCGATATCCAGCAATGGACCGACTATCTGGGTCAGATCGATCTCTCGCAGGTCGTGCGTCTTACACCCAAGCAAGCCGGCGACAGCCAGCTGCCGAACCTGATGCTGCCGCCCGATCGCTTAGAGCAGCAACGTGAGGGCGGCACTTGGTCAGAGATCTTCGATACCGAGAGTTGGATCAACAGCTCGCCGTGGGTGAGCTTGATCGTTTGGTATGTCGTACTGGGCGCGCTCGGCGTTGCCGTCTATCCGCTCGTGCGCTGGACCATGCCAGGTCTTCGCGACGGAGGCTATCCATTCGCGCGCCTGGCCGCGCTGATGCTGCTCGCCTGGCTGGCATGGATGGGCGCGTCGCTTGGGCTCACCTTCACGCGCGGCTGGCTGCTCGCCTTCGCCGCGCTGCTCGTAGTACTCGGCGGCGCGGTCGCCTGGTGGCAGCGCGATCGCTTGCGCGCTGAATGGAATGAGCGTCGCTCGCTGTTCCTGCGCACGGAGCTGCTCTTCCTTGGCTTCTTTGCCATCATGCTGGTCATTCGCTATTTCAACCCCGACTTGTGGCATCCGTCTTTCGGCGGCGAGAAGCCGATGGATTTTTCATATTTCAACGCCGTGTTGCGCAGCACCAGCTTCCCGCCTTATGACCCCTGGTTCTCCGGTGGCTATATCAACTATTACTACTACGGCTTTGTGCTTGTCGGCGCGCTGGTGAAGTTGCTCGGAATTGTTCCGGCCGTCGCCTACAACCTGATCCTGCCGACGCTGTTCGCCATGCTCGCGCTCGGCGCGTATAGCGTGGCCTGGAATCTGTGGACGGCTTGGCGCGAGCGCGACGGCCGCGGCACCGCCGTCTCGCCTGAGGCTGTGGGTTTGTCGGCCGCAGTCGCGGTCTTGTTGCTCGGCAACCTTGGCAGCTTTGCGATGCTGTTCCTAGGCTTCGCTCGCCTTGGCGCTGAAGGCGTGTACACAGCCGACACCGACTGGTTCACTCAGCTGCAGTGGACGCTGCGCGGCATCCCCATGGCGTTCAGCGGCCAGGGTCTGCCATTCGGCCGCGGTGACTGGTACTGGATCCCGACCCGTATCATCCCCGCCGCGAACGAGTCGTCTCCGATCTCAGAGTTTCCCCTGTTCACCTTCACCTACGCGGATCTGCACGCGCATCTGATCGCGCTGCCGGTGACTGTGCTAGCACTCGGTTGGTCAGTCTCGGCGGTGCTCAGCCGCGCCTGGGATGCGCTGCGCGATAAGTGGCAGGTCGCCGCGTCGCTGCTGCTGGGCGGCATCATCATCGGCAGCCTGCGCCCCATCAACACCTGGGACCTGCCCACCTATCTTGCCATCGCGGTCATCGCGGTTGGCTACGCGATCATTCGCTACGTGCCCGCGCAACGCGGCCGCATGGCGCCCTGGAAACAAGCTGGCCTGGTCGCCGGCGCGCTGGCTGTCGTCAGCGTGGTGGCGTACCAACCCTTCGCGGCTTGGTACCGCCAGGGTTACTCCAGCATCGAGCTGTGGAACGGTACCCATACGCCCGGCAATGCGTACATCACTCACTGGGGTATCTTCCTCTTCTTTATTGTGGCGTGGCTGCTGTGGGAGACGCGTGAATGGATGGCAATAACGCCGCTCTCTTCGTTGCGAAAGTTGGAAGACAACAGCCTATTGGTCTTTATCGCCGGCGCAGTAGCGATCACGATCATGTTCGTGCTGGCACTGCTTGGCGTAAACATCTGGTGGTTCGTATTCCCGTTGCTGCTCTGGATCGGGATTGTCTTCTTCCGTCCCGGCATGGATGAGGTCAAACGCCTCGTCGTGTTCCTGATCGGTACCGGCGTTTTCCTGACCCTGATGGTCGAAGTCATTCGTCTCGCCGGCGATGTATCTCGCATGAACACTGTCTTCAAGTTCTATTTGCAAGCCTGGATCTTGCTCGCCATCGCCGCGGCCATGGCCTTTGGCTGGACTGCGGATGCGCTGCGACGTTGGTCGCCAGGCTGGCGCGGTCTATGGCAGATCGGTGCGGCCTTCCTTGTCGCCTGCGGTGCGCTGTTCATGGTTATGGGCGTGCGCGCCAAGATGACCGATCGTATGGCCGAGGCTGCTCCGCTCACACTCGATGGCATGGCTTTTATGGAGCATTCCGTTTACTTCGAGCGTGATCGCATGCTCGAATTAGAAGAAGACTACGCTGCGATTCGCTGGATGCAAGAGAATATCCAGGGATCGCCGGTCATCGTGCAGGGCTACGTGAGCGAATATCGTTGGGGCGCGCGCTACACAATCTATACTGGCTTGCCCACTGTGCTGGGTTGGAACTTCCACCAGCGCCAGCAGCGCGAGTTTGTGGCTGGCAACAATGTGCAATTGCGCGCCCTCGAGATCGACGAGTTTTACAACACGCTCGACCTCGAGTTGGCTCAAAGCTTCCTTGCTAAGTACGATATCGAATACATCGTCGTCGGCCAAATGGAAGACGCGCTGTATGTCGGCCCTGGCCTCTCGAAGTTCGAAGCCGAAGACGGCCGCCTGTGGCACGAGGTCTACCGCGAAGGCCGCACTGTGATCTACGAAGTCGCCGACGAAGTTCTCGCCGAACAATAGATGAGCCAGCTCGCCTCCACGATCATTTGGTATCTGCTGCTGGCTTGCCTTAGCTGGCTGGCTTTCCCGATCGCGTATCGCTTCTTGCGCGCATTGCCCGATCGGGGCTATGCATTCGCGCGAGCGCTGGGCCTACTGCTGTGGGGCTTCATCTTTTGGTTGTTGAGCAGCTATGGCCTGCTGCAGAACAACGTCGGTGGTTTGCTGACCGCCGCGCTCCTATTGGCCGGGCTCAGCTGGTGGGCGTGGCGTCAGGCGCCCGCGGGCGAGATGTGCGCCTGGCTGCGTGAGCATCGCGGTCTCGTGCTCGTGGTCGAAGGCTTGTTCCTGCTCGCATTCGTCTTTATGACCTTGGTGCGCTTCGCTCGCCCGGAGATCAACCACACCGAGCAACCCATGGAGCTGGCGTTTATAAATGCCATCCTGCGCTCGCCCAGCATGCCACCGCACGACCCCTGGCTGTCGGGTTATTCGATCTCGTATTACTACTTTGGCTATTTGATGACCGCAATGCTCGCGAAACTCTCCGGCGCGATAGCTTCGGTTGCATTCAATCTGGCCTTCGTAACGGTGTTCGCTTCCGCCGCCGTTGGGTCATATGGCCTGGCTTACAACCTGCTCTCCATCTATCGTCCGGCGGCGCGCCGAAGCGCGCTCTGGTTCGCTGGGCTCGCTCCACTGCTAGTCTTGATCTCAGGCAACGTCGTCGGTGTCTTAGAAATCGCTCACGCACAGCATGCGCTTTGGTCTCCGGAAGCGGACGGCGCGCTCTCCTCTAGCTTCTGGACCTGGCTGGATATTGATGAGCTCTCCGACCCGCCTGTGCTTGAGCCGCAGTGGGCGCCGCGCCATTACGGCACGGACTTCTGGTGGTGGTGGCGCTCCTCCCGCGTGATCAACGACTACACGCTGAGCGGCGGCGACCAGGAGCTCATCGACGAATTCCCTGCGTTTTCGTTCACTCTGGGTGACCTGCACCCGCATGTGCTCTCGATGCCATTCGTGATGTTGGCGATGGGGCTAGCGCTGAATGCATATCGGGGTGGGGCGGTCGAGGCCAAACTCCACGACTATGCCGCTTCTTTTGGCAAACATCGTTTTTCAATTCTAAAGATCCCTCTTTCTCCGATAGACGCGCTCTTTGCCGCCATCCTCTTAGGCGCGCTTGCTTTCATTAACATCTGGGACCTGCCGATGTATATCGGGCTATTTGCATTGGCTTTAGTGCTACGAAAAATTGACGTGAAAGGCTGGTCTTGGGAACTTGCCGGTGATTTCCTGTCCACCGTCATCACTCTCATTGTGGCGGGTTACATTCTGTATCTCCCCTTCTATATCGGCTTCACATCCCAGGCAGCCGGAATACTTCCTAATCTGATCAACCCTTCACGCGGGGTGCATCTGTGGGTGATGTTTGGCACGCTGTTCACGCTGATCTTTGTCTACCTACTTCATCTCTGGCGAAGGCAGGCATCATGGTCGCGGCTTGCCGCAGCGATTGCGTATGGCTTCGTATTCGTCGCCGGCCTATGGGCCTTCTCGTTGTTAAGCTCCTGGGTCTACGTCACCTTCATGGGAGAAGGGATCGGTCAGGCTATTTCTGGTCTGGGAGCGGAGAGTCTTGGGGGCTTGCTTGGCGTTTCGATGCAGCGGCGCCTGGCAGCAGCCGGCGGCTGGATCACACTGGCGGTTCTGCTAGGTCTCAGCTTTGGGCTCATCATTGCAATTGCGGGGCGGCGGGAGAAAGCTAGCGAAGCGGAGAGCGGCTCGCGCAGCGCCCAGATCTTTGTGCTGCTGCTTATTCTCGTCGGTGGCATGTTAGCTACCGCGCCCGAATTCATCTACTTGCGCGATCAATTCGGCACTCGCATGAATACAGTCTTCAAGTTCTTTTTCCAGAGCTGGCAAATGTGGGGCGTGGCCGGCGCGGTCATCATTGCCATGCTGCTGCACGAAGCCCGCGGAGTTTGGCGCGCTGGCATCGCTTTGTTGGTGGCTATGGTTCTTTCGATGGGGCTTGTATTCCCCGTATATTCGTTTACCGACATCACGCGCAATCCGCGCGCTAGTCTCGACGGGGCCAGCTACTGGCCGCCGGATGTCGTGCGCGCGTTCGAATGGCTGCGGCAGGCACCGCTTGGCACCGTCGCCGAGGCGGTCGGCGGCAGCTACGACGCCAGTGTGGCGCGCTTCTCTGCGCACAGCGGCCAGCCCACAGTCATCGGCTGGCCCGGTCACGAAGGGCAATGGCGCGGTGGCAACGTCGACTGGGCGCGCACTACGGATGTGCAGACCCTCTATGAGACCGCGGACTGGGCCGTCGCCCAGGCAATCCTGGATAAGTACGACATCCAGTACATTGTGGTGAGCCAGGTAGAGCGCGGCAAGTACGTGGTCAATGAAGCTAAATTTATGGAAAACTTGCAAATCGCGCTAACTACTGAGAGCGTGACGATCTACCAAGTTCCTTAAATCGAACACAGCCTCGCTCGACTATAATCGTTCAAGCATGGTTCAGAATCAACCCCTGCGCTATTTTTCGGTTTTCTTCATAGCCATCCTTGCCCTCGCTGGCATTTTGCGCTTTGTTTCGCTTGGCGAAACTGCGCTGAATGAATACGAAGCCTCGGCTGCTTTAGCCGCGTTCGATCCCCAGGCGGGGCTGGGAGGGCAACCGGGGTACGCACTGCTCACCACTTCGCTGTTCGCGATATTGTCCTCGAGCGATGGCCTCGCTCGCTTTTGGCCCGCGCTCTTCGGTCTTACGCTCGTGGCGCTGCCGGCTCTCTGGCGTGACCGGCTTGGCGATAAAGCTGCCTTGGTGTTGGCTTTCATCCTCGCCATCGATCCGGGTATGGTGGCGTTGTCACGGCTTGCCTCCGGCCGCATGATCGCGATCTCGGCTCTATTGATCGCAGTCACTGCTTGGCGGCTCGGCAAGCCGCTGGCTGCGGGCGTCTTTGCCGCCGTGGCTGCGCTCGCCGCGGGCACGGTTTATTTTGGCATCGCCGCTGCGGTGCTTGCTTGGTTCGTACTCCGTCCAGCAATCAACATTGATCGCAGCGATCTGCGCAAGGCTGGCGTTACTGCTCTGGTCACCCTGGTCGCCGGCGGAACATTGCTTTTCACAACCCTATCCGGCTTAGGCGCTTTTGGCCTCAGCCTTCAAGACTTCATTGCTCCGGCTCAGCCCGGCGTCAGCCTGGAGACGATCTCATTCGCACTTGTTGGCTATGGATTGCCACTACTGCTCTTCGGGGCAGCGGGTATCGTCCGCTATTTTAGAAATGATCTTCTTGAAGGCAAGCTGCTTTCGCTGTTTGCAGCGGCCGCTCTGGTCTTGATCCTCGTTCACCCTGGCCGCCAGGTCGCCGATCTCGCTTGGGTGTTGCTGCCGCTTGCGGTCCTAACCGCGCAGGAGATTAGTTTGCATCTACGCGCTCCCGAGCAGGAGCCTGCGGCCGCCTATGGTGGACTCGGCTTGCTTTTGCTGTTGTCCTCATTCTTGGTATTCACTCTCGCCCGCTCCGCAAAAGACCCGGCCCTGATCATATTCAACGAAGGGAGTTTCATTCCTTGGATTTCAACGGGTTTATCGATCTCGACCTTCGTGTTGCTGGTGGCAGGCGTCGTGGTGGTGCTCATCGCACTCGGTTGGTCTGCACGCGCCGGCACGCAAGCGCTCGTGTGGACCGCGGCCCTGCTTTTTGCAGCTTTCCTGCTCTCGGCCAGCACGCGCTTCACCCGCCCTGAGGCTAGCCTTGCCAACGATCTTTGGTCGCCAACCCCGGCGGCTGGTTCGCTTCGCTTGATGCAGGTGACCGTGAACGATCTCTCCTTCTGGCAGCAAGGGCAGCTCAACGCAGTCTCCGTCGACCTCCGCCGCCAAAGCGCCGCTTTGCAATGGGCACTGCGGGAGTTGCCCGCGTTCGAAGAAGCTGGCACTCCGTCCCTGGCTGTGACCAGCGGCGAGTCTAAGCCGGAGGAATTTGCTGCCTACCGCGGACAGAGCTTTGCGCTTAGTAGCCAACCCGCTTGGTCGGGCTGGCCGCCGAATTTCTTTGCATGGCTTCTCTTCCGTAATGCGCCGGTGCAGACCGAACAAATCATTCTGTGGGTCAGCCCCGATCTCTTTTTAGATAATGGTGTCACGCAGACACCCTAACTTACAATGACCAAAGCGCTCATCATCGCCATTGACGGCCCCGCCGCTTCAGGGAAATCGACCCTGGCGCAATCCCTCGCCGATAGGCTCGGCTATCTGTATTTCGACACCGGCGCAATGTATCGCGCCGTCACGCTACTCGCGCTGCAGCGCGGCGTCGATATCGCGGATGTGCCCGCGCTCGAGAAGATCGCTCGCGAACTCAAGATTGATCTGCGTCCCCCAAGCCAGCAAGACGGCCGTCTCTACGACGTATGGATCGACGACCAGGATCGTACCTGGGATATTCGCACCAAAGAGATCGACGCAAATGTCTCGCCGGTCTCTGCTGTGCCCGGCGTACGCGCCGCGCTCAGCGAGCACCAGCGCCGTATTGGCATGCGTGGCGGCGTGGTTATGGCCGGCCGCGATATTGGCACCGTGGTCCTGCCTGAAGCTGATCTCAAGATCTATCTCGACGCTTCACTCGAGGAGCGCGCTCGCCGCCGCCATGCAGAACTTGGCGAGCAGGGCAAAACGCCCGCGCTTGAAAAGATCTTGGCCGGCCTGCGCGAACGCGACCAGATCGACTCGGGCCGCGCTGTAGCGCCATTGCGCCCCGCAGACGACGCGGTCATCCTGAAGTCGGATGGAATGGAACGCGAGCAAGTGCTCGCCAAAGTTCTCGAGCATGTCGCTAAAGTTCAAAGCAAGGCTGGGTCGGAATCTTCTGAACCAGAGATCGATACGCGCAAACCCTATGTACCGTCGCTGAAGACGCGGTTCTTCCGCACTGTCTTCGCTCCCATCTTTCGCGTGTTGTTTCGCATTCTCTGTCGCATCGAGATCCACAATAAAGAGAATGTGCCCGTATCTGGTCCGTACATCATTGCCTACAATCACATTTCAAACTACGAGCCACCGTTGCTGCTGGCCTTCTGGCCGGAATTCCCCGAGGCTGTGGCTGGCCATGACGTCTTCGAGCGCAGCGGCCTTAGCTTCTTCGTGCGCGGCTACGGCGCGTTGCCGGTCAAGCGCGGCGAGTACGACCGCAAAATCATCGACCTGATGCTGTGGGTGCTGGCTTCGCGGCGTCCGCTGCTCATTGCGCCCGAAGGCGGGCGCTCGCATCAACCCGGCTTGCGCGAAGCGCGTGCCGGCGTGGCTTATCTCATGGATCGAGCCCAAGTGCCTGTGGTGCCGGTGGGCATCGTCGGCACCAGTGACGATATGCTGAAGTTGGCTGTGCGCGGCAAGCGCCCGAAGCTGGAGATACACATCGGCAAAGCCTTCGAGCTCCCGCCCATCGCCGGCCGCGGCGAAGAACGCCGCGCCGCTCGCCAGGCCAACGCGGATCTGGTAATGCGACACATCGCGGCAGTGATGCCGCCTGAGTACTGGGGCATCTACAAGCCCATTTGAAACCATGACCATTTCTTTTCTTGAAGGCCTGCCGTTCCAGCGATTACTACCGCCCCTGGGGACAGCGGGCTGGCTTGCGTGGTTCGCTTTCGTAGCGGCGGCTGCCTGGCTGCTGTGGCGGCTGCGCTCGCGGCAGTCTGCACTTAGCCGCCAGCAGCTTGCATGGCTAGGCGGCCTGGTGATTCTGACGCCCATTCTGATCTTGCTATTCTCCATGCGTCTGCCTGCAGATGGCGCATTGCCGATCCCTGCGCTTGGGCCGCCGGCGCTTGGCCCGCTGATGCCTGTCTTCATCGCAATCCCTTGGGTCGTCGGCGTCGTTGTGCTCGGGCCACTTCCCGGCGCGGCACTGGCGGCTTGGGCGGGTTTGTTGCTCGCCTTCTGGGATACGCGCTCATT
>JACZCZ010074177.1_pt1 | contig 15839 bp, 12 predicted proteins | sample 8641811 | NCBI WGS metagenome assembly JACZCZ01 (sample SAMN15324610, study PRJNA640507) | soil metagenome | isolation source: intercropping peanut in the first line | place: China: Luxin town, Laibin City, Guangxi Province | collected 2019-07-25 | depth 10cm m | reverse complement strand
TGCGCCTGGTCGCGGAACACGAACGGCATGTTGAACACGTTCACGTCCGGCACAACCGGCCCGACGATGCCCAGGCTGACGCGCGCCATCTGGATGGCACCGACCTGGGCCTGTTCGATCACTTCCTTCTCCGACCCCAGCACGCCGCCGGCGAACATCTTGAAGGTCAGTTTGCCGTCGCTTTCGGCCACCAGGGTTTTACCCAGTTGTTCTTCGGCGGTGACGGTCGGGTAGCCGGCGGGGTGGATGTCGGCGAATTTGATTTCCAGTGCTTGGACGGCACTGCTGAGGGTGAACACGAGGGGGAGTGCAGCAGCGAGCAGAGTGCGTTTGAAATCCATGGGGTGAGTCTCCAGTGTTGTTATTTTTTTTGTATTCAAGGCGCAGCGGTGCAGCAGAGTTGCCTGTAGCTAGGGGGTGAAGAGGGGTTCGGCCAGCCCTTTGACGCCCGGGTCGAGGGCGAATACGCCACCGGCCAGCGATTGCGGGTCCTGGTCGTCGCCGGGGCGGATCGAGGTCACGAACAGCGTGTCCAGTCGACTGCCACCGAAGGCGCACATGCTCGGTTTTTTCACCGGAACGGTGAGGGAGCGGTCGAGGCGACCGTCCGGGGTAAAACGGTGAATCAGCCCGGCATCGTTGGCGCAGATCCAGTAGCAGCCTTCGGCATCGACAGCCGCGCCATCGGGGCGGCCGGGTAACGCTTTCATGTCGACGAACAGCCGGCGGTTGGACGGCGTGCCGCTGTCCGGGTCGTAATCGAACGCCCAGATCTGCTGGACCTGCGGATGAGAATCGGACAGGTACAGGGTCCGGCCATCCGGGCTGAATCCCAGGCCGTTGGGCACGATAAAACCCTCCAGTTGCGCGGTGAGTGGCCCGCGTTGTCCGGCGCTGTAGCGATACAGTTCGCCTTCGACCGCATTGGCGCTCATGTCGAGCACCATGCTGCCGGCCCAGAAACGCCCCTGGCGATCACAGCGACCATCGTTGAGGCGCATGTCCGTGCGGGCATGATCGATGTGGGCCAGCAACTGGCTGTCGATGCTGCCGTCGGCGTGCGGGTGCAGGCTGAAAAAGCCGCTTTCCATGCCGGCCACCCAATGGCCGTCACGGTGGCGGGCGATGCAGGCGAGCATTTCCGGGGTGGTCCAACGCTCGACCCGACCGCTGTCGGCGTTCCAGCGCTGCAGCGCCCCGACCGGAATATCCACCCAGTAGAGGGCGTTTTCCTCGGGCACCCAGACCGGGCTTTCACCGACCGCGTTGCGGGCATCGACAATCAATTCGGCTTGCATGGCGCCTTGTTCCCCTGGTTTTTGTTATGGGATCTGCTCAAACCTCAGTCGCCGAACGGACCGGCTGCAACGAAGGCGCCACCCTGATACACCATCGCCGGGTCGTCGGCGGCCGGCATCGGTTGCGCTTCGATCTTGTCGCGGAACACTTCGGACGTGTCTTTCGGTACATAACCCAGGGCGGTGGCGTAGCGGTTATCCCACCAGACGTTCTTGTTGTCGGAAGCGCCGTAGACCACGGTGTGGCCGACGTTCGGCGCGTACAGCGCGCGCTCGATCAGGTGGGTCAGGTCACCGAAGCTCAGCCAGGTGCTCATCATCCGGCGGTTCTGCGGTTCCGGGAACGAAGAGCCGATGCGGATGCTCACGGTTTCGATGCCATAGCGATCGAAGTAGAAGGTGGCCACGTCTTCGCCATAGGATTTCGACAGGCCGTAGTAGCTGTCCGGACGGCGAGGGGAGTGGGCGTCGATCACTTCATCCTGTTTGTAGAAACCGATGACGTGGTTGGAGCTGGCGAAAATCACTCGCTTCACGCCGTGACGGCGCGCCGCTTCATAAATGTGGAAGACGCCGCAGATGTTGGCGCCGAGGATGTCTTCGAACGAGTGCTCGGTCGAGACGCCGCCGAAGTGCAGGATCGCGTCCACGCCTTCGACCAGATGATGCACGGCTTGCTTGTCCGCGAGGTCGCAGATCACGACTTCTTCGCGTTCATCGATGGCCGGGGCGATGTTGGCGATGTCCGACAGGCGAATCACCTTGGCGTAGGGCCGCAGGCTTTCGCGCAGCACTTTGCCCAGGCCACCGGCAGCACCGGTCAGCAGGAGACGATTGAAAGGGGCATTGGGCGTGGTGGTCATGGTGGTTCCTGTACGCAAAAACATTGTTGAATTTGTTGTAGGTTGTCGTACGACGCTGCGGAAGTATCGTAAGGGTTTTTGGCTCTTGTCAACGCGACTTTGGTGAAAATTGGACGACTGGAATCTTTGGGAGCGAGCCTGTTCGCGATGATCTTCAACCATGACGCAGGCAGGCTGATGGACGCGCTCCTGCACCCATCGCGAGCAGGCTCGCTCCCACGGTGATACGAGTTGGGTCAGGACGGTGTTTACAACAACGAAATCGGATAGCTGATGAAAATCCGGTTCTCATCGAATTCGTTGGTGTTGAAGCTCTTGCGAATACTCGCGTTGCGCCATTTGACGTTGAGGTTTTTCAGCGGACCGCTCTGCACGGTGTAGGCCAGTTCCGATTCGCGGCCCCATTCCTTGCCATCGGTAATCGTCCCGGTGTGCACGTTATCGCCGCTGATGTAGCGGTTCATCAATGTCAGGCCAGGAACGCCCAGGGCGACGAAGTTGTAGTCATGGCGCACCTGCCAGGATTTTTCCTTGGCATTGTCGTAACTGGAGTTGTAACTGTCGTTGGCCAGGGTGCCGCCACTGGTGCCGTTGACGCGCATCCAGACGTCGTCGCCGCTGAGTTTCTGCAGGCCGACGTAGAAGGTGTTGCCACCGTACTTGGCCGACAGCAGGGCGAACGCGGTCTTGTTGTCCAGGTCGCCGGCCAGGGCACTGCCGTCTTCCTTGCCGATGAAGTAACCGAGGTTGGCGCCCAGGGTCCAGTCGCCGATCGGCTGGCTGTGGCTCAGGTTGAAATATTGCTGCTGGTAGATGTCCTTCAGTTCGGCGTACCAGACGCCAACCTGGGTGCGTTTGTCATTGAACGCATACTCGCCGCCACCGAAGTTGAAACGGTCGGAGCTGAACGACGCCGATTTGCCGTTCATGAACATGTCTTCCATGCTCGCATCGTTACGTGGGCTGTTCTGCCGGAATTGCCCCCCGTACAGCGTCAGGCCGCTGATCTCGGTGGACGTCACCTGGCCGCCACGGAAGGTCTGCGGCAGCGAACGACCGTCGTCGGAGCGCAGGATCGGCAGCACGGGCATCCACTCGCCGACTTTCAGTTCGGTTTTCGACACCTTGCCTTTGAGCGCCACGCCCAGGCGCCCGAAGTTGTCTGCCGGGCGGCCGTCGTCGTGGATCGGCAGCAGTTGGGTTCCCCCGGTACCTTTGCCGCCGTCGAGCTTCTGCGAAAACTGGCCGAGCACATCCACGCCGAAACCGACCGGGCCCGGGGTGAAGCCGGACCTGGCGTCGAGGATGAAGTTTTGCGTCCATTCCTCAGCCTTGCCCTGAGGGTACGCCGGGTTGGTGTAATTGCGGTTGAAGTAGGCATTGCGCAGATTCAGGGTCGCCTTGGCATCATCGACGAAACCTTCGGCGCTGCTGGTCATGGGCATGGCGAGTACAGCCAGGCCGCTGCAACCGATCAGGCTCAGGGTTTGACGGCGGACGGAGGTCCGGCGAGGGGTACAGACCCAGGCATTGCGGGCGAGGTTGCTCACAGTGGAGCTCGCTTGTGTTTTGTTGTTTTTATTTTTTGTCATACGTCGTCGTACAACAGTGGGGCGATTATTTGCGAGGGTTTCAAAGGTTGTCAATCAGAAGTTATACGATGACCTCATTGAGCATCACGGTGGGGGGCGAGCCCCCTGGCGAATGAGTTCATCCAGGTGCACCTGCCCCCGTAAAAGCGCTGCACTATCGCAAACGGCTGCGGTCGTAACTTCACGAAGTGCCGCACCATCGCGCGATCCGAATAGTGGAGATCCAATGAGCCAGGACGTCCTGTCCACCGAAACCAATCGCCGCCTGTTGCAGCAGATTATCGCCGGACTGTCCGACGGCGTGATTTTGCTCGAACTCGACCAGACCATCCTCTGGGCCAATGACGCCGCACTGACGATGCATGGCGTCAACCGGATCAGCGACCTGGGCACCAGTGCAGGTGAATATGCCCGGCGCTTCAATCTGCGCTATCGCAATAATCATTCGCTTCCGGCCGATACCTACCCGATCAACCGCGTAGCGCGGGGTGAGACCTTCAGCGACGTGCTGGTCGAGGTCTCGTCTGTCGATGATGACGAACGCTCCTGGGTCCATAACGTGCGCAGCATGGTGCTGACGGACCGCGACGGCGAACCCGAATCGCTGGTGCTGATCATGGATGATGTCAGCGAATGGGCCAGCGCCGAGCAGCGCTTCGAAAAGACCTTCAACGCTAACCCGGCGCCAGCGGTGATCTGTCGTCTCAGTGATTTGCGCTTCATCAAGGTCAACCCCGGTTTCCTGGAAATGACCGGTTACTCCCGAGATCAGGTGATCGGGGCTTCGACCTATGAGCTGGACGTTCTCGAGGGCGCTGAAAAGAAAGAGTTGGCCATTCAGCGTTTACGCGAGCGCGCCACCATTCCGCAGATGCAGGCCGAGCTGAAGGTCGTCGATGGCGGTACCAAGCAGGTGATCGTTGCCGGACAGCCACTGGAGCTCAACGATGAAGCCTGCATGCTGTTTTCTTTCGTGGACATGGAGCCGCGCCACAAGGTCGAAGTCGCGTTGCGCCAAAGCGAAGAACGCTTCGCCAAGGCTTTTCGCCTGAGCCCGGTGCCTATCCTGGTGTGCGGCGCAGACGATCACGTGGTGCAGGACGTCAACGAAGCATTCCTCGATACCTTTGCTTACCCAAGCGATGAAGTACTGGGCAAGACCATTGCCGACATCGACTTCATCCATGACGCGGGAACCCGCTCGCGACTGTTCGCGGCGCTGGAAAAAACCGGCAGCCTCGATCGCATCGATGTCAGTGCTCGGTGTAAAAATGCCCAATTGATCGATTGCGCCATTTCTGCCGACACCGTGAACATCCAGGACAAACTCTGTTACCTGTTGGTGTTGATGAACATCACCGAGCGCAAACGCACCGAGCTGGAGTTGATGGCCGCCATCGAAGAGGTGATGAAGGATGCCTCCTGGTTCAGCCGCACACTGATCGAAAAACTGGCGAATGTGAAAAGCGTCAATTCGCCAAAGTTGCTCAGCGTGTCATTTACCGACCTGACCGCCCGAGAGCGCGATGTACTGGGTCTGATCTGTGAAGGTCTTGCCGACAAGGAGATCGCGGCACGGCTGAAACTGGCGCCCAATACGGTGCGCAATCATGTGGCGACGGTGTATTCCAAGCTGGATGTTCATAGCCGCAGTGAGGCGATTGTCTGGGCGCGTGAGCGCGGGTTGTTTTCGGGGGAGTGGCGGAGCAAGGGGCAGCCGTAAGGTGCAAATGCACTAACACGCGTGGTGCAAATTCATGTGTTGAGCGGGTCTTTCGGTTCTTAGGCTGATGGAGTGCGGGAGGTGTCTGCGGGCGGCCTGTATGTTCTCTTCGGAATCGTTAAAGGAACTTGTTCATGAATCGAGTCGAATCTCACCTGTTGGCGCTCCGGCAATGATCTCATTGGCACACTTGCGGCTGCAGATAGAGAGAAGCTTTTCGCCTCTGGCGTGCGAATGCACGATTTCAGGAGACCATTCATTGACCGTCAAGCTTTACCACCCCGTCTCGGGGCAGGTTGATCTGGTCGTCAGTGGCTTGAATATCGCGAGGCTGCAATCGGCAGAATCGGTGGAGGCACTGATCGAAGAGCTGCGTTACGAATTACAGAGCAACACTTTGCATTATCCCAACCCTACGATGTAACAAATGCCAGCCTGATGCGGCATATGACCCGTGATTGCACAGTCATCGACATCACGAACACTTTTTATGACAGCCGCGTGGATTTAGCACGCCCGTTCTGTTGTCACAAAAGGGTGTCGATCACTTATCGCGGGTCAACCTATGAAAAATCCTGGGAAACGCGTTTGTACACCCCTGTCGCTGGCCTTCTGTACGGCGATACTTGCCGGTTGCGCCAGTCCGCCGCCACCCCCGACCGTTACGCCGCCGCCACCTCCTGAGCGCACCTGCCAGGACATGGACAAAACCGATGTGCTCGGTGATGTGCGGGGCGAGGACGGACAGGTGACCCGAGTCACCACCACGACTCGTTGCATTACTCAATAGCGCCCTCCGCCTGACCTGTTGGGTTGCAGTAGAGTGGATAACCGAAAAAGGCAGGCTGAGCATAATCCTCAGCCTGCCTTCTTTCATTGAGCGCAACGAATGATTTTCAGTATTTGATTGCAGCCCGGCCCAAATCGCTCAAACAACCAAGTGCGTTATCTCTATTCGTTCTAATCGAACTGTCAAATCTGACAGTTCCGCAGCGCGGGCTTTACCTCGATAGTTTAACGGTCAGCGGATTACGCGTAACCACATCAAGGCTCGGAGAGGGCCATTTAAAATTCAATTAGTCTTTAAGAGTAAATAGATAAAGAGGTGCCATCTATCAAAAAATGGAAGATGGACCGTGTTGTCAGCATATTACGATCGTTGAATATTGGCTCAGGAGCGAGTGATCATGGTTAACTCAACCAATCCATGGGAACAGGCAACCGTACTCTTCAATGGAGAAGAGTGGCAGCCTGGTACGACCGGCGAATTAAATACCGGTCAAATAAACAAAATAGAAGTCCAGTTGCCGGAAAACATCGCGCAGACGTTGCGTTTCGGGCACGCCAATGGTGGGAACCCTCAGCCTGAGGCGTCTCCGGATTGGGGGACGGATGTCCAGCGAACGGATGGCAAGTTTACGGTCCAGGTCGCGTTTGACGCCGGTTACAGTGGTGCCATTACGCTGATTATTTACAGCCGGGAAGTCGACACGCCAATGGAGGTGCCGTGTCAAGTCGCGAAGGAAAAGCCCGTTCTCAGGTTCTGGTACGAATCCACAGGGGGTGAGGCGCCTTTGCCCCCCGCTGTCGTTGATATCCGTCTCAATGGTTGGTCGGGCGTGCATATGAAACTCAGGTATGCAGATGGTACCGGCGTGGCGGGAGTGCCTGTCACACTGTATCGGCCGGAGAAGGAGGATTTTAAACACACGACGGGCACTGGAGGAGTAGTGATGGTCAATGCGTTCACCTATGACACAGTGGGCTTGCGTACATTCGAAGGTATTGCGCACCTGCCGGGAGGGGATGTGTCGGGTAAGTTGTTGCTCAACGTAAGAGAGTGGCCATGGCCTTAGCCTTTCAAAACATGAAAGGTATTGTCGCGCGGCATTTTGCACCCACGGAGGCGCCTCAAGAACACCTGCATCACCTGAGTTACAAGCGTCGATCGGTGTTCGACTGCGCTCTCAGAGGCCGTCGAAGACCGATGGGCGGGCTGAGTCGATGCTCAGTTTGAAGGTTATCCACCAACATTATCGCAATTTAATCTATCCGAACTGTCAAAGCTGACAGTTATGCAGTTCGTGTTTTTTCTTGATAGTCAGGGTGCCGCTTTTCTTATGACACCGCTTATCGAGAATTGGTCATGGCCCTAAAAATCGACACCGCTTCAACCGCCCTCGGACCTGTGTATCTCTGCTACGGGGCCAAAGACGATCAATGCCACAGTCACACTTTTAAGGTGAACGCAGTAGCGACGCGTCCGGATAGAGCGGGTGGGTGAGACCAGTCCGAAGTACAAGCGATTGGCTGTCGTAACCGGCATGAGCCGGGAAGTTGATGTCTGTAAGTTTATGTTTATCAATCAAGTCGTAATTGTCGAGAACTTATCATGGCCAGCAGCATTGATTATGGATCAGCTTTTTCAACAGCGAATCACCCATCGGCAACTTCATGGGAGGACGCCGAGTTTCGAGTGAACGGAAAGGTCATTCCTTCCGGGAGCCCTTTTGTACTCCCTGGCGGTATGGAAAGTGTAATCACCGTTAAAGCCACTCATATTGCGCAGCTGCGCGCTGTCCTGGTCGACGCCGGCGGCATGCAGCTGAGTGCTGACCCACCGTTTGGAGAACTGTTCCCCGTTGTGGGCGGGATGTTCTGTTGCACCCTGACGCCAGGCGCTGGTCAGACAGGCAGCGCCACACTGGTTTTCTTCAGTCCGGATGTCGTGCTTCCGTTAGAGGTGACCATCGAGGTCGTTTCAGCCTCCTCGGAGATATTCACCTTTATCGACAGCAGCGGGGCGCCCTTGCCCGTTCCGCCAGATAAATATCAACTGCCCGCAAGCACTCCGGTGGAGAGAGTTGCAGTAATCCTCACCAATGCCCAGGGTGAACCGTTAGCCAATGTGCCCGGTAAATTTTTCCACCCGGACATGAGTGACTTTGCCTATAGAACGAATGCCAGCGGTCGAGTCAATTTATGGGTTCAGAATAACGATTATCCCGTCGGGGACGTATTTGAAGTCAGGGCGGTGGTCGAACTGCCTGGTGCAGAGAAAGAAATAAAACTCTTGGTTGAGGTGCTGTGATTCCACCCCTCTGAAATTGACCCGGTGGCGATTCACCCTATTGTTGTCGATAGCTGGAGTCTTATCATGAGCAATAAAAACACAGCGGATCTCGCGCAGGCTATTTGGGCCAACGTTGTCGTCAATGGCAAGGAGATCCAGGCGGGCGAAAAAGTTGTTCTGCTCAATGAGCAGGAGAACCAGATCAAAGTGCAGGCGACATCGGACGAAGTAAAGGAACTGCGCCTTGGCCTCGCCGATAGCGGCGGTCAGCGTTTCACTGCCAATCCCCCTTTCGATGAGCGTGTTGTATTGGTGGAAGGCGCCTGTACCTGGAAAGTAACGCCGACAGGATCCGACAATACACCCGCCATTCTGGTTGTATACACGCCAGACATGGCCGAGCCCTTGACGCTGCTGTGCGAAGTCTCGGACGTCAATCTGCGCTTCATCGATTTGATTGACCGTTACCTGCCTTATCCCCCGACTGTCGTTCCCGCCCACATCAATGTGATTTACGCCTCCGGTGTAATGATGACCTCAAAAGGCCTCCCTTTGGAGGGGGTGCCCGTAACGTTTCATGTGCCGGAGCATGACACTCAACAAGTGGAAACCGGCCCCAAGGGAAAAGCCGCAATGGCGCCGATTGTTTACAAGACCACCGGCGTCCGCACCATTCGTGCGGTGGCGACACTGCCGGACAGGGAACTGTCGGTAGAGGTGTTGGTGGATGTGCGTTCGTCGACTTGAATGCTTGCTTAAGTGGTGAAAGCCCAAACGCTGGATATTCACGATTGCGTCGCCGGATCATTATCGCAATTCGTTCTAGGCGAACTGTCAGGTTTGACAGTTATGCCGACGCTGTTTTTTGTCGATAGTCGGGGTGTTCGCTCTTTCTCTTGATCCCGATATAGAGAATCGTCATGACACTCAAAATCGAAACCGAATCGACTGCCCCCGAGCCCGTTTACCTCTGCCATGGCGCTGAAGGCGACAAAAGTCATGTTTTGAATATCAAGCCCCGGGCTGACAACCCATGGGCAAATCACCAAGTCTGCTGGTATGAATTACTTGGCGATCCCTCGTCCTTGATTGAAATCGAACCTAAACGTGGTGAGTTCCAGGATTTCGCCCAGACCGGTGCGATTCTAAACGTCCACTGTCCGGCGGTGGGTGGTGATCGTGATATGGAGTTGCGATTGCACAGTGAGTTCACTGCTCAGCCTTTCAGTATCGCGCTGAAACTGGGGCATTACCGATACGACTTTGAGAGTAGGCGTCCGCCCATTGCGGCACCCATCATTGGCCAAACGGTGACGGCGAGTATAACGCTTGTGTCGTTTTATACCCGCGAACTCATGGAAGGCATTGATGTTGTCTGGACGATCGGCGACCAGAGCCTCACCGTCCCCACGTCGTCATCGGGTGTCAGTGATTTCACTTACACCGTGGCGAATGAGGGCAAACAGACGATTACAGCGAGTGTATTCAGCCCCAATACCGGCAAATCCATCACCGAGGAATTTTCATTCATGGGATATTCCAGCAGCCCGTGGGAACAGGCCACACTCACCGTCAATGGCGCAGAAGTTGAATTCGGTCTGCCCCTGGCATTGATTCGTGGGCAGGCGAATGAGATCACGGTTGAAGCGCCTCCGGAGATCGCCCGGCAATTGGTGCTCAGCCTGGCTGACGCCGGCGGCCTGACGCTCCAGGCTGTCCCGGGTTTTGATACGCCGGTTGACCCGGTGGCCGGAAAATTCAGCTGGCGGGTCACGTCGACGGGTAACTTGAGCGGTTTGGCCACCCTGGTTTTTTACAGTCATGAAGTCGAACTGCCGTGGGAGCTTCGAAGCTGGGTGATGTCGGCCAACCTTGCGGATGAAGTGGACAAAATTCTGGTCAACGGCGTCGCTTCGCCCCCCGCTCAAATTCAGTTTTTCCGTAATGAAGCCCAGACGGTCACCTTGACGTACAAGGCCGGCAGTCCTTTGCAAGGCTTCCCATTGCAGTTGGTTGGAACACCACTCACCGGCGTGCAACCGGCCAATCTGTCGGTGACCCCGGCGGATCCATCGGCCACTCATAGCTGGGCGGTAAAGTCCCACACCGACAGTGGTACGTTTCAACTGGAGTTGAAAGGCCCGCCAGGGACGCAGGGCATTACGCTACCGGTCTGCAAGGTGATGTCGCATTACCTGGATGCCGAAGTCGCGTCGGTCTTGCTGGATGGTGTGCCTTACCCCGTCGACGCGGTGTACCTGCGGGGAACACTCAAAACCATCACGTTGACCTACCAGCAACACAGCCCTTTGCCCGGTTACCCGCTGGAACTGATAGCCGTGCCATTGACCGGTCTGCAACCCGGCGATCTGCGCGTTGCCGCCTTATCGACTGACCCGCATTCGTGGACAGTCGAAGCGGCCAACAGGAGTGGGACGTTCAGGCTGGAGGTGACGGGGCCGGAGATTACCCGGGATCTGGTACTGCCTGTGAGTAAGGTGCTGTCCGCCAATCTGGAGGACGAGGTCGACATCGAAATTGATGGTCTTCCGCTACCCGAGGGCGGCATTTTCTTCCGTTCGGGAGATGCCAGGACGCTGACATTGGTGCCCAAGGCGGGCAGTCCAATGAACGGTGTTCCAGTCAAGCTCCAGTGCGATAACCAAAGCGGACCGGACGTGATCGTCGAGAGTCAGCCGAGTTTCGATATTGAAGTGGATACCTACCGTTGGGATGTTTCTGCACAGGGGGCTGGAACCTTTCAGTTGAGTTTAGTAGGCAAAGGTGTCGCTACCCCCGTGACCTTACCTCTCTGTACCGTCAATTCATTAAGAGTAAGGGACTTGGTGAAGTGTCGACTCCGTTATACGGAGTTGCCGGGGTGGGATATCACACACCAACTGAACGGAAGAAACAAAGGCTATCCTCTACAGTTTCACGCAGCGGTTTCCGAGGCGAACCGAAAGTCTCTGTTACTGAAAGCACGAGATTTACCCGCTCGCGTCATTGTGTTGCCGATAAATTCACAGTATTTGGGGATGGAACAGGCAGCAGTGGCAAATTGGAGTATATCGGTGTCTGACTCTGCTCTGTTGGGTAAGTTCTCCATTGAGCTGTCCATTGAAGAGTTTCCAGGTGTTTATGATGAGCTGTTCTTCGAAGTTACGGACAATTGATGGAGTCTACATGCTGCTTAACGGCTGGCAGGGTGCGAAGCATTCTCTTTGATATATGAATAATCGCTATTCGTGTGAATGCGAGGTTGCCCCCGATACTTTTCGTTTTTCCTTGTTGTAAAAAGTATGTCGATGCGTTTTTTACACTCCGATAATGAGGTTTGTCATGGCCACCGAAACCGCTCACAAAAAAACGCTCGCGCCTGTGTACATCTGCCACGGAGCCGAAGGCGATCAATGCCATGTTCTGAGCTTGAAGCCTGGGGGCGAAAGTCCGTGGGGTACGCATCAATTCAGCTGTCAGGAAATCGTCGGTGACCCATCGTCCTTGATTGGAGTGGAACCCAAGCGCGGGGAGTTCCAAGCGTTTCCCATGACGGGAGCGGCCTTGAAACTTCACTGTCCTGTTACTGGTCAGGACCGCGACATGGAACTGCGGTTGATCAGCGAATTCACCGCGCAGCCCTTCGGCATCGCGTTGAAACTGGGGCATTACCGGTGTGTTCTGGCTGACAAACGACCGCCTATTGGTGCACCGATCGTTGGGCAAAAGGTCACCGCGAGCGTGACGGTCCAATCGTTTTATACCCGCGCACTTGCAACGAATATTGAGGTTATGTGGAAGGTCGGAGGGGAGGAGGTCGCCGTACCCACCAATTCGTCGGGAGTGAGTGAGTTCACCTATACGGTCGCCAAGGCGGGTAAGCAGACCATGACGGCCAGTCTGTACAACCCTTACAACGATGAAACGATCACTGAGGAATTTTCCTTCACGGGATACGCAAGCAGCCCTTGGGAACAGGCCAGTTTGTCGGTGAATGGTAATGCAGTGAAGTTCGGCGACCCGGTGGTGTTGATCCGAGGGCAGGCAAACGGAGTCGTGGTTGAAGCGCCGCCAGAGATTGCCCGGCAGATCTCACTGGGACTGGCTGATGCCGGCGGCCTTACAATAGAGGCATCGCCGGATTTTGGCTCGCTAGTTGATCCGGTAGCTGGAAAGTTCACGTGGCGACTTACATCGGGTGCGGGTAAAAGCGGCAATGTCGCCCTGGTGCTCCACAGTCATGAAGTGGAGTTGCCTTGGGAGTTGCGCTGTGCGGTGATGTCGGCCAATCTGGCGGACGAAGTCGACAAGGTGCTGGTGAACGGCGTCGCCTCGCCGTCCGCTCAGATTCAGTTTTTCCGCAATGACCCTCAGACCCTTACCTTGACTTATAAAGCCGGCAGTCCTTTGCAAGGGATTCCGTTGCAGCTGGTTGGAACACCGCTTACAGGCGTGCAACCGGCCAACCTGTCGGTTACCCCAGCCGGTGAAACTGCCACACACAGCTGGACGGTAAAGTCCCACACTAACAGTGGCACGTTTCAGTTGGAGCTGAAGGGACCGGAGGGCACAACCGGCATCAGGTTACCCGTTTGCAAGGTGATGGCGCGCTATCTCAGCGAGGAAGTGCAAGACGTCCTGGTGGACGGTGTAGCGCACTCGGCCGAGATCCTCTTCTTCAGGGGAGCGCCCAAAACCGTCACATTGGCCTATAAGGCGAACAGTCCTTTGTCGGGCTATCCACTGGAGCTTAAAGCCATCCCGGTAACCGGTCTGCAAGCCGGCGATCTGAAGGTAACCCCGGTTTCAGCTGATCCGCATAAGTGGACAGTCGAAGCTGCCAACCGAAGTGGGACGTTCAGGATTGAGCTGTCGGGACCCGAGATCACGCGTAACCTCGTATTGCCTGACAACAAAGTCTTGTCGCCAAACCTTGCGGACGAACTCGACGCCAAAATGGACGGGGTGCTGATTCCCGTTGGAGGCGTGGAGCCCACGGGCGGCACAGCCAGGACCCTCACGCTGACGCCCAAGACTGGCAGCCCGGTGGCCGGCCACCCGCTGATGTTGCGGTGGGTAAATGGCAGTGATCTGGTAAAGGCGGACATTGCCAGTACGCCGGCATTTGATACCAAGACGACGACTTACAGTTGGTCGATTCAAGGTGCGCTGAAAAATGGGACATTTGTACTGGACGTGTCCGGCGATCAATTCAAGACAGCGTTGACATTGCCACCTTTCAGTTTGAATTCCACCAACCTTGATGAATTCAGTGCATCGTTTGATGGTCGGGATATTTTACTTGACACCCAAGTGCCGGTATACCGAGGGGTTGAATACTCATTCGAACTGGTTTTGCCGAAAGGCAGTAAGCTGATCGGTAAAAAAATCACTCCAAGTTGGGGGACTACGGGTGCCAGTCTGGGCGTTACGTTAATACCGGCGATCGGTAGCGAAGTCGTTCTAAAAGAACGTACGGAGTGGAAGGTCAGGGGAGGGGATATCAAGGATGGTTTGTTTTCCATTAAATTTGCAATCCCAGGAGTAAGCCAGCAACTTGAGGTGAAATTCAGCTTGGCTAACCATCCGATCAAAATTGCATGTCTGTCCACGGGAGATGAACCGATAGTGGGGCAGCCTATGGTGTTTGAAGCCATCGTGGTATTTGCCAATGCACCGGATTTTCCGGTCAAGAATGCAAGTGTCGTAGGCGTGGTTTTGGGGATACCGTTAAATTTTGCCGTGGACAACATGGGGGTAGCGCGAATTCCCTTGATTCTCCCTTCGCCGAAAACATATACATTGGAAGTTCGTGCGAAAGTGAAGCCGGAGGACACACCCGTAACCGAAACGTGTCAATTTGAAGCAATTTCAGATCCGGTGCCCTCGGTTCTCCGTAGTAATACCCTGCTGATACTTGACAAGCAGTTTGGAACTTTTCCAGTTATTTTAAGGCACTTGGGTAGTTATGCGCTGCCAAAAAATTTCGTCGGCGGCATGAAAATTGATCTGAAAGGAGCGGGAGGGGTTGTTAGTGGTAAGAAGGTAGGGATCAGGATATCCCCTCGTGTTCCGGCTCCGGGGTTCAATCCACAGTTGGAGGTGCTAAGAGCTCTGACGGACTATGGATTACGCTGGGATTTTAATAATAACAACAGTCTGGAAAAATTTACCCTTGAATTCTACAGTCCTGATTTTCCAGATACACACAAAATCTTCTTCACTTTTTATTGAGGGTTGTCGATCGTTGTAGCCTTGTCTGCCTTCGATGGTGGCCAAAAAGTACCATCGAAGGCTAAGCCGATACGTTCAATTGACGGTGATCAAGAACGGAACCCATCCGAGTCGTTCTACCACCCACCTGTCATCAAGACAAAAACCCCCCATCCACATTCAACGAAACCCCAGTCGTATAACTCGAAGCATCACTCGCCAGATACAGCACCGCCCCCGCCATTTCACTCGGATCCGCCACGCGCTTGAGCGGAATCTGCGCCAGCGCGGTGTTCAGGATCGCTTCATTCTTCACCAGCGCCGATGCGAACTTGGTGTCCGTCAGGCCCGGCAGCAGGGCATTGCAGCGAATGCCGAACTGCGCGCATTCCTTGGCGAAGACCTTGGTCATGTTGATCACCGCGGCCTTGGTCACCGAGTAGATGCCCTGGAAAACTCCCGGTGATACGCCGTTGATCGATGCCACGTTGATGATGCTGCCGCCACCGTTTTCACGCATCAGCTTGCCGGCTTCCACCGACATGAAGAAGTAGCCCCGGATGTTCACGTCGACGGTTTTCTGGAAGGCACTGAGGTCGGTGTCCAGCACGTTGCAGAACTGCGGGTTGGTCGCGGCGTTGTTGACCAGGATGTCCAGGCGGCCGAACTGTTCGCGGATGCCGGCGAACACCTGGGTGATCTGTTCCATTTCGCCGATGTGGCAGGCGACGGCAGTGGCCTTGCCGCCTGCGGCGATGATGGCGTCGGCCACGTGCTGGCAGCCTTCGAGCTTACGGCTGGAGACGATCACATGCGCCCCTTGCTGCGCCAGCAGTTTGGCGATGGCCTCGCCGATGCCGCGGCTGGCGCCGGAAACGAAAGCGATCTTGCCGTCGAGGTCGAACAACTGAGTCTTGGACATGGGTGTTCCTTATTGTTGGGCCTGAGTATCTGGGCTGATCAGAGGCTGGATTTCTGGATGACCTGCAAGCTCATCTGCTCCAGTACCTTGTTCACGTGAATGAACGAAGCGAAGCGTTTGTCCTGGGTCTGGCCATGGAAGAAGCGGTAGTAGAT
>JACZCZ010247886.1_pt1 | contig 15842 bp, 11 predicted proteins | sample 8641811 | NCBI WGS metagenome assembly JACZCZ01 (sample SAMN15324610, study PRJNA640507) | soil metagenome | isolation source: intercropping peanut in the first line | place: China: Luxin town, Laibin City, Guangxi Province | collected 2019-07-25 | depth 10cm m | reverse complement strand
TCAGCCGAAGGCTCTGACGTCCGACGCAGTCGGACGACGGTGTCGCTGACGCGATGACGTTCGGCTGGAGCCGGACCCACAGGCGGAAAGGCTGCGTTGCCGCGCCCTCATTCGGCCCATCAGCGCATCGCATCGCCTCAACGCAGAGCAGCGACGACGAGCACGGAGCGAACAGCAAAGCAAGAAACACGCATTCTCCGCCTGGCTCGCAGCTCATGGCTCATCGCTCGCCGCTGGTCAGAAACTTGCACTTCCCTCCCACCCATCCGCGGAGGTCACATGCGATTCCTATTGACCGCTCTTTGCCTGCTCACCGCCACCATCGCGCCCGCTGGCGAAGCGCCAGCGACACCCGCGCATTACAAGCCGTCCGACACGATCGTGATCCTGGGCGCCGTCCCGCAGGAGATCACGCTGTTCCGCGAAGCGATGGGGAATCCGCCGAGGAGCGAGACCTGGGGCATTCCGTACTATCGCGGCACGATCGCGGGCAAGCCGGTCGTCGTTGCGATCACCGGGATCGGCAAGACCTTCACGGGAATGACGACGACGCTGTTCATCGGGGAATTCAAACCGCGGCTCGTTCTCATGAGCGGCACGGGTGCGCGCATCAATCGCGAACTGCGAACGGGCGATGTGATCGTCGCCACCGTGACCTACGAGCACGACTACGGCAGTCTTACCCGCAACGACATGGTCTACCGGCCGATGAACGGCCCGAACGATGGCAACGAAGTTGAGAATGCATTCTCGCCGCCCGCAGCGCTGCTGAAGATCGCCGACAAGGCGATCGCCGAATACAAGGGTCCGCAGGTCACCGCGAACGACGCCACCTACACTGTCGCTGCCCGTCGCGGCGTCGTCGCGTCTTCCGATCTGTTCGGCGTCACTGCGCAACGCATCGAGACACTGCGGACGCGCTTCAAGACGGACATCATGGAGATGGAGTCCGCGCCGCTCGGCCATGTGTGCGAAACCCTTGGGGTTCCTTATCTGATCGTGCGCGCCGGCAGCAACGTCGCGCAGGAAGCGCCGAATGACGATTACCTGAGATTGGGGCCGATCGCGGCGAGGGAGGCGGCGAGATTCTCGCTGCATCTGCTCAAGTACCTGTGATCGCTGGCGCGATGGCGTCCGACTGAAGCCCAGCCCTAAGCCAGAGGCCTCACATGCCATTGAGCATGGCTGCGGATATCCGGTTCACCCTTTGAACGAGCGCGGGCAATTCCACCGTCGTCAATCTTCCCTGATCCACAGTCCGGCGTCCGTTGATGAAGCTGTAGTCGACTCTGTCCACGTGGCACAGGAGCAATGCCGCGACCGGATCGTGCTGCGCGCCCGCGAACGATGGTCGATCGATATCGACACTGACGAAATCCGCCGCGGCACCCGGCTCGATACGGCCGATATCGGTGCGCCCAAGTACGCGGGCACCGCCCAGTGTCGCGATCTCCAAAGCCTCGCGAGCGGTCATTGCGGCAGCGTCGTTGTCCCGCACACGAGCAATCAGCATTGCTTGTCGGGCTTCGCCCAGCAGGTGTGTAGCATCGTTCGATGCAGCGCCGTCGGCACCCAGACCGACGGGCACACCTGCGGCGCGCATTTTCCGCACTGGGGCCAATCCGCTCGCGAGACGCAGGTTGCTGCACGGACAGTGCGCAACGCCCGTTCCGGTCTGTCCGAACAGTGAGATCGCGGAATCGCTCAGACGAACACAATGGGCATGCCACACATCGGGCCCCACCCACCCTGCGGCTTCCGCATAAGCACCCGGCTCGAGGCCGAACTGCGCGAGGCTGTACTCGACGTCGGCCTGATTCTCGGCCAGGTGCGTGTGCAGCCTGACTCCATAGCTGCGCGCCAGTGCTGCCGATTCGCGCATGAGTGCCTGAGATACTGAGAACGGCGAACACGGTGCAAGCGCTATCCGCGTCATGGCGTACGGCGCGGAGTCGTGAAACTGCTCGATGACCCGGCGACTGTCGCGAAGGATGCGCTCTTCGCTCTCAACCAGCCGATCCGGCGGCAGTCCTCCGAGACTCTCGCCGACGCTCATGCTGCCGCGGCACGCATGGAACCGGATCCCGATATCCCTTGCGGCACGGATCTCCTCGTCCAGCGTCACGTCATTCGGAAAGAGATAGAGGTGGTCGCTCGCTGTCGTGCAACCCGACAGCATCAACTCTGCCGCACACATCTGCGTGCTGGCGTAGACACCTTCGGCCGTGAGATGGGACCAGATCGGATACAGCGTCTTCAGCCATTCGAACAAGGAACAGTTCTGCGCTGCCGGCACTGCGCGGGTCAGGGTCTGATAGAAGTGGTGGTGCGTGTTGACCAGGCCCGGCAGCACGACGTGCCGATCGCGCAGATCCAGGACTTCATCCGCGACGGCCGGCAGTTCGCTCGCCGGGCCGACTTTCTCGATGACGCGGTCGCGTACGAAGATCGCCGCATTGCGCAGTTCTTCGCGCTGCGCGTTCATCGTCACCAGCGTATGGATGTTCCTGACCAGCAGCGTGCTCATCGACGTTCACCAGCACGCGGCCGGGTAGCTCACGTTCCGCCCGGTACGGTCTGCTCGTACTTCGCCCAGTTGCCGATCAGTTCCTGCACGACGCGATTGCCCACCTGGTACGCCGCCTCGATCGCGGGCAACCCCTTCTCCGGATATGGCGCCGTCGTGCTCCACGCCGCTGTCTCCCCGGGCGGCGGCATCGTGTAGTTGCTTGCAGTGCGCAGGACCATCACGCGCTGCAGGTCGGCGCGATGTGTCCGCGACAGGCGTCGCAGCGCAGTCAGCGTGCCGGTATCCTCCATGTTGGTCATCATGAAGTTGTAGTCGGCACCGGACTGCAGCTTCACCCAGTCGTTTGCCCACGTATTCATCTTCTCGCCATGCCAGTAGGTGCTGGAGGCGAGGCTCTCACCGATCGTCACGAAAGGCGGCTTCGTCGCGTTGTCGTAGCCTTTGAACTGCGCGCGAAACTCCGCGATGCCCGCGCTGTCCGCGACGGGATGATCCTTCGTGAGCTCGTATGCCCACTGCGCCAATCCACCGTTGAGCGGAAAGTTGATCGTGTCGACCGTCCAGCCGTCGGCCTTGTCGTTCGGCTTCTTCGCGCCCAGCGGCAGAAGTCCATAAGGCCACTCCGCAGGAATCTCGCGCGCATCGATCTCGTACAACAAGCCGCCGTCGACAACTGTGCGCGACCATGCCGCTGTCCCCAGCGAGACATCGAGCGGATCTCCGCCTGCGATCCCCGCCACGACCCAGTAAGCCTTGCTGAGATCGAAACGCGGATCCATTCCGAGCGCCATGATCGATGCCGTGGCATTCGTGATGCCACCGCCGGTGCAGATCGCCAGCACGCCTTCGTCGTTCATCCGCAGCTCGTACTCGCCCAGCGGAAAGTCGAAACTCCTGTCGAGCTTGCCGCGCTCCACCCACAACTGGAACTCGCCCGCTTCATCGCCCGTGACCTTGCCGTGCTCGAACATCGCGACGACGACAACTTTCACGGGAATCGGCGCAGCCGCAGGCGGCGGCTCCTTCGCGCAGGCCGCGAGACCGAGCAACGGGAGCAGAATCGGCAGCGATCGGAAGTTCATTGTGTTCCTATTTCTTCAGCGGTGGCGTGTGGTCGCGGTACCTGGTCCAGTTGCTGACGATTTCTTCGACGACCACGCTGCCCACGGCGTAGGCAGCTTCGACGGAGTCATTCAGACCGGAATAGCCTTCGTTCTCGGCGCGCATGTGCTGAGCCGCCGTGACGCCGGGAGGCGGCATCGTGTAGTTGCTGGCAGTGCGCAATACCATCATGCGTTCCTTGTTGACCTTGCCGGTCGGGTGAACGTACGACAGCGAGAGGTAGCTGCCCGTGTCTTCCATTGCCGATGTGACGAAATTGCCCTTCCCGTCCGTCCAGAACTTCGTCCAGTCGTTGGCCCAGTCGTTCAGCACCTTGCCGTGCCAGAACGTCATCGCCGCGAGATTGTCGCCCTTGAGCACGTAAGGCGGCTTCTGCGCATTCGGGTGATCCTTGAACTTGGCGCGCGTGCTCCGCAAACCGTCGTTGTCCTTCAGCTTCACATTCTTCGTGAGCTGGTACGCCCATTCAGTGAGATCGGGATTCAATCGGAACATCTCGCCCAGGCCCCGCGGTGCCTTGGGATCGTTCGGACCTGCGGAGTGCAGCGGGAAATAGCCGCTCTTCCATCCGTCCGGCATCTCGCGCGCATCGATCTCGTGCGCGAGATCGCCGTCGACGAGGTACTCCGCCCAGGCAGCCGAACCGATCGGTGCATCCTCGGGATCGACGCCAGCGATGCCGGCAACCAGCCAGTACGCCTTCGAGAGGTCGAAGCGAGGATCGAGCGCGAGCGCCATCACAGCCGTCGCGGAGTTCGCGGTGCCCATGCCGGTCACCATGCCGAGCACGCCGGTCTTGCGGTTCAGGTACAGATCGTGGTGATGCGCGAACTTGATCCTCTCATCGAGCTTCTGGCGCTCGTGCCAGAGCTGGAACTCGCCGGCGGTATCGCCGCTGTCCTTGCCGATCTCGAACATCGTCACGACGACGACCTTGATCTCGATCGGCGGTTCGGCGGCCTGAGCCATCGTCGCCAGGACGAGGAGCAGGCAAGCGCAAAGCAGGTGTCGCGGCAACTTGGATGTCATTGGAATACGCCCCCTGAACTGTTCGGTACTGCCCCGTCATTCCCGCGACGGACGCGACTAATGCGCCGTCGGTTCGCTGGTCATCTCCGGATGCATCCGAAGACCATCGCCGACGCGGGGCACATCATCCCCGATCGCGGCAATGCGCGGAAGCGTGGCAAGCACGATCCGCAGGCTCAGAGGATTCAGTCTCGGGTATACATTCTTGAGCGTGTCCCATTGCCACTCGCCCACCCCCTCCGCAGGATTGGAGATGGCGACCAGCGAGGCATAGTTGATGCCCATCATGCGGGCGTACGCCATCTCGGTACCCACATTCATGGTCACGAGGTCGGCGCCCCAGGTCGCGAACATGCGGATCTCCGCAGCAGTCTCGAAACGACCGCCCCGCGCCTGGATCACCACGCCCTGATCGTGAATCTGGATGTCGTCGTAGTCATGCGAAGCCCGCAGTGCCTTGCGCGTTTCCTCGATCAGGATCTGGCGCAGCAACGGATCCATCGCAGGCGTGTAACGCGGCAGCGGAATCGCATTCGGATCGCGATAGACGATGAGCGGCATCGCGAGCGGCCGGTCGACGTTCATGTCGATGAAATCATCAGGCACGACGTAGTCGTACAGCTTCATCGACTTGTTGATCCCGCCGGCCGTTGCGCCGCCGATCGCATCGCGCACCCCGAGATCGTAGAGCGCCGCCCACGTCTCCACCCACTTGCCTTCTCCGTGACCGTGAATGTAGTAGAACGGAACGCCGCCCGATTCGCAGGCATAGATGGTCGGCGACTCGCCCACCTTGGTCTTGAGCTTGAAGGATCCCTTGATGAGGTCCCTGCGCTTGAGCAGCGCGTCGTTCATGAACGTGCCGCCGACGATCGCGATCCTGGCTTTGGGAAAGTCGTTGACGGAGGCAGCAAACGCGGGGGTGAGGGAGAGAGCGAGCGCGAGCGCGACGGTGGGCGTGAAGAATCGGAGCATGGATGGCTCGTCAGAAGTGATGGAGTGGTGAAGTCGGAGGGCGCCCATGTCTTGCCGTGGGTCCGGCTTCAGCCGGACGTCATCGCGCCAGCGACTTTCCTCTGTCCGACCGCGTCGGACAGAGGAGCCTTCGGCTGACGTCCGGCTAGAGCGGACCCACAGTCGGCACCCGGTCGTCAGAACTTGTATGCCGCCGACACCAGATAGCTCCTGGGCAACTCCGGCAGCACCACCGAATTCCCGAACAGGTCCGGGAAGTTCGAGCGGAAGTAGCGCTCGTCCGTCAGGTTCTTGCCTTGCAGGCCGACTTTCCAGCTGCCGGTTTCGTAGTAGACGCTCGCATTCAACAGCGTGTAGTCCGGCAGCTTGATGTTCTTCGCGAAGCCCGAGTACACCTCGCCGACATGCGTCGCGCCGATGGTGCCCGTCAGGCCCGAGAACATGCCGTCGAAGCTGAACATCGCGTAGAGGCTGTACATGGTTTCCGGGATGCCGGCTTTGCGCGCGGCCTCCTTGTCCGGAACGATCACGATCGACGGCACCACGCCGCCGTAAATGAGCGCGGGATCGACCCCGTTCAGATCGGACGCACCCGCGAAGCTGAACTGCGTTCCGGCATCGGCTGCACCGAGATTGTAGACATCGAGACTGGTGTAAGCGCCCGTGAGCGTGACGTTCTTCGTAACGACCCAGCGCGCCTCGAACTCCCAGCCCTTCGCCTCAGTCGTGTTGTTCGTGACCGTGTCCTGGGCGTTGTAGTCGAGACGCTCCTGTTCGAAGTAATCGAGCGCCAGGTACAACTTGTTATCCAGCATCGCCGCCTTGACGCCGTACTCTTTCAGCTCCGAATCGGCGACGGCAGCGCCATCTGCCAGTGCGAGCGCGGGAATCTGGCCGCCTTGTCCGAGGATGAGCGTCGATTGTTCTGCGACCGTCACGTAAGGGCGCAAGCCGAACGGCAGTTCGTACGAAAGGCTCGCTGACCACGACGTCGCGCTGTCGGTGTCATCCGCCTTGGTGCCCGGGCTGTCGTTCGAGTCGGCCAGGATCTCCGACTTCATGTCCAGGTAGTCATAGCGCGCGCCCGCGACCAGATTCAGCTTGCCGAAGAACGTCAGGTCCGCCATGGCGGCGAGTGCGTAATCGGTGAAATCGCCGACCGTGTGCTGCGAGTAATTTTCCTGGCCCCGCGTCGCCATGCCACGGCGATCGATCGGCGAACCGGCCTGCGTGATGTCGCGACGATCGAAATACTCGAAGTCGAAATTGTCGCCGTGCTCGAAGTCCTGGTGGCGGATGGACGGGCTCACCTGGATGCTCGCTTCGAGTACGTCGGTTGGCTTGAACTCGTAGGCGAAGACCAGCTGGTCCTCGACGACCCACGTGTCTGCCATCTGCGAGAAGCCATAGGCGTTCTCGTTCACGTTGTCGAGCGACTCGAAGAAGGTCTTGTTCGTGATCTTCAGGCCGCTGCCGGGTTCGTAGATGTAGTCGAAGTACAGCGTGAGCACTTCGCTTTCGAGCGTGTCGTCTTCCTGCACCAGGACCGTGCTGCCATCGATGTGCGTCTCGCCTGGATTCTCCAGGCGCATGTTCGGATGAGTTGCGAGCGCCGCCTCGATCTGCGCCGGCGTCATTCCCGCCGGATTGAATATGAATGCGCCGATGTTGCCCGCGATGGATTCCGAATCCGACAGGTAGCCGTCGCCGTTGGTGTCGAGCGACGGCGGGCTGCCCGTGATGTACGTGCCATCGTCGATCAGCTCCTGCGTCAGGCGGTTCCACCCCGCAACCTGGTTACCCTTGTAGTCCTGGTACATGCCGCCGAATTCGAGGCGGGACACGTCGCTGAGCGCGAGATCGAAGGAAGCCTGGTAGAGGCTCTGGTCAGTGGTCGTGTTGTCGTAGTAACTGTCCGAATTCTCGAACTCGCCGTAGAGGTAGTACCCCATCGGCTTGCTGAAGAGTTCGGACGGACCGCCAACCTCCGCGGTAATGACCTTCTTGTCCCAACTGCCCATCGTCAGGCCGATCTCGCCAGTGGCCTGGTCCAGGTACTGACCGCTCGATGCACGCGCCGACTTCGGGACGAAGTTCAGATAGCCGCCGATCTTGGACGGTCCGTAGATCGGCGAAGCCGGTCCGCGCACCACATCGATGCGGTCGCTGGCGCCGATCGGCGTCGGGTAGTTGCCCGGGTTGTCGATGCGCTTCACGCCCCGGAAGTAGTTTTCGCCGGGCGTGCCGCGCACGTCGAGTGAACCAGCGACGCCGAAGAACGACTGGGTGAAGGAGCCGGGCGTCAGGGCGACCAGGTCATCGATCTCCGTGATCAGCACCTTGTCGAGCATCTCCTTGCTGATGGTCGTGATCGACCGCGGCGTTTCCACGGCCGTCTTGCCGAAGCCGAACACCGATTCGAGCTTCTCGGTCGGAATCACGTTGATGCGATCGCCTTCGACGATGACCTCGTCCAGCACGGCTGAATCGGGTTCGGCTTGAGCGATCGCTGCGACACCCAGCGACAACAGGCAGATCGCGCGAATCTCGCGAGCGAGCAAAGAGCTTTTCATTGAAATGAGTCCCCTAGTGGCTTGAAGGTACGGCCAGTACCGATCGCCTTTCCCCAAGCACGTTTGAGGCCAGAATGCTGTCTGGCCGGTCAAAAATTTTTCAGGGCCCGGGTGGAAGCCGAAAAATCAGGGGAAAATCAGGGAATTGAACGCTGAGCTGACGTTCTCGCGGGACAGCGTCCGCAGAAGAAAACGCGCGACGAGCGCCGATGGTGCGGAAGGACGTCCGTGTCCTGCACCGCGCCTGCGCTTATTGGAGGCAGACTTTGTAGTGTTTGCACAGGAATGAGTAGCTCACGGGCTTCACGTCCTTGAGCGATGTCCATCCCTGCTTCTGAAACTGCTGCGCGAACGTCTGAACGCGCTTCTCGTAATCGGCGAGCAGACGCTGCTTCGTCGGCTCATCGACGAATGAGTACTTCAGCGAGTTGCGGCCGAGTTGCGTCAGCTCTTCCCAGGAGAGATTGAATTCGCTCACGGCGACGAAGTACTCGTCCGTCATGTTCGAGTCCCACATGCCGCGATCGTCCGTCGACAGCGCCACCGGGATGTTGACGCGCAGATACTCGGGGAACGGATGCTGCGAGTACTTCTGCACGTACTCGAGCAGCAGGTTGCTCACCAGGTTGATCTCGACCATGTAAGGGCCATGGCGCATGCGGAGCATGGTCTCCGGATCGCTGATCAGATTGACGCCATGACCGATCCGGTCGGCGCCGAGCAGCAGCGTGTCGCGAATGTGGAAGTTGGGCTCGTCGACTTCGCCCGCATGAATCGACAGCTTGATGTCCGGATACTTGTGCCGCAGCTCGCGAAGCGTCGGCAGGAAACGCAGCGGATAGCCCTTGTCGTCGTCCTCGCGGCCAACCATGTTCACGCCGACGTAGAGATCGCGGTAGGCATCATTGATCGCGTAGAGCTCCTTCAGGCGCTCTTCCGCATCCGGCGTGAAGCGCAGCAGCGAGTTCTGGAACCGCACGGTCACGCCGGTGGCGATTGCATCCTTCGCCTTGAGCCGGGCACGCACGATATTGGCGACTTCATCGCGGGTGAAGGACGAGCCATCGGCCTTCAGATAACCATCGAGGCCGTTCTGAAGCTCGAGGTAGACAACGCCCTCTTTGCCGAACGCCTCCATGTTCTTGTACAGCAGCTCCGCGACGAAGTACGGGTTGCGGATCATTTCGTCGATCCGGAACCAGTGCGCTTCGAAGAACTCGTGACGACCTTCATGGGGCCTGTCGAGCCGCTGACTGTTCAGCCACGCGTTGCGCTCGCGGTCATCGAGTGCCTCGAGCGCTTTGTATTCGCCCTTCTGGCAGTCATCGAGCTTCGCGTAGCTCGAACCCCCAATCGTGCGGAACAGCAGCAGATATCGATCGGGCGAGAACTCGTTCGCCCCGTAGTCGATGCAGTTGTTGATCTTCACTTTCGTGTAGTAGCTGTACCCGCGCACCTTCTGCGCCAGCGCTTCGTCCCACATCCATTCGGACAGGTACGCGCCCGGAAGATGGTTGTGCAGGTCGCCGCCCTTGGGCAGCGCATAGAGGAACGTGTAAAGCTGCTGCGGCGTAGCGTTCTTTTTCAGCTCCTCGAACCACGGCTCGGCAGCCGTGGCCGTGCGCGCCAGCCCCATCGCGAGCACTGCGAGAATGCACCAGTGACGAACTTTCATGCTTACCTCGAAGATCGGAGAAGAGAATTTCCACGGGGTACACGGGTACCACGGGGAAGATCAACAACAGGTGCGACTGATGGCCGCGAATCGCCGGTGTCTGCGCAAACCGCCGAGAAACGCGTTGCTCATCTTCCCCCCGTGGTCCCCGTGTACCCCGTGGAGAATCTTTCTTCAGACTCAGGAACACCGCAGCCACGAAGGATCACCTGCGTCAGCGTCCGCGTTGCACTATCGTAGTCCGCGTCGGTGAGCTCTTCCTTGCCGATCGACGCGCGGATCTGGCAAGCGAAGTCCGCATAGTGCTGGGTCGCGCTCCAGAGCAGGAAGATCAGGTGCGCGGGATCGAGCGGCGCAATGCGGCCCTGCTGTGCCCAGGCGCGGAACACTTCGGTGCGGCTGCGAAACCAGCGCCGGTACTCCTCGTCGAAATAACCGACGAGGTTCGGTGCGCCGTTCAGGATCTCGATGGCGAAGATGCGGGATGCCAGCGGCTGCTCGCGCGAGAAGCGCATCTTCGCTGCGATGTACTCGGGTAGCGCCACGGCCGGATCGTCGTCTGCCTTCAGCTTGTTGAGCGTGCCGTCCCACAGCTCGATGATGCGGCTCAGTACCGCCGCGTACAGCTCGAGCTTGCTGTTGAAGTAGTAGTGAATGTTCGCTTTGGGCAGTCCCGCACGAACCGCGATGTCGTTCATGCTCGCGCCCTTGTAGCCGTGCCGCGCGAACTCCTCCTCGGCGGCCGAGAGAATCAGTTGTTCGTTCTTGCGACGGATGCGGCTCGGACTCTTGCGTCCGCGATGGGCGGCAATCTTGAACAACATGGGCCAGTTGTATTCAAGAAACGCGCCGTCACTTCGGCACGGTGCTCGCTACGCCCTCGACATACCAGTTGAACGCGACGAGCTCATCCATGCTCATCTGCTTGCCTGCCGGCACTTTCAGCACGCCGGTGTTGTCCTTCAGCGGGCCCGCGAACGGCACGAGCTTGTCGGTCGCGATCGCCTGCTTCCTTTCTTCGAAGAGCCTGGCTACGTCCGCGGGAATCGCGGGATTGAGCTTGGTCAGGACGATGGCCTTTTCCTTCAGGCCCGTGCGCGTGATGCGCCCGCCCTTCCACGTGCCAGCGAGGACCTGCTTCGCCATGTCGATGTAGTAGATCGACCAGTCCTGCGTGTTCGCCGTGAGGTGCGCCTTCGGCCCATAGCGGGACATGTCGGAATCCCAGCCGAATGCGTACTTGCCCTTCTCTTCCGCAACCTGAACGGCCGCGGGCGAATCGGTGTTCTGGCTCAGCACGTCCGCACCCTGGGCGAACAGCGTCTCGGCGGCCTGCCGTTCCTTGCCCGGGTCGTACCATGTGTTGACCCAGATCACCTTGGTCTGGATCTTCGGATTCACGCTGCGGGCGCCGAGCGTGAACGCATTGATATTGCGGATAACTTCCGGGATCGGATGCGAGCCGATGAAGCCGAGCGTATTGGTCCTGGTCATCTTGCCTGCGAGCACGCCGAGCAGGTAAGCCCCCTCGTAAAAACGCACTTCATAAGCCGACATGTTCGGCGCAGTCTTGTAGCCCGTGGCATGTTCGAAACTCACCTTCGGAAACTGGCGCGCCACCTTGAGGGTCGGCTCCATGAACCCGAAAGAAGTCGTGAAAATCAGCTTGTTGCCGCCGGCCGCGAGGCGACGGATGACACGCTCGGCATCGGCGCCTTCGGCGACGCTTTCGACGTACGTGGTCTTGACCTTCGGACCCAGCGCTTTTTCCAGCGCCAGACGGCCGAGATCGTGCTGGTAGCTCCAGCCCCCGTCGCCCACGGGGCCGACATACACGAAGGCCACTTTGAGGGGATCGGACGGGGCTTCGCTCGCGCCGGCGATCAGGGTCATGCAGCCCAGGGTGAGCGCGAGCAGCGCGGATCTCAGGTTGAATTTCATCGTGACCAGTTCGGTTGAAGAATGAATGTTCGCGACGCGGACATGAGCTCGGACACAGCCTACGACACGATTTTTGCATCGTACACAGGAAACATGATCTCCCAGTCAAAAATTTTGGTGCGCCCGCGGGACGCCGCTATCCTCGGAACAGTGGGCTGCACCAAAACCAATGGCTGCCGATGTGCGATCGCACCACCATGACTCTTCTGCGCACACCCTCATGGGCAAACTGACAACACACGTTCTCGATACGTATACAGGCCGGCCCGCCGCGGGGATCCGCGTCGAGCTGCACGAAGTGACGGACGCAGGGCCGGTGCCGATCGTCGAACGAACGACCGGCGACGACGGTCGGTGCACGGGGCCGCTCATCGACGGCATTCGTTTGCGCAAAGGCCGCTATTCGCTGACTTTCCATGTCGGCGAATATTTCCGCGCACGCGGTGTCTCGCTGCCAGATCCTGCGTTCCTCGAGAACGTCGTCGTCCCGTTCGGCGTAGCGACGCCCGATGAGAACTACCACGTGCCGCTGATCGTCACGCCGTGGAGCTACTCGGTGTACCGTGGTTCCTGAAGACACGATCCGCTTCATCCTCGACGAACAGGTCGTGGAGGTCGGCGACGTTCCGGCCACGACGACTGTTCTCGAATACCTGCGTGAGACGCTCGGAAGAACCGGGACCAAGGAAGGCTGCGCGGAAGGTGACTGCGGTGCGTGCACAGTGGTCATCGGTGAACTGAATGCATCGGGCGCCATCGAGTACCGGGCAATAAACTCCTGCATCCGCTACCTGCCCACCCTCGATGGCCATGAGCTCGTCACCGTCGAAAGTCTGCAGGCCGGCGAGACGCTGCATCCGGTGCAACAGGCCATGGTCGATCGGCACGGATCGCAATGCGGATTCTGTACACCCGGATTCGTGATGTCGTTGTTCGCGCTGTACCTCAACGATCCGGCGCCCGGCCGTGCGGGCGTGGTGAATGCGCTCGCTGGCAATCTGTGTCGCTGCACCGGCTATCGCCCGATCATCGATGCCGGTTGTCACATGAACGAGTATGCGCAACCGCCGAAGTGGAATCGCACGGACAGCCAGTCGCACGAAAGGATCGAACGGCTGCAGGCATTGCGTCGTACGCGACCGCTTGCCCGCGATGGATTCATGGCTCCTCGCACAGTCGATGAACTGGCGGCGGCGTACTCAGCCGCACCGCGCTCTTTGATTCTCGCGGGTGGAACCGACGTTGGCCTGTGGACGACCAAGCAGCTGCGCGATCTGCCGCCGATCCTTTATATCGGCGCGATCGAGGAACTGAAACGGATCGATCGTGCCGCGGGGGCCTTGCGCATCGGCGCCGCGGTGAGCCTGACCAGCGCCTTGAACGCCATCGTCGAAACTCATCCGTCACTGGCCGACGTTGCCCGGCGCTTCGCCTCGCCGCCGGTATGCAACTCCGGCACGCTGTGCGGGAACATCGCGAATGGTTCACCTATCGGCGATTCGATGCCGGCACTCATCGCCCTGGGCGCGACGATCCAGCTGCGCAATGGCGATCGCATGCGCACCCTGCCCCTCGATCAGTTCTATCTGGGCTACCAGAAGAAGGATCTGCATGCAGGCGAGTTCATCGTCAGCGTGACGATCCCGGCGGCACCTCGCGCACTCACGATCGCCAGCTACAAAGTATCGAAGCGTTTCGACCAGGACATCAGCGGCGTCTGTGCCGCCTTCGCGATGCAGATCGATGGCGGAATCGTCCGGAGCGCTCGTATTGCCTTCGGCGGCATGGCTGCAATTCCTGCGAGAGCGAAGCACACAGAGCAAGCGCTGATCGGCAAGCCTGTCGGCAGCGCAACCATCGACGACGGCGTTCAGGCACTGGCCCGGGACTTCCAGCCGCTCACCGACATGCGTGCCAGCAGCGGATATCGGACGACGGTCGCCGGCAATCTCCTGCGTCGATTCTTCGCGGAATGTGCAGGCGGTGCTTCATGAGGAAGCCTGCGTCAGTCGACGAATCGCGTGCTGGCCGGCCGTTGCCGCATGAAAGCGCACACCTTCATGTAAGCGGTCGCGCGCTCTACTGCGACGACATCCCGCTGCCTGCAAACACACTCCACGCCGCATTCGGATTGAGCCGTATCGCACACGGTCGCATCCGGAAGCTCGATCTGACGGACGTGTGCGCATCGCCCGGCGTGATCGGCGTCGCCGTTGCTTCCGATGTTCCCGGAGAGAACAACTACGGCGCCGTGATCCATGACGATCCGATCTTCGCCGATGCGCTGGTCGAATACGCCGGGCAGCCTCTCTTTGCAGTAGCCGCGACGTCATACCAGGCAGCGCGCAAAGCTGCCGCGCGAGCGAAAGTCGACTGCGAGGAATTACCAACGATCCTGGATATCCGCTCCGCGCTGGCCGCGCAAAGCTTCGTTCTGCCGACGCAACGCCTGGTTCGAGGCGAACCTCAACAGAGACTCGTGCGTGCGCCGCACCGCCTGCAGGGCACGATGGTTGCCGGCGGTCAGGATCACTTCTATCTCGAAGGTCAGATTGCAATCGCGCTTCCACAGGAAGACGGTGCGATGCTGATTCACTGCTCGACGCAGCATCCCACGGAAGTCCAGCACATCGTTGCGCACGCGCTCGGTCGCCGCGCCCACGACATCAACGTGCAATGCCGGCGCATGGGTGGCGGTTTCGGCGGCAAGGAAAGCCAGCCCGCCTTGATTGCCGCAGCGGCCGCAGTCCTGGCGCACAAGACGGGAAGACCGGTCAAGCTGCGCATCGATCGCGATGCCGACATGCTCATGACAGGCAAGCGTCACGATTTTCTCGCCGACTACGATGTCGGCTTCGATGGCTCGGGTCGCATCGAAGCGCTGAGCGTGATGCTGGCATCGCGGTGCGGTTACTCGGCGGATCTCTCCGGACCGGTGAACGATCGCGCCGTCTGCCACGTCGACAACGCGTACTTCCTCGAGCACATAGAGATCGTTTCGCACCGCTGCAAGACGCACACTGTCTCCAATACCGCCTTCCGCGGATTCGGCGGACCGCAGGGCATGCTCGTCATCGAACAGGTTCTCGATGACATTGCCCGCAAGCTCAGCCTCGATCCACTCGTGGTACGGCGCCGCAATCTGTACGGCATGACCGATCGCAACACGACACCGTATGGCCAGGTGGTCGAGGACAATATCCTGCCTGCCCTCTTCGACGAACTTGCGGGATCGGCGAACTACGAGCAGCGCCGTCGCGAAGTTGCCGAGTGGAATCGCTCGCACGAGTCCACCAAGCGCGGCATCGCGCTGACACCGGTGAAGTTCGGCATCTCGTTCAATGCCACGTTGTACAACCAGGCGGGCGCGCTGCTACATATATATACGGACGGCACGGTGCTTCTGAATCATGGCGGCACGGAGATGGGCCAGGGCCTGCACACCAAGGTCGCGCAGGTCGTCGCGACTGAACTGTCGTTGCCGCTGAGTGCGATCCGGATCACCGGCACCGACACCGGGAAGGTCCCGAACCCGGCGGCGACACCCCCTTCCTCCGGCTCGGATCTGAACGGCAAAGCGGCCCTGGCGGCCGCGCAGACGATTCGCGAACGACTCGTCCAGTGGGCCTGCCAGACCGACAACGTGACTCCCGACGCGGTGCGGTTCGACAACGGCACGGTGCACATCGGCGCACGCAACATCGCGTTCGCCGAGTTCGTTCGCCAGGCGCATGCAGCCCGCATCCAGCTCTCGGCCACCGGTTTCTATCGAACACCGAAGATTCACTGGGATCGCACGCGATTCCAGGGCCGGCCCTTCTTCTATTTCGCCTACGGCGCCGCCGTGAGCGAAGTCAGCATCGACACGTTCACGGGCGAGACGCGGCTGCTGCGCGTCGACATCCTCCACGACGTGGGCCGTTCGCTGAATCCCGCCGTCGATCTCGGCCAGATCGAGGGCGGCTTTCTACAGGGGACCGGGGGGCTGACGACCGAG
>JACZCZ010066588.1_pt1 | contig 15873 bp, 9 predicted proteins | sample 8641811 | NCBI WGS metagenome assembly JACZCZ01 (sample SAMN15324610, study PRJNA640507) | soil metagenome | isolation source: intercropping peanut in the first line | place: China: Luxin town, Laibin City, Guangxi Province | collected 2019-07-25 | depth 10cm m | reverse complement strand
GGTCCGCAGAACAAGCTCGAAGCGCTGCGCCTGGAAATCATGGACAAGGTGAACGCACTCGGCATCGGGGCACAGGGTCTCGGCGGCCTCACCACTGTGCTCGACGTCAAGATCAAAACGTACCCGACACACGCGGCGTCGCTTCCTGTCGCCGTCATCCCCAACTGCGCCGCGACCCGTCATGCGCACTTCGTCCTCGACGGTTCCGGCCCGGTGAAGCTCGATCCGCCCGATCTGGATCTCTGGCCGAAGCTCACGTTTCAGGCATCGGCGGACGCAACGCGCGTCAATCTCGATACGCTCACGCCGGCGGAAGTCGCCGCCTGGACACCCGGCCAGCGCTTGCTCCTGAACGGCAAGATGCTCACGGGCCGCGATGCAGCTCACAAGCGGCTGCAGACACTCATCGACAGCGGTCAGCCGCTGCCTCCCGGACTCGACTTCACGAACCGCGTGATCTACTACGTCGGGCCCGTCGATCCAGTGAAGGATGAAGCGGTCGGTCCGGCGGGGCCCACGACGGCAACGCGCATGGACAAGTTCACCGAACTGATGCTCGGCAAGACAGGCCTGATCGCCATGATCGGCAAGTCCGAGCGCGGCCCGGAAGCGATCAAGGTCATCAAGAAATACCAGCGGGCCTACCTGATGGCCGTCGGCGGCGCCGCCTATCTCGTCTCGAAGGCGATCAGATCGAGCCGCGTCGTCGCATTCGCCGACCTCGGGATGGAAGCGATCTACGAGTTCGACGTGAAGGATATGCCGGTGACTGTCGCGGTCGATGCGAAGGGAACGTCAGTGCACGAGACGGGACCCGCGGAGTGGCAGAAGAAGATCGGGAAGATTCCGGTACGCGTCGAAGCATGATCGTCGCGCCCGCGAAAGCGGTGACCCACGGAAATCCCCACGGGGAGAGTCCATCCGGGCGACCGGGAGTACCTGGCAGGCCGATCGTCGAGCAATTCCAATGACCCTGGACACCTCCATTCTGCTGCCGCCCATCGCTCTGGCGTTGCTCACGGGATTCGTTGCGATGCGCATGCTGTCCACACGCATCCACGAAATGCGCGCGCATCGCATTCATCCAAACCACGTGGCGCTGTCTTCGCAGGCGGCGGAAAAATTTCAGGACACGCGCGCGGCAGACAACTTCCGCAACCTGTTCGAGATGCCTGTGCTGTTCTATGTGCTGTGCGGCTTCCTGGCGATCACGAAACTCACGACACTGCTCCTTCTTGCCTGCGCGTGGGGCTACGTATTCCTGCGCGCCTGCCACTCCTGGATCCATCTCACGAACAACAAGGTGATCCGGCGATTCCAGGTATTCGTGGCGAGCACGATCGTGCTGTACGTGATGTGGGGTATTTTCGCTGTCAGATTGCTGACTACCGGCTAGGCCGGAGGGATTCCCGCGTGCACGGGAATGACGGACGCTTTACTACTGCATCACTCCCACCTTCACATCCTCCTGCGTCAGCAGCCGAACGGGCACAGGGGGCGCCTTCCAGATGTCGTCGCAGTACTCGCGGATCGTGCGGTCGGACGAGAACTTGCCTGAACGGGCGCTGTTGAGGATCGACATCCGCGCCCAGTGATCGCGGTTCTGATACGCAGCGGAAACCTGTTGTTGCGCCGTGGAGTACGAGTCGAAGTCTGCAAAGACGAGATAGGGATCGTGGTAGACGAGGCCATCGATCAGCGGACGAAAGATCTCAGTGTCGCCGCGCGAGAAGAACCCGCTGCGGATCAGATCCACCACGTCCTTCAATTCGCCGTCCAGGTAATTCGCAGGGTTGTAGCCCGATGCCTTGAGCGCGCCGACTTCCGGCGTCGTCAATCCGAACAGAAAGAAATTCTCGGCGCCGACCTCCTCCCGGATCTCTATGTTGGCACCGTCCATCGTGCCGATCGTCAGCGCGCCGTTCATCGAGAATTTCATGTTGCCCGTTCCGGAAGCCTCCTTGCCCGCGGTCGACACCTGCTCCGAAAGATCGGCGGCCGGATAGATGCGCTGGCCGTTCTTCACGTTGAAGTTCGGCAGGAACACGACCTTGAGCCGGTCGCGCACGGCCGGATCGCGGTTGACGACGTCGCCCACCGAAGTGATGAGCTTGATGATCAGCTTCGCGATGTGATACCCGGGCGCCGCCTTGCCGCCGAAGACGAACGTTCTCGGCGTGATGTCGGCGTTCGGATTCGAGCGCAGGCGGTGATACAGAGAGACGACATGGAGAATGTTCAGGTGCTGGCGCTTGTACTCGTGGATGCGCTTCACCTGCACGTCGAACAGCGAATCCGGATCGATGGTGATTCCGGTCTTCTTCAGCGCCACGGCAGCGAAGTCGCACTTGCAGGCGCGCTTGACGTCGAGCCACTGCTGCCGGAAGCCCGCATCCTCCGCGAGCGGCTCGAGCCGGCGCAGCTGACTGAGGTCCGTGATCCATTCATCGCCGATATGCGAGGACACGAGCTTCGTCAGCCGGGGATTGCTGAGCGCCATCCAGCGCCGTGGCGTGACGCCGTTGGTCTTGTTGCCAAACCTCGTCGGCCAGAGTTCATGGAAGTCGCGGAGCACATCCTGCTTGAGCAGCTCTGAATGCAGTTCCGCGACGCCGTTGATGGCGTGACTGCCCACGCAGGCGAGATGAGCCATGCGGACGTAACGCTCTCCCCGCTCATCGATCAGCGACATCCGCGCAATGCGCTCCTCATCGCCGTAGAACCGGATGCGCACCTCGTCGAGGAAGCGCGCATTGATCTCGAAGATGATCTCGAGATGTCGCGGCAGCAGCCTGGCGAACAGCGGCAGAGGCCAGCTTTCGAGCGCTTCCGGCAGCAACGTATGATTCGTGTAGGCAAAGGTCTTGCGCGTGATCTCCCAGGCCTGATCCCACGGCACGACGTTCTCGTCTATGAGCAGTCGCATGAGTTCCGCGACCGCGATGGCCGGATGAGTGTCGTTCAGCTGCGCCGCGAACTTCTCGTGGAACCGTTCGACCGGGATCTTCTGGATCTTGAGAATCCGGAACATGTCCTGCAGCGATGCCGAGACGAAGAAGTACTGCTGCGACAGGCGCAGCTCCTTGCCCTGCAGCTGCTCGTCGTTCGGATAGAGCACCTTGCTCAGATTCTCCGATGACACCTTCTGCATCACCGCGCCGTAGTAGTCGCCGCGATTGAAGACCGCGAAGTCGAACGACTCGGGGGCCTCGGCCTTCCACAGGCGCAGGGTGTTCGCCGTGTTCGTGTGATAGCCGAGGATCGGCGTGTCATACGGGACAGCCGCGACCAGACGGTCGGGCACCCATCGAACGCGATGGCGATAGAACTCGTCGCGATACGGCTCGGTGTATCCGCCGAGCTTCACATGCACCGCCCATTCGGGTCGCGGGATCTCCCAGGGATTGCCGAAGCGCAGCCATTTGTCCGTGCGCTCGGTCTGCCAGCCGTCCACGATCTCCTGGTGAAAGATGCCGAACTCGTAGCGGATGCCGTAACCGAGGGAAGGAATCTGCAACGTTGCGAGCGACTCGATGAAGCAGGCTGCCAGTCGGCCCAGGCCGCCGTTGCCGAGACCGGGTTCCTCCTCTTCGAGCAGCAGTTCGTTGAAGTCCAGCCCCAGCTCGGTGATCGCCTTGCGTACCTCGTCGTAGATTCCGAGATTCACGAGATTGTTGCCGAGATGCGGCCCCATCAGGAACTCGGCGGAGAAGTACGCAACAGTGCGCGAGCCCTGCTTCGTATAAGCCGCGGCTGTGCTGATCCAGCGTTGCAACATGCGATCGCGCACGACGAACGCGAGCGCCTGGTAGTAGTCGTTCTTCGTGGCGAGCGTCGGAAACTTGCCCAGGATGTAGAACAGGTTATTGAAGAAGTCGCGCTGGAACGCCTCCTTCGTCAATGCAGTGCGCTCATCCTGGGGTTCGGTCCTGTGTTCGACTGCGACGAGCGGAGTAGCCATCTTTGGCACCGATGAGGTTGCGGTCTGTGACGGCAACCTGAGGTGCAAGATTCGTGCGCGGGAAATCGCGGGCGCCAGGTGCCTGGACGCACCATCGTGGTGTCGTGGCGCGGATGGAGGCGCTGTTTGGGGGCAGAGGCACCTCGTGCCATCACGCTCCCGGCAGCACGTAGCCCTCGAACTGCTTCCTCAGCTGCAGCTTGCTGAGCTTGCCGGTGGCCGTCAGCGGCAGCTTCTCGACGAACACGACGTCATCGGGGATCCACCACTTCGCGACCTTGCCGAGGAAGAAGTTCAGGACATCCTCGCGCGTGAGGGATTCGCCTGGCTTCAGCACGACGACGAGCATGGGACGTTCCTGCCACTTCGGGTGCGGGATGGCGATTGCGGCAGCTTGTGCGATTGCAGGATGCGAGACGGCGAGATTCTCCAGGTCGATCGAACTGATCCACTCCCCGCCCGATTTGATGACGTCCTTCGTCCGATCGGTGATCTGCATGTAGCCGAGCGGACAGATCGTTGCGACGTCGCCGGTGCTGAACCAGCCTTCCCGATCGAAGACCTCGTCGCTGTCGCGGCGGTAGTAGCCGGACGCAACCCACGGGCCGCGAACCTTCAAGGCACCGAACGACTTGCCGTCGTGCGGGAGTTCCTTGCCGTCATCATCGACGATCTTGAGCTCGATGCCGAAGATCGAGCGACCCTGCTTGACGCGCAGCGCATCGCGTCGATCGCTCGGCAGCTTGTTGGCCTCGTGCGACCAGGTGCAGACCGTACCGAGCGGACTCGTCTCCGTCATACCCCACGCATGGACGATGTGCGCGCCATACGGATCGCGCAGGGCATCCGCGAGCGCGAGCGGTACCGCTGACCCGCCGCAGAGCACGCGCTTCAGCGAATCGACACGCTTACCGGTCTTCTGCAGGTAGGCCACGAGGCCCTGCCACACGGTCGGCACAGCGGCGGCGAAGTTCACCTGCTCTTCTTCGATCAATGCCTGCAGGGTCGGGGGATCCCCCATCTTCGGCCCGGGGAACACGATCTTCGTGCCGACCATCGCGCATGCGTACGGCAAGCCCCACGCGTTGACGTGGAACATCGGGACCACGGGCATGACGACATCGTTGCTCGACAGGCCGCTCGCATCGGGCAGCGCCATTGCATAGCAATGCAGGATCGTCGAGCGATGACTGTAGAGAACGCCCTTCGGGTCGCCCGTGGTGCCCGAGGTATAGCAGAGCGAGCTCGCGGTGCGCTCATCGAAGTCCGGCCATTCGAAAACATCGGACTCGCCGGCGATCAGCGACTCGTAGCTGCGCGCCCGGGGCAGCTTGGTCTCAGGCATGTGCGCATCATCGGTGAGGATGATGTAGCCCTCGATCGTCTTGAGCGAAGGCTGCAGCTTCTCCACGAGCGGAACGAACATCGGATCGAGGAAGAGCCAGCGATCCTCGGCGTGATTGGCGATGTAGATGAGCTGGTCTTCGAACAGCCGCGGGTTCAACGTGTGACAGACCAGGCCCGAGCACGAAACGGCGTAATAGGTTTCGAAATGCCGATGGTCGTTCCACGCGAGCGTGCCGATGCGGTCGCCCGGCTTCGCAGCCATTCGAGCCAGGGCGTTGGCCAGCTTGCGCACACGCGCGAACGCGTCGCGAAAAGTGTAGCGATGCCTCGGCTGATCGCCTGTAACGGAGACGATCTCACGATTGGGATGCTGAAGCTCCGCATGCCGCATGACTGAACTGATCAGCAGCGGCCGGTCCATCATCTGTCCTAACATGAGATCCCCCGTCGGTCGTTCTGTAGTAGTACGGGGATTTAAGCATCCTTCTGCCGCCGCAGAAAAGCCGGGAGCACGAGTTTGACACTCGTGGACGAAGGCGGACGATGCTCAGCGCAGAGCGGTGGCCGGCCCGCCGAACGGCGCGCCAGGCGAAGCGGCCTGGATGCCGCCGTCGCTTCCCGGGGAATGCGTCATGACGGGATGGCTGACGACCGGCATCGGTGCAGGCGGTACAGGGTCCTCGTCAAACGAGTACTGGACAACGATTCGCGCGATATGCGGGTGCTGACTGCTCCACTGCATGAAGTTCACGCAGACGGCTTTGGCGTTCTGGCCCTGCGCGTACTCGAATGTCCGACCTGTGAAGCGTGCGCCGCCGATGTCGGCTTCGAGAGCCGCAACGTGCTGATCCCAGGGATGCTGCACAGCGTCGGGTTGCGCAAAGAGCTGCACGCCTGCGACGTTGGCGTGAGCCGGCACCGTGCCGCAAAGCGCAATGCGCTGCGCATCCGCCTCCTCGCACTGGGCCCCGGCTCCGTCGGATGCCGTAGCGTCGCCAGCACGACAGGCGGGAACGTAAGCGATCGATTCCGCAACACCCGCCTCCGGCTCGAGACTGACGGGAACGGCAGGCTGCGTCGATTCGACCTTCGGAGGTTCGGAGTGCGCGACGTCGGCCAACTGCTGTACTGACTGGTTCAGGGGCCGGCCTTCCACCACGCGCGATGCCGTCAGGTCGCGAAGCTCGCGCAGCTCCTGGCGCATCGCACGAATGTCTTCACCTGCCCGCTGCTGCAGGAACTGGGAATAGAGAAAGCCGCCACCCGCCGAAGCGATCATCAGCGCAATGACGGAAAAAATGGAACGTGCTGTGAGACCGCGTTTCGGCTTGATGTCGACACGGCCCTTTTGCTTGAAAGCAGTCAGCAACTGGAACAGCGCCGTCCCCACGGTGGCCAACGCACCGATCATTGCCGCGATGATGGTCTCCGACAGGCCCATGCAGTCTCCTCGCTGCTGCGCGCTTTGAATATGTTCAATTACATATCCCGAACCGCAGCGCCGACTGTAAGCCTGTGACGCAGGTCACTCTGGTACGCAGTTCGCGTTTTTCAGGCTGCAACGGGCCCCGCCGGCGCTCGGTGCCGCCAATGAGGGAAAGCCTGCCGGGGGCCCCTCAGCGAACCGAACACACCGACCGCAGAACCGCACGTTGCGAATGGCGCTCGATGGCCAGATCGATGAGCCTGGAAATCAGCTCGCGCGGCGATATGCCGCTTGCGGCCCAGAGCTTGGGGTACATCGAAATCGCGGTGAATCCCGGCAGTGTATTGATCTCGTTGACGAACAACTGGCCGTCGCCTCTCAGGAAGAAATCCACGCGGGCCAATCCGCTGCACTCGAGTGTGCTGAAAGTTTCGAGCGACAGGCGCTGCGCTTCGCTGGTGGTGCGGTCATCGAGGCTCGCCGGGATCTCCAGTCTCGAACCGTGATCGTCGAGATACTTCGCATCGTAGGAATAGAAGCCGTCCGGATGGGTCACGACGATCTCGCCCGGCACTGAAGCCATGGGAGCATCGTTGCCGAGCACGGAGCATTCGATCTCGCGGCCCGTGATCGATTCCTCCAGAATGACCTTGAGATCGTAGGCGAAGGCTGTCTGCAGCGCCGACGGGAGCTGCGCCCGTGACAGCACACGCGTGACGCCCACGGACGAGCCGAGATTCGCCGGCTTCACGAAGAGCGGATATCCAAGTGCGTCCGCACGCGTCAGCACGGCAAGCGGATCACGACGATATTCGCTGTGGCGCGCAACTACGAACCGCGCCACGGGAATTCCTGCGTCGCGCAGCAAGCGCTTCATGACATCCTTGTCCATGCCGACCGCGGAGCCGAGAACGCCGGCACCGACGTATGGCACACCTGCCAGCTCGAGCAGGCCTTGCACCGTGCCATCCTCCCCGTGCGGCCCATGCAGCACCGGGAAGATCACATCGAGCCCCGCACCTCTCGGGCCAGCATTGGCCGCTTCGGACGAGCCGTTCGCGAGCAGCGAAACTTCGGGACCATCGACACAGAGCTGCACGAATCGCGGGTCGCCTTTCTCACGCAGCAATCGCTGGGTCGACTGCTGAATCCAGCGTCCGCCTCGAGTGATGCCGATCGCGACCGCCTGGAAGCGCTCCGGATCGAGCGCTGCAATCACATTGCGCGCCGACAGGATCGAAACCTCGTGCTCGGCCGAGCGACCGCCGAAGAGCACTCCTACCTTCAACCGGGCTGCTGCGTTCATGACCGCAGGCTAACCACCAATCGGGCAGCGGCCGCGGCGAAATGTGATCAATTGTGGCGGACCGTCATCTCGCCAGGTACGCGCGCCAGTTGCCGAAGGATGTAATGTCCTCGGCATCCTCGATCGCCCACGGCTCGCAGACGAAACCGCTGCACGAGGTGCCATCCTCGAGCTCTACCTTGCCGATGCCAAGCGGTGAAGGAATGCCCGCGACGAACGTACCAAAATGCTCATGAGGCACAGCCCATACTTCGACATCGATCGCGGCGCCTGCTGCCTTCGTTCGAACCAGGCCCGGGCGCAGCGGCGGGCCGCCGGGAAGCGCGTAGAAACGGTAACGCGGTGCGGTTCGTGTCGCACGCACCAGGAATCCATTTCGCTGGGTCAGCTGATGATTCAGCGGCAAGCCGCTCATGTGCGCACCGCATACAGCGACGTGCACGTACCCCGGCGCCGGGGTCGGTTCGACGGGCGATGGGACCGCATCGTTCGTCGTTCCCAGGCGCGATGAACTCGCCGCATGAAGTCGCGCACCGATGCTGACCAGCGCCCTATCGGTCCCTGCCGGACCGATGAGTGTCACACCGAACGGCAGACCGTCGCTGCGAAAGCCTGCCGGCACCGCGATCGCCGCGAGGTCGAGCAGATTGACGAAGTTCGTGTAGCGCCCGAGATTGGAGTTCAGCGTCACGGGATTGGCGAGAACATCCGCGATCCGATAGATCGTGCCCGCACTCGGCACCATCAACGCATCTGCCTGTTGCCAGACCGGCGCGGTCGCACGCTGCAATGCCTTCAGTCGATACTGGGCTCGGAAAGCGGCAACCGCCGTTGCCTGCGATCCGGTGCCGATGATCGACGCTGTGACCGGATGCAGTGCCTTCGGATGCGCCGCCAGGAACTCCTCGATCGCGGCGAATCGCTCCGCAACCCAAGGTCCCTCATACAGAAGCCGGGCGGTTTCGAAGAAGGCCTGGAAGTCGAGTTCGACCACGGCGCAGCCGATCGCCGCCGCCTGCCGGTGCGCTCGTCCAAACAGCTCCGCGTATTCGGCATCGCCAAAGAACTCCAGTTGATCGCGACGCGGAATGCCGATGCGCAGGGCTTCAGGCAGGCCGCGCGCCGGCAGCTCTCGCGAGTAGGCATCTGATGCATCGAATCCCTGTGCGACATCGAGGACGCGCTGCGCATCGCCCGCAGTCAGCGAGAAGATGGAAACGCAATCGAGCGATCGGCAGGCAGGCACAACACCCGTCGTGCTCAGCACGCCGCACGATGGTTTCAGGCCCACGAGGTTGTTGAAGGCAGCAGGCACCCTTCCGGAGCCTGCGGTATCCGTGCCGAGCGCGAAGCTCACGAATCCCCGCGCTACGGCAACCGCGGATCCGCTGCTCGATCCGCCGGAGATGTAGCTCGAATCGAAGCTGTTCTCGCACGCGCCGAACGGCGACCGGGTTCCAACCAGCCCGGTGGCGAACTGATCGAGATTCGTCTTGCCGATCGGAATCGCGCCCGCAGCGATCAATCGCTCGACGACGAAAGCGGATCGCGTCGGGACGTACGCGAACTCAGGGCACGCAGCGGTCGTCGGCACACCTGCAAGGTCGATGTTGTCCTTGATCGCGAACGGCACACCGAAGAGCGGCAACTCATCCATCGACTTCTCCCGAAGCCGTGCCACATACGCCATCACCTGATCCCGGGGAAGCCGGTGAATCCAAACGTTGCCCGACGGCGCGGCATCGATCCGGGCGAGGACCACACCGATCGTCGCTTCGACTGTCGAGCGCCGGGTGCGGTAGCCGTCGAGCACGGATTCGATCGTCAGCGCGGTCATGCCGGCACCTCGGCGACGTCTGCTTTCATCACCACGAGCACATCGCCAGCGCTGACTGGTTTACCCGCCTCACAGCGCAGCTCCGCAACGATGCCGGCAGATTCCGCAACGATGGGGATCTCCATCTTCATCGCCTCGACGATCACCAGTTCATCGCCCTCTTCCACCGCCTGCCCGGGCTTCACTGCAACCTTCCAGACGCTGCCCGTCACCGGGGACGACGCGGCAACGCTGCCCTCGGGAAGCGCCTGCACTTCTTCTCGTTCCGACGCGGCCTGGCCTTCCGAGTCGAATGTCAGTTGCCCGCTCGCCCGCCAGCGTTCGCGCTCGGCATCGAATGCCGCCTGCTGTCGCGCCTTGAAGGTCGCGATCGAATCGCGGTTGGTCGTCAGAAAGTCACGGTACTCGGACAACCGCAATGTCGCGGGCTCGACCTGCAGCTCGAATCGTCCGCGCACGAAGTCTTCGCGAAGCTGCAGCAGCTCCTCGGCGGTCACCGGGTAGAACCGAAGCTGGTCGAAGAATCTCAGCAGCCACTGCTTGCCGTCGGTGAAGTCGCGCGTCTGTCGATAGCGATTCCACATCTGCACGGTTCGGCCGACGAACTGATAGCCGCCAGGCCCTTCCATGCCATAGACACACAGATAGGCACCGCCGATACCGACGGCATTCTCCGGTGTCCATGTTCGCGCCGGGTTGTACTTCGTCGTGACGAGCCGGTGACGCGGATCGAGCGGCGTCGCCACCGGAGCGCCGAGGTAGACGTCCCCGAGTCCCATGACGAGATAGCTGGCATCGAACACGATGCGCTGCACGTCCCCGATGGAATCGAGTCCGTTGATCCGGCGAATGAACTCGATATTGCTCGGACACCACGGCGCATCCCTGCGAACCGACTGCGAGTACTTTTCGATCGCAAGACGCGTCGCCGGATCGTCCCACGACAGCGGCAGATGAACGATGCGGCTCGTTACCTCTACATCGTCGACACCGGGCAGCTCGGTCTCCGCGCGCTTCAGGACATCGATCAGCGCTTTCTGAGAAATCACGCGACTGTCGTAATGGATCTGCAGCGACCGGATACCCGGTGTCAGTTCCTGAACGCCGCGCAGGCCCTCTCGTTGCAGCCACTCCATCAACGAATGCACGCGGAAGCGCAACTCGAGATCGAGCACCGGGTCGCCGTACTCGACGAGAAGGTATTTGTCGCCGGCCTGGCGGTAGCAGACGCCGGGGGTCGGGGCGTGTGCTTCGGAGGTTGCAAGGATTGCACTTTCGGAGATGTAAGCGCCGCCTTCCTGCCCTCCCCCGCGGTTGCGGGGGGCGGAATCCAGCGCGGCGATGGATGCCTCCATGCGCTGCTCCATCACGGCAGCGTCTGCGACACTGACGCGGCGAAACCGGACTCTGTCACCCGGGCGCAGCTGACCCACCTTCCACAGCTCCGCCCGCACGATCGTCGCAGGGCACACGAATCCACCGAGACTCGGTCCGTCCGGCCCAAGGATGACGGGCATATCGCCGGTGAAATCGATGGCGCCGATGGCGTACGCATTGTCGTGGATGTTCGAGGGATGCAGCCCTGCTTCGCCACCGTCGCTGCGCGCCCACTGAGGCTTCGGACCGATGAGCCGGACACCGGTGCGACTGGAGTTGTAGTGCACTTCCCAGTCGGCGTCGAAGAACGTCTCGATATCGGCCGGGGTGAAGAACTCGGGCGCCGCATGCGGCCCGTACATCACACCGATCTCCCAGGAAGCGTCGTAGTGCGTCGCTACATCAGGTGACACTTCGGCTTGCACTACCGCCACCGGCAAGTTCGCCATCCGCAAGGTGTCCCCGGCGCGCAACGCGCGGCCCGCATGCCCGCCAAACTGACCGAGAGTGAAGGTCGCCCGGCTTCCCATGTACGGCGGCACATCGAAACCACCGCGGATGGCCAGGTACGTTCTCTGACCGCCGCCGCCGATCTGGCGCAGCTTCAGCGTGCTACCCGCAGCGACCGGCACTGGCCGGTAATACTCGACGGGCACACCGTTGAGATCGGCCTTCATTCTCGCGCCCGTCAATGCAATCACGGTGGGCGCGTTGAAGCGCAGCGTCGGTCCGCTCACCGTCATTTCGAGGCCCGCGGCGTGCTCCTCGTTGCCCACCAGCCGATTCGCAATACGAAAAGACACATCGTCCATCGGACCCGAGGGGGGCACGCCGATGTCCCAGTAGCCAATCCGGCCCGGAAAATCCTGCACCGTCGAATGAGTGCCGGGCTGAACGACTTCCACTGTGGCGGGCTGGTATTTGAAGGTCGACAGGTAGCGCGTGAACTGACTGCCTTCGGCGAACACGCTGTCGCGCACGATCGCACGGAGGTAGGCCTGGTTGGTTTCGATGCCGTGCACCTGCGTCCGCGAGAGCGCTCGATCGAGATTCGCCAACGCTTCCTCCCGCGTCGGACCATCGGCGATGATCTTCGCGAGCATCGGGTCGTAGTGAGCCGGTACCTCGGTGCCCGTCTCGATCCAGGAATCCACGCGAACGTCGCGCGGCAACTCCACATGCGACAGCAATCCGCTCGAAGGCCGGAAGTTGTGCACCGGATCTTCCGCATAGAGCCGGACCTGGATCGAATGTCCTCGCGGTGCGTGAACATAGCGCGAGAGATCGGGCGGCTCATTCGCGGCGACGCGGATCATCCATTCGACGAGATCGATGCCGGTGACCTGCTCGGTCACCCCGTGCTCGACCTGGAGCCGGGTATTCACTTCGAGAAAATAGAACCGTCCCGACGTGTCGTCGTAGACGAACTCGACTGTGCCCGCGGACCGATAGCCGCTCGCCTCACCGAGCCGCTGCGCACTGCGCAACAGTTGCGACCGGACTTCCTCACTGAGATGCGGCGCCGGTGTCTCCTCGATCACTTTCTGATTGCGGCGCTGCACCGAGCAATCGCGCTCACCGAGCGCCACGACCTTGCCGCGGCCGTCGCCGAAGATCTGCACTTCGATGTGGCGCGCCCGCTCGACGTACTTTTCCAGGAAGACGCCGCCCTGGCTGAAATTGCTTCTCGCGAGTCGTTCAACCGAATCGAACGCGTCACGCAGCTCCTGTTCAGAACGGCACAACTGCATGCCGATGCCGCCGCCGCCCGCCGTGCTCTTCAGCATCACCGGCCAGCCGATACGCCGCCCTTCCGTCAGCGCATGCTCGATATCGTCGAGAAGACCACTGCCAGGCAACAACGGCACGTCATGACGAAGCGCCAGCTCGCGGGCCGTGTGCTTCAAGCCGAAGTCGCGCATCTGGGCCGGCGTCGGCCCTATGAAGGCTATCCCAGCCGCTTCACAGCGTTCCGCGAACGCGGCGTTCTCGCTCAGAAAACCATATCCCGGATGAATCGCCTGCGCCCCACGCTCTCGCGCGGCCGCGATGATCAGGTCCTGCGCCAGATAGCTTTGCGCAGCCGGCGCCGGCCCCAGCCTCACGGCTTCATCGGCCAGCGCCACATGCATGGAATGCCTGTCAGCATCCGAGTAGACGGCCACGGAGCCGATTCCGAGTTTCTTCAGCGTGCGAAGAATGCGACACGCGATTGCGCCGCGGTTGGCGATCAGCACCTTGTCGAACATGGAGCACCGTGAGGCCCAAGGTGCCGGGTCGTCCCGGCGTTTCTTGATTCACCCCGGGTCGTCCCGGGGGGACGTGACGAGTGACCGGTGACGAGTGGCGGGCCAGAGCTCTGGCTCGTCACCGGTCACCCGTCACTCGTCACCGTCAATCGCCCCACACCATCACTTCCACCGGCGTCGGGTTGTATCCGTTGCATGGATTGTTCAGCTGCGGGCAGTTCGAGATCAGGATCGTGACGTCCATCTCCGCCCGCATCTCGACATACCGGCCTGGTCCCGAGATGCCGTCGGCGAAGGTGAGCTTGCCGGCGGGCGTCACGGGCACATTCATGAAGAAGTTCACGTTGCTCGACAGGTCGCGCTTGCTGAAGTCGCGGCCGAACGTCGCCCCCCAGCGAGCGAGTGCGATGAGAAAGTTGTCGCGACAGCTGTGCATGTGCCGCTTCTCAAGTGCATAGCGCACCGTGTTGCTCTCTGCCGAACAGGCGCCACCGAGCGTGTCGTGCCGGCCGCAAGTGTCGGCAACGATCGTCAGCATCGTGTTGCCTTCGTTCGACAACAATGGCGTGCCAGCTGTGAGATAGATGTTTCCCTGGGCGCGAATGGTGTCCTGCGCGCTGTAGCGTTCCTCGAGCGTCCCCGCGCGATAGAACAATGTATCGACAGCCTGGTTGCCCTCGAGATCGAGGATGCGGAAGGCCTGCCCGGCCTTCACGGTGCCGAGCCATGGCTCGCCGGCCGCGATGACCACGCGTTGAATGGCGCTGGCGGGATCGAGATTGCTTTCAACGAGGGGCATGGATACTCGCGTCACTCATCGGAACCACACTTCCGTATTCCTGAACCCCCTCTCGTTCTCCGGGCACTTCATCCGGCAAGGATCGTTGCGAGGGGCCGGCCGCGAATGCCATGCAGTCAGCTGCACTTCCCGCGGCTGATAGGTCGTTGCCGGATCGAGCGGATGCTGGCAGGTCGAAAGCACCAGCAGCACATTCATCTCGAAACGCAGATCGACGTAGCTGCCGGCCTTCGAGTTGCCGGGCTGGTAATGCAGGTGACCCTCGTCGCCGACGGTCACTTTGCTGAAGAAATTGATGTTGGCGCTGAGATCGCGCTTGCCGAGGCCGTATTTGCCCAGCTCGGTGAGCAGGCTTTCGTAGCCGTTGCGAAACCAGTTGTTGCGGCTTTCCTGGTAGCGCGACACGCCGTACTTCTTCTCGACGTCGCCGGGCGAAGTCACACCGCAGATCGTGTCATGCCAGCCGCAGGTGTCGTCGGTAATGGAACACAGCACGCGTCCCATGTCGGAGTAGCACACGAAACCAGAGGTGAGATAGGCAGTGTGCTGCGCCTTGAGCGTGTCCGGCATGTTGTAGCGCTCGAGACGATCGTCGTAGTTGAAGAGCAACGCAGACACGTTCGCGCCACCCGCCACATCCGTCAGGCGCAGCGTCGTGCCCCGCCGCAACAGGCCCGACCAGTGCGCGCCCGCCGCAACATGTTCCTCCCAGAGCATCCAGTAGGGAGCGCCTTCCGCCATAGCCGCCAAGAACCTCGAATGAGTTTGTTTGATGCGGAGAGCAAGGAACGGGCCAGACAGGCCACTGGCGACCGGCTGCTGGCTGCTGGCCAGAGGAAGAGCCGGAGGAATTGGTGCGATCGAGCTAAACGACGGCGCTCTGACGCGGCAGTGGTTCGCGTCGCGAACCGTAGCAGCGCACCAGATTTGCTCACGCACGAATCGTCTTGCCCCATGAGGCAGCACGCTGCGATGAGCACACTCAGATCTGGCCAGCAGCCAGCGGCCAGTTGCCAGTTGCCGGTTCCCGGCACGTCCCTTGCACCTCCCCTCGCACAACAATGTGCGTCTAGGGTTCCGGCTGCGCAGCGGTGCGTGGCGCTGGTCCGAGAGAGGCAGTCCGGGCAGCGATCGCTGACGGATACACGGCGGGACAAAAGCCCGGGAGGTCGGGAGCCTTTGACGAGGTTCCCTTGGAACGCGGCGCTGACAGCGTGCGGGACCGACCGATCCCCGGGACCGACCGATCCTCAAGTTGCGGTGCTGCGATGTCCGACCGGTGAACGATCGCTTCGCTCTCGGTCGGCCCTTGACAGGACCGCAACAACGAGGAGTCGCCGCATGCATTCGTCTCTGAGATCCCTGGCCCGCGCATCGATCCTGGTCTGCGCCCTTCTGGCCGCCACATTCGCCCACGCTGCTCCGGCCGCCGAGAAGAAGTCGTTCAAGGTCGCATGGAGCATCTATGTTGGCTGGATGCCCTGGGACTATGCGGCCGAAAGCGGCATCCTGAAGAAATGGGCCGACAAGTACGGCATCAAGATCGAGCTCACGCAGATCAACGACTACGT
>JACZCZ010167146.1_pt1 | contig 15896 bp, 12 predicted proteins | sample 8641811 | NCBI WGS metagenome assembly JACZCZ01 (sample SAMN15324610, study PRJNA640507) | soil metagenome | isolation source: intercropping peanut in the first line | place: China: Luxin town, Laibin City, Guangxi Province | collected 2019-07-25 | depth 10cm m | reverse complement strand
GGCTACACGAAGGAAGAGATGAAGATGTTCTGGGAGACCCAGAAGATCCTCGAGGACAAGACGATCCGCGTGAACGCCACGGCCGTGCGGGTCGGGGTGTACGTCGGCCATTCGGAGGCCGTTCACATCGAAACGAAGCGGAAGGTTTCGGCAGCCCAGGCCAGGGAAATCCTTTCCCGCGCCCCCGGGGTGGTGGTGCTGGACGAACGTCAGCCGGGGGGATATCCGACGCCGGTGACGGAAGGGGCAGGGGCCGACCCGGTGTACGTGGGTCGCATTCGTGAGGACATCAGCCACGACAGAGGTCTGAATCTGTGGATTGTGTCCGATAACGTTCGCAAGGGAGCTGCTTTAAATAGCGTCCAGATCGCCGAGATTTTGGTAAAAGACTACCTGTAAGCTATATTTGCGCGCGCAAGGTCATGAAGCACATGAGCTTTTGATCAGAAAAATGTCGCGCCGATCCCATTACATAACTAGCCGGCAACGCACCTAGGGATGCCTCAGGACACGGTACCGGGAGAGCTGATGAGAAGACATTTGCCGCGCCTGCTGCTGACGGGCGCACTGCTATCCCCTGCGATCTCGTACGCGCTGGGCCTGGGTGAGATTCGCCTCAATTCCGCGTTGAACCAGCCTTTCGACGCGGATATCGAAGTCATTGCGCCGACGCGCGAGGAACTTGCCGAACTCCGAGTCACGCTGGCCAGCAACGAGCTCTTTTCACGGTACGGCATCGATCGTCCCGCGTATCTCTCCAATTTCGAGTTCGCCGTCAGCCGCACGCGCGATGGCCAGGTGACCATCAAGGTCACGTCCAATCGATCCGTTACCGAACCGTTCGTCACGCTGCTCGTCGAGGCCAACTGGGGCCGCGGCCGGTTGCTGCGTGAATACACGGTGCTGCTCGATCCGCCGGTGTTTACGCCATCCCAGCCCGAAGCGAACAAGCCGGTCACGGCGCCGCAGGCGGGGGCACAGCCGGAAGGACGCATTGAAAGGACCCCGGCACCCGAACAGACCCGTCCCGTCCCGCCGCCAGAGGCCGTCAGCGAGGAGCCGACGCCGGCAGCAACGCCGTCCGCTGCCCCTGAGTCGATTTCGGGGACCTATGAAGTCCAGCGCAACGATACGTTGTCGCAGATCGCACGCCGCGTGAATCCGGGCGCATCGGGAGGTGCCCAGAACCAGACGATGATCGCGTTGTTCCGGGCCAACCCGGAGGCGTTCGCGGGCAATATCAACCGGCTCAAGGCCGGCAGTGTCCTGCGCGTTCCGGACCTCGCCGAGATCGATACGATTTCCCGCGCCGAAGCCTCGGCCGAAGTGGCCCAGCAGCAGCAGGCGTGGAGCAGCGCGTTCCGTGCGGAAGGTCAGGACGAAAGCTCGCGTCTGCGTCTGGTGACGCCGGAAGAGACGCCTTCGGCGACCGCAGCGCCGACGACTCCGTCCGCAGCCACCCAGCCTGCTCCGGCAGCTGCGCCCGGCGCCACTGGAACGACTCCCGCAACGGCACCGGACAAGCGCCTTGAAGTTACGAGCCCGGGCCTCGCGGGCGTACAGCAGGGTGCGACTGAAACGCCGCCGGCAGCTCAGCCCGAGACACCGGTCGAGCAGGCAACGCCTCCGGCCGCAACCGAGACGCCGCCCGCGGCAACGGAAACGCCCGCAGCCGAACCCGAGAAGCAGGCTCGTCCGGTGCGTCCGCGGCCGCAGCCCGTCGAGGAGCCCGCACCGTCGCTGATGAGCCGCATCGGCGAGTTCTGGTGGGCCTTCGTGGTCGCCGGCGTGCTGCTGGTCCTGTCGGTCATCATGGTCTTCCTCAAGCGCCGCCGCGAAGCGGCCGGCACACCGGACCTGGAGGCGTTCTCGCCGTCCATGTTCGAGCCGCGTGAAGAGCGGGCGCCCGCGGCTTCGCTGTCCACGGCATCGCGCGAACGCGCTGACGTGTTCAGCGTCGACGATGACGACTTTGCAGAAGAGCCTGTAACGAACTTCCGTGAAGCGGACGTCGCGCCGCCTGTCACAGCAGTGCGCAACGACGCGCCGGCGACGCGTCCGTCGGCTGCGGTCACGGCACCGAAGCCGATCGATGACACGCTGAGCAGCGAGACCTCGGTCCGCCTCGATCAGCAGGATGCACTGGCGGAAGCCGACTTCCACATGGCCTACGGTCTCTACGACCAGGCCGCGGATCTCGTGAAGATCGCCATCGATCGCGAGCCTGAACGCCGCGACCTGAAGCTCAAGCTGCTCGAAATCTATTTCGTGTGGGGCAATCGCGACCTGTTCCTCGATACGGCGCGCGATCTCTACAACACCCGCGCCCAGGAAGCGGCGGGCGAGTGGGACAAGGTGCTGATCATGGGTCGCCAGATCGCGCCGGAAGACGCGATGTTCAAGGGCGATGCCGGTCCGGCCCGTGTCGACCTGGTGGACGTCAATCTCGAAGGCGGCGAGAACCGTGTCGACGTGGATCTGTTTGCCGAGCCGTCGGCGGATGACGCAGGTGGCCTCGACCTCGAATTCACCAGCGGCGAGCGCAAGGCGCCGGCCTCGTCCGGCAGCAGCTCGGATCTCGACTTCCTGCTCGATGAGCCGAAGGTCGAATCGGACGACGAGCCGACGCGCGAAATGGATCCGCTCGCGCGGACCCAGGAAACCCCGACGATCGAATCGCCGATGCTCGATCGCTCCTCGCAAACCGTGCGAGAGAAGCTCGAGAGCCAGGCTTTCGGCAAGTCCACGGCGGAGCAGACGGCCGAGCTGTCGCTCGACGATCTCGGCCTGGATGTGGACTCGCTCGAGACGACTGGAGCCCTCGAACATACGGCTTCGCTCGAGAGGGAGCCGCCTGAGGAGACTGTGGCCGCATCGCGTGTGTTGCGCGACGACGAGATGACCCAGCTCGCGCCGTCGCTCAGCAGCCTCGATCGCGCGACGCTGAGCAGTCTCGATCGCACGATGGAGGCCCCGCGTCCGGAGAAGTTCGACATCGAAAGCACGGGTACGATCTACATCGATCAGGTCGATCTGTCGGGTAACGACACGGTCGAACAGCCGCGCATCGATATCGATTCGACCGCTTCGATGAGCAAACCGCGTGAAGTCGACCTCGACGTCGATCTCGGTGGCTTCGATGAAACACCCCAGCGCGGCGGCGATACGCTGCGTCAGCCCCGTGCCGATTCGGACCGGTTCTCGGATGACGTGTTCGCGGACCGCACTAGCGAGTTCCCGAAGGTTGATCTCGATGTGGGCGAAGCGCTCGGCGCCGATGACCATGCGCCGACCAACAAGCAGGTCGTGACCGAGATGGAGCTGTCCGAGCTCGAACCGGTCACGATGAGCGAAGTGGGCACGAAGCTCGACCTCGCGCGCGCCTACATGGACATGGGCGATCCGGACGGTGCACGCAGCATCCTGGAAGAAGTGCTGCAGGAAGGCACCTCGAACCAGAAGCAGGAAGCGCAGCGCCTGCTCGATTCGATTCGCTAAGGCAGAAGTAGATAGCGGATAGCGGATGGCGGATAGTCGGAGACGCGGCGGGTTGCCGCGCTTCGGGCTCTTTCCGGCACCCATCCGCTGTCGGCCATCGTCTTCCTCTTCCTCTTCAATGCGCATCGCTCTGGGTATCGAATACGACGGCAGTGCGTTCGCCGGCTGGCAGGCGCAGCACGATGCTCGCGGCGTCCAGGCGGCCGTCGAAGCAGCGGTGGCGTTTGTCGCGAATCATCCCGTGGAGGTGACTGCGGCCGGTCGAACGGACGCGGGCGTTCATGCGGCCATCCAGGTGGTGCACTTCGATACCCAGGTTACGCGTACGCCTCGCAGCTGGGTGCTGGGAGCCAATGCGAATCTGCCGAAGCAGGTGACTGTGTTGTGGGCGAAGGAAGTGCCCGACAGCTTTCACGCACGTTACGGCGCGATGGCGCGCAGCTATCGTTATTTCATTCTCAACCGCGCAGTGCGCCCGGCGCTGGGCGCGAACAACATCACCTGGGTTCGCGAGCCGCTCGATCACGAGCGCATGCACGTCGCTGCACAGCAGCTGGTCGGTGAACACGACTTCTCCTCGTTTCGTGCCGCCGAGTGCCAGTCACGCAGCCCCACGCGGCGCCTGGCTCGCATATCGGTGCGTCGCCGCGGCGAGCTGATCGCCATCGAAGTCACGGCCAATGCCTTCCTGCATCACATGGTTCGCAACATCGCCGGTACGCTGATCGCGGTGGGTTGCGGGGACAGACCGGTGGAGTGGGTGGGCGAGGTGCTGGCGGCCCGCGATCGCAAGGTGGGTGGCATCACGGCACCGCCGAACGGGCTTTACCTGGCGGGAATCCACTACGATCCGGCACTTGGCCTGCCCAGCGAGGCTGGCGAGATCTTCGGCCTGGCTTGCCCGGCTCGTCCGGACCAAGTATAGATGCCGCCTCCTGCGAGACCGCTCACGGAACACGCTCTCAATGACCTGGTTCGAAAAGATCATGCCTTCGCGGATCAAGACGGAACGCCGGACGCGTTCGGTCCCGGAAGGCCTGTGGATGAAATGCGCGGCTTGCGATGCCGTGCTGTACCGCGCCGAGCTCGAGCGCAACCTCCACGTGTGCCCGAAGTGCTCGCACCACATGCGCATCGGCGGGCGCGAACGCCTAGAGCGCTTCCTCGATCCTGATTCGTTCACCGAACTTGCCGAAAACGTCGAGCCGGAAGATCCGCTCAAGTTTCGCGACAGCAAGAAGTATCGCGACCGTCTGCAGACGGCGCAGAAGACGACCGAGGAGAGTGATGCCCTGATCGTCATGGCCGGGACGCTGCACAGCCTGCCCGTCGTCGCGGCCGCATTCGAGTTCCAGTTCATGGGCGGTTCGATGGGTTCGGTCGTCGGCGAGCGCTTCGTCCGCGGGGTCGAGCATGGCATCGAACATCGCAAGCCGGTGATCTGCTTCTCGGCGAGCGGTGGTGCGCGAATGCAGGAAGCATTGTTGTCGCTGCTGCAGATGGCGAAGACGAGTTCGGCGCTGGCGCGGCTTGCTCGTGAGCGCATTCCGTACATTTCGGTGCTGACCGATCCCACGACGGGTGGCGTGTCGGCGAGTCTTGCGATGCTCGGCGATGTGAACATCGGCGAGCCCAAGGCGCTCATCGGCTTCGCGGGAGCGCGCGTCATTCAGCAGACCGTGCGTGAAACGCTGCCCGAAGGGTTCCAGCGCAGCGAGTTCCTGCTCGAACACGGCGCTCTGGACATGATCGTGGACCGGCGCGATATGCGTGATCGCATCGCCGGCTTGATCACCATGTTCATGAATCAGCCGCCGCCCGCGCCGCCGCAGTCATAAGTACGCCCACTTCCGCCGCCGGGCGGGCCGCCATGTCCTTCTCCACGTTGCCCGAATGGCTCGCGTGGCAGCAAACGCTGCATCCGAGCACGATCGACCTGGGGCTCGATCGCATCCGCCGCACGCTTGTGCGGCTGGGTTGGCGGCAACCTTCCTGTCCCGTCATCACCGTCGCCGGAACGAACGGCAAAGGGTCCAGCGTCGCGCTGCTCAGCAGTATCCTGCGCGAGTCGGGGTATCGCGTCGGGGCGTTCACTTCGCCGCACATTCTTCGCTACAACGAACGAATCGTCGTCGCCGACCGGGAAGCGTCGGATGCGTCGCTGATGGCGGCGTTCGAGCGGATCGATGCTGCAAGGGGCGAGGACACGCTCACGTTCTTCGAATTCAACGCCATCGCCGCGTTCCTGATCTTCGAGACTGCCGGCCTCGATGCCATCGTCCTCGAGACCGGCATGGGCGGGCGCCTGGACGCCGTCAACGTCGTCGACAGCGACGTTGCGATCGTCACATCGATCGCGCTCGATCATTGCGAATGGCTCGGTAACGACGTCGAGCAGATCGGTCGCGAGAAAGCGGGAATTTTCCGGACGGGGCGACCCGCGATCTTCGGTTCGCTATCGATGCCTGCGTCCGTTCAGGACACCGCTGACGCCATCGGGGCTCAACTGCGGCGCTTGGGGCAGCACTTCCGCTATGAGCGCGATGGCGATCGATGGACGTGGCAAGGCAGCCGTACCGCGTTCGAGGATCTGCCGTCGCCCGCACTGATCGGCGATATTCAGTTCGACAACGCCGCTGGTGTTCTGGCCGCGCTGGAAACGTTGTCGGATCGGCTGCCAGTGGAGCGCCCGGCGATCGAACGTGGACTTCGGAAGGTGCAGATCGCCGGTCGGTTCCAGCGCATTCGCGGCCGCAACGAATGGATTCTGGATGTCGCACACAACCCGGCTGCCGCTCAAACGCTTGCATCGCAGCTCGCCGCGCGCCCCAGGACGGGTCGCACGATCGCGATCTGCGGCATCCTCGGCGACAAGGATGCGGAAGGCATCGCGCAGGCGTTGCGGGAGAGTTTCGATGAGTGGATCGCCGCCGGACTGAGCGGCGATCGAACGATCCCTCCGGAGCGCCTGGCCGAGCGGTTGCAGGCAGGTGGCGCCAGCGTCTCCATGATGGCACCGGATGTCGCCGCCGCGTGCGTGAAGGCTGCTCAAGTTGCCTCGCCGGCCGACACGGTCGTGATCTTCGGTTCCTTCCTCACTGTTGCGGCCGGAATGGAGTGGCTGCAGCAGCAAGGTTGGACGAGCGAGCGCTCATAACAGCAAGGCATCGCGTGCAGCGGATGTTTATACTTCGCGCCCGTGGAACGTCACGTAAAAGAACGGCTCGTAGGCGCAGCAGTGCTCGTCGCAGCTGCCGTCATCCTGATCCCCGAGATGCTTTCCGGTCCTGATCGCAGACCGGAAGAGCCCGCTGCCGCGGCGGGCGAGGCGCCTCTCAAGACGTACACCATTGACCTGACCAAGTCGCCGACCACTCCATCGGCGGTCGCCGACGAACCGGTACCCACGGAGGCGCCGCCGCCAGAATCATCGCCGGTGCCCGAAACGAGTTCTCCGGCCGAGACCGCCCCTCCCGCGGTGGCTCAGGTAAACCCTGAACCCGGGAGGGCTGAAGCACCACGTCCGGTGCCCTCGCAGACCGATGTCCCTCCTGCGCAGCCTCAGCGTGCTCCGGAGCCGAATGCATCTGAGCCGCAGCGTGAAACGCGTGGAGAGCCTGCTCCGGCGAGGGTGGCAACCACTCCACCGTCGCAGCCGGTTGTTCCAGCGGCGGCTGGCTGGGCGGTACAGCTCGGCAGCTTTTCGAGTCGCGCAACCGCCGACGGAATGGTCAGGAAACTCCAGGCGGACGGTCACGAGGCTTTTGTGATGCCCGTCAAATCAGGCGGGGCAACTCTCTATAGAGTGCGTATCGGTCCGATGAAAGATCGCGAATCGGCGGCGAAAGTGTTGAGCCGGGTCAAAGCGACCGTGCCGGCCGCGACCGTTGTCAAGCATCCCTGAGGGGTTCATTGCCCGGATGATCGTTTCCCGCAATGGCCGCGGATGCGATTGGTCAGGTCATGAATGCGGCTGGTAGAATTCACGCGCTGCAACACGGCTTCCATTTCTTCCTCTTTCACTGCGACCGACACGAGCGCGAAACGCTTCAACCGCACGGACGTAGCAAGGACAAGAGGAATCCGATTTCATGAACGGCGCTGACTACATCATCCTGGGCGTGCTTTCTGTGTCCATGCTGCTCGGCATGTATCGCGGATTCGTGCGCGAGTCCGTCGCGTTGCTCGCGTGGCTGGGCGGACTGTGGCTGGCGTGGCGCTATGCGCCGCTGATCGAACCGCTGCTCGGTGGCGCACTGGGCGAACCGCCGGTTCGCACATGGGCAGCCCGTATCCTCATCGTCGCGGCTACCGTGCTGGTCGGCTGGCTCGTCGCCGGTATCCTCGCCTATCTGCTGCGCCATTCCGGCCTGAGCGTCATGGTCGATCGCCTGCTGGGCATGGTCTTCGGCCTGATCCGCGGCGCGGTGGTGATCGCCGCACTGGTGCTGCTCGCGCAGTTCGCGCAGCTCAATGAAGTAAAATGGTGGAAGCGGTCCGTCCTGCTTCCATACGCCAGCGAATGTGCGTCATGGATTGAGGCGTTTGCTGAAACCGGCATGCGTATGCTTGAAGAGCAGGCGCGGCTCCCCAATCCCCCCAGTTTCACGGCCGCGGCGTCCTCGAGGGTCTGATCTCATGTGCGGAATCGTCGGTATCGTCGGTCACTCGCCTGTTAACCAGCAGATCTACGACGCGCTGACGGTCCTGCAGCACCGTGGGCAGGATGCCGCCGGCATCGTGACCTGCCACGAAGGCGAGCTGTTCCTTCGCAAGCAGAACGGACTGGTGCGCGATGTGTTTCAGCATCGGCACATGCTCGCGCTCAAGGGCAATATCGGCATCGGTCACGTCCGCTATCCGACGGCGGGCTGCGACAGCGCCTCGGAAGCGCAGCCGTTCTTCGTCAATTCGCCGTATGGCATCTGCCTCGGCCACAACGGCAATCTCACGAACGCTTCGGAACTCGCCGAAGTCCTGATCCGCGAGGATCGCCGGCATCTCAACACCAGCTCGGATTCGGAAGTCCTGCTCAACGTGCTCGCGAGCGAGTTGTCGCAGGCGGGTTCGCCGCGCGCGTCGATCGCCGACATCTTCTCCGCGCTTCAAGCTGTCTACCGCCGCTGCCGTGGCGGATTCGCCGTCGTTGCGATGATCGTCGGACACGGTCTCATCGGATTCCGCGATCCTCATGGCATTCGTCCGCTGGTGCTCGGCAAGCGCGAACACGCAGACGGATCGGAGTACATGCTCGCCTCGGAGAGCGTTGCACTCGACATGCTCGGTTTCACGCGTGTTCGCGATGTCGCGCCGGGCGAGGCGGTGTTCATCGACGAACAGGGCAGGCTCTACGCACAGCAGTGCGCTCCCGCAGCCACCAGCACGCCGTGCATCTTCGAGTACGTCTACTTCGCGCGTCCCGATTCGATCATCGACAACATCTCCGTGCACAAGGCCCGCCTGCGCATGGGCGACCTGCTCGCGGAGAAGATCCGTCGCATCTGGCCGGATCACGACATCGATGTGGTCATTCCGATTCCGGACACGAGCCGCACGGCCGCGGTCCAGGTCTCGCAACTGCTGGGTATCAAGTACCGCGAAGGCTTCGTGAAGAACCGCTACATCGGCCGCACGTTCATCATGCCGGGCCAGGAGCAGCGCGCGAAGTCCGTTCGCTCGAAGCTCAACGTGATCGATCTCGAATTCCGCGGCAAGAACGTCCTGCTCATCGACGACTCGATCGTGCGCGGCACGACGTCCGCACAGATCATCGATCTCGCTCGTGAAGCCGGTGCTCGTCGCGTGTACTTTGCTTCCGCCGCACCGCCGGTGCGCTACCCCAATGTGTACGGCATCGACATGCCGGCAGCGTCGGAGCTCGTGGCGTCGGGCCGGACGGAAGAAGAGGTTGCAAGGATCATCGGCGCCGATCGGCTGATCTACCAGGATCTGACCGATCTCGTTCATGCCTGCCAGCATCACGACTCGCAGGTGCACGAGTTCGACACGTCATGCTTCTCGGGCGAGTACGTGACCGGCGACATCACCCCGTCGTACCTGGCCCGCCTCGAATCGGAGCGTTCGGACCAGGCGAAAGAGAAGCGCCGCCAGGTCCACCGCCATTCGCTGAAGGCGATTCGCGCGGTCTGAAGCCGATCGCGCCGGAGACATTCGGCCCATGTCTTCGGGTATCCCCAGTCCAGCAGGCCGCACCGCCCCACCGACGAATGCGCCTGCCGGTCCGCGCGTGTTGATCATCACCGATCACACCGAGCTGGGCCGCGCGCTCGAGCAGCACATTTCCGTCGTCTGGTCGGATGCCGAATGCCGCGTCCATGCGCCGTTGGTCTCGGGAAGACTGCACTCGGCATTCACGGCGCTGGGTTACGACGTCGTCGTGCTGGATGACCGCGTCGAACGCGGGCGAGGAGAGGAGTGGCTGGAAAATCTCACGCGACGCGAGTCCTTTCCTCCCATCATCTATCTCGCGCCGGGCGATGACACTGAACTGATGAAGCGCGTGATGCCGCGCGTGGTCGATTGCCTTGCCCGCGAACGCATCGATCATCGAAGGTTTGCATCGGCGATGCGCGACGCGGTTCAGCGCCGCCGACAGGCGCTTGCCCTGCGACGCACCAGTGCGCAATCGAAAGCCGCTTCCACCTTCGGGCCGGTGATGATTCGCGGTCACCGCTGTGTGCGCGAGCTCGCGATCGGCGGAACCTCGATGGTGTATCTCGCCGAAAGCGAGCGCGCCGGGGAGATGGTCGTGCTCAAAGTTCTGCGCGATACGCAGGAGAGCGGCGACGTGCAGACGCAGTTCTCCCGCTTCCTGCAGGAGTACGAGCTGATCTCGCGTATCCGGCACCCGAATGTCGTGCGAATTCATGATCTGGGTGTCGCCGACGACCATGCATACATTGCGATGGAATACTTCCCCCTGGGCGATCTTCGCGGCCACATAGCGAGTGCCCTGCGGCCGAAGGAGGCGCTGACGTACCTCGCGCAGATGGCCGGAGCATTGCAGGTCGTCCACGAGGTGGGTGTGTTGCATCGGGACCTGAAGCCGGGAAACATCATGATGCGCTCGGACAGTTCGATCGCCTTGATCGACTTCGGCCTGGCGAAGCACGTCGCGATGGATGTCGATATGACCGGCACCGGAGAAATCTTCGGAACGCCGTACTACATGAGCCCGGAGCAGGGCCACGGTCACGATCTCGACGAACGCAGCGATCTCTACAGTCTCGGTGTGATCTTTTACGAAATGCTGACCCGACGAAAACCGTTCGTAGGCCCCAACGCGATGGCGGTGCTCTACCTCCACGGCAATGCGCCCGTTCCCTCGCTCGAGAAGGACCTCGCGGCGTATCAGCCGCTGGTGGACCGGCTGCTCGCCAAGGAGCCCGCGGATCGCTTTGCATCCGCGAAGGAGCTGCTCGAGAGCATCCGGCAGATCCAGGTGAGCGTATGAACGCCGTCCCCGATGTGCAGGCGCCGCGCGTCCTTCTGGCGGCTACGCCGACGCGCTGGTTCGATGTCGCTGTAGAACGCTGGCGCGAGTTGCTCGTCGATCACGCCAACTGCGAGAAGAAGGCTGCATCGACCGCGATCTCGCTGATATTCACCTATGCAGACGATCTGGCGCTCACGGATCGGATATCGCGCCTGGCGCGCGAGGAACTGCGGCACTTCGAGCAAGTGCAGAAAGTGATGCGGGAAATGGGTGCGCCGTGGGTGCGCCTGTCGCCGTCACGCTATGCCGAAGGCCTACGTCGTTGTCTGCGGACGCACGAGCCGCAACGGTTGCTGGATCTGCTTCTGTGCGGGGCCCTGATCGAGGCGCGTTCCTGCGAGCGCTTCGAGGGACTCGCGCCCCGACTGCAGCAACCGATGGGCTCGTTTTACGGTGGGCTTGCGCAATCAGAGGCGCGGCATCAGGGTCTTTATCTGCGGCTCGCCGAACAGAGGGCAGCCGGTGAGGACTGGAAGGAGAGGTTGCGCGCGCTGGGTGAGGTCGAGGCCGATCTCGCGACGTCGCTGGATGCGCAGTTCCGGTTTCATTCCGGCTGCCCGACGACCTAGCCGTCAGGCTGTGAGTCCGACCTCAGTCGGACGTCAGCGAAGCGTCGCCTGCGGCGATCACGTCCGACTGAAGTCGGACCCACAGAAGGACTACCCGCGGCGCAGTCCCGCCAGCTCGAATCCCTCTTTCCGCCATCGCAACACGCTCCCCTGGTCGTACCAGTCGCCCAGAACGATACGTGTTGCCTTCCGGCCGTCCACCCTCAGTTCATGGACTGCGGGTCGATGGGTGTGGCCATGAATGAGACTGTCGACGCCGTAGCGGCGAAACGTCCGCTCCACAGCCGCTGTATTCACATCCATGATGGCGGGAGCCGCCGCGTCCATCGCCTCGATATGGGCTTTGCTGCCTTCGCGCATCTTTGCCGCGAGCTTCTGGCGCTGCGCCAGCGATAGATTGCGCAGCACGAATTTGACCACCGGGTTGCGCACGATCCTTCGCAGGCGCTGATACGCATGATCGTCCGTGCAGAGCGTATCGCCATGCATCAGCAGCACCGGTTTGCCGTAGAGATCGATGACAGTGCCGTCATCGATGAGCTTCGCTCCACTGTCCGCGCAGAAGCGCTTGCCGAGCAGGAAGTCGCGGTTGCCGTGCATCACGTAGCACGGGACACCGCCGGCAGAGACCTGCTTCATTGCGGCCAGCACGCGTCGCTTGTCGGGGTCGGGATCGTCGTCACCGATCCAGGCTTCGAAGAGATCGCCCAGGATGTACAGCGCGTGCGCGCTGCGGGCTTCGCGCGAAAGGAAGTCGAGGAACTGATCCGTGATGTCCGGCCGCGCGCCGTCGAGATGCAGGTCGGAGATGAATAACGTCGTCACGGCAAGACGAGGCTCATGGACGCGACGGAGTCTATTCTGCCGGGCCGTCGCAGGACGGGCTTGCCCCGCGACGCGTCACTTCAGTTCTTCCATCCGCTCGATGATGACCGGCTTGATCGGCACGTCCTTGTCGAACGGTCCGCCCGGGCCTGTCGCGACGGCGCCGATCTCATCGACGATGGTCATGCCTTCGATGACTTTGCCGAAGACTGCGTAGCCCCACCGGCTCGGCTGGGGGTCGAGGGCCGCGTTGTCCGAGAGATTGATGTAGAACTGGGCATTGGCGCTGTGCGGATCGCCGGTGCGTGCGATGCCGACCGTACCGCGTCGGTTCGACAGGCCATTGCCGGATTCGTTGGGGACGTTGGAGTGCGTGGGTTTCTCCACGTACTGCGGGTCGTACCCGCCGCCCTGCGCCACGAAGTTGCCGATCACGCGATGGAAGATCGTGCCGTTGTAGTGACCGGCCCTCACGTACTCGAGGAAATTCGCCACGGTCAGCGGCGCCCGGGTGCTGTCCAGTTCGATCAGGAAACTCCCTGCGTTGGTGTGCACGCGGACCAGCACCGGGCTCTGGGCGTGGGCTGAGAGAATCCCGCAAAATGTCAGGAGGACAGCGAACAGCAGTCGGCGCATGGAGAAGCTCTGGGGGCGGATGTCGGATCGACTGGGCATCTTAGCAAGCAATCCTCCTGCGGGCCTCAAGCGCCGGGGAGGACGCCCGCAGCGGCCGTGTATAGAATGCAGGGCTTCACGCGACCAGGGTGGTCCGCGTCGTTCCCCCACCAAGTAATGACGTCTTCGAGTCCTCTAGTTACACGTTTTGCACCGAGTCCCACCGGGCACCTGCACCTGGGCAACGCCCGCACGGCGCTGCTCAACTTTCTGGCTGCCCGCGGATCGGGTGGTCAGTTCATCCTGCGAGTGGAGGATACGGACGAGGCTCGCAGCTCGGAAGAGTTCATGCGCGAGCTCTTCCAGGATCTGCGCTGGCTCGGACTGGAATGGGACGAAGGTCCCGACGTCGGTGGTCCCCACGTGGCCTATCGTCAGCAGCAGCGCCGCCAGATCTACGAGGACTGGCTGGCGAAGCTCGATGCCGCAGGATTGACCTATCCATGCTTCTGCACGCCGGCCGAGCTCAACATCGCTCGCAAACAGCAGCTCGCAGCGGGCAAGCCGCCGCGCTATGCGGGGACGTGTCGCGTGTTGACGGAAGAGCAGCGCGCCGAACGCCTTGTGAGCGGCAAACCCGCCGCTTTGAGGTTTCGCGTGCCCAATGGGCAGGCCGTCAGCTTCGTCGACGTGGTTCACGGCGAGCAGCGCTTCAACACCGATGACATCGGCGATTTCATCATCCGGCGTGCCGACGGCAGCACGGCGTTCTTCTTCTCGAATGCGATCGACGATGCTCTCATGGGCATCACGCTCGTGCTGCGCGGCGACGACCACCTGACGAACACACCGCGGCAGATGCTGATCCTGCAGTCGCTCGGATTGCCCGTGCCACGATATGCGCACGTTGCATTGCTGCTGGGAATGGACGGCGCGCCGCTGTCGAAGCGACATGGTGACCTGAGTCTGCGAGACCTGCGTCGTCGGGGTTATCTGCCCAGCGCGCTGCGCAATCATCTCGTGCGGCTCGGGCACACGTGTGTTTCCGATGGCTGGCTCGACGACGCAGCCATGCGTGCGGAGTTCGACCTGTCGCGCCTGGGTCGAGCCGCTGCCAAGTTCGATGAAGCGCAGCTCAAGCATTGGCAGAAGGAAGCGGTGGCGCGCCTGAGCACCGATGACTTCCTGGTCTGGATCTCGGCTCAGATGCCCACGGGTGTGGCAACCGCGCAGCTCGGCAAGTTCGCGGAAGCGATCCGGCACAACGTCGAATTCCCCGGCGATGCGAAGCTGTGGGTGGATGTCGTGTTCGGTGAGCTGCCTGCGTTGCCGGCGGAAGCATTGTCCGTGATTCGCGAGGCGGGCGCCGATTTCTTCGTCACGGCACAGAATGTGTTCGCGCAGGTTGCGGGTGAGTTCCGGCAGATCGCGAAGGAAATCGGTCAGCGCACCGGACGCAAGGGCCCGGCACTCTACATGCCGTTGCGTGCTGCGCTGACAGGCGTTCTGCATGGACCCGAACTCGGGCCCCTGCTGGCGTTGCTGTCGCCGCAGGAAATCACGAAACGACTGGAAATGGCTGGCCAGATGGCGAGCGGGACACGCTGACGATGCTGCAGATCTTCAATACGCTGAGTGGTCGCAAGGAAGAGCTTCGTACGCTCGAACCCGGTGTCGTGCGCATGTATGTGTGCGGCGATACCGTATACGACTACTGCCACATCGGCCACGCGCGTTCGAAGATCGCATTCGATCTGGTGCGGCGCTATCTCGCCTATCGTGGCTACAAGGTCACGTTCGTCCGCAACATTACGGACATCGACGACAAGATCATCAGGCGCGCCGCGGAGAACGGCGAGCCGGTGCAGGCGCTGACTGCGCGTTTCACCGCAGCCATGCACGAAGATTACGATCGCCTTGGCATTCTGCGTCCCGACTTCGAGCCGAAAGCGACGGAGCACATCCCGACGATCGTCTCGATGACGCAATCACTGATCGACAAGAACTACGCGTACGTCGCCTCCGATGGCGACGTGATGTATTCAGTCAGCGCGTTCAAGCCGTACGGCCAGCTGTCGGGCAGGCAACTGAGCGACCTGCGCGCGGGCGCGCGCGTGGCGGTCGACGAGGCAAAGCGGGATCCGCTGGATTTCGTGCTGTGGAAGCAAGCCAAGCCCGGCGAGCCCTCGTGGCCATCGCCGTGGGGAGCCGGGCGTCCGGGGTGGCATATCGAATGCTCCGCGATGACGCTCGACCTGCTCGGCACGCGCTTCGACATCCATGGCGGCGGTCTCGATCTCAAGTTCCCGCATCACGAGAACGAGATTGCGCAGTCGTGCGCGGCGACCGGCGAGCAGTTCGCGACGTACTGGATGCACAACGGCTTCGTGAACGTCGACAACGAGAAGATGGCGAAGTCCGTCGGCAACTTCTTCCTGATCCGCGACGTGCTCAATTCGGGGCACGTGCGCGATCCGGAAGTGCTGCGCTTCTTCCTGCTGTCGAGCCATTACCGCGGACCCATCAACTATTCGCTCACGCAGATCGAGCAGGCCGACGCCACGCTCGCGCGTCTCTACTCGGCGTTGCGCGATGTCGTCCCCGCGGAGAAATGGGAGACAAGCGAAGCCACTGCGAAGTTCGTGGCGGCGATGGACGATGACTTCAATACGCCCGATGCGCTTGCGGCATTGCAATGGCTCGCTGGCGAGATCAACAAGGCGAAGAGTGTCGATGCGGCCAGAGCGTCGGCCTTCGCCGCGGAGTTGAAGCATCTCGGTTCGGTGCTGGGTGTCCTTCAGGCTTCCCCGGCGGCTTTCCTGCAGAAGTCCGCCAAAGGGCAGGGCACGGAATCGGCGTCGGGACTGTCGGAG
>JACZCZ010082133.1_pt1 | contig 15916 bp, 11 predicted proteins | sample 8641811 | NCBI WGS metagenome assembly JACZCZ01 (sample SAMN15324610, study PRJNA640507) | soil metagenome | isolation source: intercropping peanut in the first line | place: China: Luxin town, Laibin City, Guangxi Province | collected 2019-07-25 | depth 10cm m | reverse complement strand
GCGCAGGCCATAGGCCGCGTCGTCCCCACGCCCGTTCAACGCGCGCACCACCACCTTCGCCGCGTAGGGCAACAACATGCGCAGCCAGGCGCCTCCGCGATCCGACGCAAGGCCACGCAATGTGATCGCCGCCAGCACCGGGTCGCGCTCGAACACCTGCTCGCGACGCTTCCACGCCTCGGCGCCAGCACACCCGAGCAAGCTCAGCGCACGACTGCGCGGGTCCGCTTGCTTCCACAGGCGCGCACGCAGGTCCTCGGCGAACGCATCTTCGCGTCCCGCCAAGCTCTCGATCACGGCGGAAGGCTCACGCTCCGCCCATGCCAGACGCGCCTGATCCGCTTCGCCGCCCACCTGATGGCGCAGGGACAAGAGCGCGGCGGCCGGTGCCCGTTCGAGATGACGCAGGCGAATGTCGTCGTGCTCGATCGGCTTCCGCGACAGACCGCTCAACGCGTACGCCGCATCGACGTCGAGGGCGCGCGTGCGCAGCGGATCCTCCACGTCCATCGACCACGTGGCCAGCGCCGGCTCCTGTTCGATCAGGCGTGCCCGCAACGCGCGACCGGCGCGCAAACCATTGGCCATGAACAGCGCAACCGACGGTGGGAGCTGCTCCAGCGCGTCGCCGAACGTCATGCGCGGATCGACTTGCCACACCGGCTCGGCATCGCTCGGCGTCTGCGCCAGCGCTCCCTTGCCGTGCTCGATCACGTTCACCACGCGCGTGGACAACTGCTGCGGCGTCGCCCGCTCGACGTGGAACACGGGATAGCCACGCTCACGCGAGAGCGCCAAGTAACCGCCCCGCACTCGCTCTTTCAACGCGCTGCCCATCAGCCCTTTGCGACCACCGGGCTCGTTGAGATGTCCGCGCACGGCTTCGATGCGCTTGCGGATGCGACTGGTTCGCGGATGCACGTCGAACACCAACGTCAGGTCCGGCTCCAGACCACCGCTGGCGGAACGGGCCATCGCCTCGCTGTCGTCGCGATCGAGACCGCGTCCGTAGGAACCGAGCACGACCGGGGTCAGCAACGAGCGATCGATCAGCACGGTGTCGCCGCGTTCCAGGGCCGGACGCACCGACTCATCCAACACCTGGGCTTCGCGCGCGCAGTACAACGCGAGCTCAGCACGCGCGCTCAACATGTAGTTCTCGGGATCGCGCGTCATGCGGCGGATCAACCGCGCCGGTCGCGAGTCGTGTTCCTTGCCGGTGCGCGGCATGAACACCGTCTTGCCCTGGGCCCTGAGGTGCGCTGCGACCGCGGCGATCACCGTGCTCTTGCCGGCGCCATCCACACCCTCGAACGCGATCAACCGCCCGCGCTTACGACCCGACTTCAAGGCATCTCCTGCAATGTAGGTGTGAAAGCGGAGGCTATCACCGCGCTCGTCACCACGCCGAGCTTGCCGCATGGGTTTGTCACGCGCCCGTCACAGTGCACGCACGGCCTACATCTGACCCGAAAAAATCAGCATGAATCGGTCCGTTACGGGCCACGGATTGCGCTCGGTCACGGTACCCAACGGTCGAATCAGCTCCACCTGCGGCATCACCCGGAAGGACTTCTTCCACAGGACGTTGGCCCCGATCGCCACGCGCACCGCGTCGTCGCCTGAGTACTCGATGTCGGCGTCGGTCCATTCGCCAAACAGCGTGGGTTGAAGACGCACATTCTTGCTCAGCGGAACGACGTAGCTGACGGCGCCGATCAACCCCATCGACAGCGGCTGATCAACGACCGCCGCGCGCTGCCCAAGCAAGAGCTCGGCCATCGTCTCCAAGCCTTCGTAGCGAAAGCGGGCATCGAGGCCGCCGGCCATCACGCGCGTCCGTTTGCCCAGCGCGTCTTCCGTCCACTTGGCGCCGCCACCACCGCCTACCTCCAGCGCGTCATTCACATCCCACTCGATCCGCGCCAACAGGTCGACGCCATCGGGCTCGCGCGTGACGCGCCAGTTGGGGTTGGTCGCGGACAACCACCAGCGAAGCCGCGCCGCTTCCACGCGTCCGCGTAGCATCGCGCCGACCGCTCGATCGCCCCATTGCTCCTGCTCCACGATCCAATCGTTGGTCAGGCCGCGGCCCACGAACGGCAAGTCGGCGACGCTGCGCAGCTCGAAGCGCGAGTACGGACGCTTGAATCGACCGACGCGGATCTCGAGCCAGCGCTTCTCGATCGCGAACTGCAGGTACGCGTTGCGCAAGTACGGTGGCGGCGCGAAGTCGGTCGGGTCGAGCGCATCTGCGAAGTCGGCGCTCACCACGATGCGTAAGCGCTTGTTCGGTCGCAGCTCGGCGCGCAATCGCGCCTGTCGCAACACAAAGCCATAGTCGGTGCCGCTCGCGCCACTGCTGGTGCCGGCGCTGCCCGGTTGTCCACCTTCGGGTCGCCTGTCGCGCGCTTGAAAGCCCGCCATCACGCGCCCGCTGATGATGAGCTCGTTGTCCGGTGTCGCTTGCGATTCGACGGCCGGCTCTTCGCTCGGCACCGCAGCGTCGTCGGGCAACGCGCCCCACTGCGCGGTCGCAAGCTCGCTCGGCACCGCGGACTCCGGCGCTTCGGGTTCAGCGTCGTGCGGGGTATCGGTGGTGGGCGCAGGTGGCGTCGGCGATGGTTCCGCTGGCGTGCTCTGCGCGTACGACGGCGTGCTGGACACGAGCCAAACGCACGAGAGCGTTGCGATCCCGAGAGCTACCCATCGGCGCATGATCCACGTGCTTCGAGACGGCATGAGGGGCCACTCTGTCATAGCCGCAGTGGTTCCTTCAAAAGATGAAACACGCGCGGCGCACGGCCGACTCAGAACTCGCGGCAGTCGGCGGGGATCTCTGCGCTGCCGAAGGAATAGGGGCGTGCCTGCTTCACCATCAGCTCGCGCTCCGGACCGAGCAGCTTCATCTCGATGTCCATGGCGAACCACGGGTTCTCGAACTGCGGGTCCAAGATCTTGCGGAAGTGGTTGTGGATCGCGCGCAGCACGCAGCTGACCTGGCGCACTTCCTCGATCGACATCACCGGACCGTCGGTCAGGCTGCTGTGGCCACGGTACGTGAGCTCGGCGACGCCTTCGCGTCCGGGTGCCCAGGGTGTGTGGATCAGTTGCTCTGTGGTGACACCCGGCGCCGGGTTGGTCACTGCGGCTTCGCCTACCTGGAAGTTGAAGTAGCGCTCGTCACCGCGCAGTGGGTCGATAATGTTGCGGCTGATGCCGACGCCGTTGGCGCGCTCCGACGGGAATGCTTCGTGAACCAAGATCGCGATCGCCACCTTGGACTGATCGATGTTGCCTAGCTCGCGCTCGTCATAAGCGCGGCGCGTCCACAAGCTCGACCACACCGTGCGCATGCCACCTTCGATCGGTCGTTCCGGATCTCCGATCGCAACGCTGAGCGACGTGTACAAGCCAGCGCCGTTGAACTCCGGCAGGTCTTCGGTGTTGCTGCTGCTGCGCATGCGCACGCGTGCGTCACCGAAGTGGGTGTCGATGTGCGCATGAACCTGTGCGAGCAACACGGGGTCGACCGGGTGCGAGAGAATCGCGGCCCGCATGCGATCGAGCACGCCGGTGCGACGCGTCGGATCGCGCAACGCGTCCTGTTCACGCTCGAAGATCGTGAGCGCTCCGCTCTGCCTCATGTGCTCGATTGAATGCACGATCGGGATCGCGAACGCGTTGGGCGGTGTCGGCACGAGCCCGGTGCAGTTGGTGTCGGAGACAACCTCGCCCGCGTCATTCTTGTAGCGAAGCCGATAGCCCAGCACCTTCGCCAGCTCCGCCAGTTGCGCAGCTTTGGCCCCCAACGCCGGCAAGCTCGACAGGTTGTGCTGGGACAACATCTGAACGCCGCGCACGCTCCGATCCAAACGCGGTGCGATCCGCGGTCCGGTCGGCCGCATGGATTCCCAGAACGCTTGGGCTTCGTCGTTGTCTGCGGCGCGGATCTCGAAGCCGCTGGCAGTCACCTCGAGCCGCACCAAGGTGTCGAACAACGGCTGCAATCGCGCATCGCTGCGTGCGTTCCTGAGCGCTAGGTTCGGCGTGTTCCGGTTGCGACTGAGCAGGTTCACGTGCGCCAGCGGCGTTTGAAATGCTTCGGTGATCAAGCCACCGACCAGCGCGATGTCGTTCGGCACGTCGTCGGTGACCACGATCACCTCGGGCCCCAACACGGTCGCATCCAACTCTGCCACGGGAACGAACCGCAGCACGCCAAAGCCCACCGCGCGCGTCAGCGGTTGCACAGTCTGTCCGCGAAACGGCGCGTTCATCGACATGATGGGCAGCTCGCCGTCCACTTCGCGCATCTTGTTCGCCTGCGCCGCGCTCTGCGGATGCAGAAACCAACGCGTCGGATCGTTCACGTGCGCCGTGGTGAAGAAGTACGCGTCGCGCATTTGCTGCGCGTTGATCCGATCACCGGGTGAGAAATGCAGCGTGTGCTGCCCCCCGGTGTAGCGATCCAACGTAGCGAGGAAGTAGCGGCGACTGTCCGTGGTCTCGTCGTACTGGGCCTCGCTGAACGCGTTCCAGCCGGCTTGAAACGTACGCGCATCGCCTGCGACGCAGCGGTCGAGATGGGGCTCGTGATCGATCTCCTCGCGCACGAACGTGTAGTGCAGGTCCCAACGCTCGGTCCCGAGCAGGTGCACCACGTTGCCCGCTTGCCGATCGATCACGACCTTCACACCGCTGATGCCGAGATCGGTGCCGCCCGCAGCAAGCGCATCGAAGTCACCCGGCGTGTAGAGATGACGATCGCGGTGGGCAAGCGGTCGGGACGCCAGCGGATCACAGGCAGCGTTGTCAGCGCCGGGCGTGGTCGCTTGGCAAAACACATGTTGACCTACACCGTTCGGTTGACGCGCGAGCGACGCTTCTGCGGGCCACGACATGAAGTCCACGCGATCGATCAGCGCGTTGTCGCCGGTGCGGAACAACGTCACGACACCTTCGAACAGCGGATCGGCTTCGAGCGCTGCAACCACGGCAGCGTCGATCGCGATCGCGCGCGATGCACCCGGCGCCAACGTCTCATTGCCGAGACCAACGACGCTCCCAGTGTTGGCGTCGGGCCAAGGCAAGCCGGGCTTATGGGTCGCGATGCGCAAGGAGAACGCGGCCAGTGTCACTGCGCTGTCGCTGACGTTGGTGATCTCGATGAAGGACGCTGGCTTCAATGCCAGCTCGTTGATCGACAGCTCGGCGGGCGCGTGCGGTAACACCGCGGGCCAGACGAAGGGATCGAACGTGATGTTGTCTTCGAGATCTGGCGGCGGCAGCGGACCACAGCTCAACCCGTTGTCGCGACCTGGCGTGGCGTAACGACAGACCACGTACTCGTCCTCCGTCTCCGGGATGCGGGCGAAGCTGTCGTTGTCGGCGAGCGGCGGGACCACCAGCTGGTCGCTCACGTGTCCGTTCACATCGCGGATCACCAGCTCGTCGCCACTCGCGGAGAGCTTGAACGGCAAGTGCAGCTCGCTCTGGCTCTCGTCGTCATCGGCCCAAAGCACGATTCGCTCGCCGGGACCAAGCTCACGGTGTGGCAGCGCCACCTGTTCGCCCGTGTCATCGGTGATCAGGAAGTCGTCGAGCCAGATCGTCTCGGCGCCGTCGTTGCGGAGCTCGATCCAGTCGTCGGTCTGGCCGACCTCGTCGATGTAGGCCCCGTCGTTGGCTGCCATCACTTCATTGATACGCAACGCGCCGAGCGGGACCGGTGTATTGCCGCCGCAGGCACTGCCGCCTGCCAAGCCGAGACAAACCAGTCCGGCCCCCACGCAATAGGTGCCTAGCTCCCGCGTCACCCTGTGCCACACGCGCGTCAACCGCATCAATCTAGCCCTCAACGATGGACCGGTCAGCAAGGGTTGCGCCAACCGCTACAAAGCCGGGACCCGGCCACGACTTGACCCCAACCCACGTTGCGCCTAGCCCGGTGCCCGTGTTGCACCCCAGGTCGCGTTCGAGCCGCTTGTTGCCCTCGTTGGTGTCGCTGTTTGCGCTGAGCGCATGCGCCACATTGCCTGCCGGCCGTGCAGAAAGCTCGCTCTACGTCGATGTGCGCAAGGTGGTCGAGCTGCGTGAGGGCGGCGAGTGGGTGGTGGATCGCTTGGAGGTGGAAGCGGTCGCGGCGTCCGCGATGCGCAGCGCGTGTCAGGTCGATGGGCCGACGCGCCAACGTCTGCTGGCATGGCTGGACACGCAGATCGCCGCAGAAGGTGGTCCCGCCGCAGCGATGTACACGCGCGATCCGGCGGCCGACATCGACGCAGTGCTGACGTTGGAACGCGTGCGCGCCGTGCTGAGCTATGCCGATGCCCATGCTGACGAGTGTCCGTTCTGGCTCAAGCCCGACGCTGAGTTCGTCGGTGTGCAGTCCGACGCGTACCGACTCGTGGTGTTGGCCGAGAGCGTCGGTGGTGGCGGTCTGATCGTCAGCGGCGGTCAGGCGCGGGTCGGTGGCGGTGGCGGCGCGCGGCTTTCGCTCGGCGTCGGGATCAACCAGCACTACACGCTGACCCTCGGCGCGGAGCTGGGCGGCATCGGCTCCTTGGCGAGCTCGGACAACACCGGCAGTCGCACCCTGACTGGACGCTTCAACGCGGCCGTCCCGCTGCTCTTTCGCATTCACAACATGTCGCGCTTGGTCGATCTGGAGCTCGCCGCCACCGCGCGCTGGAGCGTGGATGAGGTGCGCTTGCCCCCGGGCGTGCGCTTCGCGATTGGCTACGGCATCAGCACCGCACGTCTTGGCGCGTTCATGCCCACCGCCACCGTGCGCGTGAGCGTGGAAGTGTTGCCCGCGTCCAACGAGCTCCCTGCCGAGTACCTGCTCTTCGTCGGCACCAAAGTCGGCGTCGACATCGATCCGTGAGCCTGCGGGATCCACACCGGGCGGCTACCGTGCGCGCGAAGGAAGGCGTACAGGAGGCAACATGAAGTGGTCGTGGCGCATCGGACGAGTCTTTGGCATCGACGTCTTCATCCACGCGACGTTCTTGATCCTGCTCGCGTGGGTTGGGATCAGTCACTACACGCGCGAAGGCTCGGCCCGCGGGGCTGCCGCAGGTGTGATCTTCACCCTGCTCGTCTTCGCGATCGTGGTGATGCATGAGCTCGGTCACGCGTTGACCGCGCGTGCGTTCGGCATCGCGACGCGCGACATCACCTTGCTGCCGATCGGCGGCGTCGCGCGATTGGAAAAGATGCCGGACAAACCGCGGCAAGAGTTGCTGGTCGCGCTGGCCGGCCCGGCCGTCAACGTTGCGCTCGCGTTGATCCTGTCGGTGGTCTTACGCGCAGCCGACCTGCCATGGCAGCCCCCGACCGACGAAGCGAGCATGACCGCGACACCACTGTTGGCCAAGCTGCTCTGGGTGAACGTGTCGCTGGCAGTGTTCAACCTGGTGCCAGCGTTCCCGATGGACGGAGGTCGTGCGCTGCGTGCGCTCTTGGCGCTGCGAGGCGACTACGTGAAGGCGACACGTACCGCCGCCGGCTTGGGTCAAGCCATGGCGCTGCTGCTGGGATTGATCGGGCTGTTCCATAACCCCGTGTTGGTGTTCATTGCGTGGTTCGTGTGGATCGGCGCGGCCAATGAGGCGGGTGCAGTCCAGACCAAGGCGGCGCTGTCGGGCGTGCCTGTGAACGCCGCGATGATCACGGACCTGCGGCGGTTGCGCCTGGATGACACGTTGACCACAGCGTCCCAGGCGCTCTTGGCCGGATCACAAACGGACTTCCCCGTGGTCGACAGCGATGGCGCGCCGGTCGGCGTGCTGACGCGTCAGGGCTTGGTGCGCGCGCTGGCCGCGGGTGGGCCTGATCAGCGGGTCGGTGACGTGATGACCCGTTCGATTGCGCTGGCCGATCCACGTGAGATGTTGGTCCACGCGATGGCACGCCTGCGCGATCACGAAGGCTCCACGCTGATGGTCGTCGATCACGCCAACCGCCTGGTGGGGATGCTGACCGCCGAGAACGTGGGCGAGCTGATGATGCTGCGCGAAGCCCTGGCGACGTCCCGTATGCGTGACGAGCAAGCCTGATCCACCAGATTCGGCGCGGGTCGACGACCGGGGTTTGGCGCTTATGTGGCGCTCGTCCGTGAAGACATCCCGCATGCGCGTCGCAATCGTCATGATGTTGGTGGCCCTGGGTGTCGTGTTCGCGATCGCGCTGGTGTTCGTGTTCGGCATCCGGCGGTTTCACGCGGACAACGACCGCCACGCACGGGCGTTGTTGGAGCGCGCGAAGATCGGAACGCCGACCGTGCTCCGTGACCAGGACATCGCGCATTTGCCGGTGCCGGTGCAGCGCTGGCTGCGCGCGTCGCATGCGGTTGGAGCACCACGGGTGAAGACGGCGCGGTTGCGTCAACGCGGCGCGATGCGTACGTCGCCGACCCAAGCGCCGATGCACGCGGAAGCGCTGCAGTACTTCACGATCGATGAGCCAGGCTTCGTGTGGACGGTGGACGTGCGCATGTTCGGTTTGCCTGTCGTGGGACGCGATGCCTACGTGGGCGGTCGCGGCCGCATGTACATCACGATCGGCGGTCTGTTGCCGGTTGCCGACGCCACCGGTCCACGCATCGATCAGGGCACGGCGTTGCGCTTCCTTGGCGAGATCATCTGGTTTCCGTCGGCCGCGCTGGCGCCGTACATCCGCTGGGAAGCGATCGACGATGCACAGGCGAAGGCCCATTTCACCTTCGGCGGCGTGACGACCTCTGCCGTGTTTCGTTTCGACCCACGCGGACGCTTCATCGAGCTCCGCGCCGATCGCTACTACGATGGCAAGAGCTTGGAGCGCTGGGTGATCCCGGCGACGCAATGGCAGGTGATCCGCGGCATCGAGATGCCCACGCGCGGCGGTGCGGTCTGGAAGCTCGCGAGCGGCGACTTCGACTACTACCAGTGGGAAATCACCGACGTCGAAGTGAACCAAGCCACGCTCTGGAGCGCACCGTGAAGGTTGCGGCGCAGCTCGGCGTGCTCATGTGTGTCGTGTCTGCGTTCCTTGCGCCGACACAGGGCGTGGCGCAGGCGGCGCGCGTCCCTCCGCTGCAGCGGTTGGAGGTGTACGTGGGCCCTTCCAGCCTGATGCTGCTTGGCCCGGTCTCTGGCGAGATCGGCTGGGCCTTCGACGTGGGCGTCCAAGGCCCGTTGCACGCGACGTGGCGATGGATGGCGGGAGCGCGCCTGGCGATGTCACCGATCGCGCCCGAGATGTTCGGCGGCGTGTCGGCACAGCCGCGCTTCGGCCGTTGGTCACCGAGCGTCGGCGTCGAGCTTGGCCTCACGGCTCGCGGCTTGGCGGATCAAGGCGATCGTCTGTTGATGGAGCTGCGCGATGTCAGTAGCCGCGATCTCGTTCCGCTCTATGTCGCGCTGTATGCGGCGCCGCTGCGCTTCCATGTCTCGCCACGGTGGCGCTTGAGCCTGCTTGAGCTCGGCGTGGGCACGCACGTCGCGCCGTTCGGCCGATACGTGCGCCTTCAACTGCTGCTGGCCGCCATCGGAGTCGCGCTGTGAGACGCGAAGTGCTGCTGTTCGCGCTGCTGGCAGCATGCGTCCCATCGTCGCCCGAGCCGGCGAACCTTGCGGCAGCGGACGACATGGCGCGCGCGGTCGATGCAGCGACGTTGATGCCGTGGGTTGTGCAACTGGCCGACGGGCACCTGGCTGACGATGTGGTGAGCTGCGAGGGCTTTCCACCGATGGACCGCTATCCGTCGTGTGACCTGAGCCGCGACGCCGCGGTTGCTTTGGTGTTCGCGACATTCACCGCGCTCGGATACCAGACACGAATCGAAGAACAGGGCGAGGCACCCCATGTCGCGCGCAACGTGATCGCAGAGCACGCGGGTCACGGACGGGCTTCGGAGGTGATCCTGGTCGCCGCCCATGTCGACGCCTTTCATGCCGGCGCCGATGACAACAGCTCGGGCGTCGCGGCCATGCTGGAAGTCGCGCGCGTGGTCGCGCAACGATCCTTCGCGCGCACCGTGCGCTTCGTCGCTTTCGATCTGGAGGAGCGCGGTGCCCTTGGAAGCACGCTATATGTCGATGCGGGCATGGCCGACGACGTGATCGCGGCGGTCGTGCTGGAGTGCGTGGGCTTCACCGATCACCGGCCGGGCAGTCAGGACAGCCCACCCGGCTTGAACCTCGGCGACGTGGGGGACTCGCTGTTGATCGCGGCCAACGGCGATTCGACGTCCATGGCCCAACAAATGCTGGCGCTGAACCACGCGCTGGAGCTGATCACGCTGCGTGCGGTGATCGCAGGCAGCAGCGGCGCATTCCCGCTGACCGGCGCGCTGCTGCGCAGTGACAACGGGCCATTTTGGCTGCGGGGAATCCCTGCAGTGATGCTCACCGACAGCGCCAACTACCGCAATCCGCACTACCACCAAGTCACCGACACGCCCGACACGCTCGACCCCTTGTTCCTGGCGCAGGCGACACGCCTCGTCGCCGCCACCGTAGCGATGTGGGCGGAGCCGCAGCCATGACGCGTGCGCTCTGCGTGGCCATGCTGTGGCTTGTCGCGTTTGGGATCCGCCCAGTCCGCGCACAGGAGCAACCGCCGCGGCTCATCGCCACGCCCGTGGTCTTGCAACACGCAACCTTGTTCTTATCGGATGACGTCACCACGGGTGGAGTCGGCGGCGGTCTCGGTGTCGTTCTCAGTTACCGCGCCCGCTACCTTCTGCAGGCCGATGTCGGGGCGCTTTGGATGTTCGGCAATGTTCTCTCGACTCGGATCGCGCTCGGCGCGCAGTGGGGTGACCGATGGTCGCCGGCAGCATGGCTCACCGCCGGCGCGTTGTTCGGAGACCGCCTCGAGTTCCTCACCGATGAGGGTCAGCGCCCCGCGGTTCCCACGTGGGCAGTGGGCGTGCGCGTGTCGCCCCTGCGATTCGTCAACGCGCGCGCACTGATCGCCGCGCTGGAGCCCGGCATCGCGACCGATTTCTCTGGCGGCTTGTGGCTGGAGCTCACCGTGCTTCAAGCAGGCGCAGCGTTCTGACCCAGCCGAGGATCGAGCGATTCGTCGAGCGTGATAAACCGGCGGACATGAACAACCTGGGTGGGCGTTGGGCGTGTGCGTTGTTGTTGGTGATCGCTGCGTGCGGCGACGATGACGCAAGCGGAGGCAGTGGCGGCGCGGGTGGCGCAGGCAGCGGCGGAAGCGCAGGCAGCGCGGGCACCGGTGGGTCTGGCGGAAGCGCGGGCGATGCGGGCAGCGGTGGCGCGGGTGCAACCGCAGGCTTCTACGGCGGCTCGGCAGGCGATGGCGGAACGGGCGGAAGCGCGGGCGATGCAGGCACGGGCGCAACCGCGGGAACCGGTGGCACTGCGGGCACGGGCGGAACGGCAGGCGATGCGGGCACGGGCGGAACCGCGGGCAATGCGGGCAGCGGTGGCGGTGAACCGTTGATGACCGACTGCGCCACGTCGCCGTGGGTCGAGGCCAACTTCAATCAGGTGCTGCACGTGGGCCCTGGTCAAACCCTCGCCACGCCGTCTGATGTCCCGTGGGAGTCGATCGGCGCGGGCACCTTGGTGTTGATCCACGCGCGCCCCACGCCCTACCTCGACAAGTGGGTGCTCAACGTCGCCGGCACCGAAAGCGATCCGGTGGTGGTGCGCGGCGTGCCCGACGATCAGGGCGCGCTCCCGCAGATCCGTGGCGACGGCGCGGTCACTCGCGATGGCATCAACTTTTGGGGCGAGGAGCGCGCGATCATCAAGATCGGCGGGTCCAACCAGCCTGACAACGCCGAGCCGAGTCACATCGTCGTCGAGTGCTTGGACATCGCTGGCGCGCGCGCGGGCAACACGTATACAGGCGACGACGACGCCGAGCACGAGTACGCGGACAACGCTGCTGCGATCACGATCGAGACCGGCGATCACATCACGCTGCGCAACAACGTCTTCAGCGACAGCGGCAACGGTCTCTTCGCCGCGTCTGAGTCGAGCGACGTGCGCGTGATCGGCAATCACATCTACGACAACGGCAACGTCGATAGCATCTACGAGCACAACAGCTACACCGAGAGCGCGGGCATTCTGTTCGAGGGCAACCACTACGGTCCGCTGTGTGACGGCTGCCTCGGCAACAACCTCAAGGATCGCTCGGCCGGCACCGTCATTCGCTACAACTGGATCGAGAGCGGAAACCGCCAGCTCGACTTGGTCGACAGCGATCACGCCGAGGTTAGCGCGCTGCCCAGCTACAACAGCACCTTCGTGTACGGCAACGTGCTGATCGAGCCTGATGGCGCCGGCAACAGCCAGGTGGTGCACTACGGTGGCGACTCCGGCGACGAAGCCAGCTACCGCAAGGGCACGCTCTACTTCTTCCACAACACCGTGGTGTCCACGCGCGACGGCAACACGACGTTGGTGCGCTTGTCCTCGGCGGGGGAGACGATCGACGCGCGCAACAACATTCTCTATGTGAGCGCGGCCGGCACGAGCCTCGCGATCACCGATGGCAACGGCGACGCCTTGCTGCGCAACAACTGGCTCAAGACCGGCTGGCGCAGCTCCCACAGCACGCTCAACGGCACAGTGATGGATGTCAGCGGCAACGTCACCGGCGCTGATCCGGGCTTCACCGACGCCTCGACACAGGACTTCTCGCTGGTCGACGGCTCCGCCTGTCGCGGTACCGCAGGCCCGTTGCCCGCCGAGACCGCGGCGCACCTCGTGCTGCTGCAGATCGAATCGCCCACCGTGCTCGTCACACGCCCGGTGCATTCACTGGTCGACATCGGCGCGCTGGAACATTGAGCACCGAGCGCAGCCGTGACGATCTCCACACCACCACCCGAGACGGCGCTGCAAGCCCAACGCTTCGGCTGGTTGTGGCAAGCAGGCCTTGGCGTGACGGCAGTGGTCGTGATCGGCCTGATCGCGCACGAAGGTGCGATCGTGCTCGGACGTTTGGCGGCGCTGGCGGTGTCGGCGCAAGTGATCGGCAAGTGGGTGATCTTCGTCGGCGCCAAGGCTGACAACCCGTACCACTTCGACGCTTGGTCGATGGCGGCGCTGATCTCGCTGCTGGATCTGTGGATCGGTATCGGGCTCAACACCTTCCTGCCGCAGCTCGAGCGACTGCCACGCTTTGGAACATGGCTCTCGGCCACGCGCGCCAAAGCACGCGAGACGTTCCTGCAGTACCCGCGGCTGAAGCGCATGGCGTTTTGGGGCGTGGTGCTATGGGTGCTCTTGCCGCTTCCAGCGTCGGGCGCGATCACCGGGTGCTTGGTCACGCGCTTGGTTGGTCTGTCCCGCTTCGCCGCCACGTCAGCGATTGTGGTGGGGTCGGTGATCAATGGCGTGATCTTCGCGGCGATGGCGAGCGTGCTCGGTGCCAACAGCGAGGCGCTACTCAACAACCGCGAGTTCACCCTCGCGGGCTCGCTGGTTTTCGCCATCGTGGTGTGGATCGTCTGGCGCCGCCTGCATGCGCTGCTGCGGGAGGACTGAAACCCACGCGCCCGGTCGTCGGACCAGCGCGCTCAAGCGCTCGCTTGCGGTGCGCGTGTCAATCAAGCGCTCGCTTGCGGTGCGCGTGTGAATCAAGCGCCGAACATCACCTTGAAGAAGTCGACCGGCGGCAGCTCCACGGTCTTTCCGATCGGCGGTGGTGCGAACGGCACGTAGCCCGCTTCGACCCATTGCATCCAATACAGCGACGGATCCTCCAGCGGACGATCGAACGTGATCACCGCCTCGCCGGGACGACCGTCGTCCATCAACGCGGTGATGAGCACCTTCATGTGCGTGAGCTTCACTTCGTCGCCGATGCGCATCGGGTTGCGTGCAGAGCGCAGCATCTGTTCGGCGTTGGTGGGCAAGAACCCGCCCTGAGGCTTCACGCGCAGCGTCCGATCGTCCAAACGCTCGAGCGTGACCGCGCTGGCGGACGTGGCGAGCCAGCGGATCGTCTGCGGGCGCGGCTGCCGCATCGACGCGCGAATGATCGGCACGTAACACGCGAGCGGATCGGTCGGCGGGTTGGCGAACACCACGATCTTGTCGGCGATGTCCGGCGTCTTGGGCACGGTCGAATCGGCGCGGTTGATCACGTCGCGGATCTGGCTGATCGCGCGTGCACGAAACGGAAACGCCAACGGCCCCGTGACCACGTGACCGATCACGAACACCCAGGCGGCGAAGGTGGCGATGCCGCGGCGGTAGATCGGTCCGTCGATCGTGGCGCGCTCGTCGATGTACGCGCCGATGATCAGCGCGCACACCCCCATGCCGCCAAAGGACATCCACGTCAGCAGGCGATCGGCCGGAAACGTCGCGCTCGGAGGGATCGTCGACAACACCATGCCGACCGCGAAGAAGCGCATCACCGGATCGCGCTTCCACAATGGAATGATCAGCGCGGTGCTCACACTGATCATGAAGATCGCGAGCGCCATGATCAGCGCGGCCATGCCCGGGATCACGAAGTACGCGCTCCAGCCGTCGGACCACGGGCCGCCGAGCTGGCTGTAGAGCAGGATCGGCGCGCGCTCGATCAACAGCGGGATGAACGCAAGCGGCTCACTGCCGGGGTCGACGTACACGCCCGAGCCATGCACGCCGTAGCCGAGCATGCGCGACGCGACGCGCCAACCGATCGCGATCACCGCGTAGGGAACGAGTCGCAGCAAGCGCCGCGCGCGCGGACCGTCTTCGAGGAACCACGCATGCGCGAACAGATAACCGCAAATCGCCACCGCGCCCTCGCCCGCCAAGAGCGACAACGCGAACAAGAGCAGCGCGCCGAGCAGGCCGCCCCGCATCCCTTCGCTGACGTGTCGGCGATGCAGCACGAGCGACCACAGCGACAGGCTGGTGGCGATGATCGCGTTGCGATTGGCCAGCCAGGTCAGCGGTCCACCGTGCACGTCGTCGAGCGCGTACATGAAGAAGGCGAGCGTCGCGATCCACGTGACCGGCAACAGTCGTCGATACAGCGCGTGCGACGCCGCGACCAGCAACGCGAACCACAGCACCGACTGCAGGTGCATCAACCACGGCGCATCCGGCCACAGCGCGTAGTCGATCACGTGCGACAAGGACGCCAGCGGGCGGAAGAAGGCTAGGCGTGTCTGGGGGTCGGTCCACCAAGGAAACGCGCCTTCGTCCATCAGTGCGCGGTTGTGCTCGGGGCTGGCAAAACGGAAGAGATCGAGCGGATCGCGCACGAAGCCGGGCAACGCGTCGTGGCGCAAGATCTGTCGATGGACGTGATCATCTGCCGCCAGCCCGGAGTCCAGCGAGGCGCAAGCCAGGATCACGCTCACGATGCCGATCGTGCGGTGGGCGTGGGGCTGCGACATCCATTGCTTGAGCCGGCCGAACATTCGCGGGGCGCTACCCTAGCCCGCCGAAAGCCACCCGGAACCTGGAAAATTGAACTTCCGCTGGCATGTCTGACCCGAGTTGGGGTACCACCAAAACGGTCCGAATAGCGAGCGTACGCAGATTGCACACCCCCTCAAACGCGCCTAGTGTCCCGCCCGCGTTGCTTGTGATCTCGCGCCAAACGCGAGTAGCGAGCGAAGCATGTGGATGCCAGAGCCAACGGGAAGGGACGCTCGCGGGCTCTGGGTGGGTCGAAAGGGGTCGTACATGAATCGGTGGGCATTAGGCGTCGCCTGCGTGCTGTTGTGCGCGCTGGCGTTGGGTTGCAAAGCGAGTGAAAAGGGCGACGGCGGGACCGGTGCCGTTGGAGGCGCGGGCGGTACCGGTGGCGTCGGTGGGACGGCAGGCACCGGTGGCGTGGGCGGAACGGCCGGCGTCGGTGGCACCGCGGGGACAGCGGGTGTCGGCGGCACCGCGGGTGAGGCTGGAACTGGTGGCGTCGGAGGCACCGCGGG
>JACZCZ010122097.1_pt1 | contig 15928 bp, 14 predicted proteins | sample 8641811 | NCBI WGS metagenome assembly JACZCZ01 (sample SAMN15324610, study PRJNA640507) | soil metagenome | isolation source: intercropping peanut in the first line | place: China: Luxin town, Laibin City, Guangxi Province | collected 2019-07-25 | depth 10cm m | reverse complement strand
TCCGACTGAAGTCGGACCCACAGGACGATGCAGACGCAGCGGCCTTGCTGTGGGTCCGGCTTCAGCCGGACGTGATGCCGAAGGCAGCTTCGCGGCGCGCGCGCCGTTCTGTCACTGCGACGCACCGTACAGCGCAAACGTCCCCAGCCAGTGACTTCCGACGTAATGCTCGCTCGTCACAGCGCCGAGCGACGCATCACGATGCTTGCCCGCTGCCGCACGCAGCGCAGGGATTCGCCGATCCTTTCCCGGCAACCCGCGCGCAATCCCTTCCAGCATCCACGCCCGGCTGAGATTCAAACCGTCGAGATGGGCGAGCTTGGGATCGCTGCGATCGGTGATCTCGGCGGGAGGCAGCCAGTCGTCCGAGCCTTTGCGATCGATGGCCGGCAGAAATCCGTCCAGCCATATCGCGAACGCCGCCGGCTCGATCACGCGGCGAACGAAATCCGCTTCGGCGAGACAGGGCGACAGGAAATCCTGGCCTGACGGCTCGTAGGAAAGCGGACAATTGCGATCACCCAGGTAGAACTGCCGCGCCTTGTCCCGGAGAAGCTGCTGCATTGCGCTGTCGCCGCTGATTTTCGCCCAGTCCCAGACGAGGCCGAATGCAAACGCGGTCTGATCGTGCTCACCGACACGAATGGGATACCGCAGCTTCGGCAACCAGCTGTTCAATCGTGCAACTGCCTCGGCTTCGAGCGGAACGAGCACCGCGGCCCATTCACGGCCTTGCGGACTGTTCCAGCCACGCAACTCGGCCGCGAGCTGCAGCAGCCAGGCGAGGCCGTAGGGACGCTCGAAGGAAGCGCGCCCGTCCGTCTTCAGATACGCGACTTCGACTGCGATATTCCCCGCAGTGAGGCTTTTCGCCAGCGCGGATCGTGCCTTCGCGGCCGCTTCGCTGTCGGGGAACGATCGCGCAACGCGCGCCAGGAGCCAATGTGCGTGCACTGACGAATGCCAGTCATAGCAGCCGTAGAACGCCGGCGTCAGCAACCGCGGCGGCTTCGCATCCGCATCGCTGGCGAGCACGTGCGCAATCTTGTTCGGGTACTCCTTGTGGACGCAGTCGAGCGCGAGCGCTGCGAATCGTTGCGCCGCTGGCAGATCCAGTGATGCAGCCGATGAAACAGCGGGACAGGCAAGCGCAATCAACAGGACGGCAGCGATCCGCATGAAGAGCACCCCTTCAGACAACGACGTCAGTCCGCGGCCGCCGGCCGCGGCAGGACCCAGAGCGTACCTGCTTCGGCCGACGACACCCACACCGCATCCGCTGCGACACGCACTGAACCGCCGCCACCGCAACCATAGCGCGCAATGATGCGATTGAGCTTTGGATGGATCACCGACAACGACGCCGTGGACCCGCGAACCCATACTCGCCCGCCGCCTGCGTCGATGTCGCTGTCTATCCCCGTTGCATCCGTTTCGATCGTCGCGGCCGCAGCGTTGATGTCCGGATCGATTCGGGTGACGGACCCGTCGCCTCGATTGAGGATCCAGACCGCGCCCTCGCCGGTCGCCAGTGGTCCCGGCGATGGACCGACGGCGATCGTGGCAACGACACGATTCGTCCGCGGATTGATGCGTTGAACGGTATTGGCGCGCGTGTTGGTGACCCACACGGAACCGAAGCCGAACGCGGCAGCAAAGGAATCCGTCGCGACTGCGATTCGTGCGCTGGCGGCGTTCGTACGCGGATCGACCCTGAGCAGTTCGCCCGCCGCATCACTCAGGACCCAGACGCTGCCGCCACCTGTCGCCAGCCGCAGCAACCCGCTGGAATCCGCAAGTCCAGTGCGAATCAGGGCGACGCGATTCCCGTCGAAGCGATTGATGCGATGAATCGCTCGCTCTTTGCAATCAGCAATCCAGACTGCGTTGAAATCCACCGCAGCAGCGCCGCAGGGCGCATCGGGCGTCGCCCTGACGACGGGAACCGACTCGCCGCGGACAAACTTGTCGATCCGACCATTGCTGGCGATCCAGACGCCGTCGACATCGGCGGCCAGGAAGCCGGCCGTGTCATCGATGCGCACAGCCTCGATTGCGTGCCGCTCGATCGGCTCGACATCGTCGGCCGAAAAGCACGTCGCCGAATACAGGAGGGCAAGACACAGTGCGCGCATTGCCGCATGGTGCGGGAGGCCAGGTGATATCACCAGTCGATCCTGCTCGACGCTTGCTCCGGGCAGATCGGATTGCGTCGGACTGCCCATGCGGGCCGTCGGCGCCGCCGATCCGATGGATGTCCGGGCCAGGTGTTCTGTCGACGCGCTGATGCCTATCACCCCACTGCCTGTCGCCGCCGCGGGCCATTGGCCACGCCTTGTCGTGCGTTTGCGCCGAACCATCGGATATCCCTGCCGGACGTCCGCGAAAGAACCTATTGCCTGAGCCGGTGCGCAGCCTGTCAGCTTGAGAGCACGATTGCCGGGGACTCGTGCGACGAATCGAGCGACATGAGGAGATTTCGCTTGGCCAGCGCCAGCGCCGACTTTCTGCCTGGACCGACAGCGGGACGCACGTGGCTGATCACTGGCGCCACCGGGTTCATCGGCAGCCATCTCGTGAAGCCGCTGCTGCGCCGCGGCGATCGCGTGATCGCGCTCGTGCGCGATGCGAAGCGCGCACAACGCAAGCTGAACCCGAAAGTCAGGATCGTTCGATCGCTGGATGAGCTGCCCGATCAGGCTTCGATCGACGGTATCGTGAATCTCGCCGGCGAGCCCATCTTCGGCATGCCCTGGACCGAGTCCCGCCGCAAGCGATTGCTCGCCAGCCGCATCGATACGACCCGCGCCGTCGTCGCTCTCTGCAATCGGCTGCAACACAAGCCCACCGTTCTCATCAACGGATCGGCGATCGGCTACTACGGCGTTCACGGCGACGAAACCATCGACGAGACCACGCCGCCGCAAAGCATGTTTCAGAGCGCGCTGTGCAGCGAATGGGAATCCGAGGCTGCAGCCGCTAGCGCGAGCGGCGTGCGTGTCGCGTGCCTGCGCACTGGCGTGGTACTGAGTGGTGACGGCGGCGCACTGCCGCGTCTTGCACGGCCGGTGCGATGGTATGCAGGCGTAGTGCCCGGCACCGGCACTCACTGGCTCAGCTGGATCCACATCGACGATCTGATTCGCATGTTGCTCCTCGCGCTCGACAACGGCCGATACACCGGCGCGATCAATGCGACTGCACCCGAGCCGCTGCGCTATCGCGATTTCTACAGCCTGCTCGGCGACGCATTGCATCGTCCGATCTGGATGCACGTTCCCGCGTCCGTCGTGAAAGCCGGCCTCGGGGAAATGGCCCAGTTGCTCATCGAAGGGCAGCGAGTCATTCCGCGCCGCGCACAGGAGCTCGGATTCGAGTTCCGTTACACAACTGCGGCAGGCGCGCTGCGCGCGATCTACGGAACGGCGCACTGACGAGCCGGACGTCTGAGGCGGACCCTGTCGAAAGTCGGTGACGGTGTATCGCGGTGCCTGCGATGCAACTGCTCCTGTGTGTCTCGCGGCATCGGGTGCACACTGGGTCATCTGTGGCGATCATTGGTCATCCCGCGCAAGCGGGGATCCATCCTGAGCATCCGGATGGACTCCCTCTTTCGCGGGAGTGACGGAGCCTCACTTTTGCAGGCAGTCATGAAATCACTCCTCGATGACGCGGCCGGGCGCGCGATCCGCTATCTCGAATCCCTGCGGGATCTCCCGGTGCAAGCACCGCCAGCGGCTGTCGAGAGATTGGCGCTGCTCGACGAGCCGCTTCCTGTAGCCCCTTCGGATCCGGCTACCGTGCTCGCACGACTGGACGAGCTGGTCACGCCCGCAACGATGGCGATGGCAGGTCCTCGCTTCTTCGGATTCGTGATCGGTGGATCGCTGCCAGTGACGGTCGCAGCGAACTGGCTCGCTGCTGCGTGGGATCAGAACGCGAGCATGGCTTCGCCGACGCCCGGCGTCGCCCGACTCGAGGAAGTAGCTGCTCGCTGGCTCCTCGATGTGCTCGCGCTGCCGGCGGAGAGCGCCGTCGGCTTCGTGACTGGCGCGACTGTAGCCAACTTCACTGCGCTCGCTGCTGCGCGCAACGCCGTACTGAAGCGCGTCGGATGGGCTGTCGAAGCGGACGGCCTCTTCGGGGCGCCGCCGATCCAGGTCGTTGTGGGCGATGAAGGTCATCCCACGTTGCTCAAATCGCTGGGAATGCTGGGACTCGGACGCTCGCGGCTCGTGCGCGTTCCTGTCGATCGCCAGGGACGGATGCGCGCGGATCGCCTGCCGAAACTCTCTGGCCCGACGATCCTGTGTCTGCAGGCAGGCAACGTGAATAGCGGCGCGTTCGATTCATTCGCGGAGATCTGCCCGATCGCGCGCGAAGCAGGCGCCTGGATTCACGTCGATGGTGCGTTCGGTCTGTGGGCACGCGCCGTCCCTGCCCTCGCGCCGCTCGCTCGCGGCCTGGAGCTCGCGGACTCGTGGGCCACCGATGCGCACAAGTGGCTCAATGTTCCTTACGACAGCGGCATAGCTTTCGTACGCGACGCAAATGCGTTGCGAGCCGCAATGTCGATCACGGCGGAATATCTGCCAACGACGGGCACACGCCGGAATCCGTGCGACTACACGCCGGAGCTTTCACGCCGCGCGCGCGGCATCGAAATCTGGGCTGCCCTGCGACAACTCGGTCGGGAAGGCCTCGTGGAAATGATCGAACGCAATTGTCGCCAGGCGCGGCGCTTCGCCGAGCGCCTTGCAGCCGCAGGCTACGAAGTCCTCAACGATGTCGTGCTGAACCAGGTGGTGGTGAAATTCGGCGACGATGCCGCGACTCGCCGCGCGATCGATGCGATTCAGAAGGACGGCACGTGCTGGGCCGGTGTCACGGTGTGGCAAGGATCCACTGCCATGCGCATCAGCGTCTCTTCGTGGGCGACGACGGATGAAGACGTCGAGCGGAGCGCGGACGCGATGATCGAGCAGGCGCGGAAGGTAGCGGGCTAGGTTTTCGACTCCTCCCCCGCGCCGCGGCGGGAAGGAGAGGATCAACGCATCAGGACGAGTTCCTCGGCCATCGTGGGATGAATCGCGACGCACTCATCGAGCTGCGATTTGCGTAAGCCTGCCTTCACGGCGACGGCCATGACCTGCAGGATCTCCGGGGCATCGGGGCCAATCATGTGCGCACCGACGATCTTGTCGTTGGCCGCATCGACGACGATCTTGTAGAGCGCGCGCTCGTCTCGGCCTGCGAGCACATGCTTCATCGGGCGAAAATCTGCCGTGTAGACCTTGATGTCGCCGAGTGCATTGCGCGCCTGCGCCTCCGTCATGCCGACGCCGGCGAGCGGCGGGTGACTGAACACTGCTGAAGGAATGCAGCCGTAGTCGAGTTGCACCGGCTTCTTGCCGAAGACGGTATCAGCGAACGCGTGGCCCTCACGAATGGCGACTGGTGTGAGCTGCACGCGATTCGTGACATCCCCCACTGCGTAGATCGACGGGCAGCTCGTTCGATTCTCCGCATCGACGCGGATGCCGCCTTTGTCGTCCAGTGCGACGCCCGCGGATTCGAGGCCGAGACCCTTCGTATTGGGCACGCGCCCGGTGGCGAACATCAGCGCTTCGCAGCTCAGCGTGCCGCCTCCGCTCAGCGCCACCGCCAGTTCGCCGTCGGGCCGCTTGTCGACCCTCTCTACCGCGGTGTTGAGCATGAACCGGATGCCCTTAGCCATCGAGATCTGCACGAGACGATCGCGGATCTGCTGGTCGTAGCCACGCAGCACCTGGTCCGAACGGTTGAGCAACGTCACTTCGGACCCGAGTTCGTTGAAGATGCCCGCGAACTCGTTCGCGATGTAGCCGCCGCCGACGATCGCGATGCGCTTCGGCAGCCTCTCGAGATGGAACGCGTCGTTGGACGTGATCGAATGTTCCCGTCCAGGGATTAGCGGCACGTCCGGATGCGCCCCCGTCGCCACGAGAATGACACCGGCGCTGTAAGTGCGCGCACCGATGCGGACATCGTGCGGCCCCTCGATCACCGCACGTCCCTCCAGGATCTTCACGCCGTGATTCGTCAGCGTCTGCGCGTAGAGCCCGCTCAGTCGCGTCACTTCCGCGAGCACGTTGTCGCGCAGCGTCGCCCACTCGAACTTTTTCCCGTCTATGTGCCAGCCGAATCGCACGGCGTCCTCGAGGTCCTCGGAGAAATGCGCACCGTAGACGAGGTACTTCTTGGGCACGCAGCCGCGGATCACGCACGTGCCGCCGATCCTGTACTCCTCGACGATGGCGACCTTCGCACCGTACCCGGATGCGATGCGCGCTGCCCGCACACCGCCCGAGCCGGCACCGATGACGAGGAGATCGAAGTCGTAGGACATGGCGGTTGACTGCTGACCCGTTGGAACGAAACCTGGTGACTCCGTCATCCCCGCGCAGGCGGGGATCCATCCCTTGCGGCCGGATAGTGACGAATGGGGCAGTTCAGACGACCCCATGCTCCTACTGTCAATTGTCCGCCGCCAGTTTTCAATTCGCACTGCCGACAACGCGCAGCGAACAAACGCTATCCTTCACCCATGACCGACCTCACCTCCGTCGTGCTGACCCTGTTCCTCATCATGGATCCGCTCGGAAACATCCCGATCTTCCTGTCGATCCTGAAGGACGTGTCACCCGAGCGTCGGCGCCAGATCCTTTTGCGGGAAGTGCTGATCGCATACGTCGTGCTGCTGGTGTTCCTGTTTCTCGGCCAGTACATCCTGCAGGTGCTGCACCTGGAACAGGAAACGATCAGCATCGCGGGCGGCATCGTGCTGTTCCTGATCGCACTGCGCATGATCTTTCCGTCTCACGGCGGCTTCGCCGCGGACACACCGGAAGGCGAACCCTTCATCGTGCCTCTCGCGATACCGCTGATCGCCGGACCTTCGACGCTCGCAATGCTGATGCTGCTACAGCGCTCGGAGTCAGGCGCCAGCCCATGGGAGTTGTGGGTAGCAGTGACGATCGCCTGGGCACTGACAGCAGCCATCCTGCTCGCAGCCCCCTTCTTCTACCGCGTCCTGCATCAACGCGGCCTGATCGCGATGGAACGACTGATGGGGATGCTGCTGGTGATGATCAGCGTGCAGATGTTGATGAATGGCTTGAGAATGGCCTGAGACTCGAGCAAGAAGAAGGCGGTTCTACCCTGGCTCGGGCCTCGCGCTGCTACATCCCATGCGGCTGGATCCACCCCAGCTGCCAGCTCAGCAACAACATCAGGAACAATCCCACCGACAGCGCCACTCTCAGCGTCAGCGCCCTCACCATCCGCGTCGACGTCGTCGGCCCTCCGGACATCGCGAAAAGCGCCTGCCCCATGCTGACGATGATGGCGCCCAGCGCCAGAACGACAAAGATCTTCATGGATTCACTCCGGTCGTGCGGGCCTTTTCGGCAGCCTCCTCGCGACGTATGGTCATCACCAGCATTCCGATCGCGGCGCTGATCATCAGCAGCAGCGCGACCATCAGGAACACCAGGCCGCCGGCCAGCCGGTATCCCTCGTAGATGCCACCAACGACGCCCAGTGGGGTCGTCACCAGCAGCAATGGCTTCGCTATCCTCATGGCCTTCCTCCGATTGCAGGCAGCCTACGACCGGCTGCGCACCGGAAACAGAGTCAGATCGACCCACGAAAACCGGATCAGATCCGCCCATGAAGCGCTACGAGCGATATGCAGCCGAGATTGCGGAGATGATCGACAAGGGCGTGCTGCGCCCGGGCGAGCGGCTGCCGTCGGTGCGTCAGGCAAGCACCCAGCGCCGCATCAGTCCGGCGACTGTATTCGAGGCTTACTACCTGCTCGAAGCGCGCGGGCTCATTCATGCCAGGGCACGATCCGGCTACTACGTAAGCGAGCTCATGCAGTCGCGGGCGCCGGAAACATCGAGGCCGAAACAGCGGTCGGCAGCCGTCGCCATCAGCGATCTCGTGTTCGACGTTCTCGGTTCGACTCGTGACCGCAATGTCGTGCCGATCGGCTCAGCCTTTCCGAGTGCAGCGCTCTTTCCGCTGCAGACACTGGCGCGGCATCTCTCTCACGGCATGCGGGCGCTCGATCCGAAACGGATCGTCGACGACCTGCCCCCGGGCAACGAACGATTGCGACGACAGATCGCCCGTCGCTATGCCATCGACGAAATGCGCATCGATCCTGCGGAGATCATCGTGACCAACGGCGCGCTGGAAGCGCTCAATCTCTGCCTGTCCGCAGTGACGCGTCCCGGCGATACGGTCGCGGTCGAATCGCCGACGTTCTACGCTGCGCTGCAGGCGCTCGAGCGCCTCAGTCTCAAGGCGGTCGAGATCGCCACGCATCCTCGCGAGGGCATCGATCTCGATGCCCTTGAGACCGCGCTACGGCGGTCGAACGTCAAGGCCTGCTGGCTGATGCCGAACTTCCAGAACCCGCTCGGCAGCCTGATGCCTGACGAAAAGAAGCGATCACTCGTCGAACTGCTCGCGGGACACGAAGTGCCGCTGATCGAAGATGACGTCTATGCGGAGCTCTACTTCGGCCCTCGCCGACCGCTGCCGGCGAAGGCATTCGATCGCAAGGGACTGGTCATGCATTGCTCCTCGTTCTCGAAATGCCTGGCTCCGGGCTATCGGGTCGGCTGGGCTGCCGCCGGACAATTCTCGAAACAGGTCGAGCGAATGAAGCTCATGACGACGCTTTCGGCAGCCATTCCCTCGCAGCAGGCGCTCTCGGGATATCTCGATCAGGGCGGATACGACCGGCATCTGCGCAAGCTGCGGCGAGTGCTGGCGACACAACGCGATGCCGCGATGAGACAGGTCGCCGAACACTTCCCGGAAGGAACCCGTGTGACGCGCCCGGAAGGGGGCTACTTTCTCTGGGTCGAGTTGCCCCGGCACATCGACGCACTGGAATTGCAGCGGCAAGCGGCATCGCGGCAAATCAGTATCGCGCCGGGTCATCTCTTTTCGGCCGATCGCGCGCATGCGAACTGCATCCGCATCAACTACGGACACCCTGACGACCAGCGCATCGCCGGCGCCTTGCGGACGATCGGAAAGCTCGCGAGCGAGCTCGGTTCCAGCGTCAGCCCGAAAGGCGCTCGTAGCGCGTGACCCCATCCGCGTGCTGACGGCGGTCCAGGCGTCCGGCGTTGAAAAGATATTCCAGATGCGCAAGCGCCTCGCCGAGCCCCAGGAAAAGATGCATCCCTGAAAGCTCGCGGCGGAACATGAAGCGCAGCAGGTCAAACGCCGCGCGCGGCTCCTGACACGCCGTTACGATCTTCTCGAGCTGCTCTTCGTGATGCTGAGTCAGGTCGTCGACGCGCTGAGCGAGGCCGCGGAAAGGAATCCCGTGCGATGGCAGCACGAGCGTATCCTGCGCCAACGTTCGCAGGCGTTGCAGCGACGACAGGAACGAATGCAACGGATTCGGATCGGCGCTGCGCCATCGGTAACTGATGTTGGACGAGATCGTCGGCAGAACCTGATCGCCGCTGATGAGCAGGCGCTGCGCGGTGTTCGACAGGCACAGATGCCCTTCCGCGTGGCCGTTCGTCTCGAGCGCAGTCCACGAAGACGAACCCAGTTCGAGAACGTCGCAATCGGCGACGAGTCGTTCCACTTCAGGCAGGCCACTCGCCCTCCGCGCGAAACGCGTCGGCGAGAACATGGGTTTCAGTGCCGACACATCCTCCACACCGTTCGCCCGCAGGAATGCCTCCGCCTCATCGGCATTCGACAGGTTCGCGCCGCTCAACAGCTGCTTGGCCATGTCGAGCGTGCGAGCGGACATCCATACTGGAACGCTGTACTGCTGCTGCAACCAGCCCGCGAGCCCGATGTGATCCGGATGAATGTGCGTGACGAAGACGGCTCGCAGCGGCTTGTCCACGAAGACCTGCGATGCGATGCGCTGCCAGGCGGATTTTCCGATCTCGGCCGCCATCCCGGTGTCGACGACGACGCAACCGTCGCCGCAGTCGAGCAACCAGACGTTGATGTGATTCAGATCGATGGGCAGCGGGATGCGGCTCCAAAGGACGCCTTCCGCGATCTCCACGCAGATACCCGGCTGCGGAGGCGCAACGTCCACGAACTGCAGCCGTCGCGACGGGTATGACTCACCCTCGGCCGTTACGCCGTCGCCGGGAGTCTTGTCAGCAGGTGAAATGGGCGGGGATTGCATACGGTGCGTCGTCCGGAGTCGGTCGCGTATCATGCGCAACCGGCTCCTCGAACGGGTGAAATTCTGCCATGCCTGCCGCCCTGCGTCCGATCGCATTGATGTTTCTTGCCACGGTTCTCACTGCGTCGGCGGCCTGGGGGAAAACACCGGCCGACCGGTCGGAGAAAGCCATCGTCGCCTACGTGAAGACGCAGCAGGAACCGGCAGCCGCCTTGCTGGAAAAGGCGGTGAACATCAACAGCGGCACGATGAACTTCGCGGGCGTTCGCGCCGTCGGCGATCTGTTCCGCCCGCACTTCGATGCACTGGGATTCCAGACACGCTGGGTCGATGGGGCTGCTTTCGGCCGCGCGGGCCATCTCGTTGCCGAGCACAGGGGCAAAGGCCCGCACGTGCTGCTGATCGCCCACCTCGACACGGTCTTCGAACCGGATCATCCCTTCCAGAAGTTCGAACGCATCGATGCGAACATCGTTCGCGGACCGGGCACGTCCGACATGAAGGGCGGCATCGTCGTCGCGTTGACGGCGCTGAATGCGCTCAAGAAGGTCGGCGCGCTCGACAAGCTCAACATCACCGTCATCATGCATGGCGACGAGGAAGACTCGGGCGCACCGCTCGCCGCGGCGCGTGCAACGATCATCGAAGCCGCCAAGGCCGCGGACATCGCGATCGGACTGGAAAACGCCGCCGACGATCCTTCGACTGCAGTGACCGCGCGACGCAGCTCCGGACGATGGCAGATCAAGGTCACGGCGACATCGGCGCACTCGTCCCAGATCTTCACCGATGAAGTCGGCGCCGGCGCCATCTACGAGCTGTCGCGCATTCTCAGCAGCTTTTACAACGAGCTGCGCGGCGAAGATCTGCTCACGTTCAATCCGGGTCTCATCGCGGGCAGCACGCAAGTCGAGTACGTGCCGGAGCCGCTGCAGGCGAAGACCTCGGGCAAGGACAACATCATCGCGCCGATCGCGATCGCATCGGGTGATCTGCGCGCAATCACGCCGGATCAGATCAAGCGCACGCAGGAGAAGATGCGGGCGATCGTTGCGGCGCACCTGCCGCAGACCAACGCTGAGATCACGTTCGACGAAGGCTATCCGCCGATGGCACCGACCGAAGGCAACAAGCGCCTGCTCGGCCATTACGACCAAGTGAGCCAGGATCTCGGCTTCGGACCCGTCACCGCCGTGAATCCGCGTCGTGCGGGCGCAGCCGATGTCTCATTCGCAGCGGATCATGTCGAGATGGCGATCGACGGCCTGGGCCTGCTCGGCGGCGACGCGCACACGCCGGATGAATTCGCGGACATGCGCACGTTTCAGATTCAGACGCAGCGGCTGGCGGTGCTGCTGTACAGGCTGGGGAAATAGAGCCCCTCTCAGCCGACCATCTGCTCCTGCGTCGGCACCGCCAGAATGTCAGTGTCATGCGTGAGATGCTGCACCGAGTGCTGTCCCTGCATCAGGTCGACGACCCGTTCGCCACTACGCAGCACGAAGCTGTTGCCTTCGCGCTGCTTGGCGAGTTTCTTCACGTGCGCCAGCAGATGAGCGATTGCGTCGGCACTGGTCGCGCCGACGGTCCTCGAGTCGAGTGCCGCAACGGACAGCGTCAGGAGCGCGTAATCGCGCGCATTGCCGTCGCGATCGGTCGCTGTGATTCGGCCAGCAGCGGCATGGTCGGGTGAATAGAACCCGGCGACGGCCGCCGAGAACTGCTCCAGCACGCGGATGATGCGTTCGCGCCAATCGGCACAGCGCATCACCACCACGAAATCGTCGCCGCCGATGTGGCCGATGAAATCCAGCCGGGTCGAGAACGAGCTCTTCAGCAGGCCCGACAGATAGAGAATGACCTGGTCGCCCTGCGCATAGCCGAACACATCGTTGTAGGGCTTGAACGAATCGAGATCGAAGTACGCGACGACGAAGCGGCGCTCGGCTTCGATCAGGCGGTCGATGCAGCTGCGGATCGCGCCATTGCCCGGCAACAGCGTCAGCGGGTTCGAATGCTTGGCGGCCTGGAGCTGCTGATCGGTGATCAGCCGCAGCAGGTCGATCGTCTGTCCGAGGCCGTGATACATGCCGTCGCGCGTGATCACGAACTCTTCCGTCAGCCGCATCTTGCCCTTCTGCGTGACGAGGCGGCTCACCTGTTCGAGGCGCAGCTGGCCGTCGATCAGCAGTGTGGGCGACTCCATGACCGAGGAGACCGGCTTCTTGTTGTAGATCTCGGGATGCAGCGGCTTGGCGAGCAACGCGAACAGATCGTTGCGGCGGACGACGCCGACCGGCCGGCCGTCGCGCACGACAGCGAGCGTCTGCTGTTCCGGCGATTGATGAAACAGGTCCGCGACGTCGGTGACCCGCATTTCAGGTGACACCGGTGGCGAGTACACGGCAATGTGATCGGCGCACAGCGCACCGTTGGCTACGATCGAACGATCGAGCGATTCGATCTGCTGCAGCACGGCCATCGGTGCCGCGCTCGGCCTGCCGAAGAGATGCCCCTGCAGCCGATCGAGGCCCAGGTCGACGAGCTCGCGGCACTCGCGATCGGTCTCGACGCCTTCGGCAATGACCCGGCAGCCGATCGCCCGGCCCATGTCGAGAATCGAGCGCACGAACTCGAGCTTGGTTGCGTCGGCGTCGATACCGCTGACGAAGTAGCGGTCGATCTTCACGAAGTCGGGCTTCAGCTCCGACCATGTGCGCAGACCCGAGGAGCCCGCGCCGAGATCGTCGATGGCAATCGAACAGCCCGCATCGCGCAGGCGCTGCAGAGCCGACCGCAGACGCGCGTAGTCATCCAGCAGGCTTTCTTCAGTCAGCTCGATGACGATCCGATCGGCAGCAAGGTCGGCATCCTTGGCATAGCCGAGGAAGCGGTTGGCGAAATTCGACTCTTCGTAGATCGAGTCCGGGGAGACATTGATGAACAACTGGCCGGCGACGCGGGCCGCAACGAAACGCTTGAAGGCATTCTGCATGCAGACGAAGTCGAGCTCGACTTTCACTCCGGCACGACGAGCTGCTTCGAAAAGATTCTGGGGCGAATGCAGCCAGCTGTCGGAAGGTCCGCGCGTCAGGGCCTCGAAGCCGCAGATGCCGCGTGAGCGCGGATCGACGATGGGCTGAAACAGGGTCGCAAGCCGCCCGTCGCGCATGAGCTCCGTGAGCTCATACGTGGAAGCATCCAGTCTGCGCAGGCGCAAAGTGGGTGAATCCTGACGAACGTCGGACATGAGAATTGCCGCCACCCCGGTAACCGAGGGCTACGTTATTGATGGCGCAATGCGGGGTCTGAGAACCCCATCGCACGGTTACGGGTTTTCCATCAGGAAAACCCCCGACATGCGGGGATTCTGTGAAATGCAGCACATGGGGCCGGGATCGCAAGCCTGGACTCCCGCTTTCGCGGGAGTACGAGGCCCCCGTCATTCCCGCGAAAGCGGGACAGCCATCCTGCTGCCGGGAAGGCCTGCCGGCCAGCAGGCCCTTACGACTGGAGAGGATCGGACGAAGCGGCTCTTACCGCTTCATCGCATCGAAGAACTCCGCATTGGTCTTCGTGTCCTTCATCTTGTCGATGAGGAACTCGATCGCGGCCAGTTCGTCCATCGGATGCAGCAGCTTGCGGAGGATCCACATCTTCTGCAGCTCTTCGGCCGACGTGATGAGCTCTTCGCGACGCGTACCGGAACGGTTGATGTTCACCGCCGGGAACACACGCTTTTCGGAAACGCGGCGATCCAGGTGGATTTCCGAGTTGCCCGTGCCCTTGAACTCTTCATAGATCACATCGTCCATGCGCGAACCGGTGTCGATCAGCGCAGTCGCGAGAATCGTCAGCGAGCCGCCTTCCTCGATGTTGCGCGCCGCACCGAAGAAGCGCTTCGGACGCTGCAGCGCGTTCGCATCGACACCACCCGTCAGCACCTTGCCGGAGCTCGGCACGACGGTGTTGTACGCGCGGGCGAGACGCGTGATCGAGTCCAGCAGAATCACCACGTCGCGCTTGTGTTCGACGAGGCGCTTGGCCTTCTCGATGACCATTTCGGCGACCTGGACGTGGCGCGTCGCGGGCTCATCGAACGTCGAGGACACGACTTCGCCGCGCACGGTGCGCGTCATTTCGGTCACTTCTTCGGGACGCTCGTCGATCAGCAGGACGATCAGGTACACATCGGGATGATTCGACGTGATCGAGCTGGCGATGTTCTGCAGCAGCATCGTCTTACCGGCTTTCGGCGGCGAGATGATCAGGCCGCGCTGGCCTTTGCCGATCGGCGCGACGAGATCGATGATGCGGGCCGTCAGGTCTTCGCTCGAACCGTTGCCGCGCTCGAGCTTGAAGCGCTTGGTCGGATGCAGCGGCGTCAGGTTCTCGAACAGGACCTTGTGCTTGGCGCCTTCCGGAGAATCGAAATTGATCTCGCCGACCTTGAGCAGCGCGAAATAGCGCTCGCCGTCCTTCGGCGGACGGATCAGGCCGGAGATCGAATCGCCGGTGCGCAGATTGAAGCGGCGGATCTGGCTCGGGCTGACGTAGATGTCGTCGGGACCGGCGAGGTAGGAGCTGTCGGCGGAGCGCAGGAAGCCGAAGCCGTCCTGCAGGATCTCCAGCACGCCGTCGCCGTAGATGTCTTCGCCGCTGCGGGCATGCGCCTTCAGGATCGAGAAGATGATGTCCTGCTTGCGCGAGCGGGCCAGGTTCTCCAGGCCCATCTTCTGCGCCACTTCCACCAGCTCCGAAACGGGCTTGAGCTTCAGTTGCGTCAGGTTCATCGACTGGCGGGAGGCCGCCAGTTCCGATGGGGAAATGATCCCTACGTCATCGGCATCGAAATCGTCGACCGGCAGATCGTCGTGCTGCTGCTGCCGGTGATTGCCCCTGTTGCCGTCGTTGTTGCCGCCGCGGTTCTGACGACCGCCGCCTTTGTTGCCGCCACCGCGCTGGTTGCGGGCTTGATTACCGAGATAGCCTCTCACAGTTTGCTTTCCAGAAATGCGGCCAGATCGGCTTTGCGGAGGGCCCCGACTTTTTGCCCCTCGACCTGACCGTTTTTGAAGAGAATGAGCGTCGGGATACCGCGGACGTTGAAGCGTTGCGGCGTCTTGGGATTGTCGTCGATGTTGATCTTGGCGATCGTGACCTTGGCTTTGAATTCGTCCGCGATCTCATCGAGCATCGGCGCGATCATCTTGCAGGGCCCGCACCATTCGGCCCAGAAATCCAGCAGTACCGGCCCGTTGGCCTTGAGCACGTCGTCTTCGAAGCTTGCGTCGGTGACGTGCAGAATCGTGTCGCTGCTCACCAGTCAGTCTCCTCAAATCGTTTGCGATCGATGGGAAGGTTGGGTGTGTGGAAAATGAAAGGGATCGAAGTGTCGAATGATCGGGGGCGGGAATAAGGACCGTATTAGTGACTTGAGCGTGCTCGGTCGGGCACAATGACGGCTAGTTGAGCCTCTGTAGACGTTACGTACCTGCGCAGTGCTCGTGCACGATGGCCAAGTAGTGGAGCGAAACAACCCCGACGGGGGTCTTCTTCACGAGGAGTAGCTTGGTGCCGGTATTCCGGTCGGGGCGGGCGCGGATGAGTCCGCTGCGTTGGGCTTATTAGAACCCAAGCCAATTTGGATTTGCAAGCCTCCGGTTCCCGCAATTGCTCAGGTTCACCGCTCAGGGTCACCGC
>JACZCZ010177480.1_pt1 | contig 15972 bp, 8 predicted proteins | sample 8641811 | NCBI WGS metagenome assembly JACZCZ01 (sample SAMN15324610, study PRJNA640507) | soil metagenome | isolation source: intercropping peanut in the first line | place: China: Luxin town, Laibin City, Guangxi Province | collected 2019-07-25 | depth 10cm m | reverse complement strand
CTCGTTGAGGTGCGCCATCTCCACCAGCTTGTCTTTGATGTGCGACGCCTTGGCCACGCCGTTGTAGTCGGCGATGGTCGCCGCGGCGCCGATGATCACGTCGCCCAGGCCGGTCTTACACACGTAGCTGCGGCGGTGATAGGAGGTGAAGCGCTCGACCAACATCGCCGCGTAGTCGTGCTCGCCGTTCATGAACACGTGACTGAACGGCACGAACACGTCCTCGAACACGATCATCGCTTCCTGACCACCGAACTGCGCGTTGCCCTGATCGATGTCGGAGCCTTCCATAGCGCGCGAGTCGCAGCTCTGTCGGCCGTAGATGTACGTGATGCCGGGGTGATCGACGGGGATCGCCGCGCAGATTGCGAAGTCTTTGTCGTTCTCAGTTAAGCGCATGGTCGGCATCACCAACAGCCAGTGCGAGTTGATGCACCCGGTTTGGTGGGCCTTCGCGCCGCGAATCACGACACCGTCGGGGCGACGCTCGACCACACGCACGAACAGATCCTGATCTTCTTGCTCGTGGGGCGCCTTGCTGCGGTCGCCTTTGACGTCGGTCATGGCACCGCCGACCACGTAGCCCTCTTGCTGCATCTTGCTGACGAACGCGCGGAAGCGTGCGTGGTAGTCGGTGCCGCGCTCGCGATCGATCTCGAAGGTGACCGAGTACAGCGAGTTGGTCGCGTCCATGCCGACGCAGCGTTGGAAACACGTGCCGGTGCGCTGACCGAGACGTCGCTGCATGCGGTTCTGCATCACCACGTCGTTGGCGCTCTCGGTCACGTGCAGAAAGCGATTCACGCGCTGACCCGTGAGGCTCGACTGCACCGACGCCAGCTCCGGGTCTTCCTGCGCCAGGCGATAGGTGTCAGCCACCGCGTTGATCGACGGACGAATCACCGGATGATCGACCGGCTCCGCCACCAACTCTCCAAACAGATACACCTTGAGCTTTCGGTTCCTCAGGCTCTGGATGTATTCGTCAGCGGTGACAATCGGCATGGGGTCCTCCGGCGCGCGCTGCGCGTTGTTCTGTATGCGCCTGGCGCAGCCATAGCACGCGGTGCTCGTCGCTCCGATTGACCTTTAGGGTCAGCGGTCGTGCGTATGTGGCGCGTTCATTCGCGCGACAACCGCAGCATGGCTACGGCGGACAGAAGATCTCGCTGCTCATCCAGCCGCCGTGGGTGCACGTCCACTGTGTGCCGCAACAGGCAGGCGCGCAGTTGGTTCCCACCGGTGAACAGGTATCGCCCGCTTCCTTGGGCAGCACGCACACGGCCTCCTTCGCGGGCAAACACACTGTGCGCAGCAGCTCCGGATCCGGTTGAACACCGCTGCACGGTTGCTCGCAGTCGCAGATCACGCTGCCCGCGTACACGCACGGAAAACCAAGACATTCGGTGCCAGCTGCGGCTTCAGGCGTGAGTGGACACAGATCGATCGAGGGCCCGACACAGCCACCGTCGAACACCTTCACCCAGCGCGACTGGAAGCACTCCCAGATCGTTCGGCAACCGGGGAAGCCGGATCCCTCCATCACGCACTGGCCAGTGCCCGAGCACGCTTGGCCTTCCGCCGGCGTGAGCCCGGGGCACTCCACCTGACCACCGCCGCTGCCTGCGCTTCCACCGACACCCGGGTTGCCCGCGCTTCCGCCGACTCCGCTGCTGCCCGACGCGCCGCTGCTTCCAGCACTGCCCGACGCACCGCCGCTCCCGCTCGATCCGGCGGAGCCAGCGGCGCCAGCGCTGCCACCCGACCCTGCGCCCGACGTTCCACCGCTGCCCGATGTTCCACCACTGCCGGCGCTGCTGCCGGCGGCGCCTCCATTGGAGTGCAACGCGCAACCGATCACGGTCGCGAGGGATGCGATCACCCACCAGGTCTGAGCTCTACGCATGCGTTCCTCCGCTTCGGTTCAGTCGAACAGGTCGAGCACCGCCGAAAGCCAACCGCGCTTCTTCGGCTCGTGTTGCTGGGCGAGCGCACGGCTGCGCGCTTCGTCGGTTTGTTTCGCCAAGGCCAAGAGCCGCAACGCTTCACCGCGATCGAGCCAGGTGCCGTGCTGCTGACACCGATCGATCACGACGCCGGGCGCGTCCTCGTGCGGGCGACGCGTCATCTTCAGGCCGCACAGCGGGCACCCCAGCGTGATGACCTGTGCGCTCAGCATCGGCTCGGTGCCCGTCACCAGCGCGGCCGCAAGCTCGTCCTGAATCGCGCGTTCGTTCGAGAGCGCACGCAGCTGTTTGATCTCACCGATGTCGAACCAGACGCCACCACAAGCCGGGCAACGATCGATCTCCAGCACACTGAGCCTCACGACCTGCGTCGTCGCCTTGCAGCGTGGACACGCGATGATGCGTCGTTCTTCGAGCTCGGTCATGGCGCCCTCCCCCGCGGTCACTTCCGCATCGACCACACACTGTACGGGTGGCTTCCGGGTGGTGTCAGCGTGTGCTGATCACTGACGTGAAATCCAGCGCGGCGGTAGTAGGTGACGTTGGCTTCCAGGTGTGTCGTCAGCACGGTCGGCGCGCTGGGATCGCGGTGATTGGCGGCATCGAGCACGTGACGCAGCAACGCGCTGCCGTGGCCCTTGCCTTGATGATCGGGAGCAACCGCCATCATGTGCACGTACCAATGTGGATCGCGTTGTGCCGCTTGGGCCTCCAGCGCTTCGTAGGTCTGCTTGAGCCAGAACAAGCGCTTCACCGCACCGAGACCATGTGAGAACGCGAACGGCAACAGGCCGTGTCGCACCATCGCGCGCTTGGAAATGTGAACGCCTTGTGGAGGTCGCAAGGTCACAGTGGCGATCACGCGCCCGGCGTCGTTCAGCATCACGTGCGTGCAGCGATGGGCCAGGTGCAAGCCCAGGTTGCCGGCGAAGAAGTCACGCAAGCCAGCGACGCGCGTGGTTGGATTGGGCATGAGGTAGCCATAGCCCGCGTCCGCATCGAACGCGTGCGCCAGCATGTCGGCGATCGGTTCCACGTCCGCCGCGCTGCAAGGTCGAATGTTCACGGCGTCACTTACGGCGGGTTGTTGGAACAGCAGCGGAAGCCCGTGCCCTCGAGCAACGTGCCACTGGTCGCTTGCGAAAGCGTGGTGGTGCAGGTCAACCCGAGCTCGGGGCTGGCGTAGGAGCCACCGCGCACCACGAAGTTCGTACCGCTGGTCTGGCTGGTCCACTCCTTGGCGTTGCCGGACATGTCGCGCAGGCCGTCTTGGCTCACGCACGAGCTGATCGCACCGGTCGCGCGCACGGCTTGGTCATTCTGCAATGTGCCGTAGTCGGCGCCGTTGCAGGCGTCGTTGTCGTAGGTCGCGCCGTAGGTGTAGAGGCGATTGGCCGCGCCTTCGCACGCGGTCTGCCACTCGTTCGCGGTGCACAAGCGCATGTTGGCGGCGACACACGCGGCCTGGGCGGCGTCGCGACTCACGCGCGTCCAGGGAATCACGTTGGGCTTGGAGCACGCGCGCGCGGTGCTGGCACCCTGTTCGTCTGTAGACGAGTCGGTGCGCGAAGCTTCGTAACGGTAGATGTAAAAGTTCGCGCCGCTGTGGGTGATGTGCACGACGTCGTCGATCGAGCCTTCGTCGGTGTTGCCGTCGCAGTCGTCGTCCAGGCCGTTGCAGGTCTCGGTGCCTGCGGTCGCGCCCGCGTTCGTGATGTGGCACTCGGTCGAGTCCACATCGGCGCAACGAATCATGCCGGTGCCGCGACAGATGCCGCTCTCGCCGTCGTTGCAAGGGGCACCCACGTCGCCGAAGGCTTCATCGGTGCTGCCATCGCAATCGTTGTCGACGCCGTCGCAGCGCATCTCATCGGCGGCGAGGCCGTTCGGCAACGCTGGTGTGAAGTCGACCGTGTTCGGATAGTTGCAATACCAGGTGGTGCCCGAATCGCCGGGGCGACAAGTCGCGGTCACGCCTTCGCATGGGGTGTTGCTGACCGAGCGGCAAAACGACGGTGCAGTCAGCTCTTCGTCCACATTGCCATCACAGTCGTCGTCAAGCGCGTTGCACCTCTCTGCTGTGGACGTGCAGCGCAGCTCGCAGCCATCGCTCGTCTCCCCGTTGAGGTTGACGTAGCCATCGATGCACGCGCCCATGCTGCACACTCCGTCGGTGCAGCTCTCACCGGCGTTCTGGTAGTTGCAGACGTTGCCGCAGACGCCGCAGTTGGCGATGTCCGTCATCAAGTCGGTGTCTTCATCGACGTCGATGTCGCAGTCGTTGTCGCGCAAGTCGCAGACCTCTGCGCCCGACTCGGTGCACGCGTACTCGCAGCCGTCGGTGACGTTGCCGTTGCGGTTGTGAAACCCGGCTTCGCAACTGTCGATCGCACATTGGCCAGCGATACAAGCAGGGAACGCGTTGGGCACGACGCACTGGGTATTGCAGGTGCCGCAGTTGGCGGGGTCGGTCTGAAGCGCGAAGCCCTCGTCGACCAAGTTGTCGCAGTCATCGTCCTCGCTGTTGCAGATCTCGCTCGACGGCTCGCAGCCATCGAGGCTGGCATCGAGACGCATGGGGCCACCATCATCGCCGCCCGTGCCTGCGCTGCCGCTGCTGCCTCCCGTGCCTGCGGAGGTCCCCGCCTGACCTTCACAGTTCTCGACACAGAACGGATCGACTTTGCAGCCCACGAGTGACAACGCAGCGACGAGCGCGCACGTCGAGGCGACCCGAAGCGCCGTCACGCGGCGACGACGCAACCACAACGCGACGCACGCCAAGCCGGTCAGCCACGCGCCCGCCGCGGACGAGCCGTCCAGCGGTTGAGCACCGGCGGTGCTGCACTTGCAGCCACCACCGCCCGCAGCGAGCACATTCTTGGGCGCGGTGCCGCCATCCTGGTTGTCGCTCGGTGGCGCCGCACATTGCGCGGTCAACGTGCCGCCCTGATCGACCGCGGTGCAGATCGTGTCGGTCGGGCAGTCGTCCGCGGTGGTGCACGGATCGTGGACGCAACTGCCGCCGTGACAGATCCGATTTTGTCCACACACCGGCGTGCACTGGTTGTCTTCGCACGTGCCGTCGACGCACACCTGACCGCTCTCGCAGGCGCCGCCGCACGGATCGGCGACACAAGAACCATCGACGCAGATCTCGCCGCGAGCGCACGAGTCACACGCCGAGACGCAGACGCCCGTCGACGGATCGTCGGCCGACGCACGGCAGAACTCGCCATCGTCGCAGCGCACGCCGACACACGGGTCCGCGTGGCATTCGCCGTCGCAGATTTCGCCCACCGGACAGCCGCGGCCGTAGCAGTTGTCCTCGACGCAGCGACCGAGCACGCACGCTTGGCCGGTGCCGCAGTTGACGAAGTCGCACAGGTCTTGGCACGCGCCGGTCTGCGGATCGCAGATGGCCGTGTCCGGGCACATCACGCCTTCACACATCCCGCGCAAGCACAGGCCGGTGATGGTGTCGGTCGCGTAGCTGGTGTCACAGAAGCGGCCGGGCGGACACACGCCGAACTCGGATACCTGGCAAGGCGACGCGCAGAAGCACGCCTTCGGTGCGCTGTCGGTCGCTTCGGTGGTCACGCACACGCTGTCGCCGGGGCACAACGTGTCGCTGGCTTCTTCGTCGATGTTGCCGTCGCAGTCGTCGTCGACGCAGTTGCAGATCTCCGGCGACGTGCTGGACGCGCCGACGCAACGCAGCTCACCCGCGCTGCACGTGACGGTGCCGGGGTTGCAGACCTCTTCGTCCGGATCGATGTCGTTCGGATCGACCACGTCGTAGCCGCCGCCGTCACGCGGGATGCAGCGATCACCACCGCCGGGATTGCCGTCATCGACGATGCCGTTGCAGTTGTCGTCGATGTTGTTGCACTCCTCCGTCATCGAGGTCGGCGCGTCGCAGCTGCCTTCGCCGGTGGTCGGGTACATGCCGTTGGTGCAAACCTCGACGCCGGGACCGCACGCAGTTGCACACGGACGGGTGAGCGGCATGCCGTTGTCGCCCTCGTCGATGTTGCCGTCGCAGTCGTCATCGAAGTTGTTGCAGATCTCGTCCGACGGCGCGCGCGCACCACAGCCGACCCACATGCCTTCGCTGCAGAACTCGTCGCCGGGACCACAGCCTCGATCACACTCGCGCGACAGGTCTTCATCGACCGCGCCGTCGCAGTCGTCATCCAAGCTGTTGCAGAGCGTGTCGCAGTTGTTGTCGTTGTCGCACGACTCAGTCACCGGGGTCGCTGGCGCAGGCGTGACACACGCCGTGGTGGTCGGGCTGGTGCACTCGATCACACCGTCCTCGCGGCACTGGCCCAGCATGCCGTTGTTGCAGGCGTCACCGAGGCCGGGGAAGTCCTCGTCCACCTCGCCGTCGCAGTCATCGTCTTGGCCGTTGCAGGTCTCAGAAAGGATGGAGTCCGCGATGATCGACGTCAGTGCTGGCACGAGCTGCGCGGGGTTGTCGACGAACGTCGCAGCCATCGTGCCACCGGCCGCCGCGATCGCGTTGAGCTGCGCCTCTTCTTCCGGCAACACGCTGACCGCAATCACGTAGGTCTGGATGCCTTGGGTGAGCAGGCCCGCCGCCGCGGTGATCGGCGCGCCGTTGCAGCTCTCAGCGCCATCGGTCACGAGGATCACGTCGTAGCTGCGGCAGATGTTGCTGCCCTGACGGATCGGGTCGGTCGCGCGGATCGGTAGCACGAAGTCCTGCACCGCCAGGAGCGAGCCAGCGAGCGGCGTCGGACCCGTGCCGCGCACTTCGCAGTCACCTCCGGAGCTGTGGTCGCAAACGTTGCCAGGCGTGGTCACGGCGAGGTCTTGGGCGTTCGTGACTTCGCGCCCGTCGAGCCAACGCACGATGTCGTTGGTCGGCATGCCGAAGCCCGTCAGGATGTCGGCGCCGCGACGTGGCGCGCCGCATGAGCCCGCGTAGTTGATGCACTCGTCGCCGTTGGCGTCGACGTTGATGCTGATACCGGGCGCAAGGTTGCCGCTGACCGGGAGATTGCTGCAGGCAACAGCGCCCGTGTTGCCGGTGGGGTTGTCGTATGTGGCAACCAAGCCTTGGCACTCGAACCAGGCCGCCGATTGGCAGGACCGATCGACACCTTGATCCTGGTGGTAGCGCGCCAGCGAGAAATCGATCTCGGGATACGCGCTCATCACTTGCGCCAGCGATTCACGCGCGAGCTGCATGCGCGACTGCTGCGCACCGGTGCGACTCGGCTGCGCAGTCGTGCCGTCACCAAAGGTCGGATCACCGGCAAGGTCGAGCAGCATCGACGCGGACGTGTCGAGGATCACGGACACGCGCGGACGGGTATCGGTGAGCGGCGCCAAGCACGCGTCGTCGACCGGCATGCCCATGTTGCTCACGGTCGGTGAGCACACCGGAGGCGCGCCTGCCGTGCATGCGCTGATGTTGCTCGCGCACGGACCGACGCCGCAGCTCCTGTTGCCCAGCATCTCGTCCACCTGGCCGTCGAAGTCGTTGTCGAAGCCGTCGCAGAACTCGCCGACGTATGCGCCGTCCAGCTGGAGCTCACCTGCGCCGCCGCCGGACTCACCGATGCATGCCATCGGACCGCAACTGCCGCCGGCACCGCCACCGACGAAGAAATCCGCCTCGGGATGCAGCTCGGATGACAGCGACAACACGCTGATGATGCCGCCACCACCACCGCCGCCGCAGTCGTCGCAAGTGCCGCTGTTCTGCGCGCCCGACGGACAATCGCTCGAGTTGGGTGAGCCGCTCGCTGCTGCCAGCGTGTCGCCACCCAAACCGCCGGCCACGCTGATCTGGCTGTTCTGACCGATGCGCACGAGGCCGCCAACGACGAGCACCGTGCCGCCACCACCACCGCCGCCAGAGTCGTTCTCGTAGCCGCAACCGCGTCGACCGCCCGCGTCGATGTCGCCATCGATGATCACGCTGCCGTTGGGCAACGACGTGTGGCCCGCAGCCGCCGCTGCCATCGCGCACACGCTTGGCGCGTTGCCGGCACCGCGATCGGTCAGACCGACCAACACCACACGACCACCACCCGGGCCACCCACGGTTGTCGGACCACCGGTTCCATCGCCATCACGACAGCCCTTGTCACCGCCGGATGCGCCGAACTCCGGATCGTAGATGTTGTGCCAGAACGGTTGGCCCGCGACGGTGGGGCCGGGATTGCCGCAGCCAGCGGTGCTATCGCACGCACCACTCACGAACGCGTGCATGCAATCGTCTTCGAAGTCGCGCGGGAACAGGGTCGGACTGTCGATCGTTCCGCGTCCCGCAATGCCGAAGTGCGCGCCACCGCCGCCCGAGTCGCGCACGGAACAACCACCGCGCCCTCCCGCGGTGCCGTTCGGACCGCGACCATTGGAGCAACGCGTGGTCGAGTAACCCGCGCCGCGTGCGTTGATGCGTGAGTCCGCGCTGACGTAGATCGTGCGCGCGATCAGCTCGAGGTTGCCGGTGTCGCGCTTGCTGCCGCTGCCAGCGTACGGCGCAACGTTGATCACGCCGCCATTGATCACGCAGATGTGATCGAAGCGCTGAATGCCACTGAGCGTGGTCGTCGTGCCGTTGACGATCAGGTTCTGCGCGTCAGCACGCTGTGGAAGTAGACAACCAACCAGGGCGACGAACCCGGCAAGCAAAATGGGCAATTTGCGGCAAAGCATGGCCCAAAATCTATCACGCGAGACGCGCTGGCCCTTACCCCGACCTGCGCACGCGATGGCACTTCAGTGGGATGCGATGCCACACCGCGCCCGTGGTCGTACACGGCGTGGCGGATCGCGCCCGCCCGTGGCAGGTTCGCGCCCCTTCCGCAGCACACCGATGACCGTCGCTCCCTCGTCCAGCCAAGCCGCGCTCGCAGGTCTCACGCGCAAGATCGTGATCGCCACACTGCTCGGTGTCGCGGTGTTCGCCGGCTTGTCGATCTACAGCGACGTGCACGCCCTGACGGAGCATTTGAGCGCGTTCCGCTGGAGCGCATTTGGCGTCGCGCTGCTGTTGTCACTGATCAACTACGCGCTGCGCTTCGCGCGCTTTCAGTACTACTTGCGCTGCATCGATGTGCGCGTCCCGACGCTGGAGAGCGCGCTGATCTTCCTGGCCGGTTTCGTGATGGGCGTGACCCCCGGCAAGCTGGGCGAAGTCCTGAAGTCGCTGTTGTTGTTCGAGCGGCGGCAAATCCCGATCGCACGGACCGCGCCGGTGGTGATCGCGGAGCGCCTCACGGATCTGCTGGCGTTGGTCGTGCTGACGGCGCTCGGCAGCTTGTCCTTCCCGATGGGCGCACCGATCGCGCTCGGCTCGGCGTTGATCGTCGGCGTGATCACCGCGGCCTGCGCATTCCGCCCACTCGCGATGAGCCTGATCGGTCTGGCCGCGCGGTTGCCGGTGGTCGGTCGGATCGCGCCCAAGCTGCATGAGGCGTACGACGCGCTGGCGACCATGATGCGCCCCACGGCGCTGCTCGGCGGAAGTCTGCTGGCAGTCCTCTCTTGGGGCTTGGAGTGCGTGGGGCTCTACCTGATCGCGCACGGCTTCGACGGCGTGACGCTCGACTGGCAGGCGTCCGCGTTCGCGTACTCGGCGTCCACGCTCGCCGGCGCGCTGGCGATGATGCCGGGGGGGCTGGGGGTCACAGAGGTGGGCATGACCGGCTTGCTCGGCACGCTTGGAGGTCCCGGCATGCTGCCGCCGGTGGCGACGGCGACAACCATCCTGGTGCGCTTGGCGACGCTTTGGTTTGCGGTGGTGCTCGGCGGGCTAGTCTTGCCGGTGCTGCGGTGGGTGCCCGTGCGCCGTGTTTCCGACATGTGACCAGTCCGGTTGCAGGGTGCGGGATCCGCGGAGTATCCTTCGCCAGCGACAAAAAGCTGGCCACCCGGCCGGTTTTCTGCTAGCCCCACACAATCGGGGGTCGTTCCGCCACAGCCCTGGACGACCGTTTGAGGAAGCCGGCAATCAGGATGGCGTCTCGCGCACCGCAATCACCGCTGTTTCCCGAGGGGCTGCCCCAGCCGCCCAGCGATGCGGTGGCAGGTATTCTGCGCACCACCCTGCACAACATGGCGATCCAGGACTTCGTCATGTTCGGCTTTCACAGCTTGATGTGGCTGAAGGCCATGCTCGCGCCGGACAGCACGGACTCCAGCATCGCGCGCGGCTCCACCTTCGCGCTCGTGTGCGCGGTGACGGTGACGCTCCTGCTGACACGCGGTGGGATCCTCGCCGCTGGTCCCAAGCGCGCCATCGCCTATCGGCTTGGCATGTTCGGCCCAATGTTGTGCTCGTACTTCACGCTGCGCGCGTTGCTGCATGGCTTGCAGCCGGTGTTGCTCGACAGCGCCTTGCTGCGCATCGACGAGATGATCTTCGGCGTGACGCCCTCGCAGTTCCTCGACCGCTTCGTCACGCACGGCACCGTCGAGTGGTTCTCGTTCTTCTACTACGGCTACTTCTACATCTTGGCCGTGCATCTGCTCGGCTCGCTCTTCTTCGACGACGGGCGCCGCATGTTCGAGATCTTGTTCGGCGGCATGCTGGTCGTGTCGCTCGGACACACGATCTACACGCTGGTGCCTGGCGAGGGTCCGTTCGCGCACTACCCGGAGCTGTTCCAACACGAGCTCGCCGTCGGTGGCTTCTGGTGGAGCCAAGTCTCGAAGGCGGTCGCGGCCGCTGGCGCGCAGTTCGACATCTTCCCGTCGCTGCACACGGCATTCCCGTCGTTCTTCGCCCTGCACGCGTTCCGACACCGCAAGACTCGGCCCTACAAGTACACATGGCCGATCAATGCGTTCCTCGCGATCAACATCATGATCGCAACGCTGTTCCTGCGCTGGCACTACGGCATCGACGTGATCATGGGCCTCCTTCTCGCCTTCTCTGCGCAGCGCCTGGCGATGGCGGCCTATCGCGCTGAGACCCTGCGCCGCGACGACGAGCGCCAAGAAGTCTGGGAACCGTACCGCCAGTAGGCACACAGACGCGTCCTTCAACCGACGCCCACAGCGCAGCGCGAACGCGCCGTTGACGTTTCTTCGGTCGCGGCTTTGCGTCATGCTGAGCTCGCACGTCGCGCTGGTGAACGCTTAGGCTTCCATGATTCGCGCCCTCCTCCTTCTCGCTGCGCTGTCGACCTTTGCTTGGGCAGCTCCGATTGCTTACGCGGCGCCTGATTCGTTCGGCACCGGGAGCGCTCGCGACGGCAACGTGACGGTCACGGAAGCCGGCACGATCCTCAACACGTACGCCGAGCTGAGCCAAAACGTCCCGGCCAACGCCACGGAGATCTCGATCTCGCCGATCGATGCGGTATCGACCGGCGATTTGATCTTGATCTGGCAAACCGCAGGCGCCACGCCAACGCCGCCGCTGAGCGATCAAGACGCGATCACATTGAGCGCCGTCACAGTTGGACACTGGGAGCTGGCGCGCATCGCGGCGATCAGCGGCACGGAGCTCACGCTCGCCGGCCCCCTCTCGAACACTTACCGTGCAACCGCAACACAAGTCGTGCGCGTCCCGGAGCTCGACAACCTCACCGTGGAAAGCGGTGCATCGATCACGGCGCAACTGTGGGATGGGCGCAGCGGCGGTATCGTCGCGTTGCTCGTGGCAGGCGTGCTGCGCAACGCGGGCGCCATCGACGTCAGCGGCTTGGGCTTTCGTGGCGGTGAATTCGTCAGCGCGGGTGCAATCGAAAATGGATGCAACGGCGCGACGGAGGCTTCACCCAGCGGCGCGGCACGCGGCGAAAGCATCGCCACACCGTTCCCCAACGGAACCGGTCGTGCCAACCGCGCCAACGGTGGCGGTGGCGGAGTTTGTGATCGCGCGGGCGGCGGTGGCGGTGGACACGCCGCAGCCGGTGGTGGTGGCGGTCGGTCCTTTGACGGCGATCGCGCAGTCGGCGGCTTGGGTGGCGCACCGCTGATCTACTCGTTGCTGAACGGGCTCTCGCTCGGCGGCGGCGGTGGTGCGGGACAAGGTCCCGGCGACGAAGCGACGAATGGGGCAAGCGGCGGCGGGGTCATCTTCGTTCGTGCCCGCACCGTCAACGGCAACGGCGACTGGCTCGCCAATGGCAGCGACGCGGTCGGCGGCAGTGTCAACAACGGCAGCGGAGGTGGCGGCGCGGGCGGCGCGATTCATCTGCGCGTGGTCGGCACGCTTGCGTGCGGCGGCTTCGAAGCGCGGGGCGGCGCGGGCGGCAACACGGACAGCAATCAAGGCCCCGGTGGCGGCGGCGCGGGCGGTCGCGTGCTCGTACAGCGGACATCGGGCGCGTGCAGCGTGGATGTCCTTGGTGGCGACGCGGGCACGGCAAGCGGCGGTGGATCCGGAGGTCCACGACGCGGCGCAGTCGATGGCGACGGCGGTGAGGTGGAGTCGGCGCCGTCCAATCCATTCATCGACGATACCGACGGGGACGGCGTCAGCGACGGCCGCGAGCTCAGCGGCGACACCGATTCGGATGATCTCGACGACTACCTCGACACCGATGATGACGGTGACGGCTTGCTCACGACGAACGAGCTGGGTCGTGACACCAACGAAGACGGCACCCCCGACTACCTCGATGCCGACGATGACGGTGATGGCATCGGCACTGCATTCGAAGACGGGGACAGCGACGAGGACGGCATCGACGACCGCTTCGATGCCGACGACGACAACGATCGCGTTCCAACCCGTGACGAGGCGCCCGATCTCAACGCTGACGGCAATCCGATTGACGCGCGCGACACCGACAACGACAACCTCGCCGACTACCTCGATACCGACGACGACGGCGACCTGCTGCCGACGCGCGACGAAGGACCCGACCCAGACGACGACGGCCGGCCGGACGACGCGCGTGATTCCGACAACGACGACACGTTCGACTACCTCGATGACGACGACGACGACGACGGCATCCTGACCATCCACGAACGTCCCGCCGACGTCGACACGGACAACGACGGAATCCAGAACTACCGCGATCCCGACGACGACGGTGATGGCTCACGCACGGCGACCGAAGGCGCAGACCCCGATGGCGATGGCGACCAAGACGACGCGCTCGATACAGACGCCGATGGCATCGCCGACTACCTCGACGACGACGACGACGGCGACGGACGCACGACGCCCCAAGAGCGCGCGCACGAAACCACGTACGGTGCCAACGTCGATCGCGACAGCATTCCAGCGTGGCTCGACATCGACAGCGACGGTGACGGCGCGCTCGATGCGGTCGAGAACCTGGAGGACGGCGACTCCAACGACGACGGCGTTCCGGATTACGTCGATCCCGACATTGCCGGCGGCGACGAAGACGGCGACAGCATCGCCACAAGCGTCGAACGACCAGGCGGCGTCGAAGCGGACCACGACAACGATGGCATCGCCGACCACGTCGACCCCGACGACGACAACGACACGGTGCCGACGCTCGACGAGCGCGTATTCGAGCCCTCGACCGCGCAGGTCGTCGACTTGGACACCGACAGCGATGGCATCCCGAACCACCTGGACGACGATGACGATGGCGACGGCGTCGCCACGATGGTCGAGCGCCCGCTCGGCGCCGATCGCGACACCGACGAGGATGGAATCGTCGATCGCCTCGACAGCGACGACGACAACGATTGCGTGCCGACCATCGACGAGCGTCCCAACGGCAGCAATCGCGACAGCAACGGCGACAACATCCCCGACTATCTCTGCGACGACGACGACGGCGACGGCATCCCCACCTGCGTCGAAACGCGCGCCAGCCTCGGGATCGATCCAGACGAAGACGGGGTACCGAACTGGATCGACGCAGACAGCGACGACGATGGTTACTTCGATTTCGCCGAAGGCACGAACGACGACGACGGCGACAGCATCCCAAACTACCTGGATTCGATGAGCGCCGTGGTCGATCCGACCGATCCGGTGGATCCGCCGCCTGGAGATCCGGTCGCGGGCCGCGACTCTGACAACGACGGCATCCTCGATCAGGACGAATGCCCTGGCCTGGACAACTGCATCGACGACGACGGCGACCTGCGCGCGAACTACGCCGACAGCGACGACGATGGCGACGGATTGCCGACGCGCAATGAACGTCCAGGCAACCAAGACCGCGACAGCGACGACGACACGATCCCCGACCATCTCGACAGCGACGACGACGGCGACACGATCCCGACCAGCGCGGAACGATCCAACGGTGCCGATCGCGACTCGGACGATGATGGCGTACCCGATCATCTCGACAACGATGACGACAACGACGGCGTCGTGACCGCGCAAGAGAGCCCCAACGGCTTTGCGCTCGACAGCGATCGCGATGGCATCCGCAACTCGCTCGACACCGATGACGACGGCGACGGCATCGCCACTGCCGACGAGCTCGCGGACGAAGCCACGCTCGGCGGCGACGTGGATGGCGATCGGACGCCGGCATACACCGACACCGATTCGGACGGCGACAGCCTCCCGGATGCGTTCGAAGGTCGCGCCGATCGCAACGACGACGGACGCTTCGACTACCTCACCTCAGGTGGGCTCGCTGGCGGTGCGTTCTGCAGTATCGGTGGTGTTCCGAGCGCGCCGAGCCTCTTGCCGCTGCTGATCGCGATGGCGTTGTTGGTGTGGCGACGTCGCACGCAACGTCGCGCGCGTTGATCCGAAGCTCGCAAACGAACCAGGGGAGGTCTCAGATGCTGCGATGGAAGCAATCGTTCCGGTGCGTGACGCTTGGCGCGTGCGTATTGCTGATCGGCGCGTGCGGTGACGACGATGGTGGCAGCGGAGCGTCGGGCACGAACGGTGGCAGCGGTGGCAACGCGGGCAGCGCCGGATCGAGTGGCAGTGGCGGCGCGGGGGGCACCGGCGGCAGCGGTGGAAGTGGTGGCGGCGCGGGGTCTGCGGGAACGGGAGGAAGCGGTGGCGCAAGCGGCAGCGGCGGCACTGGCGGTTCCGCGGGCACTGGGGTGACCGGCGACTGCGACAACGCGATGCACCAGATCTTTCCACCGGGCGCGCCGTGGAACACGCCGATCACCAACGCGGCCGTGGCGAGTGACTCACAGACGGTGATCGATCATTTGCAGGCGAGTCACACCGACGCGCGCCGCTTCCAGATCGATTTCTCGATTCGCGTGCTCGAGAGCGACGGCAATACACCACGCCGCTCGTTCGAACCGACCGATGATTTTTACGAAACCGAGTGCGACACCGCGCCGGTGCCGATTCCGCCCAGCGGCACGCTCGAAGGCGAGTCCGGTTACGCGTGCGAGAGCGACGGCGATTGTCATTTGATCGTGCTCGACCGCAGCGAGTGTCGCCTCTACGAGATGTGGCGCGCCAACATTGACTCGTCAGATACGTTCTACGGCGGATGTTTGGCGATCTGGGATGTGGATCGCGTTTACGACAGCAACGGGCGTGGCTTGCATTGCTCAAGCGCCGATGCCGCAGGTCTGCCGATCGCGCCGCTGCTGTTCACCGCCGATGAGATTGCTGCAGGAACGATCCCTCACGCGATTCGTATCGCGCTGCCGAACTCCTTCATTCGCGATCGCCGATTCGTCGCGCCGGGTACGCACGCAACAGGAAGCCCGAATGGCGCCACCGGTGGGAGCGACACACCGCCGTACGCGGCGCGCTTCCGCTTGAAGGCGTCGACCGATCTCAGCAGCTTGTCGCCTGCAGCACGCGTGGTGGCGGATGCGCTCAAGACCTACGGCATGTATCTGGCCGACGGCGGCAACATCACCTTCATGGGCGAAGATGAGCGCGACACGGACAACACGTGGGAGGACGTGGACCTCGGCCCGCACGACCTCAAGGATCTGCAGTGGAGCGACTTCGAGATCATCGAAGCGGGCGCCCCAATCACCTGGAACGGCAACTGCGAACGCACGGTGATCACCCAGTAGATGGGAGTCGACGGCCAAAGCGAGCGAAGCGAGCGCGACGCTGACACCGCCGCCG
>JACZCZ010103914.1_pt1 | contig 15984 bp, 16 predicted proteins | sample 8641811 | NCBI WGS metagenome assembly JACZCZ01 (sample SAMN15324610, study PRJNA640507) | soil metagenome | isolation source: intercropping peanut in the first line | place: China: Luxin town, Laibin City, Guangxi Province | collected 2019-07-25 | depth 10cm m | reverse complement strand
TTGTCGCGATGCCGAGGCGCTCCGCGTGCTCGCGCCGCATCGCGAGGCCGTAGGCGTTCTCGAACCCCAGAGCGCCCGCCATGACGACGCCGTGCTCGGCGGCGAGCCAATCCGTGATCTCGCTGAGCATCGCCTCCCGCTCCGGGACGTCCGTGCGCCGCATGACGTTCGCCCAGATCGTGCCGCTGTAATCGACGTAAACATCGACGTCGCCGCTCGCGAGCGCGCTGAACACGATCGCCGAGCCGAGGCCCAGGCGCTGCACGGCAACCCCGCCCGCAGCGGAGATCCGTGCGGACATGAGGTCGGCCAAGATGAATTGCTCCGAGAAGGTCTTGCCGCCGACGACGTAGACGCCGCTCGAAGTGTTGCCCGCGGGCCATGCGGCTGCCGCGATTCCCACGACGAGCGCGGCGAACCCGGCCGCGACACGCCGCCGGTTGCGCCGCGCGAAACCCGTCTCGATGACGGCGAGCACTTGGTCCACGACGAGGGCGAGCGCGGCCGCGGCGACGCAACCGAACAGCACCGAGACCCAATCCTGGAGCTGCAAGCCGGAGAAAATGTAGTTGCCGAGGCTGACCTGCCCCACGGGCGTCGACAGCGTCGCCGCGCCGATGACCCAGACGGCCGCCGTGCGCACGCCGGCCATCAAGAGCGGCATCGTAAGCGGCACCTCGACACGCCACAGGCGCTGCCACTCCGTCATGCCGACGCCGCGCGCGGCTTCGACGAGCGCGCTGTCGAGGTTGAGAATGCCCGTGACGCCGTTGCGAATCACGGGAAGCATCGAATAAAGCGCAAGAGCAAGCAGCGACGGCAGAAAGCCGAGCGCGGAGAAGCCCGCGCCGAACATGTTCTCGGCGACGCCTGACACGGCCAGCAGCAGCGGATAGAACAACGCGAGCAGCGCCAAGCTCGGCACGGTTTGGATCAAGCTCGCAAACGCGAGCACGGACCAACGGATGCGCTCGATGCGAACCGCGGCAATGACGAGCGCGAGGCTCACCATGAGGCCGAGCGCCATCGCTGCGGCGCTCAGGATCACGTGCTGGCTCAAGTATCCCGGCAGCAGCGCCCAGGCGTTGGCGAACCGCTCGCTCATGGCCGCGCAGCGTCGTCGAGTATCGCGGCGACGCGTCGCATCTGCCGCCGAGGCATGTCCATGAGCTCGCGTACGCGCGCGTCGCCGCGCTCGTTCATGAGCTCGCGCGGCGTACCGTTCGCGACGAGCGCGCCGTCACGCATGACGACCAGGCGATCGGCGAGCAACAGCGCTTCGAGCACGTCGTGCGTGACCATGACCGTCGAGAGACCCATGCGCTCGTGGAGCAGCCGATACTCGGCCCCCAGCGTGTCGCGGGTCACGGGATCCAAGGCGCCGAACGGCTCGTCCATGAGCATGATCGCGGGGCGCGCCGCGAGCGCGCGCGCAACGCCGACACGTTGGCGCTGCCCGCCCGACAGCGCGGCCGGCAACCGCTGCGCCATCTCTTTGGGCAGATTCACGAGCGCGAGCAACTCGTCGACGCGGGCACGTATGGCGGCTTCGGCCCAGCCGAGCAGGCGCGGCGTGACGGCGATGTTCTCCGCGACCGTCATGTGCGGAAACAGCCCCACGCGTTGAAACACGTAACCGATTCCGCGCCGCAGCTCGTGCGGCACGGCGGCGGCCGTGGAATGCCCGTCGATGAGCACGTCGCCGGAGTCCGCGGGCTGCAGCCGGTTGATCGTCTTCAGCAGCGTGGTCTTGCCGGAGCCCGACTCGCCGAGAATGACGAGAAATTCGCGCGGCTGCACGGCCAAGCTGACGTCGCGTACCGCGACGTGCGAGCCGAAAACTCGGCGCACGGCACGCAGCTCGATCGCCGGCCGTGCGCGAGCGTCCGGCGCCGAGCTCACGGCTCGAGTGCGACTGCCTGGCCGTCGAGCGTAGGCACGTGCACGTAGCGCGGGCCGGTGGGTCGGTTGCGGCCGACGCTGATCCGCACGATCTCGTCGAGCCGCGCGTGCCGAACGTCGACGGCGGGCCGCGTCACGTATAGATCGGCCTGCAGCAAGCCGCGCGACTCGAAGCCTTGGCTGTCGAGCCCACGGCTCGCGAGCTGGCTCAGGCAATGCTCGAACTCGGCGATGTCTTTGAAACGCCGCTGCGCGAACAACGCGCTGTCGAGATGCTCGGTCACGAGATCGTGATCGTCGAACAGCGCATGCAGCCGGTCGTAGGGAAACATTCGCAGCACGAACGAAACGATCCATAGCGGCCGAGAAGACGCCTCGAGAATCGAGCGGAAGGTTTTGTCGGAGACATAACCCACGGCGCCCGTCGACAGCACGATGTCGACGTCATCGACGATATCGGCCGCGGCGCTCGGCAGCGGTTCGTTCTCGAGATCCGCGACGATGCCTTCCTCGATGAGCCCGACGTCGCGCGCATAACGGATCGCCTGCTCGGAGGCATCGAGCCCGATGAAGCTGGCGAGCCCTTTGTCGGGCCAGCTCGCGTAATAGTTGCGGTCGAGCCGCGCGACCTCGTCGGACTCGAGCGCGGCCATCTCGTGGCGCGCGTAGCGGCGGCGCAGGCTCGCGAACGTCACGGGAAAGCGATGCACGGCGGCATTGATGCCGTACGAGGAGCCGACGTCGAGGACGCGCGGCTTGCGGCTGTAGCGACGCGCGTAGGCGGCGATGATTTGCCGCACGAGCGGAGCCGCAACGTCCGGGATCATGTAGTCGAGCGCGCCGAGCACCGAAAAATAGGCGCGCGGATCATCCTTGACGTAAATGTCGTCGAAATTCGCCTTGGACGAGTTGATCGAAACGAAGTTGTCGGTCACAGCGGTACCTCCCGGCCTGAAAACGGAAACGCGGCGCCCTTCGCGGGGCGTTTTGTTCACGTGCGCCGATCAAGGCGCGCGCTATTGCTGTTGTGGGCGGTCCGTGGAGTGGCGAGCACGAGGGGCTCGCGGGAGGGTCCGCCCTTATAGTTGCGACGAAAACTAACATGGATCGCCGATCGATGCGACCCTTGCGGGCGAGAAAATTGCGCCTGACTTCGTTACGCGCGTCGTCGCGAGACGCGTGCGGGCTCGCTTCGCGCGCCGCTCAAGCGGAATGCCGTGCAGCGCCGACGGGTGGGCGATTCTTGCGATAAGAGTTCTTGAGCGCGATCTTGCCTGCGTGAAACGTGAACAAATCGCAGCCGTTCACCTCGACGCGCGTGCCGTCGATGCGCGTTCCGGTGAACGTCCACTCCGAGACGCCTCTGTCGCCTGCGACGAAGTGGCGAGCGTTGCTCCACCGAGCATCGGGGAAGGTCGCCCACACGTCGGCAAAGCCGGCTCGTACGGCGTCGCGGCCTGCGAATCGCGTGCCGGTTACCTCTGGTCCTGCTGACGACTCGAAGACGCAGTCGTCGGCCATGAATGACATGAGCGCGTCGATGTCGTGACGGTTCCACGCGTCCGCAAACGCCTGTAGCGTTTCGACCGTGACCTGCTCGCTCATGCGGCGTGAACGCGACTACAACGCGTCGGCGTCGCCGTGCACGACTTGCCCGCCGACGACGGTCAGCAACGACGTGATGCCGCGAATGGCGTCGTCGGGCACCGCGCGCGCGTCGAAGTAGTCGGCCGAGAGCACCGCAAGATCGGCGTACTTGCCGGGCTCGATCGAGCCGAGCAGGCTTTCCTCGTTTAGGAACCAGCCGTTCGAAGCGGTGTAGAGCCGCAAGCCTTGCGAGCGCGACAGCGTTTGCCCCGCGTTGATGACGTCGCCGCGTGCGTTCTTACCGGTGACGACGTAATAGAGCCCGATCCACGGGTTCATCGGCGAGATCTGCATGCCGTCCGAGCTCATGCCGAGCGGAATGCCGCTATCGACGAGTGTCTTGAACGGCGGGCCGTTCTGCTGCGCCGTGCCGCTGATGTAGCGCCAGCCGCCGAGCACGCTGACGCCGCCGCCGAGCGCCTTCAGCTTGTCGATGTACTCCTGCGTGATGAACGGTGCGTGCGCGACGACCCAGCGGCTCTCCTTGATGCCGGGCGCCGGCAGCGACGCGTCGATGCGCGCCCACTCGTCGATGATGACCTTGTAGTCGCCGGGTGTGAGCGAGTGGTTCTCGTTGCGCCAGCCAGCTTCGGCGACGAGCTTCGTGCCGGCGCGCCAGACGTCGCTCGCTTCGTTGAGAATCGGCGCCGCACTTGCCGTGAACTCGCCGATACCGAGCACCTTCAGCATGTCTGCGCCGTAGCGCGGGAACACGTTGTTGAGCCGAGCCGCGAGCTGCGGTGTCGCGAGATCGGTTTCCATGTGCAGGAAGTTGATGCGGACGCGCTGTGTCATCGCGCCTTCCGCGTAGAGCTCGAGCAGCGCGTCGTAAGCCCGATAGCCGTCCATGTGGGCCGCGCCGTCGGCCGCCGTACCCGTAGCAGGGAAGCCACCTTCGTCGACGTGCGTCGTTAACCCTAAGCTCGCGGCATAACGCATTGCGTCCTGCGTGCCGCGCTTCTGGTCCGCGAGCGTCTGCAGCAGACGCAGCTCGTGCAGCGCGCGCGTCGTTGGGTTCGGCAACTGAAAGCCGCCGGCGATCGCGCCGTCCGCGCCGATCTCGATGCCCTTGCTCTCGAAGTAGCGCTTGCCGAGCGTGTTCGTGACCGACGGGCCCGAGAACGACATTTGAATGAATACGGGGTGATTCGGCGTCGCGGAGTCGAGCTCGGCGAGCGTCGGGAAGCGCGGCATGCCGGGCGGCGGCACGAACTGATTGATGTCGAAGCCGCCGATCGACGTGATCCATTGGCCGTTCGGCAGCGTGGCGGCTTTCGCGCGCAGGGTGTCGAGCACGTCGGCGATCGACGCCGCCGATTCGAGGCGCGTGTCGTGGCCCGGACGCAGGCCGAGCAACACGATGTGGTTGTGATTGTCGATGAGGCCGGGAACTGCCGTGCGGCCTTCGAGGTCGATGGTGCGTGTGCAACGCGACGTCGGCAGTTGATTGGTGCCGACCTCGGCGAAGCGGTCCCCCATGATGCGCACGGAGTCGACGACGGTGTCCGTCGCGTCCATCGTGTGGATCTTGCCGTTTCTGATCAGCACGTCGCGGACGGCAGAGCAGGGTTGCGAGGGCGTTTGCGGCCGAAGTTGCGCGAATGCGGGTGTGGCGATTACCGTCGCGAGCGCGAACGGAACCAGCAACGACAGTTTACTATTCGACATGCCTAGCCCCCCTGACAATGGCCGTCTTCGAACGGAACTGATGACGTACTGTACCGAACTCTCCGGCGCGAAGCGCTGGCTAAGCGTCGCCGCGGCGGTGTTGCTGAGCGCCGCTAAGGCTGCAGCGCAGCTCGACGGCTCCGTCGTGTCGCTCGAGCACGCCGCGATCGGCTATCGAACCGAGCCGCTATCGAACCCTGTCGCCGACCTGCAGCAGCGGCTCGAGCAGGGCGCGGAGCTCGAGCTCGATCCGCGCCCCGGCATCGGCTACATGCCGGCGCTGCTGCGCGAGCTCGACGTGCCGGCCGAGTCGCAGCTGCTCGTCTACTCGAAGACCTCGCTACAGCAGCGTCTGATCACGCCCGAGGCGCCGCGCGCGATCTATTTCAACGACGAGGTGGTCCTCGGCATCGTGCACGGCGGCGTCATCGAAATTGCCGCGCAGGACGCCAAACGGGGCGCCGTGTTCTACACCTTGGAGACGACGGACGAAAGGCCGCGGCTGCAGCGCCAGAACGCGTGTCTGGGGTGCCACTACACGCTCGCGACGCTCGGCGTCCCCGGCTTCTTCACGCGCAGCGTTCCGACGGCCGCGGACGGGCGCACGTTGCCGTGGCTCGGCAACGCGACCGTGAGCCATGCGACGCCCATGGCCGAGCGGTGGGGAGGTTGGTACGTGACGGGCGACGTTGGCGCGAACGATCACCTCGGCAACGCCTTGCTGCGCGACAACACGTTGCAGGAGATGCCGCCACTCGAGCGCGACGTTCCCGCGGATCTGCGAGCGCGTTTTCCCGCCGGTTATCTCACGCCGTACAGCGATGCCGTCGCGCACCTCGTGCTCGACCACCAGCTCGTGATGATGAACGTGCTGACGCGCGTGGGCTGGGATTTCCGCGTCGCGCTGGCCGAGCAGCGCGATCTCGCGACGCTCGCCCGCACCGTCGACGAAGCCGTCGAGTATTTGCTGTTCGCCGGTGAGGTGAAGCTCGCGCCGCTGCGCGGCACGTCGGGCTTCGCGGAAGCGTTTGCGAAAGTCGGCCCGCGCGACGGCCGCGGCCGCTCGCTGCGCGACTTGCAGCTCGACGGTCGCCTCATGCGGCACCCCTTGAGCTACCTGATTTACTCGAGCGCGTTCGACGGTCTGCCGGCCGAGGCGCGTGACGCGCTGTACCGCCGTCTATGGGAAGTGCTGTCGAGCGCCGATCCCGGTGCGCGCTACGCGCACTTGTCGCCCGAGGATCGTGCGGCCATCGTCGAGATTCTCATCGCGACGAAGCCTGGGTTGCCCGAGTACTTTCGGCCGCTGCCCTCGAGCTAACGCTGCTCAACGGCGGCTTTCGATCGCAGCTTGGGTCGCGCGCAACATTGCCTCCGCGTTCGCAGAGCCGGGATAACGTTCGACGGCAAATTCGGCGAGCGGCAGGGCTTGCTCCGCCAAGCCCCACGTGAACAGCAAGCCGACCCAAAGGCGCGCGAGGTTATCCTCGGCGAGAAGGCGGTGCTCGGGCGCCACCTCGGCCAGTGCACGTAGCTCCACTATCGCGGCGGGATCGCCGTCGACGAGCTTGCGTACGAGCTCGTCGTACGAGATCGGCGCCGGTGCCGCCGGGCGGAACGCGAGTGCGATGCCGGCGTTCGGCAGCGGCCCAATCAGCGCCCTGTCGAGCAGTGCAATGCTGGCGTCGCTCGTGTTCAGGTGAGCGTCGAAGAAGTGGCGAACGTACTCCGCAACATCTCGATGGGTCGCTTGGTTAGCCGGCGTTAGTGCGCTCCAGTAACCGGGCGCCGCTTGCCGGCCCTCGACGAGCCCATAGCTCGTGAAGTCGGCGTGGTCCATCGCGTCGGCGCGCAGCCAGTACCGATCGGCGAATAGCGCTTGGTCGTAAAGCGACGCTGCGTCCGGCTCGTGCGGCGGATCGTTGTTCGAGTTGCCGGCGTGCAGCCAAGGAATGCGCAGCGCGAGCGCATCGAAATGCGGCGACGAGCGCGGCTGGCCGGACGGGTGCGGGTACTGAATGCCGGAGTCGAGACTGACGAACGCGTCGACGTCGCGGTTGCGCATCGCGAGCACGACCCCGGCCATGCCGCCCTGATCGAAACCGATCACGCCGAGCCGTTCGCGATCGACGAACGGCAGCTGCCGCGCGAGTGCGATCACGAGCTCGAGGTCGCGCGCTTGCGTTTCGATATCTTCACCGTCGGCTCTCACGAGCGGTACGTGCGTGCCGACGAGCGGCGCGGTTGCCACGACGAAACCGTTGCCCGCCAGGTACTCGGCGAACGCGGCGAACGTGAGCGGCGACTCGTAGTAAAGGCCGAGCGCGATCACGAGCAACGAAAATGGACCGGTCGACGGCTCCGCGCCCTCGACTGCGCGCATCGGGCGCGCGAGCAGGGTCTCGTAGGCGGCGGGGCCGAGTGCGCGAGCGAGAGGGCCGTTCGCCTGCCGCAGCCGCTCGCGCATGCTGCCGGCGATCGCCACCGGCCAGAGGTCGTCGTCGGCCAGCGTGGCGTAGTGCCCGAAGGTCAGCGGCCGCGCGGTCCTCGTGCGCGCTGCCGGATACCAGACGTACGTTCGAATGGGACGAGCGTGCGTCGCGGCGCTACCGCCGCCCGTAACGACCCGCGTGCGATCCTCGTCCACGAGCAGTTGAAAGCCGACCGCGTGCTCGCCGGCCGCGAGGCCGAACGTGTCTGTGGCGGGCTGCGCGAGGACGCCGAGAGCGGCCGCCGCGAGGACTAGCGACACTGCGTAACGCACGAGCTGCGACACGGCGAGCACCTCGCTTGGCGGGCGGTTCGCGGATTCTAGCTGCGCCGTGCGTACCGTGTCGTTCGCTCGACGTGCGCTGTGCTTTTGTAGGCCGCCTTGCTAGGGTGAATCACACACGAGAGGGGGTCGATCATGTACATCCGTCTGTCCGTCCTGCTGCTCGCCGCTTTGCCGGCAATCGTCGTTGCACAGGCCGCGTTGCCGCCCGACGTTCATCCCGTAACGCTATCGCGGCTGCCGCCCGTGACCCCCGAGGACTTGGACGAAGAGGGCCGCAGGCTGCTCGCTGCGCGCCAAAATTTCACGCCGGGCCCGGGGCCGACGCACATCACCGTCTACAGCCCGAACGGCCGCAGCGTCGGGGTGCCGACGGGCGAGAACAGCCCGATCGGCGCACGGCAATTCCAGCTCGCCGTGCTGATCGCGGCGCGCCATATCGATCAGCAGTACGAATGGTCGGCGCACGAGCCTGCGGGCTTGCGGCAGGGGCTCGAGCAGAACGTCATCGACGTCGTGAAGTACGGTCGTCCCGTCACCGGCCTCGCCGACAAGGACGCGACGATGATCACCTTCGGCCGCACGCTGCTGCGCGAGAACAAAGTGAGCAGCGAGCTGTGGGCCAAAATGGTCGCGCTGCTCGGGAAGCAAGGCACCGTCGACTTCATGACGATCATGGGCGACTACTTGCGCGTCGGCATCATGTTGAATGCCGTCGATCAGCATCTGCCGGCGAACCGTCAGGCGCTGCTGCCGCCGCTCGAGCGCTGAGCGTCAGCGATAGGTCAGCAAATTGCGGTACGCAGCTTCGACGTTGTACGTGCGTAGCCGCTCGTAGTTCGCCCAATCCTTGTAGGGCTCGAGGCGGACGCTCTCCTTGAGCTGCTCGAGCGATTGGCCGGCCGCCATGCCGGCTGCGACTTCGGCGCGCAGGTGCTCGAAGAAACCGCGCACCTCGGCGATGAATGCCTTGTCGACGAGGTTCGGCCCGTGGCCCGGCACCAAGATGTCGAAGTCGAGCGACTCGACCGTGCGATACGACTTGATCCACTCCGCGAGCGGGCTACCGTCGAACGGGCCGCAGGCGCTCGGCAGCGATCGCGGGTTGTCGCCGAACAGCGCGTCGACGATGAACTCCGTCGCGAACGCGGCACGCTCGGCCGGGAACACCATTACCGTCGCGTCGTTCGAGTGGTTCAACCCTGGATGCACGAGCTCGACGACTTTGCCGCCGAGCTCGAGGCGCATGCGCTCGCTGTAGACGATCGTCGGCCGGACGATGAACTGCTGCAGCTCGGCCGGTGTGGCGACGCCGTCGCCGTTGCGGTCGATGCCGTCGAAGAAGCCGGCGCCCATGCCGCAGACGCCGGGGCGCGTGTTGGTCGGGATGTCGATCTCGTCGCGATCGATGACGCCATTGTCGTTGCGGTCGATCATGTCGCCGGGCATCTGCGGATAACGGCCGTCCATGTTGCGCAGCATGTTCTCGTGTGCGACGAACGTTGCCGTTTCCGCGAACACGCCGCCGCCCGCGGCGTGATCGAAGTGGCTGTGACTATAGACGACGTAGCGGACCGGCTGATTCGGGAAGCGTGAGTCGAGCTCGCTCTTGAGCCACGGCGCGAACGTCTCGTTGATCGGATCGCCGAGGATGATGCCGGCCGGAGTCACGAGAAACACCGTGTACCAGAAGCCGTTCTGGGCGCGATACAGGTCGCCCTTCACGTGCGTAATCGCGCGGGCAGGCTGTCGTTGCTGCGCGAAGCTCGAGTCGAGATACAGCGCGGCAACGAGCGCGGCGAATGCGAGAGTGAGTTGCTTCAGGTTCACGCGGACACCCACTACGGAGACGTGCCCGCAGTATAGAGCAGCGGCAGCGGGGCCGACCCGCTGCCGCTCAACCGTTAGGCCGCGACGCGTCGGCGCCGCAGCGCGACTGCGCCGAGCAGGCCGAAGAGACCAAGCCACGAGACCGCGCCGCCACCGCCGTGGTGGTGATCGTCGGGCGGCGGTAGAGGAACCCCATCGCGACCGGCGTCCTCGAGCGGCAGCATCGAGAAGTCGGACGACTCGTTGGGGCCGAACTCGTCGACGAGCTCGTCGGTGTCTGCGTCGTAGATCTCGATCAGCACGTCGTAGAGTCCCGCGACGTAGCCCGAGACGAGCTCCGTCTCGACTTCGTAGTCGTCCTCGGGATCGGAGCCGAAGACTTCGAAGTCCTGCGTCGAGTACAAGTGCTCCCACGAGTTACCGTCGGCGCTCAGGTAGATCTCGGCATACACCCACGACGAGGTGTAGATGCTGTCGACGTCGAACCGCACGCGCAGATAGCGGAAGTAGCCGTCGGCGTCGCGGTCGGCGAACGCGTCCGTCGTCGCTTCGTAGACGTACGAGTCGCCGAACGCACGCACGCGGCTCGTCCCTTTGCTGCTCGTGCGCGGTTTGACGGTAATGTCGGCCGGCTCGCGCCGAATTAGCTCGAAGGTGGTCGGGTCGCGCAGCTCGTCGGCCGCATGCTCGCTCGCGTGACCGGCCGAGCTGCGCGTGACGCGCTCCTCGGTTCCCGCGGCGGTCTGACCCATGGCGTTCGAGGCGGCCACACTCAAGCTCGCGACTGCGAGCGATGCCAGCAAGCGTGCGTTCATGTTCGGCCCTCCGGCACGAGTAGTGCCCTGTGAGAGCCATTTAGCGACGCGAATGCTGAACGGGAGCTGAGGCCGCCGAAGGGCGTGCGGCCGTGCGGGTCTTCTTTACAGAAAGCCGGCCGCGGGCTGCCCGGCTCGGCGGTGCCGGCTAGCGGCTCGGCGTTGTGGGCGCCGCGGCTGGACCGACGTTGTCCGTGAACAGCTTCATCATGAACTCGGCCTCGGCAACGGCCGTGTTGTTGCGCGACACGAGGATCTTCTTGACGATCTCCGGTGCCGACTCGCCGCCGGCGGCCACGAGCTCGGCTTGGATGCAGGCCGCGTACTCCTGCATGCCCATGAAGTACGTGTTGGCCGCGGCACGGATCTCCGCTTCCTTGCCGGCGACTTGATCCTTCGGCGGAATCGCCGCGAGCTTCGGCAGCTCGCATGCAACGGCGCCGCCCGCAACCGCAGTCAAGAGCCCGCTCGAGATGATGGTCGTGAAGCGCATGGTCTTGTCCCCCCGAAGAAGTGCCGCGCTGCGGCTTCGTTGTGATTTCTCTAGTCTACACAAACGACTTCGCGTTGCGGCTATGCCCGGTGCGGCACACAATCCAAAGAATTGAGACGACGGTTTCGGGGGGAAGTAGCCGATGTCTACGCTTCATCGTTGCGTTCTCGTTGCGCCTGCGATCGCAGCATTGGCATTCGCCGTCGCCGGCAGCCATGCGCAACCTCCGGCCGCCGGGGCCGGGCCGCAGGGGCGCACGCCGTGGGGCCACCCGGATCTCCAGGGCACCTGGTCGAGCGACGACGTGCGCGGCATTCCGCTGCAGCGCCCCGAGGAGCTCGGCACGCGCGCCGAGCTCACCGACGAAGAGTTCGCCGAGCGACAGCAAGGTAACGACGCGCAAGTGGCTCGACTGCGCGAGGGCGGCACGGCGTTCCTCGCCGAGCGTGGCGTGCGCACGTTCCGGCAGACGTCGCTCGTCGTCGACCCACCCGACGGCCGCATCCCCGCGTTGACGGCGGACGGGCAGAAGCGCACGGACGAGACGCAAGCGCGCCGTCGCTCGCGGCCGAGCTCGTGGGAGGACCGCAGCTTGTACGATCGTTGTCTCACGCGCGGTGTGGTCGGCTCGATACTCCCCGTGATTTACGGCAACGGCCTCGAGATCCATCAGACGCCGAGCGACGTCGTGATTCGCTACGAGATGATTCACGAGACGCGCATCATTCCGCTGACCGCGAAGCCGCGCATCGGCGAAGCGATCAAGATGTATATGGGCGACGCGCGGGGCCATTTCGAAGGTGACACGCTCGTCGTCGAGACGCAGAACATGATCGGCCGCACGGCCGTCGGGTTGAACGGTAACGGTCCACCGCTGTCGCCGGCGGCGACGTTCGTCGAGCGTTTCACACGTGTGGCCGACGATCGGATCGATTATTCCGTGACGGTGACGGACCCGGAGACATACACGGCGCCGTTCACGATCGCGTTCCCGATCACTCCGCAGCCCGACTATCAAGTGCTGCCGTACGAATGCCACGAGGGCAACATGGCGCTGCGCAATATCCTGAGCGCGGCGCGCGCCGAGGACCGTGCGATCGCCGAAGCCCGCGCGAAAGGTTTGCCGGAGCCCGTGTTCAACAACGACGACGGGCCGATCTTCGCGGCGCCGCGCGAGTAACGCGCGTCAGCGCAGCTCGCACTCCATGCGAACGTGCTCGATGCCGGCTTCCTCGAACGTCGGCCCAATGCGCGTGTAACCGAGGCACTCGTAGAACGGCGCGGCCGTGAGCTGCGCGTGGCACCAGAGCCGCGGTTGCCGTGCGTCGCGTGCGATCTCGTGCAAGCGCCGCATGATCGCGCGCCCGACGCCGCTCTTGCGATGTGTGGCGACGACCGCGACGCGGCCGATCTTGCCCCCGTACTCGACGTCGAGCCTACCGGTGCCGACGGCCGCTTCGCCGTCGAAGGCGAGCACGTGCCGGCACAGCCCGTCGCGTTCGTCGAACTCGAGCTCGCGCGGCACGCGTTGCTCGTCGATGAATACCGTCGTGCGGACGTGACGAATGCTCGCGAAGTCGGCAGCGAAATCGGCGTCGCGGACGTGCAAGGTGTGTTCTTTCAGCAGCAGCCGCAGCCGTGCTTCGGCCCGTGCCCTTCGGCGAGCACGCGCCCCGTCTCGTCGGCAACCGTCAGCGCGAGCGTGCGTCCGTCCTCGAGGTCGAGCTGAACGTTCGCGCCGACGAGCGCGGCCGGGTCCGGTGCGCTCGCGAGCGCGACCTTGCCTTCGATGCGGTGCAGGCCGGGGATCGGCAAGCCGGAGAACGCCATCCCTTGGTAACGGCTGATCTCGTAAGGCACGGCGCCGAGGGTGCCGTCGCGCCACCTGAGCGAGCCGACGCCGGCGTATTGTTCGACGAGCTTCAAGCAGTATTCCCTGACGACTTGAAAGGAAGGGCATTGTAGCGCCGCCGGCGTTCATTCTCGCAGAGCATTCCGATAAGCTGAGGGCAGGGATCGCCCTCGGCACGGAGCCGTCCGATGCGTTGGAAAGACTTACGCCGTAGCAGCAACGTCCGCGACGTGCGAGGCGCTGCGGGCGGCGGTGGACGGATGCGCATGCCGATTGGGCGTGGCGGCCTCGGCGGCGGCCTCGGGACGCTCGCCATCCTCGGGCTCGTCCTCGTTTTCGGCGGTCCGGACGCCGTTCTACAGTTGCTGAGCGGTGGTGGTGGCGGAGCTCCGAGCGGTGAGCAGGGCAGGCCGTTGACCGCCAACGACGAAGCCAGCGATTTCGTCGCGCGCGTGCTCGGCAGCACCGAGGACGTCTGGGGTGCGTTATTCCGTCAGCAGGGCCAGGCCTACCAAGTTCCGGTGCTGCCGCTGTTCGCGGGCTCGGTGCAGTCGGCGTGTGGTTTCGCGAGCTCCGCCTCGGGTCCGTTCTACTGCCCGGGCGATCGGCGCATCTATCTCGATACGACGTTCTTCGACGAGCTCGCGCGCATGGGCGGACCGGGGGATTTCGCCGCGGCGTACGTCATTGGTCATGAAGTGGGGCATCACGTGCAAACGCTGCTCGGCGTCTCGAGCCAAGTGCGTGCGGCGCAGCAGCGAGCGAGCCAGGTCGACGCGAATCGGCTGCAAGTCGCGATGGAGCTGCAGGCCGACTGCTACGCCGGCGTCTGGGCTTATCACGCCAACCAGACGGCCAACGTGCTCGAACCCGGCGACGTCGAGGAAGGCTTGCGCGCGGCAGAGGCGATTGGCGACGACACGCTCCAACGCAACGCCGGGCGCGGCGTCACACCCGATTCGTTCACGCACGGCTCTGCGCGCGATCGGCAACGTTGGCTCGGCACGGGCTTGCGCTCCGGCGATATGGCTGCCTGCAATACCTTCAATTAGTCACCGCGGAAAGCACTCCATGCTCGACCACCGCCTCATCGACGGCAGGGCCGTTCGCGATCGTATTCTCGACGGCGTCGCCGCGCGTGTGCACGCCGGCTCGGCCAAGCGCAAACTCGGCCGGCTCGTATCCATTAGCATCGGCGAGCACAAAGAGGTCGCCGTCTACGTGCGCGGCCAGGCGAGCGCGGCGAAGAAAGTCGGCATCCCGTTCGAGGACCAGACCTGGCCGAGCACCTTGTCGCAAGAGGAATGCAAGGCGCGGCTGCGAGCGATGAACGACGACGAGAGCGTGCTAGGCGTCATCCTGCAACGCCCCATCCCCAAGCACATTCACGGCCGCTCACTCGCGTCGGCGATCCACCCGTTGAAAGACATCGAAGGCATGAACCCGGCCTCCATCGGCGACATCGTCTACAACGACGCAGCGCTCGTGCCGTGCACCGCTGCTGCCTCCGTCGAGCTCATCAAAGCGACGGGCTTGAACCTGCACGGGCTCGAGGTCGTGATGATCGGTCACTCGGAGATCGTCGGTAAGCCCGCCGCGTTCATGCTGATGGCCGAAGGCGCGACCGTCACCGTCTGCCATCATCTGACGCGCTCCGTCGCGGCGCATTCTCGCCGTGCCGATGCCGTGCTCGTCGCGGTCGGCAAGCCGCGCTTCCTGCGCGCCGACATGGTCAAGCCCGGCGCGGCCGTCATCGACATCGGCATCAACCAGATCAGCGGGCCGAACGGCGAGGCGACGATCGTCGGCGACGTCGACACCGATCACGTCAAGGAAGTCGCGAGCTGGGTCACGCCCGTGCCGGGCGGAGTAGGGCCCGTGACAGTCGCGATGTTCATGCGCAACGCGATTACGGCACACGAGAAGCAGCTCGCGGCCGGCTGGCTGCGCTAGCTACTGCTGAGCTCTTCCCGGGCCGCGATCGCGGCGGTCGGCCGAACGCGTTTTGATCATGACCGCAGCGCCGCCGCGCGCCGCGTACCGCTGCGCGTCGTCGCACTGCATGATCCACGATTGCCTCCGGCCGCGCTCGTCGAACGTCCAGACTTCGCAATACTGGTTCGCCGCGGCGTGCTCGTCGCGAGCCGAGTTGCGCGTCGCGAGCCCAGGGCGTGTGTTGCGGTAAGAGACCGACGGCTCGCGCCGCGCGCCGAACCAGCTCCGGAACGACCACGTCCTCGCACTTTCGTCGGCGCGCGCGACCGCGTCGTCGTCGAACGTCGCCGGGGCGCCGACTGCCGGCGCAGCGTTGCGTGCGCGCAAGCTTCGATCCGCGGGGGTTAGGCTGCGCGCTTTCGCGGCCATGACGTCTGCTTGGGCAGAATCGCCGAGCTCGCGGCGCGCCACGCCGAGGTAATGCCAGAGAGTCGGATTGCCGGGATCGATGCGCAGCGCGCGCTCGATGAGGATCGCCGCTTGCTGCGGCTGACCCGTGCTCAGGCTTTGCTGGGCAGTTTCGAGCAGCGACAGCGCTGCGGCGCTGCGGCCGTCCGTGACGGCCGCGTCCGCCGTGCCGGCGCCGAGCGCGGCGACGAGCACGACGAGGTAGGCAGCAATCGAGCGCATCGTTCCTCTTCCGGCCGGCGGATCCATCCTGGAGCGAACGTTAGTCTCCGCCCGCGCGCGGTTCAAGCGACGGCTTCGCTTTGCGAGCCCTCAGGCTCACGACAGGGCGGCACGATGGGCCGTCAAAAAGTCGCGAACCGAGGTCGGCGCTCGGCCCGTGAGGTATTGCACGGCCGGCGAGCGAACAGCGAGATAGCCCTGCGCTTGCGCCTCGTCGAACGAGGCGAGGGCGTCGACGAGGAACGGGGGCAAGTTGAAGCCGAGCAACATCTTCTCGTGCTCGGCGCGGCTCAGGCTCTGGTAGCGCAGCGGCTTGCCCGCGATGGCGGCGGCGATCGTCACGAGCTCGCTCGGAGTGACGGGATGCGGGCCCGTGACG
>JACZCZ010037767.1_pt1 | contig 15998 bp, 14 predicted proteins | sample 8641811 | NCBI WGS metagenome assembly JACZCZ01 (sample SAMN15324610, study PRJNA640507) | soil metagenome | isolation source: intercropping peanut in the first line | place: China: Luxin town, Laibin City, Guangxi Province | collected 2019-07-25 | depth 10cm m | reverse complement strand
TCGATGCCGGCGAACTTCTTGAACAGCACCGCCTTGCCTTCCATCACCGGCTTCGCGGCGAGTCCGCCGATCGCGCCGAGACCCAGGACGGCCGTGCCGTTGGTGATCACGCCGACCAGATTGCCGCGGGCCGTGTACCGGAATGCATTGATCGGATCGGCGACGATTTCCTCGCACGCCGCCGCCACACCCGGCGAGTACGCCAGTGCCAGATCGCGCTGGTTCGTGATCTGCTTGGTCGGAGTGACCGACAGCTTTCCGGGGGTTGGAGTCTCGTGATAGACGAGCGCGGCCTGCCGCAGATCTTCGCGCGTATTGATGGGGGAACTGTCCTGACTCATCGGCCTACTTCGGTCATCTTCGTCGGGGGGCGAAGTATGCCCGAAGTACGGAATTTGGGCTTCCCGGGAGCCGTTTTTGGCGGTCTGGCTCAGAACGTGAAGTTGAAATCCAGCTGCCAGCGGTCGTAATCGGCTTCGTTACCGACGTCGACGGCGAACTGCGTGTCGTAGTAGGTGACATTGAGCAGCACGTTCTTCATGGCCATATACGCGACGCGCCATGCGTAGCCGTCGTTGTCGGTCAGGCCGTTGCCGTAGTCGGAATCCGTCCACTGCGCGAACAGCGCGTCCTTCTCGACCTTCTGCGTGAACACGCCGGCTTCCCACTTGCCGGGGCTGCTCGCCTTGCCGACGAGGAAGCCGATCGAGTACGCGGTGTCGAGGCCGTTGTCGGCTTCGAAGTTGTGGCCGTAGTCGGCGAACAGGTTCAGCGGGATGCCGCCGACCGGGAACGTCGCTTCAGCGAAGAGCTGGCCGATATCGTAGTCATACGCAAAGCGCGCAGCGGCACCTGTCCCGTAGATCGTGTTGCCGTACTCGGCGACGAGGCTGTTCGCGAAACCGGGGAACCGGTTCTGGACATTGTGATAGTCCCAGTAGCCCGCGCCGAACTTCACCTTGGTTGCGCCGAATGCGCCGTCCCAGCCGATCTGGCCGCCGCGCAGCTTCGAATCGTCCATCGACGGCCGCTCTTCGAGCCAGAAATTGAATGCGTTGCCGAAGATGCCGCGGCCGTCGCGGTAGCTGACCGCGAGACCTTCGGGACGGATTTCGTTGTCGAAGAACGCGCTGCGGCCCGGGCGAACATAGGGTTCGCGCATCTTGCCGCCGGTGAGCGTGATCTCTTCGATCGGGCGCCAGCTCATGTAAGCCAGATCGAGACCGACATATTTGCGCGAAGAAGCTTCGCCCAGCGTCAGGCTGCCGCCACGAGGATCATTGCCCGTGCCGATGCCGATTTCGCCCTTGAACTGGTCGTTGATCGTGATAGCCGCGCTCATGCGGGCACGTACTGTTTCGCGAGTCCGCGTGTGCGGATTGAGACTGTTGTCCGTGTAGTCCTCGCGGAAGCGGAAGTCGCCACCCCACTTGATGCGCGAAGCCCATTCGTCAGCGGGCACGGCCTTCGGATCGGCCTTTGCCACCTGGGCAGCAGGCGGCGGCGCTGTAACCGGTGCGGCTGCAGGCTGGTTCGCATTTGCCGCCCGCAACGAGTCGTTCTGTTTAGTCAGCTCATCCACGCGAGCTGACAGCTGCTGATTCCGTTGCTCGAGCTGGTCGAGGCGGCGATTCACCTGCTCCAGGGCCCGCGCAAGCGCGTCCGGATCGGAAGCCGCGTTCACCCCCGGCGCTGCACAAAGCACCGCAAGGCCCAGCATCATCGTTCTCATGATCTTCGACATCTGATTCTCCTGTCCGCGACTACGCCCGCACGGTGCGCGCGTTTCGCTTCTTCTGTCATCGGCAGCAAACAGCCAAAGGAGCGCCCAAGCCCACTAGTTTCAGAGTGTGCCGTAATCGCCGCCTCAGGGAATCCCCGAGGCGGGCACAGGTCGCATCAAGAGCAGGGCCGCGAGCGTGACCAGCCCGGCGACTGAAAGGTAATAGCCGACTGACGCCAGGCCGTAGTGTGTCGCGAGCCAGGTTGCGACATAGGGAGCGAGCGACGCGCCCACGATGCCGGCCAGGTTGAAAGTGACCGATGCTCCGGTATAGCGAACTGACGTCGGAAACCGCTCCGCCAAGGCCGTACCGAGCGGCCCGTACGTCAGCCCCATCAAGCCGAGACCGATCGAAAGGAATGCCGCAACACGCCATGCGCTGCCCGGCCCGAAGAACGGCTCGAACGTCAGCCCGAACAGAATGATTCCGATCGTTGCCGCGATGAGCATCGTTCGCCTCCCGACTCTGTCGGCGACGACAGCCGAGAGCGGAATCGTCAGCGCGAAGAACAGCACGCCGGCGATCTGCAGAAGCAGGAACGACTGCCGCGAGTAGCCGAGTGCTGTCGTGCCCCAGCTCAGCGTGAACACGGTCATCAGATAGAAGATGACGAACGTCGCAGCGGCGGCGAACGTGCCCAGCACCAGCTCGCGCGGATGCTCCTGCAACAGCGTCAGCATCGGCACGCGCACTCGTTCATTGCGATCGATCGCCTCCTGAAACGCCGGCGTCTCGGTGAGCCGCAAACGGACATACAGCCCGACGAACACGAGCACCGCGCTCGCGAGAAACGGTACACGCCAGCCCCACGCGAAGAACTCTGGATCGCTGAGAAAATGCGTGAGCAACAGGAACACACCCGTTGAGCAGATGAATCCGATCGGCGCACCGAGCTGCGGGAACATGCCATACCATGCACGCTTGCCCGGCGGCGCGTTCTCGGTCGCCAGCAGAACAGCCCCGCCCCACTCGCCGCCCAGACCCAGTCCCTGTCCGAGACGGCACAGCGACAGCAGCAACGGCGCGGCGATCCCGATGGATTCGTACGTCGGCAGCAAGCCGATGAGCACCGTCGAAAGACCCATGGTCAGCAACGCCGCGACCAGTGTCGCCTTCCGCCCGACTCGATCGCCGAAGTGCCCGAACAACGCCGAACCGATCGGGCGCGCAAAGAAGGCGAGCGCGAACGTCCCGAACGATTGCAGCGTCGCCGACGCGGGATCGCTGTTGGGAAAGAACAAGTGCGGGAAGACGAGCACCGCCGCCGTCGCGTAGATATAGAAGTCGAAGTATTCGATCGTCGTGCCGATCAGGCTGGCAAACAGGATCTGGCGCGGCGAGTTGCTCATTGTTGTTGTTCCTTCAGTCGAAGCCCGCAAAGACTCTTTTCATCCGATTCACCCGCGAGACATAGCCTCGCACATCGTGATCGCCGCAGCGCTGCCCCGGCGTGATGCGCAATCCACGCGCCGCATGCCGGGCCCCTGCGCCAGCACCGCACAAGTGAATCACAGCTGCCAGATCCTGCTTCTGCGCGACTGTCGCGTTGCGGATGCCCGCTTTGCGCAAAGCCAGCGCGACGCGCGTATCGAGATAGGCCGACGTCAGTTCGACCGCGTGGCTCGGAACGACGCGCATGTAGAGCCAGTTGAACCAGCAGGACTTCCAGTCGCTCCAGGGACCGTCCTCGACGACGCGATGATCGTGAATGCAGTACTGCCGCGACTCTTCGAACGTGCCGTCGGTGATCTGGTACATCCCGACCGCGCTCGACGCAGGCCGGTAGACCTCGAACGGCTTGTGCGTCCACGACCAGCGCCAGTACGTGCGGACGATGGGATTGCCCGAGCCTTCGACCTGCGCCAGTGCCGCAAGAAACTCCGCCGAGATCGTCGCCGTCGAGTGACGCTTGAAGATCGTCGAATAGGAATCCCAGGTCTCTCCAGGCGACTTGTACAGCGTGCCGCTGACGGGGAAGAAGAGCTCCGACGGCTTGCGGATGACCTGATACAACACATTCGTCACGAGCCAGACGATGCCGATGGCGACGACGGCCGTTACGAGCTGCACTTCGAAAGGAGCGCCGCGCCACAGGTTGAACCACTGCTTGCGCAGCTTCGGCCCCGGCCAGAACTTCGGAACGCTCCAACGCCGTCCGCGCTTGCGGGAGCGGGTCGAACGTTTTGCGGCAGGTCGTCGTGGCATGGAGGAATGTTACGGTCCGACAGTGGAGCCGGCTATGGCTTCGCGACGTCGTGGCTGAAGCCCCGTAGACACGTCAACGGCAAGGTCCGAGCACGCAGATGCAATCCAAATGGAACGTGTTTCTGATCTACTCACTTGCCTCGACCCACATACCAAGGAGTCCGCATGCATCCTGCACTGAAATACCTGAGCGCACTGAGCTGCGGCGCCTGCCTGGCCGCAACGATTGTGTCGGCTGCGGAGCCTGCGGCAAAACCCGTGCAGGACAAGTACACGGTAAAAGTACCAGGCGGGCTCGCTTTTTCGGAGTTCCGCGGCTACGAGAGCTGGCAGGTCGTCTCGGTGAGTCGCAACGATAAAGCGATGGCCGTGATCGTCGGCAATCCCGCGATGATTCGGGCGTACGAAGCCGGCATTCCGGCAAACGGACAGCCGGTGCCCGACGGCGCCAAGATGGCCAAGATCCACTGGACTCCCAAGCCGAGCCAGTTCTTTCCGAGTGCGACAGTGCCCGGCGATCAGCACGACGTGGACTTCATGGTGAAGGACAGCAAACGATTCGGGGACGTAGGCGGGTGGGGCTATGCGGTGTTCAGGTACGATGCGGCCACCGATACGTTCAAGCCTGGCACCACAGCCGATCAGCCGCCGCAGGCGAACGATGCCAAATGCGGTGTCGCCTGTCATACCGTCGCAAAGTCGAGAGACTACGTGTTCACGGAATACGCACACCGCTAATGCGGAGTCCCGCGCCCCTTCAATCCCCGTAAAGCTTCCTCTCCACATCCCTGAAGCACTTGCGCCCGCGCAGAGCATCCATACGCGGGTCCAGCCTCATCCAGTTCACCAGGAACGACCCGTCGGCAAGCGCGCGTGCCAGCGACTCACACGCCGGGTCGAGTTCCCCAAGTGTCGCCTGAATCGTCGCAATCTCGTACGACTCACCGAAGCCGCGGTTCGCCAACGCGTTCAGCCGCTCGATCTCGCGCTGTGCATCGTCGCGCCGGCCCATCTTTGCGTAGAGCACGCCGAGATCGCCCTGCCATGCACCGACATCCTTGCGTGCCTGCAACTGAGCGAGCGCCTCGTCAAAGCGGCCTGTGCCTGCGAGCGCTCGCGCAAGCACACTGCGACCAGTGTCGAATCCGGGATTGGCTTCAACGATTGGCGCCAGTAGTGCGATCGCCTCGTCGTAGCGGCGTGCGTTGAACAGGATCAGTGCGTAGTTGGACGACAGCAGCAAGGTCATCGGCTCCATGGCACGGGCGCGGCGCATGTCCGCGAGCCCTTCCTCAACGCGCCCTTGCTGGGCATGCCACATCGCGGAGTAGTGCCAGAAGCTGGCCGTATCGATGCGGAGCTGCCGCGCCTTCTCCAGATCCCTTGTCGCCGCGGCGAAGTCCTTGTCGAAGTCCATGTGGATGTGAAGCAGGGTCACGTGCGCATCCGCAACTTCGGGATCGAGTTCGAGCGCACGCTCAGCCGCAGCGCGTGCCTTCGGCAACCCCTCCGCAGGCGTCGTCAACTGGCGCACAACTGCGCCCGAAAGCGTGCGGCTGTACCCAGCCCATGCTTCGGCGTACTCCGGATCCTCCTTGATCGCCTCCTCGAGCTTCGCAAGCGCGAGCGTCGTCGCATCAATGTCGCGTCGCGAGCGCTGATGCATGCCTTCGACGTACAACTCCTGCGCGCGGGCGCTGGGAATGTGGCTCGTCCCACCCATGTTGCGCCCGAAGAACCAGAAGAGACCTGCAGCCAGCGCAGCCGCCGCGAACGCCACCACGAACAACATCCCGCGTACGGAGCGGGCTGGCGTCGATCCGTTCGCGAGTGGCTGTGTAGGAACGCCCAGCTTGCCGATGAAACGGTACCCCACGCGCGGCAGCGTCTCGACGTACCGCGGAGTGTCGCCGACATCGTCGAGCGCAACACGCAGCTTCCGCACTGCGACGTTGAGGCCGTTATCGAAGTCGACGACTCCGTTCGGCCACAGTGCTTTGACCAGATGTTCGCGCGTGACGACCTCGCCCGCCCGGTCGGCGAGCTCGATCAAAATGCGCAGGGGCTGCTGTGGCAGTCGGTTCGTGTGCCCGTCGCGGGAGATCTCGCCCGAGACGCGATCCACCGTCCAGCCGTCGAATTGCAGGGCTCCCTGTTCCATGGGCGAAATAATAAAGAAGTAAGGCCCATCCAAGCGCCCGTTAATGGCTTAACGGGTATTCCGAGGGTGATTTTGGAGGCGTTCCTTTCACGAGGGGTTCCTCCATGGCCACCGTGCTCCGTCCCCGGTTCCATCTGCTGATCGCGCTGGCACTCGTAACATTCGTGGTCGTGGCCTTTGCCCCGAGCTACTACCTGCGCATCCTGACTGCTCCGCCTCCGTTGACGACGTTGCTGCATGTACACGCCGTCGTGTTCACCCTCTGGATGGCCCTCTTCCTCGCACAGGCCGGGCTCGTCGCCGCCCATCGCGTTGATCTGCACCGTAAGCTGGGGATCGCGAGTGCAATCTTTGCCGGCATCGTCGTAGCGGTGGGCGTGCTGTCGGTCTTCGAGACGACAATCTCGAACCATGTCAGCCCATCCGGGCTGGCGCCGCCGCAGTTCTCCATCATCGGGTTCACTTCGATCGGGCTGTTCGCAGTGTTCATCGCGCTCGGCATCGCGTACCGCCGCCGGCCGGGGCTGCATCGGCGATTCATGATCCTGGGCTTCATTGCGTCGATCAGCCCAGCGACCGCACGCATCCTGCGGATGATCGACCTGCAGCCGCATCGCGATCTTCTGATCCCGCTGTGCGCCGCACTGTTCGTCGCCGCCTGCCTCGTGCACGACTGGCGCAAGTACCGAGTCGTGCATCCCGCCTACGTCGTCGGCGGTCTCGCGATCATCGCGTCGTGGCCGCTGCGACTGATGATCGGACGCAGCGACTGGTATTTCCCGGTCGGAGAACAAGTGGCCCGGCTGGCGCGGGCGATGTTCGGGGCATAGGCCGCATCGACGAGCGAATCGATCACAATAGATCACGATCGATCATCATCGATCACGGATGGTCGCCGGTAATTCGTGGAGGGCCGCCTTCAGGGCGCTTGTTGTTATAGTCCGGCCGTAGACAACACAACGGCTCAGGGGGTTTCTTCAGGGGGTTTCGATCATGGATATGCTGACGATTCTCATCGTCCTCGCGATCGGTGCCACAGTCGCGACGATGTTCATGGGACTGCTGGCGATGTCGGGAGGCGGCGCTGCTGATCGCGAGTTCAGCACGCCGTTGATGTGGGCGCGCGTGGGCTTCCAGGCCTTGACGCTCGCTCTCCTCGTGATCGCTGTGATGATGCGTTGAGGAGATCTGCCGTGGGTCCGACTGCAGTCGGACCCACAAGCAGAATTGGAATCAGTTGCTCGAACAGCCCGCGGCACCCGAGCAGATCGCTCCCTTCTGTCCCATCTCGCCACGCATGCTGGCGCGCTGCACTTCCATTTCTTCCAGCTCAGCCTGGGTACGGCATTCGTCCTTCGGGAATCGCGAGCCGAGCACCACGACCTTGGCGCAGTAGAGAATCCGTCCGTCTTCGACCTTGCGCTTGTAGCCAGCGGGTGGCTTGAACTCGTCGAAGTCATCGCTGACTGCGGCAGTGGCAGCCGGAGCAGCGGCCTCGGCAAGAACGACGGCAGGCGCCGCTTCATCTTTAGGCGACTGCGAAGAACACGCGGCAAGAGTCGCCAGCGCAAATAGACAAAGGACTCGCATCAGAAGACTCCCGGGACTGGTAAAGGGGTTTCGAGCCTGAAAATGCTGAGGTTTTGCACGTGGCTCGGTGCAGCAATTTAGCCAGAAACCGCGCGCCTTGGGTATAACAACGGAGGTCATGAGGGAATCCCTGAACACATGGGAAAAACCCTGAGCCGCGGCGGGATTCTGTTCAACAAACGACGTCGGTCATCTCTGGGCTTGCCACGGCCCGGCTATTTATCATATTTATAAGAGACACGGACAACCCAAGAGATCTCATGGGGGTACCCACTTTCATCGCCGGCGATTGGGGCACGACGAACCTGCGTCTCGTGCTTGCCGATGCCGATGGCACCGCGCTGGCAACGATCAACGGGCCGGGCGCCGCTCAATCGCAATCGCGATTCGAAGCTGTGTTCGATGAGCTCACAGCCCCGTGGATTCGCGAACACGGATCGCTCCCCGCGATTCTCTGCGGCATGGTCGGATCGACGATCGGCTGGATCAACGTTCCTTACGTGCCCTGCCCCGCGCCGCCGGATCGGATCGCCGGCTCGATGACTCGCGTGAACACTCGCGACATCTTCATCGCGCCCGGGCTCTCGTGCCGAAATCGCTTCGATGCGCCGGATGTCATGCGCGGCGAAGAGACCCAGATTCTCGGCGCATTGCGACTGGCCCCGGAGCTGCAGAAGGGCCATCACTTGCTTTGCCTGCCCGGCACACACACCAAGTGGGTCGTTCTCCAGGATGGCGTGGTGAAGGAGTTCCTAACCTCAGTAACCGGCGAGCTCTTCGCCGTCATCAACGACCACAGCGTCCTCGTCCGCTCGGAAACGCCAGCGGGCGATGTGAGCGAAACGTTCGGAACAGCGATCGCCCACGTGCAGCGCTTCCCTGACGCCGCACTCTCGCAACTGCTGTTCGAATGTCGCAGCCGCCAGGTGCTGGGCGAACTGACTCGCGAGCACGCACCGGCCTTCCTCTCCGGCCTGATCATCGGCCAGGACATCCTCGCTGCGCGACGCACGTTTGCCGACGCGGGCGGCATCGCTGTCCTCGCCAGCACGCAGCTGACCGCACTTTATCGTCGTGCCTGTGCCGTGCTGAACGTTGCAATGAATGCGGTCGACGGATCGAAAGCATCGCTGGCGGGGCTCGCCCTGCTCCACTCACTGCGGACGGGACGAGCCAATGTCGCTTGAATCGCTGATCGAAAAAGTCCCGCTGGTTGCGATCCTGCGCGGACTGCAGCCTGAACGGGCCATCGAAGTCGGGAACGCCCTCTTCGATGCCGGCATCCGCGCGATCGAAGTGCCTTTCAACTCACCCGATCCGCTCAGGAGCATCCGGCTGCTGAGCGACAAGTTCGGCGAAACCTGCCTTTGTGGTTCCGGAACAGTTCTCACGACCGACCAGGTGCAGCAGACATACGACGCCGGCGGCCGGCTGATCGTCTCCCCCAACAGCGACCCGGACGTGATCCGCGTCGCCGTGAAGCTCGGCATGGTCGACTTCCCCGGCATCGCCACCGCAACGGAGGCGTTCAGCGCGATCAAGGCCGGCGCCCGCCACCTGAAGCTCTTTCCGGGGGCAACTTATGGCGCTCGCCATCTCAAGGCATTGAAGGACGTGCTGCCGAAGGACGTTCGCGTTTATCCTGTCGGCGGAGTTGGCGCCGACGACATCGCAGAATGGCTGCAGGCCGGGGCAGCAGGGTTCGGATTCGGGTCCGAGCTGTTCCGTCCGACGTATTCGACAGAAGAGATCTCGCAGCGCGCCCGGCGTGTCGTAGAACGATACAACGTCGCCGCCGGCCGCAACGCATGACTCCATTCGCAGGTCGTCGTGGCCTGCGATTACAACTCGGGGGACGACCGTGACGCTGACGACCCTAGACATCGCCATCGTGGTTATCTACGCGGTGGGCATTTTCATCCTGGCCCAATGGGTTTCGCGCGAGAAGGGCTCGCACGAGAAGAACGCGCAGGACTACTTCCTCGCAAGCCGCTCGCTGCCGTGGTGGGCCATCGGCACCTCGCTGATCGCGGCGAACATATCCGCCGAGCAGATCATCGGCATGTCGGGCTCCGGCTACGTCATCGGCCTCGGCATCGCCTCCTATGAATGGATGGCGGCGCTCACGCTGATCATCGTCGGCAAGTACTTCCTCCCGATCTTCCTGAAGAACGGCATCTACACGATGCCCGAGTTCCTCGAGAAGCGTTACAGCCCCGCCGTGCGCAACGTGATGGCCGTGTTCTGGCTCGGTGTCTACGTCTTCGTGAACCTCACCTCGATTCTCTGGCTCGGCGCAACCGCCGTGCACACCGTGACCGGCATCGATGTGCAGACCGCCCTCATCGCCATCGGCATCTTCGCAGGCGCATACGCGCTCTACGGCGGATTGAAGGCAGTCGCGCTGACCGACGTGATCCAGGTGTCGCTGCTGGTGCTGGGCGGATTGCTGATCAGCTACATCGCGCTCGATCGCATCTCTGAAGGCGCGGGTGTCGTGGCTGGCTTCAACACCCTGTTCACGACCTTCCCCGAGAAGTTCGACATGATCCTGTCGCAGGACAACCCGAACTACAAAGACCTGCCCGGCCTGTCGGTGCTGCTTGGCGGCCTGTGGGTCATGAACATCTCTTACTGGGGCTTCAACCAGTACATCATCCAGCGCGCGCTCGCGGCAAAGAGCGTGCAGGAAGCGCAGAAGGGCATCGTGCTCGCGGCGTTCCTCAAGCTGCTCATGCCGGTGATCATCGTGCTCCCCGGCATCGCGGCCCTCGTGCTGGCACCGGATCTCGCCCGCCCCGACGAAGCGTATCCGCACCTGATGGCCCTGCTGCCCACGGGCATCCTCGGCCTGGTGTTCGCGGCACTCGTCGCGGCCGTGATCGCCTCGCTCGGTTCGAAGATCAACTCGATCGCCACGATCTTCACGATGGACCTGTATCGCTCGGTGAAGCCGCAGACCTCCGAGCGCGACCTGGTCAAGATCGGCCGCATCGCCGCCGCCGTCGGCCTCATCATCGCGATCCTGAGCGCGAGGCCGCTGCTCGGCAGCTTCGACCAGGCCTTCCAGTACATTCAGGAGTTCACCGGCTTCTTCACGCCGGGCATCTGCGTGATCTTCCTGCTCGGCATGTTCTGGGAGCGCACCACCGCCGCTGCCGCACTCGTCGCAGCCGTCGCCTCCGCCGTGCTCTCGCTGGTCTTCAAGCTCGCGATGCCGCTGGTGCCGTTCATGAACCGCGTCGGCTACGTGTTCCTGATCTGCTTCGCCCTCGCCATCGTCATCTCGCTCGCCTCCCCGCGCCGCACGACCGCACTGCGCGTCGAGCTGAAGGGCATCGACTACTCCACGACAACAGGGTTCAATACCGCAGCCGTCATCGTGATCGCGATCCTGACCTTCCTGTACTGGAGATTCTGGTAATGACGAAAACCCGCCAGGGCCACAATGTCACGACGGGTATCGTGCACAGCCTTGGCGTCGCCATCGTCACGGGCAAGTACAACGCCCGCAATCCCTTCCCCATCGAAGCCGAACTGTGCAAGCAGTTCGGCTCGAGCCGCAGCATCGTGCGCGAAGCGGTGAAGATGCTCACGGCAAAGGGCCTGATCTCCTCCCGCCCGCGCCACGGCACCTCGATCCTGCCGGAAGCGCAGTGGAACCTGCTCGATCCCGACGTGCTGCGCTGGCTGCTCGAACGCAAGTTCTCACTGGAGTTGCTCGCACAGTTCAGCGAAGTCCGCCTCGCCATCGAACCGATGGCATCGCGACTCGCCGCGATGCGCGCCACGCCGGAAACCGTCGCTCCCATCAGACGCGCGATCGAGCGCATGGAAGCCTCGACCAGGGGTGAAGACGACTCTCTCGAAGCCGACATCGCCTTTCACGTCGCGATCCTCGACGCGACGGGCAACCGCTTCTACAGACGTCTCGAAGGCATCGTCGATGCGGCCTTGCGCACCTCGATCCAGATGACCAACCGCGCCAAGGGCGTCCCGCAAGCCGACGTCGATGCGCACCGCGCCGTGTTCGAGGCGATCGAGCGAGGCAACGCGTCGCTCGCGGGGAAGCGGATGCAGGAGTTGATTCAGGAAGTGATTGATCTGGTGGCTGCGGAGAAGGCGGAGAGGATGGCCACGACGACGGCTAAGGCGCGCGCGTAGAGCTCAGGGAAGCATCTCGCCTCGCCCTCTCCATCAACACCTGCACCCCCAACCCATAGTCCATCCCCTCGCCCTGCCACTTCGTCACCGCCGTACTCGCGGTGATATGAATGCGGCTGCGCTCGTGATGAGCCGGCAGCTGTCTCCAATCCCCCAACGGCTGCGAATAACCGGGCGCGACGCTGTCGAGCGACTCGCCATCGGGTTTGAGGAATCGCAGCGCGCCGTCGTCGAGAATCTGCACAAGCACGCCGCCTTCGTGGACCTGCCGGTGATGGAAGCGACAGAGACTGACGAGGTTGCTCAGCTTCGTCGCGCCGCCACTGGCCCAATGTTCGATGTGATGGCCATCCAGATATCTGTTGTTGCAGCAGCCGGGGAAGCGGCAGCCCTGATCCCGCGCATTCAGGGCACGGCGCAAGGCGGGCGGAATGGATCGCGTCTTTCTGCCGACATCGAGCACGGATCCGTGTTCATCCTCGACGATGTGCACGAGGCTGCAGTCGCAGGCCTGGCGCCGACACGTTTCAGCTGAAACGCCAGCCCCGTCTTCGATCTCGCATCGGCCAGCCTGCCTGTCGCGCAACGTTTCCGCAGAAACGTGCACGACGATCTGATGCTTGTCGCCGCCGCTCAGGGCCGCCGGTCCGTTGGCGATGAAGCTCTCCGCCACCACCGCAAGCGCATCGGCGCGGCGAACACTCGGTGAGAGCTTGAGAGCCGGAGTGACCGCGCTTCGTTCCGTTTCCGCGGAAACGTCCACGGCCTCGGCGGCAGGATCATCCACTTCGAACGGAACTTCGCCGAGCGCGGCCTCCAGCGCTTTCAACATCAGTGCACCCGCCTCCGCCGGCAGACGCGCCTTCAACACCAGCGAGCCATCCTCGTCCCAGTGATAGGTACAGGATCGATTGATCTGCTGCGCGACCTCACGCGACAGCTCCTCCGCCTCGGTGGCGCGCCGGAAATGCCGCACCAGTTTCTCGACATGACCTGCCGTGCCGTGCATGGCGATCTGCAGCAGGTATTCCTCCGTGCTCCGGTCTGCGACGCGAGTGAGCGCGCGAACCTTCGAGTAACTGAGCTGACCTTTCTCCATGGCCTCCGAGATCTTCGGCAGCTCCTGCAACGCATGCGCCACGCGAACCTTCTCTCGCGCCGCGCCAAGATCGACGCCGCACTTCCAGTTCAACCAATGCGCACACGACTGCGTCGCCCAGTCCGACCATCCTTCGCGCCGATCGAACTCGGCGATGAGCATGAGCCAGCGATGATTCGCTGCGTTCAGGTGGCCGGTGAGTTCGGTGATCTCGGCGGCGAGATCGGGGAGCGGGCGTTCGGTGGCAGAGAGGGAAACGGCGGCGTCCATGAGCGGTTGTCCCGATACTGTTGATATAACCAGTATACTGATGCGGCGACCTGAAGGGGACGAAAATGCGGGTTTTTGCGGTGTTTTGCGAGGAGCGCGCGTGTCAGGGCGTAGCCGATCGCGTCATCGAGCGCGATCGTGCGCATGGAAGCGTCGACCCGGGACGAAGCCGATCCGCTCGCATTCGACATCGCCTTTCACCGCGCGATCCGCGCTGCGACGGGGAACTGCTCCTACAAGTGCCTCCCTGAGATCGTCGATGGCGCACTGTGTACCCCGCTCCGCATGACTCGACGCTCCGGGCCAGGTCGAAAGAACGGCCCGACTTGCGCCGGGCCGGTCCTGTTCCGTCCTTGGAACATCCTCCCCAAACCCATCCCTGGGGACCATTTCATGAGCGATCTCTCGCCATGAACTGGCCCTGGGAACGCGCCCAGCCGGCGACTGCCGACTTCTCGCTCCCGATACTAGATACGGAATTTGTGGTCCCGCAGTCTCACGGTTGCGCGGATCGAGCGGTGATCGAGTGGGTTTTCACCGCCTCTTCCCATCGCGCAGCTACTTCGGGTTTGTTCCAGAGTTTGTATAGGTTCGCGAGGCGCGAAGCGGCCTTGTCGATCTCGGACCGCCGATGGACCGGCATCGACTTTGAGGAGTCAAGTAACCCTGCGTGCCCTGCCAAGAGATGCTCTTCGGCATCTGCGAATCGATTCAAGTCCAGCAACGCCTCACCCAGGCAGCTCCGAGCAAGCGCCAGTCGCCATCCCTTCACCGAGGTATCTTTAATGGAAGCGCTGAGCAGTGCTTCTGCTTCTCTGGGCTTTCGCTGCAGCAGCAAGACACTGGCAAGCTCTCGTGAGGAATCAAGCGTATCGCGATGGCTGGTGCCAAGAACTCGTTTCGTTGTTGGAACAACATCTGAAAGAATGCCTGCGGCGTCAGCGAATCGACCCTGTGCTTGGTATACCGCTGCGAGACTTCGCAGGTAGCCAAGAGTGTCCGGATGCTGTGATCCCAAAACATCCGGGCTGATCTGTGTTGCTTGCAGGAGAAGTGATTCAGCTTCGGGTAGGCGTCCCAGCACACGGTAATCGAATGCGAGGTTATTCATTGAAAGAAGCGTGCTCGGATGCCGATCACCGAGAATGCGTCGTTCAATGGAGATTGCTTCGTTGCGAAGCTCGACTGCCTCGTTGAAGCGCCCCATATCCTCGTATGAGGCGGCCAAGTTGCCCATTGTGAGCAAAGTGTGTGGGTGCTCAGCACCCCTGACCCTCTTGGATGTCGCCAATGCACGGAGTTGCAACAACAAAGCGGCCTCTGGGTTTCCTTGCTCGGCGTAGGTATAGGCCAAGTTTTCCAACGTCACGAGAGTGTCAGCATGCTCAGCCCCGAGTATTCGCTCGCTTATTTGGAGCAACTCGCGTTGGATAGCCTCTGCCTCCGCGAACTTTCCCTGGTAGGAGTATGAGGCCGCCAAATTGCTCCGTGCGCTCATCGTGTCTGGGTGCTGAGAACCCAAAGAACTAGAGGAGAAAACCACGACACGCTCCAACAACAGTTGCGCCTCCCTGTAATTGCCCCGGTAGAGCTGGGTGGCGGCAAGCGCGTGCAGAGCTTCCATCGTTTGCTGACTGTCCTCTCCTAACTGGCGTCGATAGGCTTCATACGCCTGTCGATGCAGGGCTTCCGCATCAGGGTACTTCGCAGTTAGCCTGTAAACCCGGCCTAGTCGCACCATCGTAAGGAGAGTATCCGGATGGTTCGGTCCAACGACCTGTCGCTGGGCTTCCAACACTGCCGTCCCAAGAGCCACGGCGCTCTCATACTTCGATTGTTGCCCAAGCACGTCCAGCAAGAAGCTCTTGGTTTCGAGCAACGAAGCGTCGTCAGCATCAGACAGCTGCTCGCGGAGCACAATCGATCGCTTCAGATGTTTAGAGGCCTGCTCCAAATCGCCCAAAGTTTCGTAGGCGTGCCCGAGAGTCCTACGCACTGACGCCTCCACAAGCGGCTGATCGGCGAATCGCGTGTCCACCTTGGCAGATGCGCGATCGAGTACAGTTCTCATCCTGATGTCTCGGTCCGGCTCCAATTCGGGTGAAGCCGGCGAGAGAAGATCATCGCGGAGGAAGTTCACCACTTGATGCGCAACCCCTTGCGCTTCGACCGCCAGAATTGCGTGGTAGGAAGCCAATGCTGCACCCGTCAGTACCGCACAAAGGCTGAATAGCGATGCCGCCACAGCTAACTTGTGGCGGCGGACAAATCTTGAAACCACGTAGCCGATGCTCGGTGGCCGGGCGAGCACGGGCAACTTGAGAATGAATCGGTCAATGTCCTGGACGAGTTCATTCGCCGACTGATAGCGACGTGTTCGCTCCTTCGCTAAGCATCGCATTACTATCCAGTCCAGGTCGCCACGCAGACTGCGCACCATCCGCGACACATCCGTTTGCCTGCCCTGGCACACGCGATCTGACTCGTCCTTGCGCAGGGCTGAGATACGTTTCGAGGGGGTCAGTGGCTCCTCAGTAAGCAACCTCTGTCGCATCACCTCGTGGCCATTGCCTCCTAGCTCCGCTTCGTCAAGAGGAGTGCACCCCGCAAGTAGTTCGTATAGCAGGACGCCCAAGCTGTACACGTCTGCGCGCGTGTCAACGTCACTGATCCCGGCAATGAGCTGCTCCGGGCTAATGTATGCCGGCGTTCCGACAAGATGCTC
>JACZCZ010050027.1_pt1 | contig 16034 bp, 11 predicted proteins | sample 8641811 | NCBI WGS metagenome assembly JACZCZ01 (sample SAMN15324610, study PRJNA640507) | soil metagenome | isolation source: intercropping peanut in the first line | place: China: Luxin town, Laibin City, Guangxi Province | collected 2019-07-25 | depth 10cm m | reverse complement strand
TGGCCCTTGGCAGCGTGAGCGCCTCGCGCGGAAACGCGACTTCACCCAGCGAGGACCGCACCACCACGCCAGCGGATGCCGGCACGATGCGCTGCGGCGGAAGCGGGTCGGCGATCAGCTTCCTTTTCGCGGCTTCCGGCGCGGGCCTCACCTCCCGCCACGAACCTGGAGCAAGCCGCGCGTCGTGCACCTCGGGCGCACTGGCCACGTAGTACTCGGGGCGCAGCAGATCCGAGCCGCTGATCGCGCTGAAGCGCGGATCCACGCGCACGCGCCAGCCCGGCGAATCCGTGCCAAACGGCGCGCCGACGAGCCGGAAACCCGTCGCGATGCTTTGCTGGGCCAGCGGCGCGTGTTTGCCGAAATTCCAGACGACGGCGGAAATCTCGTTGCGGCCGCGCCTGAGGTCCGGTGCCAGATCCACCCGCGAATATCGCCAGCGGCCCAGCGTCCCCGTGGACGGCCCACGCGCCACGATCCTGCCGTTCACGCGCAGGATGAAGCGATTGTCCGCCGTCACGTCCACCAGCAGTCGCGCGGGTACGCGGTCGAACGCGATCTCGCGCTGGAACTCGAGGACGAGAGGCGCGGGCGGTGCATCGGGATGCGTGACCCAGCCCGCCGCGTCTTGTGCGACGGCGCCCGCCGGTGCCAGCGCCGCGAACGCGAGCAATGCGAACAATGTCAGGTGGCGCACGCTTCCCCCCTCTTTGAATGCCAAATATGCCTGCGGTACGATTTCCGCGCGCGGACAAAAACAAGACCGGGGGGAATCATGCTCAAGTCCATCGCGCGCGGCGCATTGCTCGTGGCCGCGTCATTCGCATTCGGAACTCACGGCGCGGCGGCGGACGATGCCAGGCCCGCGGCCGAACCCACGCAACCCATGACGGTGTACGACACCGCGCTGGCGCCGGGTTGGGAAAACTGGAGCTGGGCCAAGGCCGAGCTCAGCATCGAGCTTGGCGGAAGTCCGCGCCGGCCCATCAAGATCGTCGCCGGACCCTGGGAGGCGCTGTACCTGCATCGCGCCGCGTTCAGCACCACCGGGCTCAAACGCCTGAGCTTCCTCATCCAGGGTTCCGTGCCCGACCGCGAAGTCCGCGTGTTCGCCATCAGCGACGGCAAGCCCGTGGGCGAAGGCAAACTACTCAAGATCGGCAACACAGGCTGGACGGACGTGCAGGTGCCGCTGGCCACGCTGGGTGTCGAGGACCGCATGATCGATGGCATCTGGGTGCAGAACGCGTCGGCCACCGAGCTGCCGAAGTTCTACGTCACCGACATCAAGCTCGATTGAGCACCAGCGCGGCGCGCAGCTCTTCGATGCGCACCGGCTTGCCCAGCAGACTATCCACGGTGTCGGGAAACTCGGGCTGCTCGCGCGCGCGCTCGCCCCATCCCGTCAGCAGGATGATGCGCACGGTGTCCGAGAGCGCGCGTACTTCGTTGGCCACCTGGATGCCGTTCACCTGGGGCATGCCCAGGTCGGTCACCACCGCATCGAAAGGCGCGGGTGTTTCGAGCGCGGCGCAGAAACGCGCCAGCGCCGCGCGCCCGCTCGAGGCCACGGCCACTTCGTGGCCGTCGAAGGCCAGCACCTCGGCGATGGTGTCGAGGATCAGCGGATCATCATCGACCAGGAGCACTCTCATCATGAGCGTCATGCTGGCCGAGCCCCTCGCGAGAGAACAGCGGGTTTTTCCTGCAAGTACGTACGGGAATTCCGTTTCGCTCCGCGGAGCGCGTGTGGGAATACGCCCTGACGCTGCGCGTCACATGAACGCGGGTAACACGAATGCGAACAGCGCGCCGATGACGTATGTGATCAGCGACAGGATGTAGAGCACCGCGCTGATTCGTCGCAAACGCGTGCAACTTCGCGCAGCGGCGGGGTCGACGGGACAGGGCAAGCGGCGCGCATGCCACAACATCGCGCCGCTGCCGGCCAGCAGCACCGCGGCCACGACGAACAACAGTAGTTTGTGCTCCGACAGCCACACCAGTTGCGGGAACGCCGACACCAGCCCCACCAGCGCGGCGCCCGCGCCCACGGACACCATGACCGCGGGCAATACGCAACATAGCAGTGTGGTGGTGCTCGCGAGCAACGTGCCGAAGGCCACGCCGACGTTGCGGGCGTGCGGATCGATAGGCGTCATCCAGTCAGCGTACCAAGTCCGCTATTGCCGCGCGCAGCAGCTGCAGGCGCGGCGGCTTGCTCAGCACACGATCGATGTTGGGCGGAACCTCGCCCTCGTCGAGCAATCGCTGGCCCCAGCCCGTGAGCATGATGATGGGCAGCCCGGGCTGATCGGCCTTGATGGCCTCGGCCACCTTGCGGCCATCGACGCGCGGCATGCCGAGATCGGTGATGACCAGGTCGAAATTCTTGCCGGCCTTGCGTGTCGCCATGTAGATGTCGATGCCAGCCTGGCCGCCCGCGGCCAGTTCGAGGCGATGGCCGTCGGTCTCGAGAGCATCCTGCAAGGAGCGCGTGAGCACCGGGTCGTCGTCCACCACCAGTATGCGCAGGTTCTTGCGAATGGCCGGCACGGGCACGGCCGCGGCACTGGTGCCGGCGCGTTCGGGCACGCCCGGGAAGATCATGCGCACCGTCGTGCCGATCCCGGGTGCACTGTCGATTTCGAAATCCGCGTCGTGGCGCTTGAGCATGCCGTACACGGAGGCGAGGCCGAGCCCGGTGCCGCGCTCACCCTTGGTGGTGAAGAACGGCTCCATGCATCGGCGGCGCGTCTCCTCATCCATGCCGATGCCGGTGTCCGACACTTCGATGAGCACGTCGGGCAATGGCGTTGCCCCGCGCCGCGTGCCCACCGAGAGCGTCAGCGTGCCACCGTCGGGCATGGCGTCGACGGCGTTGAAGATGAGATTGGTCAGCGCATCGCGCAGCTCGACTTCATCACCGACGATTTCGATCTTGTTGGCAGCGAAGCGGCGCTTCAGGTCGATGACGATGCCGCGCTCCTGCGGCAATGCACGCCAGCGAGGCTGCGTGAGCTCGATGACCTGGTCGATGGCGGCATGCACGTCCACCTTGGTGAACATGCGCGCGGATTCGCGCGGCCGATAGAATTCGCGCATCCGCTCGATGGTGCCGGCCACGTCTTCGATGGCTCGCTGCATGGTGCCCAGGCGCGCCCTGCCCTGCTCGCTGATCTGCTTTTCCTGCTGGAGCAGCAGCTCGGTGTACAGCGACACCGGCGAGATGGCGTTGTTGATGTCGTGGGCGATGCCGCTGGCCATCTGCCCCAGCGCGCGCAGGCGCTCGTTCTGCATCACCGACTGCTGGCTCTGGCGCAGATCGTCATAGGCCTGTTGCAACGCGCTGTAGAGCTGCGCCTGGTGTGAAGCCAGCGCCACGTGTTCGCTGAGCTGCTTGAGGAATTCGCAGTCCGTGCTCGAGAACGAATTGGCCTCGCGCCTTGCGGCCACCAGGACGCCGAACACGCTGGATTCCACCGCCAGCGGCGCGAGCACCAGCGAGTGATAACCCGCGGCGGCGAAACGCCGCGGAAACGGGGAATCGACCAGGCGCACATCGGGCTCGTGGATCAGCGTGCCGTGCAGCGCGCGATACAGGCCGTTCTGGCCGATGGGTATCGAAGAGCTGGTAGTCAGGCCGAGCGCGGGTGCGTGCGTACCGCTGGCGGGACCGACTGCTTCGACGGTCATGACGCCCGCCGTGCTCTCGTGCAGGCACACGCAGCCGAACTGGATGGGCAGGTGCTCCTCGAGGCTCCCCAGCACCACCTGGAAGATGCTCAGCAGGTCGTGACGCGACCCGATGCTGTGCGTGATCTCCTGCAGCAGCGCGAGCCGGCTCACCTGCTTGCTCAGCCGCCCTTCGAACTGCTCGGTCTGCGTGAGCATGTGGTTGAACGCACCGGTCAGTGTGTCCAGCTCGTTGATGCCGGGCGCCTCCGCACGCACGCTGTAGTCATGCCGCTGCGAGACCACTTCGGCGGTGGCGGCGAGCGCGAGAATGGATTCGGACAGATGCTTCTGGAGCCGTCGCGAAATGAACCAGGCCGCCAGCAGCGTGAGCGCGATGACCAGCAACGCGATCACGGCGTAGACACCCAGCCTCTCGTAGACGGCCTTCATGTCGGAACGCACATACAGCGTTCCCAGCACCAGATCTCCCTCGCGCACTTCGGCAACGCCGACGAGTTTGCCGCCGTGGAATCGATAGCCACCCGGCTCCGCTGCGGCCGGCAACGAGCCTGCGGGGACGGTGGGTGGATAGGCCGCAAACAAGCTGCCATCCGGCTTGAACAGCGCAGCCACTTCGATGTGTGGATCGGAGCGGAATGCCTCCAGCACACCGCCGGCGTCCTCGGGATTGTCGAAGGCCAGCGATGCGGTGCTGTTCGATGCGATCGCCTCGCTGAGCGTGCGCAGCTGCTGCAGGCTGGACTTGCGCACCTGGTGCAACTCGCCCACGAGGAACAGCGACGCCGTGATCAGCAACGCGATGCCGCACGTGGTCAGCGTGATGGCGCTGAGTTTCCGCCGGATGGGAACGGCCGCGGACATCAGCCACCCTCCGCGTTGATCACTTCCGCGGGTCGCAGCAGTTTCGAGCTGATCACCAGCTGGTGGGCCTTGGCCGCCGCGAGGTTGATGCGCATGCGGATGCGGTTGTTGTCGCTGTACAGCACGATGATGGCGCCACGTTTCTCGGCGCCTTCGATGTCGGTGACCGTGAGCACGCTGCGACCGCGCACCGCCTTCAGTGCGTCGTCGAGCTGTCCGGCGTCATTGCGCCCGACGAACAGGATGTTGCAGCCCGATGATTCGTCGGCGTCACCGAACCGCCTGACCACCAGCGAGCGCGAGCCGATGGACTCGCCACGCACCACGTCGTCCAGTGTCTTGCCGAAGGGATCTTCGCCCACCACGCAGATGACGAAGGGTGCCTGCGGCGTGTCGTAGGCATTCGGCGGCCATTCCACGAACTGGCCGAAGTTGAACAGGAACACGGCCTTGACCTGGTATTCGTCGAGGGCTCCCACGCTCCAGCCGGGAAGCAGGAGCATCGCGGCCACGGCCGTGCGCCGCAGTACACTGCGGAAGATCACTCTTGCCGCCACTCCGCTTTCAGATAGGCCGCGCGCGAAAATTCGCCCCGCGTGGCGGGAGTGCCGAATTCTGCGTGTTCTTCGTCGAGCAGGTTCTGGCCCACCAATGACAGCCGCCATTCCGGGGCGAGCTGCCAGCCCAGGCGCAGGTCGAGAGAGGAGTAGGCGCCAATGCCGGCACCGGTGAAGTCGGTGGGCAGACGCCGGATGCGCGTGTGGTGGCGGAATTGCGCATCCACTTCGGCCCTGCCCAGTGACAGCAGGGAGCGCAGCCCCGCCATGCCACGCGGCGTCGACCCCTCCAGCCACACGTTGCGATTGATGTCGAGACCCGAGGAGTCGAGGTCCAGGTCGATGGCCGAATAACTTGCCGATAGCCGCCAGTTTTCCAGCGGCTGCCATTCGACCAGCAGCTCCGCGCCGCGCGAGTGCCCGCTACCCAGGTTGCGGTTGAGCACCGGAATGACGGTGCGGCCGGTGGTGTCGAGGAAGGGGTCGCCCAATTCCAGCGACACGAGCTGGTCGTATTCGTTGTGGAACAGCGCCAGGTCCATCCAGAGCCGGGACGACGCCTGCCAGCGATAACCCGCCTCGTAGGCGTAGAGACGCTCGGCGTCGAAGTCGCGATTGCCGATCAGGCGGATCACCGGGTCGCTCGCAGGGTCCGTCGCATCGACATTGATGTCGCGCTCCAGCCGCGTCGGCACGCGCACCGCACGTGACACTGCCAGCCAGAAAGTATGCGAATCGCCCGCCCACGCCGCGCGGATGCTCGGTTGCACCTCGAAGCCGGTGAAGTCGTTGTGTTCGAGCTTGGTACCGATCGTCAGCGCCAGGGAATCCGACAACGTGATCTGGTCCTGTACGAAGCCGCTCCAGAGCAGGTCATCGGAGCTCTCGGGCAACACGGCGAAGATGCCGCGGCTCTCGTTCTTGTTGGAGGTCAGCCGGCCGGCCATGCCCCAGACGAATTCGTGGCGTCTCGCACGGAAGCGCTGCTGCAGATCGACATCGACGGTGTGCAGCGTATCGATGAAGCTCGGATCATCGCGTTGCGTGAGATCGTAATACGCACGCACCTGCAGATCGGAGGCCTCGCTGGTCGAGCGCCGCCAGCGCGCCAGCACATTGCCACCGGACACCTTCGCATCGAGCTGCCCGGTGGGCCCCGGGCGGCCGATCACAGTGACCGCGGGGGCCAGTTGGCCCATGGTTCCCGAATAGGCGTCACCTTGCACGGTCCAGCCGGCATCGTCGACGCCGTCCCAATCCATGCGGAAACCCACGTGACCGAGGCGCGCTTCGTCTTCGCTCTCCGCCAGGGAGTTCCCGGTGGCGGCGCGGTCGTAGTAACGCGCGAACACACGGTAATGCTTGCCGCCCGCCGACTCGCCGCCATGTCGCGCGCCCAGCCAGAAGCGTTCGATATCACCGGCACCGGCTTCGAGGTAAGTGCCATGCGTATCGCGCGCGCTGCGCGTGGTGATGTTGACCACGCCGTTCACCGCGTTCGAGCCCCAGAGCGCGGCGCCGGGCCCGCGAATCACCTCGACCCGCTCGACGTCGGCGAGTAGATAGTCCTGCACGTCCCAGGCCACGCCCGAGAACAACGGCGTGTAGATGCTGCGCGTGTCGGACAACACCAGCAGCTTCTCGGAGTTCACGCTGCTGAAACCGCGTGAATTCACGCTCCAGGACGTGGAATTCTGGCGTGCCACGTGCAGGCCGGGCACCAGCCGCAGGGCCTCGGGCATGCTGGTGGCACCCGAGCGACGCAGATCGTCGTTGTTGAGGACCGCGATGGCGGCGGCGGCCCTGCGCAGGCCTTCCTCGCGCCGCGAAACCGACGTCACTTCGACGTTCAGGAGTTCGTCCACCGACATGCGCTTGAGTTCGGCGAGCTGATCCGCGTTCGCGAGCGCGGCAGCCATCGGCAACATGACGGAGCCGAACAAGACGGCCCCCGCTGTCCTAACGTGACGAGTCATGAACTAAATGGTTGTACTTACCGCCCCCTGCAGCGACTGCCGGACTATCGCACGCGTGCCGGCGCCTCACATACAGGGTTTGTACTATGAAGCGCACAGGCAGCCGGCAATTTAATCTGGCCGCGACCTGATGCTCGACTTCACCGCACCAGCCTGGAGCGGGACGTTCCTCTTCTAGATCTCGCAGGCGGTGCCGGGCCGGCAACGACATCCGTTGGAACTCTTCAACTTTCCGACCGCATCCGGCGCATGCGGGCATCTCGTGCCTCACTACTCGGCGCGGCGGCGCGCGTCATTGGCACGCTTGCGCGAACATGCATCGCATAGTACCCGGCGACAAAAAGGGCGCACGAACCTCGCGGTGTCAATACCTCTTTTTTCGTCGAGACATCGACGCTGCTGGTCGCGTAATGGCGACTTGCGAAATAGTCATGAAGTGCAGGCAGACTCCCGCCATGCGAAATTCTTCTCACCGCGCGCGGATCCTCCTGCTCGCGTCGCTGTACGCGGGCCTCGCGCTGGTTGCCCACGCCACGGGCAAGCCGGATTCCTCCTCGAGGGAGCCCGGACGTCTACAAGAACCGAACCACGGCCTCAGGCGACCAGGCTCCTGAGTCTCGCCAGATCCGCATGACGCGAAGCGATGTCGCAGCGATCCGCGGCCACGCGCAGGTCGCGCAAGATCTCCAGCGCGCGCAGCAGCACCGGCAGTGGCGGCCCACTGGCGGTGACGCTGGGCAGATGCGTCTCTTCCATGCGTGCGGCCGGCACTTCGATGAACCGCTTCACGAGCTGGTCGTGATGCTGGGCGGCAATGCGTCCGTAGATCTCGCTCAATTCCAGGTAGGCGCGCGCGTTGCGCCGGAACCAGTCCTTGCGCGAATGCTCGCGTGACAGCACGAGCAGGCCGTCGAGAAAACTTTCGTGACGCAGGCAGTCGCGCAGCCGGGACTGGTCCTGCGGCGGCATGAACTGCATCTTGTCGACCAGCAACTGGGCGTAGTACGGATCGTTGGCGCGGCACAGGCCCAGCAACAGGTCCAGCTCGTTGATGCCGGAGAAATCCCCCGCATTGGCGCCGCGATATTCCTGCCGCCCCACGCGGTAAGGCTTGTAGTAAGGACGCACTGAGAAGAAGAAGCGCTCGACGTCGAGTCCGCTGAACAGCCGGTCGTTGGACTCGATGACGGCCAGCAACGCGTGTTTCGCGGCGGCGAAGGGCACGTCCACGAGCGGGCTGGAGATGCCCAGCGGCACCACCTTGGTCAATGCATCGGCGGCGAGTTGCAGCAGCATGATGCCGCGCGTGTTCTCGTCGATGAACAACACCTCGTCGGGCAGCGAGGTGAAACTCTTGCGCACGCCCGCCCGCGAGAAGTTCATGTGGGCGAGATGCGCCGTGGAAAAACGTGGCGCCATGCCCAGCGACGCGCCCACGTGCATGGCCAGCGAAGACGCTTCGGGAAACGGTGATTTCTCTTCGCGCGCCGGATTGGTCAGTTCGTGACGCCGCAACGCAGCGAGATAAAGTCCGACATTCCCGAGCACGCCGAACGCCGTCGCGAATCCATCGCCGGTGTCCCCTTCGGCGAGCAACGCGACCACATGCACGTGGCCTTCGTCGCGCAACCGGGCCTTGAGGTTGTCGCCGACGCGGCTGACGTCGGCACGATCGCGCTGGGCGAAGTAGAGGTTCTCGAGCTCGGTGTTCATCTCCACGAAGGCGCCGCGAATCCAGCGATCGAAACTTTCGGAGTGGGTACTCATGCCGGCAGCCTGCCAAAACGTGACATGCTCTGCCAATGGGCAACGGTGAAGACGCGGGCGCGGGCTATTTTCTCTACCACTCCATCGGCATGTTCCCCGGCAAGGCCGAGCGGGTCGCCGCGGCGCTGGCCGACGTGGCCACGCTCTGGGGAACGCCCGACGATGCGCAGTGGGAACGCTCACTCGCGCTGCGCGGCGAATTCCTCGACGGCTGGCGCCGGCTCGTCGACGCACCGCCGGGTACGCTCACCACCGCGGACAACGTCACCACTGCGCTGTATTCGCTGATCGGTGCGCTGCCCGAGCGGCACCTGCGCGGCCGCAAGCTGCTGATCGCCGCCGATTGTTTCCCCAGCCTGCATTTCTTGTTAGCCGGCATGGCGCCACGGCGCGGATTCGAATTGGTCACCGTGCCGATCCGTCCGGGCGAGTACTGGGTGCGCGACGAGGATTTCTTCGCGCAGTGGCAGGACGATGTCGGCGTGGCCCTGGTCACCTGGGTCACGTCCACGTCATCGCATCGCTGCGACCTCAAGGCACTGGTGCAGCATGGGCGCGCGCAGGGCTCGCTGGTCGGCGTGGACATCACGCAGGGCGTGGGCATCGTGCCTTTCGCCGTGCCCGAATTCGCGGCGGACTTCGTGGTGTCCAGTACGCTCAAGTGGATGTGCGGCGTGTCCGGGGCGGGCATCCTGCAAGTGCGTGACTCGCTGCTGCGCGAATGCCAACCCGAGCTGCGCGGCTGGTTCAGCCAGGAGAACATCTTCTCGTGGGCGCTGGATTCATTCAGCTACGCGCGCGATGCGCGACGTTTCGATCATGGCACTCCGTCGATACTGCCATTCGCGGCCTGCCTGCCCGCGCTCGACTGGATGGCGCAGCAGGACCCCATGGCGCTGCTGGCGCACAACCGCCGGCTGGTCGAGGTGATCGTCGATGGCGGCGCCGCACTGGGGCTCGAGCTGGCAAGCCCGCGCCGCGCCGATGAACGCGGCGGCAGCCTCATGTTCCGCCTGCCCGCGGGCCGCGACCCGGCGGCACTCATCGCCGCGTTGCGCAAACAAGGTTTGTTTGCCGATTGCCGCGGACACACGCTGCGCCTGTCGCCCGGCAACGTGACCACCGACGAGGGAGTCTCGCACCTGCTGCGCGCGCTGCGCGCCGCGCTCTAGCCCACCAGCGCGACCAACTCCTTCTGCTGCGCCGTGGTGAGCAGTGGACCGAAGCCGGCCTTGAGGTTGTCGCTCTGGCGATCCGGCTTGCCCGTGGCGGGAATCACGGCGGTGACGGCCTCATGGCTCAGCGAGTATTTGAGGAACATCTGCGCCCACGAGGTGATGCCGGCCTCGGCGGCCCAGCCCGGCAGCGCCTTGCCTTCGACCTGCCGGAACAGCGCGCCATCGTTGAAATTGCGATTGGTGAGCACGGCGACGCCGAGCTCCTTCGCCACCGGCAGCACGGTCTGCTCGATGCCGCGGTTGGTCACCGAGTGATTGATCTGCAGAAAGTCCGGCTTTCCGGCCTTCACCACCTCGGCGATCTCCGCATGCGCCGAGTCCGTGTAATGCGTGACACCCACGTATTTCACCTTGCCCTGCTTCTTGAGCTCGCGCGCCACTTCGAGCTGCGTCTTCCAGTCGCGCAGGTTGTGCACCTGCAGCAGCTCGACCTTCTCCACTTTCAGGCGCTGCAGCGTGCTGTTGAATTGTTTGAGTCCCGCCTCGCGCCCCGTGACTCCCGATAGTTTGGTGGCGATGAACGCCTTCTTGCGGTAGCCGCCTTCACTGAGCAGCGGGCCGAGGTTGTCTTCGGCGTTGCCGTACGTGGGCGCCGTGTCGATGAGCGTGGCGCCACCGTCGAAGAACCGCTTCAGCACTTCCTTGAGTGCCTGGTATTCGGCGCCATTGGGTGGAATCTGGAAACTGCCCGAGGTTCCCATGCCGATGGCCGGCAGCAGCTCGCCGGTGGACGGGATGGGGCGTTTCAGCATGCTCTTGCCCGAGGCGGCGTGGGCCGACCAGACCGAAGCGGCGGCCAACAGGCCGGCGGAGTGACCCAGGAACTGGCGGCGCGTTTTCATCGGATCTCCCGAGAGGTGAGTACGTTACGGAGACTGACGCATGAGAGCCGGGTTCCCGTGTAGCCGGTCAATTCAACGTCAACGCGGCTGCCCGTGCGGCGCAGGTATCACCGGTGAACTCATATCGCTTGCGCGAAAGCTGCGGGTAGATGGCCAGCAGCTTGATGAGCACGGCATTGGTCCAGCCGAAGCCATCCTGCACGGGATACTCGCCGCCGGCGCCCTCACCGGCATCACGGACGTTGTATTTCTCCACGAGCTTGCCGGTCTTGCAGTACACGCGGGCATTTTCCTCCACCCAACCTGCGGCGATCTCCGCGGCGAGGTCGCCCTCGCCGTTTCGGCGGAGACCGTCGATGGCAATCCACTGCAGCGGCGCCCAGCCGTTCGGCGCGTCCCACTGCTCGCCGGTGTCGATGGCGGTCGTCAGCAAGCCGTGAGGCTTCTGCAGCGTCTTGCGGAAAGACTGCGCGACGCGACGCGCCTGGTCGCGCGAGGCCAGTCCCACGAACAGCGGGAAGGCCGCCGCCGCGGTGACATGCGACGATTTGCGGCCGTTGCGCCAGTCGTAGTCGACGAAGGTGCCCAGCTTCTCGTCCCAGAGGTACGTGATCATGGCGGCCTTGCGCGCCTTCGCGCGCGCCGTCATCTGCTCGTCGCACTCCGCACGCTTCGCCGCCTTGCAGCCGCGCGCAATGGTGAGCTCGAGCTGGTACAGCAGGCTGTTGAGGTCGACGGCGATGAAATCCGTGGTGTGGATGGTGGTCAACGTTTTGCCATCCGCGAACCAGCGTGAGCTGAAATCCCAGCCGCTCTCGGCGGCCGCGCGCAGCTCGCGATACACCTCGGCTTCCGGGCGCTTGCTGCTGCGCGCCGTCTGGACGTCTTCGAGATAGGACTCGTCGCGCGGAATCGCGAGGTCGTCCCAGTAGCGGTTCAGCACCGTGCCATCCGCCAGCATGACCACGCGCCGGTAGGCCTGCCCGCGCGACAAACTACCGGCGCCGTCCATCCAGAACTCGTGTTCGCGCTCGAGCTGCGGCAGGCGCTCGAGCAAGGCGCGGTCGCCGGCGAGACCGACCATGGCGGCGAAGAACGGCGGCTGCGACCGGCTCACCTGGTAGCTGCGCGCGCCATTCGGGATGTGGCCGTAGCGGTCGATGAGCCGCGCAAAGTTCTCGATCATGTCCGCGACCAGGTCGTCGCGGCCGCTGGTCTGCAGGCCCACCATCGTGAAGAACGAATCCCAGTAGTAGAGCTCGCGGAAACGCCCGCCGGGCACGACAAAGCGCGTGGTCATCGGCAACAGCGAACTCTCGCCCGTGCTTTCGCGCGGCTCGCGCGTGAGCGCGGCCCACAGCCGGTCCACATGCGCGCGGATTTCCTCGCGCGGAGTCGTGCGGAAGTCACCGCCGGCCGGCGCGGGAATCACGAAGTTCTCGTTGACGAAGTCACGCAGCGAAAACCCCGGCTGGTCCTTTGCCGCCTGGTATCGCCGCAGGATCTCCGCGGATTCCACTTTGGCGATCGCGTCCGCGAAAGTCTTGCTGTCGGGAAACAATCGCTCCGTCTGCACGCGCTGGAACAGTTCGCCGTAGATCTGCGATGGCGGCAATGGCGGTGCATCGCGCGCTGGCAGCGTGCCTACGAGCGTGAACTGAAACGCGATGATTGCGGCGAAGCAACGAAGTCGGTGTTCGAACATGTAGGCATTGGAGCATCACGCTCGGCGTTTTTGCATACGCATTCGCCGGGTGTAGCCAATCGCTGACGCGACGTCGCGCGCGGTTGGCACATACGTTTCGCCATTGTGGGGGGAGACTCGCCGCAACAGCCACACGGCCAACCTATTTTGTATGGAGGGGGCAACATGTTCCGCACTCACCCGGCACAGAAATTCGCCATTTGCGTCGCGCTCGCATCACCGGTGCTGGCATCCGCGCAGGATGCCGCGGCGCCGCCCGACGAGGACACGGACAACACCGGGCTCGAGACCATCGTCGTCACGGGTGTCGCCTCGGCAGGCGGCGTGAAGAAGCTCGAGGCCAGCTACAACATCGTCACCGCCACCGACGAGGAAATCCGTCGCGCGAATCCGAAGAGCACGGCGGACCTGCTGAAGATCTCGCCGGGCATGTGGCCGGAAGCCACGGGCGGGCAGACCGGCGCGAACATCGAGATCGCGGGGTTTCCCGGCGGCGGCGACGCGCCCTACTTCACCACGCAGCTCATGGGTTCGCCGTTGTACGGCATGCCCACGCTGTCGTTCTTCGAGACCACCAGCATCTTCCGGCTGGATGACACGGTGCGCAACGCCGAGATCGTGCAGGGCGGGCCATCGGTCGTCTTCGCGGGAGGGCAGATGGGTGCCACGGCCAATTTCCTGTTGAAGACCGGTAGTCAGACACCGGAAGGCAGCCTCGCCGTTACCTACGGCGACGAAAACCTGATGCGTGTCGACGGCTTCTACGGCTTCCCCGTGGGCGAGAACTGGCTCGGCAGCTTCGGCGGCTTCTGGCGCACTTCGGATGGAGTGCGCGACCCCGAGTTCGCAGCCGACGAGGGCGGCCAGTTCACCGCCACGCTGAAGCGCGAAGGCGAAAGTGGCCAGGTCACCTTCTATGCGCGTTATCTCGACGACAAGAACCAGTTCATCACGCCGATTCCGCTGATCCAGCGCGGCACCGACAACTTCAGTGCGTACCCGGGATTCGACCCGCTCACGTCCACCTACAACGGCAATGCCATCCGCCGCGTGCGGCTCGATGGCTACCCGGGCGGCGGCACGAACGCGGATCTCGCCAATGGCCGCGGTGCGCAGATGGTGTTCCTGGGCGCGGACTACGACCACGACTTCGGCAACGGCTGGTCCATCGTCAACAAGCTGCTCTACAACGCCGGCGATGTGGATACCAATGCGCTGTTCTCGGGCACCAATCCCGCGACGCTCGACGACGAGCTGTACGTCATCGAATCCGGCCTGGGCGGCTTCGAACTACCGCCGGGCTCCGCGACGGTCAACTTCGTGGACGGTGGCGCGGTGAGCGGCGACCAGGACGTGATCCACCAGGGCTGGTGGTTCATCCACAAGGAGCTCACCAACCTCAACAACGATTTCCGCCTGAGCAAGGAGCTGTTCGACGGCAATACCCTGACCGTCGGCCTGTACCTCGCGTACTACGAGATGGACGACGAATGGGCGCTGGGCAACCAGATGCTCATGACCAACGAGCCGAACGCGCGGCCCATGACCGTGAGCTACGTCGACGGCGGCCAGACCTTCCAGCTCACCGACCCGCAGGGCTTCCTGGACAACGGCGTATTCAACATCGCGCAGCACGGGCACGCGTTCAACCGCGCGATCTATCTATCGGACTCCTGGCGCGTGGGACAGTGGCTGCTGGACGCGTCGGTGCGCTTCGAGAACCAGGATGCGACCAACAATGTCTGCAACCGGACCGACACGGATCTCGACGGGAATCCGCTGACGCTCTACAACAACACCGTGGGCGTGTGCAACGGCACCTTCGCGGTGACGGACTACGACGAGGACTTCACCTCGTGGACGGTGGGCGCCAACTACAGTTTCACGGAGTCGAGCTCGGCCTATCTACGCGTGAACCGCGGCGGTCACTTTGCGGACTTCGACAACGGCATCCGCGGCAATGTCACGGGCGACACACCGCCGGTGCAGGTGATCCGGAACTACGAAGTGGGCTACAAGTTCCAGAACGATCTCGTCTACGCCGACATCAGCGCCTACTTCCGCGACTTCAGCGGCCTGCTCTACACGCCCACCGATGCCCAGGGCGTGCAGATACCCGATCTGCAGCTCCAGTATGGCTCGGAGTCGAAGGGCGTGAACTTCATTGGCGCCATCTCGCCGGGAGAGCATTTCCGCTTCCAGGTCGTGGCCAACTGGCTGGACGGCGAGTACACGGACTACGACGCCTGCGTGCCGTACTCCAACGTGGTCACGGGGCCCGGCTGCGCCATCATCGAAGGCAAGCAGCTGCAGCGCCAGCCCAAGCTGCGTTACATGCTCACGCCCAGCTACGAGTTCGCGTGGGGCTCGACGGAGTTGTCGGCGTACGTCACCTTCACGCACGTGGGTGATCACACGCAGGACCAGTCGGCGCTGCAGCAGCTCGGTTCGTACCACACCTGGGACTTCGGCATCACGGCCGACGTCAACGAGAACTGGCAGCTCGCACTGCGCGGCACCAACGTCACCGACGAGCTCGGCCTCACGGAAAGCAACTCGCGCATCTTCGGCACCGCCGCCGATGCGGGCGGCGTGCTGCTGGCGCGTCCGCTCGAGGGCAGCGAGATCAACTTCCAGGCCAAGTACCGGTTCTAGTTAGTCCGCGGAGCGGGGCGGAGCGAGGCCGAGGAACACCGTGCTCCAGAGCTGCGCGGCGTTCGATTCATCGGCATCCGCGCCGGGGCGACCGAAAGCCTCGGCGTGGATGCGGCCCTTCGACCAGGACCAGGACCACAACTCCGAGGTGCGCAGCGCGCCGGTGCGCTCGATGACGCGCCACAGTTCGCGGTGCGCCTGCTGCAACCGGGTGCGCGTCGAGGCGGGCAGATCCGCGCGCTGCAACTGCCTTGTGATGCCTGCGGCCATCAGCGCCTGCTGCCAGGACCAGATCACGGTGCCGTGATAGGCGAAGCGCGTGAACTCGCGCCGCAGCTCCGGCGTGGAGTGCGCGGGGTTCGCCACCAGCAAACCCGCATCGGTGATCAGGCCGGCGGGGAATGGCCGCATCAGGGTCGAGACGGTCGTTTCCAGTTCTTCGGCTGCGGGCCTGGTGAGCAGCAGTCGAAAGCCTTCGTCCGAGTGCAGGATGGAGATGGGCTTGCCCTGCGCATCCAGCGACAGCGCATGGAACACGAGCGCCGTGCGACCCAGTGCACGCGCGGCGGCCGCGCCATCGATGCCGGCTTCCCGCGCATACGCCGCGATGTTCGCGCGCGCGGCGTCCGCGGGAATTTTCACTTCGAAGAGCGCCGGCGCATTTTCCGCCCATACTTTCGCACGCGGTGCTGCCTGGCTCAGGGCCTGACGCCCGCTCGCGTCGAGCCAGGCAT
>JACZCZ010075668.1_pt1 | contig 16059 bp, 17 predicted proteins | sample 8641811 | NCBI WGS metagenome assembly JACZCZ01 (sample SAMN15324610, study PRJNA640507) | soil metagenome | isolation source: intercropping peanut in the first line | place: China: Luxin town, Laibin City, Guangxi Province | collected 2019-07-25 | depth 10cm m | reverse complement strand
CCACCGCCGCCAGAGCGACCGCCACCACCACCGCCGCCGCCGAATCCGCCGCGACCGCCGGAGGAGCGCTCCTCGGCCTCGTTCACGCGCAACGGACGACCGTCGAGCATCTGGCCGTCCAGCGCTGCGATCGCCTGCTTGGCGAGCTCGTCCGTCGCCATGCTGACGAACGCGAAGCCGCGCGAACGACCGGTCTCACGGTCGAGCACAAGCTTGACCTCAGTCACTTCGCCGTGCGCGGCAAACGCCTGCTGCACGTCTTCTTCTTGGGTGTTGAACGAAAGATTGCCTACGTAAAGTCGATTGCCCATGTGTCTCACTTCTCTCTTTGCAGCCGATCATGGACGCCGATGATTCGGACGTCCTCTGGTTTCACCGATCGAAGGACCGCAGGCTTCGAGGGGTCTTGCGCAGCGATGGGCCGCGTCTTGCGTGGGTCGCCGAAGAAACGACTGAGCCGCGATCCCCACACAGATCGTGTCCAACGATCTGACAACAGCAGAGAGAGAGAGCAGTGAGCCGGCCTGAAACGATTCGCCGTGCGGGTGTTAACACGGCCCCCCCCAATCAGCAAACGAAGCGCGGCCGCCACGGGGCAGTGGACAGCGGTTCGCAACGTCCCGGATCATGCGGATTGCCTGTCATGAGCGCTCCACGACAGCGTCCCCACGCACCGCGCGCCCGCAGGCTTTGGCTCCTCGGGCTCACCTTGATGGCCTGCGGTGGCAGCTCGATCAGGGCGGATTCCGCCGGTGACGTGGATCTCGACGCCCTGACGCAACGCGCGGGGCAGCTGATCGTGGACGCCGTGGCAGCACCCGAGACCGAACACGCAGCGTTGACGGAGCTGCAGATGGCCGGTGCCGCGGGTGTGCCCTGGACACGACTGGCGCTGCGAGGTGCAACTGCAGTTCGACGCGAGACTCGGCTTGCCTTGTGGCTCGCATTGGCTCGGCGCGGCGACGAGACCGCCATCTCAGCGTTGCGACAAACGACCGACAACGACGGCGCCACCGTGGCCGCACGGTTGAGCGTGATCGATGAGGCAGCGTTTCGGCGCGCCCTGGCCGAGGCGCTGCGTCACTCCTCCGCGCCAGCTCGACATGCCGCGTTGACGCGTCTGCGTACCTCACCCGTCGACTCGGCGCTGAGATTGGAGCTCGAAGCGCTGGCTCGACACGACCCCGAGGCAGAGGTGCGTGCGACGGCGATCGATGTGCTGACCCAACCCCCGCCGGTTTCGATCGCATTCGTGGAAGCCATGTTGACGGATCGCGACGCGCTGGTTCGGTCAGTCGCGATGCGCGCCTTGGCGCGGCTCGATTGCACGCGCGCGTACGCACTGTTGGCCGAACGCCTAAGCGCACCCCCCACGCGTGACGGCCTGGCGGCGATCCGCGCGCTCGTCCCGTGTGGCGCTCCGGTGCTCGCGGCAAGCTTGGATGCGCTGCGTCGCTCCTTGCTCGTGTCCGACAACGCCTTGCGCGCCGAAGCCGCCATGACCGCCAACGCGTTCCGCTGGCTGCGCGTCCCCGATTGGTTGGCGCACGTGATGGCGCACGATCCGGCACCAGCCGTGGTGTTGGGGCTCTCGCTCGCGTTGCAAGCAACGCAACCCGAGATCGCGCGAGCCACGTTCCACAAGCTCGCGACTGCGCAGCATCCTGTCGTGAGCGTGCAAGCTGCCGCGTCCTTGGCTGACATGGACGACGCGGCTGGGCTTGCGTTGCTTCGCACGGCGCGTGCGCACGCCGACCCCGTCACGCGTCGCGCCGCCTATCGTGCGCTGGGACGTCATGGCGATCTGCGTGAGCGTGCACCCGGGCTCGACGATCGCGATGCAACGGTTCGACTTGCAGCCGCTGGCTCGATCCTACGCGCGGCGCTTTGACACGCTCCGCTTCGCGTCCGCCTCTTTCACACGCTCCCCTTCGCGTCCGCTTTGAACGCCGGCTGGGACTTGGCTATGGTGCCCAGCCTTGGACATGCGTAAGTCGAACGTCGCGGTGGGGCTGTTGTGCTTGTGGGTTGCGCTCGGCTGCAGCTCGGAGCGGGAGCAAGCCTTGGTGCTGCTCGAACGCGTGAACGCGATCGACATCTCAGCGCCGCCGTCGCAACGCATGCCTCAATTGACGGCGTTGGAATCCTTGCGCCTGGGGGACGAGGCGCTCGGCCAGTTGCAACAGCTCTGTGCAGGCGCGCACCGTGCGCTGATCGAAGCCGAAGTCGAGCAAGCCAAGGCGCGTCACTCGCTGGATCAGACCGAGTCCAACGGCCCGAACGCACCGCAGCGGCTCGCCAACGTGAAAGAGATCGCGACGGCGATCGAGCGCAGCACCCAGCGCCTGCAACAAGCGCAGACGTCTTTCCCCGAGTGCGAGCGTCAAGCACGTGAGCTCGCGCTGCGATTCCCAAAGAGCGCGCCATGATCAGCGTCGGTCGCATACCGTCGCGCGCGCTGGTGGCAACGCTCGCGATCTGGCTCGCCTTCGGCTGCAACGGCAGCTCACTGGGAAACAAGCCGCTCACCCACGCAGCCGATTCGCCAGCCACACCTGCGTCAGAGGTGTCACCACCGTTTGCCGTGCGCGGTGATCTCGATGGTCTGATCTTGAGTTGGTTTGACGGTCAGGGTCTGCACAACGCGAACAAACGCAGCGAAATCCCGGAGCACCGGCGTTCACAGGTGCGCGTCGATTCGCTAGAGGTGGCGCCTGACCAACGTTTGGATCCGAGCTTGGTGTACGTGGCGGATCTGCGTGTCGCGCGCGCAGATGGAAGCTACGCGGTGCACACGATGGAGCGCACCGCCTTTGACGCATTGGTCGACAAGACCGCAGGCATCGTCGTGAATGCGCCGAGCACACCGACGACAGGCAGTCACGCCGAGCCCGGTCAGAACGACACCAACGCTGCGCCGGTCGTGATCTACATGGCGTCGTGGTGCGGCGCATGCAAAGGCGCGGCGGCGTACCTGCGACAGCGCGGCGTGCCGTTCATCGAGCGCGACATCGAGCAAGATCGAAACGCTCAGAGTGAAATGATGCGCAAGGCCCAAGCGGCCGGGGCGAGCCCGCGCGGAGTTCCGGTGATCGACTTTCGCGGCACGATCGTGCTCGGCTTCGACAAGGCGCGCTTGGGTCAGCTGATCGATCAGAGCACCATTTAAGAGAGTCGCCTGATGCCCCTGAGCAAGCCGCTGTTGCGTTGTCCGTGGGCCGATGGCCATGACCTCCTCGCGAGCTACCACGACGAAGAGTGGGGCGTGCCGGTCCACGACGATCACAAGTGGTTCGAGAAGATCGTGCTCGACGGCGCGCAGGCCGGGCTCTCGTGGCTGACGATTCTCAAGAAGCGCGAGGCCTACCGCGAAGCCTTCAAGCAGTTCGATCCCGAGGTCGTGGCACGTTTCACCGCGCGCGACGAAGCACGGCTGATGCAGAACGCGGGCATCGTGCGCAACAAGCTCAAGATCGCCTCCGGCCCGAAGAACGCGCGCGCGTTTCTCAAGATCCAAGAAGAGCACGGCAGCTTCGACAGCTACATCTGGCGCTTCGTCGACGGCAAACCGATCCAGAGCAAGCTGCGCACCCACAAGAACATCGTCGCCAGCACACCGCTCTCGGACACCATCTCGAAGGACCTCAAAAAGCGCGGCTTCACCTTCGTCGGCTCAACAATCGTCTACGCCTTCATGCAAGCAGCAGGTCTCGTGAACGACCACCTGGTGACCTGCCACCGCCACGACGCGATCGCGAAGCTGGGCAGCAAGAAGCACAAGTAGCGTCAGAGCGGCGAGCTCAGCGCGTAGACAGCGCCCGAACCCCACGCACGTTGGTTGCTTTCGTCGCCGTTGATGCCGGTTGCATCACTTGCTTCACCCGGCGATCCAAACACGATGGCCGTCTCGGAGATCGCCACGCTCTGGCCCAACACGTAGTTGGTGCGAACTGGTGGATCGGCCGCATTGAAGCACAGTTGCTGCGTCCAGACGTCTCGCTCGCGTGTGAATACGTAGCCAGCGCCATAGTTGTCGTCCCCCCCGGCCGGGAAGCCAATGACAGCAACGTCTCCGAATAGGCCAACGCTCTGACCGAAAGTGCCTCCCCTTGGCTCGGGACTGCGTAGCCGCGCTTGCTCCATCCACCCGACATCCTGACGGACGAATACGAACACCTCGCCCCGGCCCCACGAGCTTGGCTGAGGTGCACCGACCAGCAGCGTCTCACCGTGAAGCGCGAGATCCGTTCCAAAGTGCGTGCTTAGGTCGCCTGAGCCGAGACGGTCGGTCTGTGTCCATACGTCTCCAACACGCTCGAGCATCTGGACGATGTCTTCAGAACTGCTCTCCCCGGCCACCGCCAGCGTGCTGCCAGCCAGTGCGAGGGCGCCTCCGAAGGAACGGTCACCGGCAACCTGACCTTTCAGATAGGCCTGCTGCGACCAAGCGTTGTTGTGCCGCACGAACACATATGCAGCACCGGCCAGCGGGACACTGTTGTCGCTCTGGTCACCGTTGATCCCGTGGGCAGCGCTGCTCTCGTCGGCTGCGGTAACCACGATGGTGTCGTCGGAGATCGCAACGACAGCACCGAAGTGATCTTGCGCATCCGCGTTGCTGGCCTTGAGGTACGCCTGTTGCGACCAAGCATCATCGCGACGCACGAACACGTAGCCGGCACCTGAAAGCGTCGCGCTGTTGTCGTTCTGATCGCCGTTCACCCCACGTGCATTGCTGCTCTCGTTGGGTGCTCCAATCAGAATTGTGTCGCCGGAGATTGCGACGTCATAGCCAAACAAGTCGGACGCTTCCGCGTTGCTGGCTTTCAAGTAGGCCTGCTGTGACCAGGCGCCACCTCGATTCACAAATACATAGGTCGCGCCGCCCGTGTCCGACGCGAGGCCAGTCTCCATGTCCGTCACATAACCATCATAGGGAGCGCCGACTGCCAACGTGTCGCCGGAGATCGCGACGCTCCAACCGAAGGCCGCACCCTCGCTGGTGTTGCTGGCTTTGATGTAGGCGATGGGTCCGCCGCGCGTGATCCTCACGGTGTAGGTGCGACTCTCGTGGCCGGGGGAACTGACCACGATCGTGATCTCGTTGTTGCCGAGCGTGAGCACCGGTGATGACCACGGAGTGCCCGCGGCGATCACCTCACCGTTGATGACAATGGTTGCACCGCTTGGGGCGTCGAGCGTCAACGTGATCGTCTGTGTCGTCAGCGGCACCTCGATCTCGTACGACGAATCGTTCGCGCTCAAGGGCGAGCTCAAGCTTCCGCTCGAAACGTCCAAGCGCGTGAGCACAGGCGGCGACGCGGCTGCGTCCAAGTCCGACGATGCATCGTCTCGCACGCCAGCATCCTCGCCGGGAAGATCGATGCTGGCGTCTGCATCGCCCAGCAGCCGCGTGGACATGCTGCAACCCGTCAGCAGCAGGGCCAGGATCAGTCGCGTTGGACGAACGGAGCGCATCGCGAACGGCACGACGCACGATGTGTGCCACCGCGGATCGTTCGCGATCTCAGTGGAAACACTGCGCTTGCCCGCAGTGCGTTCATGCGTGGGTGACGTTTGTCGTCAGCGATCACCGTCGCGAGTGACAAAAAACGCCGGCGACTGTGCAACGTCGACGCGACTCGCGCGCGACTGTGCAACGTCGACGCGACTAGCGGGCGACCTTCGCGAGCGCTTTGAGCAACGGCTGAATGGCGGCGTGTTTGAGCTTGAAGTTCACGCGGTTGGCGATCACGACCGAGGTGATCTGCGCGATCTCTTCCAGCACGACCAGGCCGTTCTGACGCAGCGTCTCGCCGGACTCGACCAGATCGACGATCACGTCAGCGAGACCGGTCAGCGGTGCGAGCTCCACTGAGCCTTGCACCAAGATCAGCTCCACCGCTTTGCCCTTGGCGTGGAAGTGCCGTGCTGCGACGTTCATGAACTTGGTCGCGACGCGCAGGCCGGGGCGGCTCAGGTCGGTGCCCGGCAAGCCAGCGACCGCGAGACGACAGCGACCGATGCCCAGATCGACCGGCACGTAAAGGTCGTATTCGCGCTCGAGCAAGATGTCGCGGCCGACGATGCCGATGTCTGCGGCGCCGTATTCCACGTAGGTCGGCACGTCATCGGGCTTGAGCAACAGAAAGCTCACACCCGTCTTCGGATCGGTGCGTACCAAGGTTCGATCGTCGGCGAGCAACACCGCAGGGTCGATGCCGGCGTCACGAAAGGGCTCCGACAACTGCTTGAGCACGCGACCCTTCGGGATCGCGACCACCACGGGCTTGTTGCTTGGCTTCTTTTTAGCCATTGCCGCGCACGCGCTGAATGTCCGCTCCGAGGCCGGCGAGCTTGGCTTCGATGTGCTCGTAGCCGCGATCCAAGTGATAGACGCGACGCACTTCGGTCACGCCCTCGGCCACCAAGCCCGCGATCACCAACGAGGCGCTCGCGCGCAGGTCGGTCGCCATCACGCTCGCACCTTGCAAGCGATCCACGCCATCGACGGTTGCGCTGCGGCCCACCACGTCGACTGACGCACCCATGCGCGACAGCTCGCTGACGTGCATGAAACGGTTCTCGAAGATCGTCTCGGTGATCACGCTGCGGCCCCTGGCCAAGCACATCAAGACCAAGAACTGCGCCTGCATGTCGGTTGGAAAGCCAGGATGCGGCGCCGTCGTGACATCGGTCGGCTTGAAGTGATCACCAGCCGCGACACGCACGCCGTTGCCCTCGCGCTCGATGTGCACGCCGGCCTGACGCATCTTCGCCGCCACTGCCTCCAGGTGCTCCAGCGTCACGCCGTCGACCAACACATCGCCGCGCGTCGCCGCCGCAGCGACCATGAACGTGCCGGCTTCGATGCGGTCGGGGATGATGGCGTGATCGACCGGGTGCAATGACTGCTCGCCCTCGATCACGATTGTGTCGGTGCCCGCGCCGGCCACGTGCGCGCCCATCTTGTTGAGCACGCGCGCCAGCTCTTCCACTTCCGGCTCACGCGCGGCGTTGAGCAACGTGGTGCGCCCGCTCGCCAATGCCGCGGCACACATCAGGTTCTCGGTGCCGGTCACGGTCGGCATGTCGAAGTAGATCTCGGCGCCGCGCAGACGACCGGATGGCACCTTGGCGTTGACGTAGCCGTGATCGAGCTCGATCACTGCGCCCATCGCCTCCAAGCCTTTGAGGTGCTGATCGATCGGACGCGCGCCGATCGCGCAGCCACCTGGCAACGACACCCGCGCCTTGCCGTAACGCGCCAACAGCGGCCCCAGTACCAGCACCGACGCGCGCATCTGTTTGACCAGATCGTACGGAGCTTCGTGGCTGTCGATCTTGCCGCCGATGCGCACGATCGGCGGAGCCACGTCCACCTTGAGACCCATGTGCCGCAGCAGATCTGCGGTGGTGCCGATGTCGCGCAGGTCGGGCACGTTGCGGAACGTGCTCTCGCCTTCGGCCAACATCGCCGCGCACAAAATGGGGAGCGCCGCGTTCTTGGCGCCACTGACTTTGATCGTGCCCTTCAGCGTGCGTCCGCCGACGATACGAATGCTGTCCACCGCCCGGTGGTAGCCCGGCGGTTTGTCCGCGTCCAGTTACGCGAGCGCGAGGCCGAGCACGAACACCCCAAAACCAAGCACGATCCACGTTCCCAAGGTGCGCGCCGCCGCGGTCGGCTGGAGGTCGGCGTCAAACCCACGCCGTGACAACAGAAACGCGGCAGCCACCCAACACGACAAGCCGATCACCGACAACAGCATCCCGAGCGGCGTTGGTGCGTCCTGCGCTGAGAGCTGGGCTTGCAGCGTGGCACGCCGCTGCGCAGGCGAGCGTCCCTGTCCGAACATCACGGGTGCCGTCTGAACGCTGAGCTCCGCAAGGCGGGCCGCCACACCCGCCAGCGCGCTGTCGCGGATCAACCAACGGCGGGACGCAAGCGCCGCAAACCACGCGCGGGTGGCCAAGAGCTCCGCCGGCGCGTCTTGCGCTTGTCGTGCATCGAGCGCGAGGCGCTGCAGGTGCTGAACGCCGCGATCTGCCGCCGAGGACCACGGGAACCACCAGCTGGCGGCGCGCCGATAGCAGACGATGGCGCCGTCCACGTCCTGCGCGCGCTCCGCCTCGGCGCCCAAGCGCAGCTCACGCAGCGCCGCATGGTTGGCGCGTGTGATCAGGAGCGCGGCGACGGCGACAGCCGCGATCACGATCGCGATCCACGCGCGCGGCACCATCACAGGAAGTCACGCTTGCGAAACGCCAATGACGCAGCGGTCAACAGCAGGACCGTGTACGTCACGGCATAGATCGCGCTCTGCAAGACGTACTGACCAGGCCCGCCCACGTCGCTCATCTCGGTCAGCGTGTGGCGACCAGGCACGAACAGATGGAAGTTCGGCAGCACGTGCGCGAGCCCATGCAGCGTCACTTTGATCGCATCGGGCAGGCTCTTGCTGGTAGTGGTCGCCATGGTGTCGGTCGAGCGCCCGAGCAGCCACACGCCCGTGGTGAACACGCCGGTGAGAAACGGCGTGGAGAACGAGGAGAACAACAGGGCCACCGCGGTGAGCACCAGCACTTCACAAAGCGTCAGGGCAAGCGACGCGAGGATCGGCCACAACAGCGGGCTCGCCGGCGCCGCGACTGTCGCGAGCCCGACCAGGGTCAAGAGCGACCACGGGATCAACGCGCTGGTTCGGTCCTTCGCGCGCCACAACCACAACCCGAGCGCGACAAGCGGCAACAACAACCCGGCGAGCAAGCTTGCGGCCGGTGCCTGCGCTTGCACCGCTGTCACCCACAGCTGCGCCGCACCAGTGATCGCGATGAACACCGCGCCGGTGATCACGATCCCGAAGTACTTGCCAAGCAGGAACTCAAACCGGTGCAAGGGCTTCGGCAGGATCACGTACAGCGTCTTGCGCTCAATTTCCTTGTAGAGCAGCGCCGAGCCGAGGAAGACCGCGACGACGACCGAAAACAGCGAGATCGATCCCAGACCGAGATCGAAAATCACCCGGCGATCTTCGTTCAACGACAGCTGCGCGATCGCCAACGTGAAGAACAACATGCCGATCGTCGCGCCAACCATTCCGAGCAGGACACGGTCGCGTACGGCTTCGCGGAAGGTGTTGATGGCGACAGCCCAGATGCGGAGGATCATGGTGCAGTCCCCTCCGTCGTCGGAGCGTCCAGCGGAAGATCGGCCGGCATGGCGTCCTCTTCACCCGTGATCGGCCACAGACCGACGCCGTTGGCGAAGTGACCCACCCAGTGCAGCACGAGCAACCAGCCGACGATCGCCAAGCCGCCGCTCACGTAGCGCGCGGCACGCAGCCCACCGGCCGTCGTGACGAGCCCGAGGCTCACGCTCACGCGCGACAGGCCGTGACCCAGGTGAAAGGCAAGCGCCGTGGTCGCGATCACGTAGACCGCAAGCCCGCTCGGCGTTTCGAGCCACAATCGCAGCGCCTCGTAGCCGTCGCGCGCCAACACTGGATCGTGACGTGTCAGCGGCCACAGGTGCACGAGGTGCAGCAGCATGAACACGAGCAACACCGCGCCGGAGACCTGCTGTAAGCGCCGCAGGCCGGGCGCTGCTTCGGGCTCGATCGTTGCGACCGGATCGTCGGCACCGGCACGCGCCAAGAGCGCTCCAGAGCACGCATGCGCACCCAATCCGATCAACACGATGATCGTGGCGGCATTGGCGAGCTCGAAATTGGATACGCGGTGGACCCACAGCTCGCGCGCAACGAACACGCTCCAGCCCTGCACGACGTGGAACACGCAGTAGCCGCCCAGAACGATCACGCCGGTCAGGCCATGCACGCGGCGCAACAGGCTCGATGCGCTTGCGTTCTCGGCGCCGACCACTGCCTGACCCAGCGGCACTTGCGACATGGCTGGGATGGATAGACCTGGTGCGGTTGCGCGGTCAAGGTTGTCGCCGTTGGGCAGCCGACAGAACCGTTGTTAGCGTGCTCTGCGCTCAAAACCGAGCAGCGTCAGCGGCTCGTTCGACACCGCGAGAGACAACACCGAACCGATGTCCACCACCCGCGCCAGATGTGGTCCATCGACGTAGAGACGTCCCGCGCGGATGCCGCTCTTGATCCGCAGCGTTTGCCTGCCGCTCACCATGCCGCGCCGCATCCGTGTGGCGTCGCCCGCACCCACGTAGGGCTCGCGCGCGACGAACTGAAGTGCTTTCGCGCTCGGCGAAAACGGGACACCGCCGGCAGAAGCCTGCGCTGCGGTCGAGCCTGCGCCCGGTCCCACCCACACCCCGCTCGACTTCTGCTCTTCGCGATCGCGACCGAGCATCAGCGTGTAGCGCGTGGTTGCGGCCGGACACTGGTGCGCGAACAGGATGTCGTTGAGCACGCGTGTCGACACCACTTCGTCATCGAGCGCGACGCGCATCCGGGTCAAGCGCGTGGCAGGTAGCTTCCCGCGCAAGGCGTCCGCCAACACGTCGCTCAGGTTGCTGCGATCACCGGCGCAGTAGTAACCGACGCTGTCGCGCGGCGCAGTGTTGATCGCAACCATCGGCACATGGCCCACGCTGTGCGACGCCCACAACAAGGTGCCGTCGCCGCCAAGCGTGATCACGAGATCGTGCTCGTCGGCGCTGGTTGCATCGCTGCGGTAGCGAAACACCGCTTTGGCCCCGAGCTTGGCGAGCACGGTGCGGGCGGCATCCATCGTTGCGGTGTGATCCTTGTGCGCGCGGACCAAGCGCAACACGGTGCGATCGCCGTCCGACAGCAATTGCTGCACGCGGCTGTTGCGGCGCTCGCTGATGTAAATCTGGTACGCCGACTTCTTGTAGATCACGAGCACGCGTGGAGCCGACGTCACGCGACCGACGCGCCCCACGCGGCTCCCAGTCGCGGCAGACGCACGCTTCACTTCGGAATCTTCTTCGCGTCTTCCAGGAACGTGGCCAACCCACGCTCCGTGAGCGGATGTTGCAGCAACTGCAGGATCACTTTGTGCGGCAGTGTCGCGACGTCCGCACCCATCTCTGCGCAACGCGTGACATGCACGGGGTGACGGATGCTTGCCGCGAGCACCTGCGTCTGCATCGCGTAGTTTCCGTAGATCGTCACGATCTGTTCGATCAGCTCCAGGCCGTCGCCGCCGATGTCGTCGATGCGACCGAGGAACGGGCTGATGTAAGTGGCGCCGGCCTTGGCGGCGAGCATCGCCTGGTTGGCGTTGAAGCAGAGCGTGACGTTGGTGCGGATGCCTTCGTTGGCGAAGATGCGCACTGCTTTCAACCCTTCCGGAATCAACGGCACCTTCACCACCACGTTCTTGTGGATCGTGGCGAGCACGCGCCCTTCCTTCACGATGCCGTCGCAATCGACCGCCAGGACTTCGGCGCTGATCGGGCCATCGACGATCTCGCAGATCGCCGCGATCACGTCGGGCAGGCGCTTGCCGGTCTTCGCGATCAGCGTCGGGTTCGTCGTCACGCCATCGATGACACCCATCGCGGCAGCGTCGCGGATCTCGTTCAGGTCGGCGGTATCGATGAAGATCTTCATGGGTGCTCCAAGCGTCGAGGTGGCGCGTGCGAAAGGCACAAACGCGGGTGGATCGGGCTGCCCATGTAAAGCCGCCGCGGCCTGCCCGGTCAAGCCAAACTCCCCCGTCGCAGAGCTGAGCTGAGTGGTCTTTGTTTCATGATCTCGTGGCGTTGAGGACAGTGACGCCGGGGCGCCTGGGCGGCGCGCTGAAGCGGGGCCAATGTAGGCTTGAATTTCCCGGTCCCAGCCGCGTCCCAACGCCATGGCCCACTTGCTTGCGTCGTCCCTCCTGGCCCTCACCCGCGCATCCGCGGTGCTCGTCTGCTTGCTGGGCCCCGACCTGGCGGCGGCACAGGCCACGCAAGACGCACAGACGCAACGCTTGGTGGGATTGACGCGCGCCGGCCTGGAGCGCGTTCAACCCCAGCTCGAACGCGGACCGGTGGGATTGATCGAGTTCGCCAACCCCGATGCCGATGAGCTGCCAGCGATCAACCTTGCGGCATACGTCGAAGCACCCGCCGCGACGCTCTATCAGCTGATCGCCGCGCCGCAGACCTATCCACGATTCGTGCGCACGCTCGATCGCGTCGAAGTGGTCGCGCGCAACCAAAACAGCACCGTCTACGACTGGTCGTGGGACCTGTCGCTGTTTCATCTGCAGGGACGCAACATGATGACCGTGTACGAGCCGCCAGCGGGCGCGCCTGATCGCGGTTATCGCGTGACGATCGATTGTCAGTCGGGCGACCTCGGCACCGGACGCATGCTGTTCAAAGTGATCCCGCAGAGCCCGACGCGCAGCTTGCTCGTGCTCTCCACACGCGTGGATCTGCGAACCGCCAACTACATCGCGCGGCAGATGGCGACGGCCGCGCGCAGCATCAATCGCTCGGCCAACATGTCGCTCGCCTACGCGATGCTCTTGAGCTTTCGCCGCGAAGCCGAGAAGCGCGCTGGCCATACCATTCCGCAGATCGCGGCGCCGGAGCTGACGCGACCGTCCTTGAATCACCGCGCGCTCTTGCCGCTGCTCACGCGCGGTGACTTGGTGTTCTTCGACATGACCGGTGATCGCTTGGATCAGGTGGGCATCGTCGGGCTGATTCACAAGAGCCAACCGGTGGTGCGCGAAGTGATGACCGATGCCGATGCGTTCGGCTCGTCGCTGGTGCCCGGCAGTCACGCGCGCGTCGTCAGTCGCAACGACGGCGTCACGCGCTTCGAGTGGGGCATCGACTTGCCGCTGGTCGGAGTCAACGGTCACATGCACATGACCGACACCGACGGCACGCTCGCGATCGACGCCGTGGAGGGTGCGCTCGAGGGTGGCAAATGGCGCTTCGAAGCGAGCGCGGTCACGCGCGAGGTGGCGATGGTCACGGGCTGGGCGCGCTTCAACCTGGCCGACTCCACCTGGCTCTTGCGCAGCATGATCGACACCGATCCGTATCTGGGCCACGGCATGACCGCCGCCAGCGAAGTGATGCTCGTGCGTGCCCTGCGCAGCCGCTCGCAAAAACGCGACGAACGCGCGAACTGAACGCACGCTGAACGCGCTAACCTGAGCACGCGTATGCGCACCACCTTGCACGCTGGCACGACCCTCGGCGTCGGGATCGAGTCGGGCTTTCTGATCGTCGCCCATCCTGCGCAGAACCCCTCGCGCGAAGATTGGATCGAAGCCTGCCGGTTGTTCCGTCAGCACCAAGCGGATGCGCGCGGTCTGGTGGTGTTGTCACTCGGAGGCTCACCCAACGCGGAGCAGCGGCGACGCGCGCTCGATCAGTTGCCCAAGGGTTACAAACCGCCACCGATGGCGATCCTCACCGATCTCACCGTGCTGCACGGCGTGGTCACCGTGATGAACTGGTTCCTGCAAAACCAGCAGCGCGCATTTCGCCCCGAAGACATTGCGGGCATCGCGCAACACCTGCACGTCGACGCTGCGCTTGCCACCTCACTCGCCGCGTTCGCCCACGAGCTCTTGCCCGAAGCCAAACGCCGCTAGCAGCTATCTGAATCTTGCGCGGGTGGCGGCGAAGTCCACGTCTTGGCGGGCGGCGTATTGGGCTTGCAGGCGGATCAGCTCGCCGTAACTGCGCGGCAAGCGATCGGCCAGGGCAAGCAGCACGCGGCCCGTAGCTTCGGCATCACCAGCGGCACGATGGGCTTGCTCCAGCGAGATACCGAGGCGCGCAGTGACATCGGTGAGCTTCTTGCTCTTCTCGTCCTGCATCAGCTCACGCACCCACACCAGCGGATCGATCCAGGTGACCTCAGCGTCGAGCGCAGGCGGCACTGGCGCCTTCACGTCCTGCAACGTGCGCTCGATCTCCGCGCGCAAGAAGCGACGATCGAACTCGGCGTTGTACGCGACCGGCAAGTGACCACGCAGCGCGGCGACGATCTCCGGTAGCACCTGTACGAACGACGGCGCATCCGCGAGCTCTTCGTTGCTGATGTTGTGGACCGCGCGCGCTTCCTCGGGCACCGCCATGCCCGGGTTGATCAGCCAGTTGTGGTGGGCGCTCAGCACGCCGTTGTCGAAGCACACGACACCCGCTTCGATCACGCGGTCGGTCTCGGGCGATAGGCCGGTGGTCTCGAAGTCGATCACCGCGAGCTTCTGCGCGATCCAAGCCGACGACGCCTCCACTTCGCGCCACAAGCCCCGCACATCGACCGCGACGCGAGAGAGCCGATCCGCGATGCCCGGATAGTGACGTCCGGTGGGAAAGCAGCCGCACACATCGACGTTGGCGCGCATGGGGCGCTACATGATCACGCGCGCGGCACCGACGCAAGATGAGCGAAGCGAGAACCAGTATCCTTCGCGCATGTACCGCGGACGGCTCGCACCTTCTCCCACGGGTCGATTGCACCTCGGCATCGCGCGCACGTCGCTCGTGGCATGGCTGCGGGCGCGATCGCTCGGTGGTTGTCTGGTGATGCGCGTCGAAGATCTGGATGGTCCACGCGTGGTGCCGGGCAGCGCAGAATCGATCCTGCACGATCTGCAGTGGCTCGGCCTCGACTGGGACGAAGGGCCGTTCTTCCAGTCACAACGTTTCGACGACTACGAGCGCGCGATCACCCAACTGCGCGCCAACGGTGACGTGTATCCGTGCACGTGCTCGCGCAAGGAGATCGCGAGCGTGGCAAGCGCGCCGCACGCCGACGACTTGGAGCTGCACTATCCCGGCACCTGTCGTCACGGTGTCAGTCACAACGACGGTCGAGCACCCGCGCTGCGCTTCCTGATGCCCGCGCGTGAAGCCGGCTTCATCGATGGGTTGCACGGTGCGATCGAAGGACGAGCCGGCAGCGACTTCGTGATCAAGCGCGCCGATGGCGTGTACGCGTATCAGCTCGCCGTGGTGGTCGACGACATCGCGATGGGCATCACCGAGGTCGTGCGCGGCGACGATCTCTTGTCCTCGACGCCGCGCCAGATCGCCCTGTACCAAGCGCTCGGCGCCACGGTACCCGCGTTTCTGCACGTGCCGCTCTTGCTCGATCAGGACGGACGTCGCCTCGCCAAGCGTCACGGCGCAATCGCGATCGAAGAGCTCCGCCGCGACGGTCACACCCCAGAACGCATCATCGGCCACCTGGCATTCACCCTCGGCCTGATCGACCGCGAGCAACCAATCAGCGCGCACGCGCTGGTGGCGTCCTTCGACCGGATGCGGATCCGACCGGAGCCAACCCACGTGAGACTTCCGATCCCGCGCTGAGCAGCGCTTTGGCGATCACGCGGCGTCTTCGAGCGCCTCACACGCCGCCGCCACGAGCTGCGCATCATGGCTGCAGAGGCCCTCGAAGCGCCGTCCGGCAAGCGGCCCGGTCGGACCGAAGCCCTGTTGATCGCGCGCGGCCAACAGCGCCTTGTATTGCGGCGCATCGATCACCAGAAACCACTCGCGCTCGAGCGGGCCACCGGTGGCGTCGATGATCGTGGCGTTCAACTCCAGGCGCACGTCGGGTACGGCGAACAAGGTCAGTTGATCCACCGCCGACGCGATGCGCCGGTAGGTGTCGATGACGGGTCGCACCCGCGACAGGCGCTCGAACCCCACCAGCACGCGCGCATTCTTGGCGTGTCGATCCAGCAGCAGTTGCTCGTTCAATCGGCACCAATGCCGCATCGCGCGCACGCTGGCGTCGAACGTACCGGGGTTGACCGGCTCCAGCGCAACGTCGACGCGGCCGAGCTGTCGCAAGATCAGCCCCCGCTGCTGCGCGCTCGCAGTCACGAAGCGATGGAGCGAGAAACGCCGTGGCATGAGCCATAAGGTAGGCCTGCATCACGGGATCGAGCAATGCGGGCGGGGTTGCAGATGCTGACCCGCGAGGAAAGCCGCGAGGTAACGATCTCTGCCGATCGCTAAGACGCTTGGCGTTGGGCGAGCATGCCGAGCACGTAGGGGAAGCCGGTGGCGATCATGTCCATGTCTGGCGCGATGTGACCGGCGAGCCAGAACATCATCACCAGCGAGCGCTCGACGTG
>JACZCZ010188385.1_pt1 | contig 16066 bp, 11 predicted proteins | sample 8641811 | NCBI WGS metagenome assembly JACZCZ01 (sample SAMN15324610, study PRJNA640507) | soil metagenome | isolation source: intercropping peanut in the first line | place: China: Luxin town, Laibin City, Guangxi Province | collected 2019-07-25 | depth 10cm m | reverse complement strand
TCCTTGAGGTCGTCGCTGGCGTTCTTGAGCGCCATCACGAGCTTGTCGGTCTGGACTTCCTTCAACAGCATCTGCATGCCGCGGCTGTCGATGCGGAGCAGGTCCTCGAAGGTGAACATGGCGCCGCGCAAGCCGTCGGCGGTGCCCTGATCTTGTGCTGCCATCAGCTCGATCAGCTCTTCGCTCTGCTCCTGGCTCAGGCGCTTGAGGATGTCGGCTGCCACCGCGAGACCACCGGCCTTCGCCGCAGATGCATCTCCGAGCGCGGCCACTTCTGCCGCGAAGACCTGCTCGATGTCATCGATCACCTGGGTCGGGATCTCGTTGAGCTTGGCGATGCGCAAGAGCACGTCGGCGCGCAGCTCAGGCGATAGCAGCTTCACGATCTCGCTCGCCTTCACCGCATCGAACTGGGTCAAGATCACCGAGATGGTCTGGGGCTGTTCGTTCTCCAACATGCCCACGATCGCCTGCGCATCGAGACGCGAAAGCGCAGCCACCGGGCCTTTGGGTTGCTTGTCGGACCAGAGCTCCGCCGCGCGCCCTTCACCGAGCGCCTTGCCCGCGAGACGACGCAGGTAGGATCCGCTGCCTTGCAGACTCGCGGCGGCCGTTCCCTTGAGCTGTTCCAAGAACTCGATGTGCACCGCGTTGAGCTGATCTGGCGCGACCTCGGTCAGGTCGTTGCTCGCGGCACGGAGGCGACCCATGTGCTCGTCACTGAGCTTGGCAATGATACGCGTCGCGACGCCTTCTTCGAGGCTGACCAGGAAGATCATCGCTTTCTGTGCGCCGGTGAGGCGTCGGCCGCCCATGCGCGCGGGTGCAGCGGCAGGCGAGGGCGTGGCGTCGGTGCGTGCGAGCTCGGTCATGCGGCCTCCTGCAACCAGTTGCGGATGATGCGTGCGGCTTGATCCGGATCATTGGCGGCAACCTCGCCCACCAACCGTCGCAGCTCTTCGTTGTCGTTGGTCGGCTGCTGCTTGAAGCGCGCGACCACTTCCTGCGCGTTGCTCGCCTTCAACGCGGGCAGGGCCGCGGCTGCTGCTGCGGCAGGATCCCCCGAAGCCAACGCCCCGGCGGCATCGTTGCCCAACGGTAGCGCGTTGACGTTGACCGGAATTCCACCGGGCTGGCCCGACGAGAGCGTGAGCATCAGTGACTTCATCCGGCGGCGAATCACGAAGAACAGCACCAAGCCCGCGACGACGCCGAGGCCGATGCCGACGTACTTCAGGTAGTGCTCGTACGGCGCGATCAGGGCCGCGATCGGATCGTGCGGCGCCGCCGCTGCATTGATGTCCGGGAAGGGCACGCACTCGACGGTGACTTGATCACCGCGTGATTCCATCGCACCGACTGCGCTCGCGATCACGGCCTTGAGCTTGGCGAGCTCCGCCGCCGGCAGTGGCGTGAACTTGGGCTTGCCGCCCGCCTTCGCAGGCGCGGTCCACGTGCCATCGACGATGGTGGCGACGTGCAGGCGCGTGATGCGGCCGAGCGGCTCCACCGTGTGCTTGACGACCTTGCTGACCTCGAAGTTGCGCGTCTCGCTGTGGCGGCTCGTGCCGGCGGAGTTGCTGCCGGTCGTGTTCGAGACCGCACCCGGGAGATTGGACGGCGCACCCGGAATGCCAGCGGGCATCTGGGTGTCGGTGCTGCTGCGCTCGTCGGTGATCTGGAAGCTGCGCGCAGCGACGGTTTCAGGATCGAACTTTTCTTCGGTGCGTTCTTCGCGCGCGAAGTTCACGTCGGCATCGACGCGCACCACGCTCTTGCCGGGGCCGACCGCAATGTCCAGAAGCTCTTGGATCGCCCGTTCCTTCTGTTGCTCCAGGTCGCGCTTGAACTCGAGCGCGTTGCCAGCGTGACCCTCTTGATCTTGTCCGGCGTTCGAAAGGCGCGTGCCGTGGCTGTCGACCACGGTGACGTTGGCTGGCTCGAGCCCGCGTACGCTGGAGGCCACAAGGTGGACGATGCCCGCCACCTGCGGATCCTGCAGGCGAATGCCGGGCGCGAGCTTCAACGCCACCGACGCGCTGGCGCTCGTGCGGTCACGGGCGAACAACGTGCGGTTCTGCAGCACCAAGTGCACCCGCGCCGATTCGACGCCGGTGATGTGATTGATCGTACGGGCGAGCTCGCCTTCCAGCGCGCGGTGGTACTTCACCTGCTCGGAGAATTCGCTCTCGCCGAAGCGCTGTGAGTCGAAGATCTCGAAGCCAACGCCGCCACCGTTGGGCATGCCTTCGCCAGCCAGCATCAAGCGCGTTTCGTGCACCTTGTCGCCAGGCACCAAGATCGTGTGTCCGTCTGCGTCGATGCGGAAGGCGACGTTGCCTTCCTTCAAGCGCATCACGATGCGCGCGGCGTCGTCGTCGCTGAGGTTGCCGAACAGCACGTCGTAGGCCGGATCACCCTGCATCGCCGCGGCGAACGCCAAGGCCCCGACCACCGCAGCAGCGAGCACGGAGGCCGCCATGCGCTGCGCCGAGGTCAGCTTGGTCCAACGATCACGGGACTGGGTCCAAATGCGCTGCAGCGGTTCCACCCGTTACGCTCCCATCCGCGAGATTTCCTTGTAGGCCTCGATCACCTTGTTCCGAATGTTGGCGAACAGGTGCAGCGTGATGTCGGCCTTCTGCAGCTCGAGCATCGTGCTGTGGATGTCGTCGTTCCGGCCGGCGGCATACTCGGTCGCCATGTGCTCGGCGCTACGCTGGTTCTGGTCGACCTCGCCGACAAATTCCTTCAAGCGATCGGCGAAGCTGGGGCCTGTCGCTTCGGACGTCGACGAGATCCGCGGCACCGGTGCGGGCGTCGGCATCGCCGGCCGCTCGATGCGCGGGAGCACTGCTTCCAGAGGTTGACCAACGGGCATCGGCATCTATCAAGCTCCGATCGAGAGCGCGGACCGCGCCATGCCTTTGAGGGATTGGATCACGGTGACGCCGGCTTCGTAGGAGCGCGATGCGGTGATGAGGTTGACCATCTCCTCGACGACGTTGACGTTCGGCAGCGCGACGTAGCCGTTGGGATCCGCATCTGGGTGATCCGGGTCGTACATCATCTGCGGCGGCGAGTTGTCCTGCTGCACGCTCTGCACGTTCACCAGGTAGCTCGCGCGCGCGGCCGGTTGTCCGACCAAGTCTTTGAAGCGCGTCTCGACCGGCACTGCTTCGAACACCGGATCGAGCCGCTTGTACGGGCCACCTTCGGCGGTGCGCGTGGTGCGTGCGTTGGCCAGGTTGCTCGCCAGCGCGTTCATCCGAACGCGTTGTGCAGCGAGGCCCGATGAGGCCACTTCCATCGCTTGGAACAAGTTCATGACAACTACCTTCCTTGTCCGTCGGAAGCCGCGTAGCGCAGCGCTCCCAGTTGCAGGCTGACGATCTTCACCGCGCCCTCGTATCGAATGTCGTTGGCGGCGAGCTTCGACATCTCGCGCTCCAGGCTGACCGCGTTGCCATCCAGGCCGGGCTTCACTGAGCGCTCGGGCGACGCCACGACCATGTCCAGGCCGCCTTCGCTGCCCACCGGCATGTGACCTTGCTCGGTCGCGGCCATCCGCAGCGTGGCTTCGAAGCTGTTGCCGTCGTCGGCGCGCTGTAGCTCCAACGGTTGGAAGCCGGGCGTGTCGGTGTTGGCGACGTTCGACGACAGCACGTTGTGGCGCCGTGCATGGAAGTCGAGCGCGCGGTGCAGCAGGTCGACGGCGGAAAACATGGCGGGCATGCCGCCCTACTCAGCAATCGGTATGCCACCGACGTGCTCGCGAGATCACTCGGGTTTTCGGCATCGTCATTGTCAGCAACCAGACACCCGGTCGCCGATCCGCCAAGGCGATGACAGGTGTCAGCACGCGACGACGGCCCAGGCCCTCCCCCTACGACGCTACAAGATGAAGCGCGGACGGTGCTGCTTCTGCGTGAGGGGGAGGGCATGCCCCCGTGGTCGGGAATGTGGGTGCTCAGCGCCGATCAGGAGCGCAGCAGCGACTCGACTCGCCGGAGCTTGCCGTCGAGCAGTGACAGGCGATCGGTGATCTCGGCTTTCGCTGGCGTGATCCGGTCGGCAGGCGCATTGGCCAGCGCGTTGATGCAGTCGTTGATGACCTGCACGTCGTCGGGAACGGTCGCCAGCGTCGCGTGGGCTTCACGCTGCTTGTCTCCCGTCGCGCTGTTCGCTGAGGCCTGCAGATGATCCGCGCGCGCGTCGAGGCTGGCGAGCTCGTGACGCGCCTCATCGGCAAACGCACGCTCCTGCTCGGGTTGGTTCTGCTCCGCGGCGGCGATGTTCTGTCGATCGTCCATGCGCTCCTGCCGCTGTTCCTCGGCCACCTCGTTGCGTTCCTCCACGCGCGCTTGCGAGCTTTCACGCGCCGACTCGCGCGCGGCCTGTGGCGACGAGTGTGAGCAGGCGCCCATCAGCAGCGCCGAGAGCGAAAGCAATGTTGGGATGGAGACGACGTGGGTCATGGCACCTCTCCTTGGGTCACTGCGCGCCGCTTGCTATTCACGCCATGTGCCAACGGACAGATCGACGAATTGGCCTTGAAACGGGTCGCTTTCGCGAGATGCGCGCAGATCACGCGACACCGTCTTCGCCACGCTGTGGCGCCGCCGCTCAGTTCGGTGCGATCGAGATCACGGAACGACGTTGGCGCAGCTTCGCGATCTGTTCACGACTCTGTTCCAACGCCAGCTCCATCGACGCCAAGCGTTGTTCGATGCGTTGACGTTGCTGCTCTGCTTCCTTGCGCTGCTGCTCGTTGCGCTCCCTCGCACGCTCCAGCTGGCGCTCCGCCGTCTGTAATGTTTGTTGCGCCGCCATCAACTCCAACGTCGCGCGATCGCGTTCGGCGTTCAGCGCCTTGAGCTGGTCGTTGCGCTCGCGCGCTTGTTGCTCGCTGTGTGCGATGCGGTCTTCGAGCGCCGCGATCTGTCGGTGGGCATCCTCCAGGTGCGAAGCCAGTTGCTCTCGTGTGAGGCGGCTCTCGCTGTAGTCATGATGGAGACGGGCGATGTTCTCCTCCAGGACTTTGCGCCGCGCTTGTTGTGCTGTGAGGTCCGCGCGAATCGAATCGGCACGCTGACTTGCGCGGTTTGCGTCGGTTCGTGCCAACGCAGCCTGCGTCCGCTGCAGCGCGGCCTCTTGTGACAACGTGAAGACGATGAAGCCAAACAGGCTGAGCAGGGCAACGGCCGTCGGAAGAGCCCAGCGCAGCGTGGCCAGGCGCCGTGCCGTGCGCTCCTGAGGCAATGTCAAGAACGCGAGCTCCTCGCACAGCTCGGCGGCGGAGGGACGCGCATCAGGCGAGGTGCTCAACCAACGTTGGAATGGCTTGCGCAGGTCGCGCAATGAACGCGGTCGCGGCAAGGCTGGGGCGTGGACCGCCCGTTGCGCCACGAAGGCATCGACGCTCGTGATCGGCGTGTCGTAGGCAGCATCCGGATCGAGCGCATCGCGAAGGGTGAGCGCGAGCGAGAACACGTCCGCCTTGGGTCCGACCGGTGCCGGATCGGGCAGCCCCGCAAAGCGCGCCGCAACTTCTGGCGCCAAGTACGCAGGCGTCCCAGCCAGGATCACTTCCGCATCCTTCGCTGCAACACCGAGGTCGAGGAGAATGGGCAGCACACGTCCGGTGGTGCGTTCCGCGTTTGCGTCGTTCGGATCCAGATCGGCGAGGAAGATGTTGTCGGGCTTGATGTCCTGGTGCTGCACGCCAGCCCGATGCATCGTCGCGAGCGCCTGAGCCAATGGTGTGAAGATCGATCGCGCTTCCTCGCGGCTCAGCGCACCACGCTGCAGGCGTTGACCGAGCGTCTCACCCCGATAGAGCGGCATCACGAACCACAAATGTCCGCGATGCCAACCGTGATCCTTCAGCTGCACCACCGACGGATGGAATACGGATGCAATCAGGTGCAGCTCGCGCTGACCGCGCTGCGCCGAGGCATCGTCATGGTGCTCGGCGCGAATCATCTTCAATGCCACCACGTGTCCTTCCACATCGCGATCGTGGGCGCGGTACACGTCGGCAAACGCGCCAGCACCGAGCAACCCGTCGATCTCGTAGCGATGGGCGATCACATCACCCGGCTGGACGAGCTGCGGTGCGATGTTGCGTGGCGGGGTCGGCGTCAGGCGTGGGTCCAGCGAGAAGGCCTCCACCAAGACTCCGCGCGCGGTGCCGTCGTGGTTCTTTGGGCGCTTGCCCACCACTTGCTGCACCAGACGCAGCGCCTGCGCGCAATGTTGCCCCACCTGTGACAAATCGAGACCGAGCACGGACCCCACATCGCTCGGTGACAAGCCGCGCGCGAAGTGCAGCTCGGCGACTTCCGCGGTGAGCGACGGAACCAAGCTGCGCAGTCGCCGCAGCTTCGCGTCGTGATCGCGATCGCGGGCACGCCAGAAATGCACCGACCCCAAAGGCATCGGAGAGCTTTCGCGAGGCGTCCCCACCTCGGACCCCACCAACGTCCGCATCCGGCGATACAGATCGGCTGCGGCATGCGCGGTGGATTCGCCGACAGCCGTAGCTTCCACGCTGCCGCGCAAGCGTTCGAGTAGCTCGCCGGCGGTCGTCGCTCCGACGCGAATCGCGGCGTACTGGAACAGCCCGTGGTGGTGATGGTCGAGCGCGGTCTGCGACACCACTTGCTCGAGCGTTGCGTCGCTAGTGCGATGTTCCATCAGCGACCGCGCCGCGATGGCGAGCGCGCCGTCCTGCGTTCGGGGACGCGTTGCGAGGTTGTGTTGAGCCATGTCGCGGACCCTTGGCACTTTTCGTGCCTACTGCGCACGTGCATCGACTGCCATGTGTGCGCCTTCCACCGATCTCGTGAGCTGTCTTGTGTCGGTCTCGTTGAGCTTGGCTTCGACGAGCTGCACAGCGCGGCTGTTGCAACCCGCACCGTCGACCGCTGTCCAATCCGTAGCCGCTGCGCCGGTCGCAGTCGAGGTCGCGTCCTCCTCCGCATTTGTCGAACCGCCGATGCTGTTTCACGTGCTCGTCAACCGCGCCAAGTCCGGCATCGAAGGCGAAGACGGTCCGGCCACCGCCGAGCTTCCGGAGAGCTTGAGCGCGCTCGACTACGACACGTACCGCGCGATTCGCTTTCGCCCTGAGCGCACGTTGTGGCGCGGTGAGCCTGGACGCTTCGAGGTGCAGTTCTTTCACCCCGGTCTCTACTACCGCCAGTTGGTGGACGTGTTCGTGGCCGAGGGCGAACAGGTCTATCCGTTCCCATTCTCGACACAGCTTTTCGACTACGGCGCAGTGCCGCGGCCCGACAGCGGCGCGGGGCTTGGGTTCACCGGCCTGCGCATCCACACACCGCTCGAGCGCGCGGACTACCGCGACGAGGTGATCGTATTCCAAGGCGCGAGCTACTTTCGAGCGCGCGGGCGCGATCAAGTCTACGGGTTGTCGGCGCGTGGTCTGAGCATCGACATGGGTGGAGACAAGCCGGAGGAGTTCCCGCGCTTCAATCAGCTCTACCTGGTGCGGCCCGAAGCCGACGACCGCGCCATGTGGGTGATCGCGACGCTGGTGAGCGCGCGCGCTCGCGGTGTGTACGCATGTCTGATCTCTCCAGGCTTGCAGACGGTCGTCGATGTCATCGCCCGCGTGTGGATCACAGACACGGTGGATGCAACGGGCGTGGCGCCGCTGTCGAGCATGTATTGGTTTGGCGAAGAGGCGCCCGCATCGTTCGGTGATTTTCGTCCGGAGGTTCATGACTCCGACGGCATGGCTTTTCTGGGGGCTCAGGGCGAGCGTGTGTTTCGACCGCTGCGCAACCCACCGCGCAATACGCGCAGCATTCACCGCTTGGACTCACCGCGCGGGTTCGGCTTGGTGCAGCGCGATCGCGCCTTCGAGAGCTACCAAGACTTGGAAGCCCACTATCAAGATCGACCGAGCGCTTGGGTCGAACCGATCGGCGATTGGGGCAGCGGCGCGCTTCACCTGCTCGAGCTGCGGTCGGACGTGGAAGCCAACGACAACATTGCGCTGGCGTGGGTGCCCGATCAGATCCCGGTGGACGGTCTGCATCTGCGCTACCGCGTGCACTGGGGCGCCGCGGTCGAAGGCGCAGGCGCAACGGCGATGGTCAGCGCGACACGCATTGCACGCACCGAACAAGGTGCGCGCTTCATCGTCGATTTCGTCGGCGCCGCACCGAGCATCATCAGCGACGTCCAAGCCCAGATCGACGTGGTGGGTGGCCGCGTGATCGAACAACACGTGGAAGCCAACCCGCACGCCGACGCACGTCGCCTGAGCTTCGAGGTCACCTGCGATGCACCCGGAATCGACATGGAGCTGCGTGCATTCCTTCGCCAGGACACACGCGCCTTGAGCGAAACCTGGAGCTACCTATGGCAAGCGTGCCGCTGAAGCCGGATCGCCACGCGGCGCAACGTGCGGCCCCCAGCGCACGGATGACCGCCAGCGGTGTTCACGACATGCCCCTGACGGAGCAGGAGCACCGTCGCGCGGCTGCGCGGGTTCAGGAGTACCTGCGCATTCACGGCTTGACCGACCCATCGCAGCTCGAGGCGCTAGCCGACGAGATGGTGGAGGCAAACCGAGGCGCGCTCGACCTGGCTGCGGCGTCCATCGCCACCGCCCAAGAGCGTTGGTCGCGTTTCGTCGTCGACGTCTTCGGGACGACCGAAGAAGCGCTCGATCCGATCTGGCTGCGCGCGTTCATCGCCGGCCACCCGACGCTCGTCTTGGGGGATGTGGCCGCTGCACGAGCCGCGGCGAGGCGCTTCGGGGACGCCGGTCGTGGTGAGCTGCCACGCGACGCGCGTCTGATCGAACAGGAACTTTCTCCCTTGTACGGGCAGTCGTGGGTGAAGGGCCTGCTGCCGCCGTTGTTTCTGACGGTCGGCCTCAGCACGCTCTTGGCAGGGGCGCTCGCGATCGATGGACTGTCCGCAGTGGAGATGCTCTGGGCGCTGAGCTTTGGCGCCGTTTTCTTCTTGCCCGCGGTCGGTGCCACCACGGCGTTCTTGGGCTTCACCGGTGTGCACGAGCCCAAGCCCTCGGCGACGTCTGACGATCCGTTGCCGCGTAGCGCATTGATCATGCCGATCTTTCACGAGCACGCGGAGCACGTGTTTGCAGCGATCGCAGCAATGGCCGAGTCGTTGCAGCAGACCGAGGGGGGCGATTGTTTTGAGATCTTCGTGTTGAGCGACTCGCGCGATCCGCAGCTTGCAGCCGACGAGGAGCGCGCATTTCGTCGTGTCACAGCGCTCCAGGTTTCGACCATTCCGATCTACTACCGCCGTCGTGCGCACAACCATGCGCAGAAAGCTGGCAACGTCGCAGAGTTTCTCGAGCGCTTCGGCGGCCGCTACCGTTATGCGGTCGTGCTCGACGCCGACAGCGTGATGACCGGCCACACTTTGGTCGAGCTGGTGCGTCGCATCGATGCCGCGCCACGTGTCGCGTTGATCCAGGCCGCGCTTCAGATCCATGGGTCGCGGAGCGTGTTCGCGCGAACGCAGCAAGTCTTGGCAAGCGTGTGTGGCCCCTTGATGCAGCGAGGGCTCGCACGCTGGTCGGGCGCGCATGGCAACTACTACGGGCACAACGCGGTGCTTCGGGTGAGCGCGTTCATCGAGCACTGCGGGCTGCCTCAGCTGTCTGGTGCGCCGCCATTCGGAGGAAGCTTGTTGAGTCACGATTTCGTCGAGGCGGCGTTGCTCGCGCGTGCCGGCTGGGAGGTGAGGAGCGCGTGGGATCTGCGCGAGAGTTGGGAAGAAACGCCGCAGTCGCTCGATGATTCGATCGCGCGCGATCGCCGCTGGTGTCAGGGCAACCTGCAGCATCTGCGGATCGTTCTCGCCGCAGGGTTGCCCATGATGTCGCGCATTCACATGCTGCTCGGCGCGCTGGCCTATCTCACCGGTCCCGCGTTGCTCGTGTTCTTGACGCTTGGCGCGCTCGTGGCCGTGAGTGGGACCGGAGCTGTGCCGCCCGGCGTGAGCGCGATTCTGATCGGTGCCACGGTCGGCTGTCTCTCGTTGCCGCGCTTGCTCGCGCTGGTGGAGGTCGCGCGCGATGTGGACCGTCGTCGTGAGCACGGAGGCCTGTGGCGTCTGCTGCTCTCGATCTGCATCGAGCTGCTTGTCTCGGTCTGGACCGCACCGCTGCTCTTGCTCCACCACACGCACATCGTGCTCTCGATCATGTTCGGCCGAGCCGTGAAGTGGACCGCACAAGCACGCGGCGCACGAAGTCGTCGGCTCGCGCTCGCTCGCTTTGAGCTACCGAATACAGTCTTCGGCTTCGCTCTGCTTCTTTGCCTGCAAGCGTGGATGCCGACGCTCACGCTCTGGCTGGCGCCGCTCTGGTTGCCGTGCGCGCTTGCGATCCCGTGGGCGATTGCGATCTCGAGCCCCTGGCCGAACCGGATCGCCCGGCGGCTTGGGTTGCTCGTGACCGCATCCGACACCGAACCGCACCCGCTGATCGGACGCGCACGCGAGCTGCGCGCGATGACCATCAGCCATGCTGCGGCGCGCTTTCGTGATCTCGTCTTGGACCCGGTTTTACTTGCGACGCATCTCCGAAGATTGCCGGCGTCGCAGAGCAGTCATCCGGAGATCAACCAGGTGTACACACGCGCGCTGCGCCTCGGACCCGCTGCGCTCTCCGCTGCCGAACGCGCGCTCTTGGAGTCACACGCACCGACCCTGCGCCGCCTTCATCGCGAAGCGTGGCGTCGTTGGCCGATCGAATCGTGGGACCTCGCGCGCGCGCATCCGCAAACGCCAGACGCGATCGATTGATCGCCGGGCTCGACCGCGAAAGCGCTACGCGACCTTGGATTCGTTCTCGTCGCCCCAACCCTTCTTCTTCAGCTTCTCGACGAGGGTGGTGCGGTTCATCTGTAGGATCGTGGCAGCGCGGTTCTTGTTCCAACCGGTGCGCTCCAGGGCCTGGCGAATCAGCGCGTTCTCGAACTGCTCCACCGCATCGCGTAAATCGATGCCATCGGCAGGCAGCAGTGGCTCACCCATGTTGCCGGCGAGCGCGGTCCGACGGGCTTCGCGAATCTTTGGCGGTACGTCCTGCATCGTCAGCAGCCCGCTCGAACGCAAGAGCACCATGCGTTCCATCGTGTTTTCGAGCTGGCGCACGTTGCCGGGCCACTCGTAGTTGACGAGCGCGTCCATCGCTTCGGGATCGATGCCGCTGACGGTGCGCGATCGGCGTTGGTTGGTGCGCTCGATGAAGTGCTGCACCAAGAGCTGCACATCACCACGACGCTCACGTAGTGGCGGCAGGTGGATCGGAATCACGTTCAAGCGATAGAGCAGGTCCTCACGGAACTTGCCGGTTTCCGCCATCTCTTCCAGGTCCTTGTTGGTCGCGGCCACGACACGCACGTTGACGGTGTGACTGCGCGACTCGCCGAGCGGCGTGACCTCACGCTCTTGCAGCACGCGCAACAGCTTGGCTTGCAGCGCCAGCGGCATCTCTCCGATCTCGTCCAGGAAGATCGTGCCGCCGTCGGCTTGAGTGAAACGGCCCTGACGCGCCTGCAGGGCACCGGTAAAGGCGCCGCGGGCGTGACCGAACAGCTCGCTTTCGAGCAGGTTGTCTGGGATCGCGGCGCAGTTCACGGTGACAAACGGCTTGTTGCGGCGATCGCTGGCGTTGTGCAGCGCGCGCGCCACGAGCTCCTTGCCAGTGCCGGTTTCGCCGGACACGGACACGGTGCAGTCGGTGTCTGCCACGCTCTCGAGGATCGCGAACACCTGCAGCAACTCGGGGTGCGAGCCAAGGAAGCCGGGGGCGTACTTGTTGCGCCAGACATCGCGCGCGTCGCCGTCGCTTGAGGCCGTCGCGACCGCTTGCTGCACCGTCTGCAGGGTGCTGATGCGATCGAGCGAGGTGTCGAGCGCTTCGAGCGAGAAGGGCTTGAGCAGGAAGTCGGTGGCGCCGCGTTGGAGCGCGACGATCGCGTTGTCGATGGAATTGTCGCCCGTCATCATGATCACGCCGGGGCGCTGCTTGCGGCCGGCCATGTGGTCGACCAGCTCGAAGCCGAGGCCGTCGGGGAGGCTGACGTCCACCAGCATCGCGGAGATCTTGTCTCCCATCTGATCCAGCACCTCGAAGCCCTCTGCGCAGCTCGCGGCTTCCAGTACCTCCATGCCTCGGCGCGCCAAGTAGCGGCGCAGGGTGGAGCGAAGGGCGGCTTCGTCTTCGACGATCAAGATGGTGCGAGTCACGGGGCTACCTCCAGGCAGGGACGGGTGAACGCGCGTTTCGAGTCGCTCGGTCCAAGAACGAGCTATCGGACGATCCCCCTCCCAACTTTAGGGTGCGTCGCCAATTTTTTGGCGCGCTAGACGAGCACCACAGTAGCGCCTGGTTTTGCCTGTTCCAAGGAAGTGGCCGCCTTCTTCACGGCATTGTCGAAACTTTGTCCGGCTTCCCATGTGGTGATAGCGGCGACCGCGTGCGTCATGGTGGTGACGCTGGCGGCTTGAATCAGCGCAGCTCCCAGCTTGCGCATCGCCTCGACGTTGGCCTTGGTGGTGTCGCCCGCCCGGAGCACGAGCAGCTCGCCGGTGCGGCGACAGAAGGCCTCCAACTTGGGGTCGCGCGCCTCAGCGATCGCGGCGCTGATGTGCAGGGCACCGATCCGGGATCGGCGGCTGATCAGCATCAACGTGGTGGGCCGGCCGGTCTTGGCGTGATTCGTCAGGGCGAGGTCGAGCATGTCGCCGGTGCCGATGAGGCCGGGGGGCAGCAGGCTCGGGCTGGTGGTCGTGGGGGCTTGGACGGGCAGGGCGACGATGCTGACTTGGTCGCGCGCTTGTTCCAGAGAGCGGGTGTGGTCTTCGACTTCCTCGATCAGGCGGTGGGTGTGGGTCAACAGCACCTTGCGCAGGCGCTCGATGTCGAGCGGATCGTTCGCGGCTTCGATCTGCTCCTGAATCGACACCAAACGTGCGCGCGTGTGCGGGCCGTCCGCCGCCATCGTCACGAGGCTGGCTCCGATCTGCGACACCGTGAGCGCCAACAGCTCGCCGCGTTCGCGGATCCATCGCACCTCATCGGTCAAGGTCTCCATGTGCACGGCGATGCCGTCGCGCGCGCGCTCGATCGAGTCTTTCGCGACGGCGGTCAGACGATTGAGCGCGGGGACATGGGCATTGTCGTTCAGGGCCTTCACCAGCCCCTGGCCGCTTCCGATCCAGCCACGCACCACCTGGAGCGCGAGCTGGTTTTCGGCGCCGTCGGGGAGCTTGTCTCCGCCAAACCGCAGGGCCTTCAACTTGTCGATCAGGCTTTCGTAGTCGGCTCGCAGCATTGCGCGACTGAGCTCGACCGTAAGCAACGTGACCTGAGCCGCGATCCGGCGCTCGCTGCTGGTGAACGCCTCGGCCCGGACCAGCTGCTTCAGCAGGTGTCCAATCGCGTCCTTCAGCTCATCGATCGGTAACGTCGGATCGGCGCCGGACGCATCCGTTCCTCGGCCTCCGCCAAATCGCAGCATGCCTCCGTGGCTATCGGCCGGTCGGGGCAGACACTTGAGGGCGGTGCTTCGAATCGAGCCTAGTGGCCCAGGGCTTGCGCCGCTGCTTGCTGCTGGATCTGCTGCAGCACTTCGGGCGGCAATTGCACGCCCGGGGGCAAGCCTTGAATTTGCATGTTCGAGGGCATACCAGTCGGTGCGCTCGGTGGCGGGGTCGGTGCGGCTGCCGCCGGTTCGGTCGCAAAGGATGCGCTGTCGCGCAGCATGCGGCTCGCGATCGTGCTGCTGACCAGGAAGATCACCGGGTTGCCGTCGGCCTGGACGTAGTGGTTGTCGCCCACCGCGTTGCCGATCCGCAGCACCACCTGCTGCGTGCCGGCGTCACCGCCGGTTGTGATGGTGACGGCCCCGACGCCGGGTGTGACACCCGCTTGCTCGGCGGTGATGCCAGGCTCCGCGAAATCATTGGCGCGCAAGGACGACAGCACGCTGACGGCAGCCTGCACCTTGGCGCCGTCGAAGTTGGTGATCGCCTTCTCACCTGGCGCTTGCTTCCACGCGTCGCCCTCGTGGACGAACGTGAACGTGCCTCCGGCACCGACGAAGGCGACTTGCTTGGTGCTGCTCATGTCGAAGCTCACGATGCTGCGCTCGCGCCAGTCCTTCACTTCCTTCGCGAACGCATATCGGATCGACCCGCGCACGCTCGCGACCTTGTCGGAGGTGTGCTCGCGAACCATCGTGTTGCCGCTTGCGTACTTGCCGATCAGCAGATCGCACAGCGTCTTGTCGCCGGCCTTGGCCACCACACGCACGCCTGTCGCTTCGTCGACCTCGAGCCGCGCATGATTTTCTTTGCGCGTGGCCGCAACACCCGCGACCTCGAGCTCGTCGAGCTTCGCCAACGCCGACTCGATCGCGGTTGTGTCCGTGGTCGCCGAAAGAGGCTGCGTCAGCTGCCAGGTTTCGCCCTGCTTGGTCAGCAGGACAGTCGGCGTGCCTGGATTCGTGATCTCCAGGCTCGTCACCTTGGCCTTGTCGACCTTCGGCAACTTGACCGCATCGGTCGCGACATCGCCTTCTTCGGCGTACCGCACGCTCATCTTCCACGCCGCGAGGCCTGCGAGCACCACCAGCGCAATCCCAGAAACTGCCAGTCGATTGTTTGCCATCGTGTGCTCCGTCTACAGTTGAACGCTGGCTTTTTGCGCCTTGCGGAAACGCCATCGGGCCACGCCCAAGAGCGCAAACGCGAGCGGAATGCCCAGCATGTTGGCCCACTGGTAGCTGCTCTTCTTGCGCTTCCATTCTTCGATCGCCGCTTTGCCTTCTTCGATCGCGGCTTCTGCCTTGGCCTGGTCCCCGGCTTCTGCGGCTTCACGCACGGTGGCTTCGGCTTCCTTCACGTTCGACGGAATCTCGAGCGCTGGGTCCTCCACCGTCTTGGCGCGGATTGCGATCAGGTCGTTGTCTTGCGCCAACCAGTCGACCGCGTTGAGCGCGAGCGCAACGGCTCCGTTCATGCCTTGCATCCGATCGGGCGGCGGCAAGAACTGATCGTGAACGAAGTGGCTCGTTCCGATCACGAGCACATGGACGCTCTTCTCCGCGCGCTCCGGCGCTTTGATCGACGACGGCGCTTGTGGGGCATCGGACGAGCTGACGGCTGCCGCAAACGCCGACGGCAGCTTGCCCTCGAGCGCGATCGCCATCGTGCGCTGCGCGCGCGGACCGGTGTCCCAGCTTTCGCGTGGGTTGAGGTCGATCGACTCGCCAGTCATCAGCCAGGCACGCGGTGACGACTGCGCGATCACGGTGCGCTTGATCTGCGTGTCGATGCCGTCGACCAAGGTGAGGTTCGCGGCGTATGCCAAGCCGACCTGGCGCAGATTGAACAGGACGCTGTGCGCGCTTTGTTCCTCGGTGAACGCCACCACCGGCGCGGGCGGATAGGGCACGGGAATGCGGAAACCAAAGCGGGTCGGCATTTCCGCTCGACCACATTGCTCGTCGGCGACCAGCGCGCTCTCCACGCGCACGCCCCACTTTTCCAACAAACGGTTGACGCCGGTGTCGACCGCAACTGCCATCGGCGGCTTGCCTTGCTCCAACGCGATCTTGTGCGCGCCACCGAGCACAGCGAGCGATCCGCCGCGCATCACGAACTGGTCGATGTGACGCAGCTCCGTCTCCGACAGCGCGGTGCCGGGCGACACCACCAACAGCGCGCGCAGGTCCTTCGAGATCTCAGCGTTCGCGTCCACGTCCACGATGTCGTAGGTCGGCAGGTACTGCTTGAGCGTAGAGAGGCCCTCGGTCAGCGTCGGTCCCTCGTGGCCCGTGAGCAGGCCGATCTTCGTCTTCTCGCCGACCATCTGCTTGATCGTCTGCGTGATCGCGTACTCGAGACCCGCCGTGCCATCGACCTTGGCGATCGCCTTGCTATCGCCGAGGTAGTGGAACGACAAGCCACGGAAGCCTTCCTTCACGCTGAAGCTGTCATCTTCGATGCTCGGGTCCTGCACGCGCACCACGCCATCGCGCTC
>JACZCZ010358385.1_pt1 | contig 16096 bp, 7 predicted proteins | sample 8641811 | NCBI WGS metagenome assembly JACZCZ01 (sample SAMN15324610, study PRJNA640507) | soil metagenome | isolation source: intercropping peanut in the first line | place: China: Luxin town, Laibin City, Guangxi Province | collected 2019-07-25 | depth 10cm m | reverse complement strand
GTGATGTCCCCCTTCCCGCATCTTCGCGCCGACGTACAGGCGTTGTTGGTCGTGTTCCTGGTGACGATGCCGCTCTCGCTCGGCATCGCGCTCGCCTCGGGCGCGCCGATGATGGCCGGGATGATCTCGGCGGCCGTCGGCGGCATCGTCGTCGGCGCGGTCGCAGGTGTTCCGCTGCAAGTCAGCGGCCCTGCGGCTGGCCTCACGGTGATGGTCTACGGCCTGATCCAAACCTGGGGTTTTGGCGTGACGTGCGCGATCACGCTGTGCGCTGGCTTGCTCCAAATGACCTTCGGCTTCCTTCGCGTCGCGCGCGTGGCGTTGGCGATTTCGCCAGCCGTGATCCACGGCATGCTCGCTGGCATCGGCGTGCTGATCGTGTTGGCGCAGGTGCACGTCGTCCTCGGTGGCTCACCACAAACCAACGCGTTCAAGAACATCGCGGAGCTGCCCGGGCAGATCGCGGACTTGCACGGACCTGCCCTGCTGATCGGCGCGATCACGGTCGCGATCTTGGTCGCCTGTCAGCATCCAAAGCTGAAGCGCGTGCCCGGGCCGTTGGCGGCAGTGCTGCTCGCCTCCGTGATCGCAGAAGCCATCGGACACGACATGGCGCGCATCTCGATCGATGGCGACTTGTTCGACGCGGTATCGCTGCCGGTGTTGCCGAGCGGCAACTGGGACGCGTTCATCGGGTCGGTCGTGGCGATCACGTTGGTTGCCAGCGCCGAGTCACTCCTGTGCGCGGTGGCCACCGACAAGATGCACAGCGGTCCGCGCGGAAACTTGGATCGCGAGCTCGTCGGGCAAGGCCTCGGCAACGCCGTGTCCGGTTTGCTCGGCGGCCTTCCGGTGACCGGCGTCGTGGTTCGCTCCACCGCCAACATCGGCGCTGGTGCGCGAACGCAGCTCTCCGCCATCTTGCACGGCGTATGGATCGTGCTCGCGACTGTGGCGTTCGAGCCGCTCTTGCGTCGCATTCCATTGGCGGCGCTCGCGGGCCTGTTGATCTACGTCGGCGCGCGCCTGGTGAAGCCGCACGACATCAAGGAACTCTGGCACAAGAAGGAGCTGATCGTGTACGCCACCACGTTCTTGGGCGTGGTGTTCATCAACTTGTTGGCGGGCATCGGCATCGGCATTGCGGTCGCGATCGTGCGCCTGCTGTGGGGCTTCTCGAACGTAAAGGTCGAGATCGAGGAAGGCGAACGCACAGTGCGCGTGCGACTGAGCGGGCCATTGACGTTCGTTGGAGTGCCGCGCATCTCCGCCGCGCTCGGAAGCATCACGCAAGGCAAACAGGTCGAGCTAACGGTCGATGCCGGTCTGCTCGATCACGCCGCGTACGAGGCCATCGAAGGGTTCCGCGAGGCGTACGCGCGCACGGGCGGACAAGTGCGCATGGCGACGCGCCGCTCGAACCCACCGCTCCCACCACAAGAACACGAGCACGCCGCAGAATAGTGAATGAGGTGATCGCGGTGCGCGCCACATCCGCGAGTCTCGCGTGGGAGAGCCGTGGCTACGGCGTGGGTGCTGGTGCTGGTGTTGATGTCGCGGGCTCTTCAACCAGCCTCACCCTCGCAGGCGCCGCGGCGCCAAGCACTTCCACGCTGCGCGCCTTGACCGGTAGGTACACGTCCAGCTTGCCGAGGTACCAAGCCACGGCACCGGCGATCACGATCAGCATGAAGACGTAGAACAGCCACGGCCTGCGCTTCTCTTCGAACGGATCGGTCAAATCGCGCGTGGCGCCCTCGGGCAGGCGTGGGACCTGCGTGAGCGCCGCGCCGAATGCGACGTTGAGCTTGGCGTGCGAGTTGATCGCCCAGCCATTGGCGTCGAGCAACGGCGCGATGTTGCGCTGTCGCAGCTTCAGCCATGCAACCGCCATCGACGGACCGCTGATCACCAACATCACACCGAGCACACCGAGCGGCATCCAGAGACCGAGCCCGAAGAACGCCTGCATGATCGCGCCGAGCGCAGCGGTGAGACCGCCCACCGCGACACCGAATGCGGCCACCACGCCGATGTCGAGCTTGGTCGGCGGCTTGACCGCCTTGGGTGCGCCATCCACCGCGCTCTCCGTCGCCGTGACGACGTTGCCCATCTTCTTGTCCGACTCGGCCTCCGCGGCTGCAGCGCGCTTGGCAACAAAGGCTTCGATCGCGCGCAGCGCCTTCTTGTAAGGCGACCAGAACGCAGCGCGCACGCTGATCGGATGGTCGACGATCTTGGTAACCGTCGCGTCCCAATCCTTGCCGTCGCGGTCGTAGAACACACCGTTGCGACCAACCATCAGGTTGTCCGAATCGCCATTGGTGAGCGCCGCGACGATGGCTTGCTTCTCGCCCTTTGCGTTCTTGATGTCGCAATAGAGCAAGTAGCAGTTCGACAGCGGCGCGAGCGTTGCGTGCTTGGCGGGATCGAAGACGCGTAAGACGAGATCGCACTCGCGCTGATCGATGAACAAGCGACCGTACTGAAACGTTGCCTTCTCCTTGGATGCGTAGAACGTGCGGAACGCGACGAAGTTGTTGGCGAGCTTGAACAGGTCGCGATGGTAGTAGACGAGGCGTTCCACCTTATCGAGCAAGGTCGCCTTGGGGCGCTCCGCTTCGTCCTCCGCCACCAACGCCACCAGCTGACTGCGCAGCGCAGGATCGGACAACGCACGAGCGCGCGCCTCATCGAGCGCCGCTGCGGGAATCGCGGGCTTCCTTGCCAACCACGCGTCGTAGGCTGCCAGTCGCGTGTTGAGCGTGGCCCAATCGTCGGCGGTCAACGTCGTGCGCGCGCCAAGCACCGGTGTGACCGCGTGCGTCGACAAGGCGTCGAGTCGCGATGCCCACGCCGGATTCACACCGTCTTTCAACGGCAACGGCTTCCCGGCTTCGATGTGTGCCAGGGGGAAATGCTCGATCTCATCGCCATTGCCGCTGATGCTGGTCACGCCGATCGCCACGTACTCGGTCTGTTCGCGGTTCAAGGCGGTCAACGCGCGCGAGTCATAGGCAGCGATCTTCGTGCGTCCGAAATAGTCGTTCACCTTGGCGCGCACCGCCGCGAGCGCCGCATGGGCCACCGCTGTCGCGTCACCGAGCACACGTACGTCGGCACCCTTGCCCGCATCGAGCCACGCGACGTAGGCGTCCACGTCAGCGAAGAACGTTCTCAAGGTATCGACGGACGCGCCCTTCTCGCCGCTGCGATCCAACGGCGCGTTGCTGTTGGCGATCACATCCGAAAGCGCGAGCCTGGTCGCCTCGTCGCGCGCCGACGCCGCGGTCACAATGCCGTCACCGTTGAACGGTTGCTTGCCGAAGGCTTCGGTCGCACCCGCCACGTCGCTCACGAAAAGCTCCTTGGCATCGTTCCGACCCAAGGCGACCAGCAAGGCTTTGGCAGCCGCGATCAGCTCCTTGCCTTCGGGGTTCTTGTCGTCGATTGCGTCGATCGGAAGCGAGGCGCTGCCCTTGGTGATCGACTCGCTGTCGCGCAGCAACGACGTGATCCACTGCGCCGCGCTGATCAACTCCTGGGCGCGAACGCGGCCATCGTTGTCCACGTCGATCAACTTGAGCGTGCGCGCGTCGAGCCCGAGGCCTTCCACGGGACAGGCCAGCGCCACCCATAGCTTCTGATCAAGCTCGCCCAGCTTCGCGAGATCGGCCCCGCGTGTGATCTGCACCTGATCGACACCGCCCGCCCGAAAGAACCGCCACGCATGCGCCATCTGTGTCTCCCCTCGGTCCCAAGGACGGCAGCTTTAGCATTGAGACGCGGGTTGCATGTCGCCTTTTGATTTCGGCGCGTGTGGAGGTAAGACGCCGCCTCGGCGTGGGCGTGGGGTGATCGGATCGGTGGGCGATCCGCCCTGGCGTGCGCCTGGGGGACGCCATGGACAAACGCTCCTTGCTTGCGGTCGCGCTGCTGTCGTTGTGGACAGGCGCCTGCGGAAGTCACGCTGAGCCGGAAGGTGTGGCCGGGAGCGGAGGCCTCGCCGGAAGCGGCGGTGCCGGTGGAACGGCCAATGACGCGGGCCTCGGTGGTACCGGTGGAACCGCGGGGAGCGCAGGCGACAGCGGAACCGGCGGCACGGGTGGAACCGCCGGGGACGCAGGTGTCGGAGGCTCGGGGGGCGCGAGCGGCAGCGGTGGTTCAAGCGGCAGCGGCGGCACTGGCTTTCCGTCCGTCACCAGCGTCAGCGAGCCCGGACCATTCGCGACGCAGAATCCCAATGGCGTGGCCGAGGGTCCCAACTGCACGGTGCATCGTCCTGCCACGCTCGGAACCAACGGCCTCAAACACCCGGTGATCATCTGGGGCATGGGCACCGGCGGCTTCAACTTCTATCAACCGGCGTTCGACCTCTGGGCATCGCACGGCTTCATCGTCGCAGGTGGCTTGCTCGGCAACGGTCAAGGTTCGGGGCAGGAAATGCTCGGCTGTCTGACCTATGTCTGCGAACACTACGCGCCGAACGTCGACTGCCGCGCGGGCGCCACCGGTCACTCGCAAGGCGGCGGTGGCGCGATCATGACCGGGCAGGATCCGCGCGTGATCACCACCGCGCCGGTGCAGCCCTACATCCAACAGGGCTTTGGCGGTTACGACCAAGCATCGATCGACATGCAGATCGGTCCGATGCTCCTGTTGTCCGGAACGCTCGACAACATCGCCGTGCCCACCGTGAACCAACAGCCGGTGTTCGACATGACCAACGTGCCGGTGTTCTGGGCCAACCGCGTGGGTGAAGACCACGTCTCGGTCGGCACCGATGGCTTGATCAGCTATCGCGCGGAGATCCTCGCCTGGTTCCGCATCCATCTGATGGGAGACGACGACTGGCGCCCGATGTTTTACGGCCCCAGCTGCGAGCTCTGCAGCGACACCAGCCACTGGATCGTGCAAAGGAAGGGCATTCAGTAGCCGGTTACTCGCAGACGGGGCCGTTGCAGGTTCCGCCACACGCGAGCGTGGCGGTGTTGTTGAATGTCCCGGTCCAACCATTGGATTGCAGCGCGTTGCGAAGCGCGGTGCTCGCACAGACCGAGAGCGCTGCGTTGTTGTTGAACGTCAGATTGCCGGTCACGGTGGTGAGGCTCGCGCCAAGCGTCGACGTCAGTCCGCTGAGGTCCGTCAAGGCCGGGCTGTACTGAATCTGCAGGTAGCCACCGATGCTCTCCAGATTGGAGAGCGCGTCGATGTCGCTGAGCGTGTTGTTGTTGTTGAGGTGGAAGTACCCGCCAACCGTCTCAAGCCCTGACAGCCCGTTGAGCGTGCCTAGGTTGTCGTTGTTGTAGAAGTACAGGTACTGACCAACGCTGGTCAGCGCAGTCAGCGCGCTGATGTCGTTGAGGGCGGACATGCTGTAGAGCGTGAAGTGCCCGCCGATCGTCTCGAGCGCGGACAGCCCATTCAGAGTGCTCAGCATGTTGTTGCTCTGCAGGTACAGGTAGCCGCCGACCTCCACCAGTGACGTCAGCGCGCCGACGCTGCTGAGCGCGCCATTGTTGTAGATGTAGAAGTAGTCGCCGATGGTCGTGAGCATGGAGAGACCAGCCAAGGAGCTCAACATGGCGTTGCTCTGGAGGCTGAAGTAACCGCCGATGCTCGCCAGGCTCGACAACCCACTGATGCTCGTCAGCGCCGCGTTGGAGTTCAGCGTGAGGTTTCCGCCGATGGATTCGAGGTTGCTCAACGCGCTGATGTTGTTGAGCATCGTGTTGCTCGTGATGGTGAGGTTGCCGCCCACGCGCTCGAGGCTTCCGGTCCCCGTGAGGTTGGTGGCCGTTGAGCTTGTGATCGTCAAGTCGTCGACGATCTCCGTCGTGTTCGCGAGCACGCCGACGCGCGCGTTCGCTGTCACCGTGAAATCGTCGATGGTGCTGTCACCGAGGCCCGTGTAGACCGTGCTCTGGCCTGCCACGCCGCCGGGGCCTGACGTGCATGAGAACATCCCGCACGTTGCGCAGCCATTGTTGCAGCAACTGAGGTTCTCTGCGGTCCAACCGATACTCGCCAGATGCGAGGCGACAGCGTCGACCTCACACGTCGACAACAGAGGGTTGAGGCGGATCATCAGTCGGTTGCCGAGGAAGGTGAGCGAACGTGAGCGCAGGCCGGCGATGCTGTTGAGCAGAAGGTTGCCTTCGACACGCAGGCTGCCGCCGATGTAGCGCAGCTCGTCCATCGCGTTGAATTGGGTGAGCGACGGGTTGTGCATGATCGTGAAACCGTTGTTGACGGTCTGGAGAGAACCGAAGCCGCTGATCTGCGCGAGCATCGGATTGTCGTGGATGTTGAGGTTCGTGCCGACGGTGTTGAGCGCGCCAAACCCTGCGATGTTCATGAGCAGCGCGTTGCTGTGGATTTCGAGCCCGGCGCTCGCCGTCGTCATGCCCGCAAACCCAGTGATGCTCGCAAGCTTGGGATTGCCCTGGATCAAGATGTTGCCGTTGATCGCACCGATGTTGATCGACGTGAGATTGGTCAACTCTGGGTTGGTCGCGATGGTCAAGCTGCCAGTGACGTTCGTCAGCGCGTTGAGCCCGTTCAGGTTGGTCAGCACCGGCGCGCTGGTGACGTTGATGTTGCCCCTGACGACGCGCAGCGCGCTGAAGTTGCTCAGCGACGTGAGGTTGTTGTTGGCGGTGCCGATCGAGATTCCGCCGACCTCCTTCAACGCCGGGAAGGAGAGGATGGAAAGAACCGGATTGCTGTTCACCGTCAACGTGCCGCCGATGTGCGTCAGGCTGGCCAAGGCGGCGGTGCTCGACAGCGTGTTGGTGCCCGTACCGATGGTGAAGGCGCCCCCGACACGGAGCAATCCGGAGAGACCGTTGAGGTTGGTGACCATCGGTATGCCGGTGAGGGTCACGTAGCCGCCAACCGTTCGCAGTCCGGTCAACGCAACGTCCGTCAAGTTGGTCGCCGTGCCGCTGAAGTAGAGGTTCCCGCCAACAGCGATCAGCCCATTCAGCCCTGCAAGGCTGGTGAGGCTCGACGCGTAGTAGAAGTTCACGTAGCTGCCGACGCGGCGGATCGTCTCAAGCCCGGTCAGCGTGGTTGTGGTGCCACTGATCTGCAGGTAGCCGGTGATGTACGTGCACTGCTCGGCCACGAGGGTGGCAAGCGCGGCGGGGCTGTTCACGGTGCGATTTCCGCTGCAGATCTTCTCGACTACGCAGCTCGGTGCCTGGCCGACCACGTTCATACAGGTCTCGTTCATCGCGCAACCACCGTTGTTCGTGGCGCACTGATCGATCGGGGCACAGGACGGTGGCGAATTGGGGTTCGTATCGTCGCACTCGTAGAACATCGCGCTGCCGCAGCCGCCGTTGTTGGTGAGGCACTCGTCGATGTCCGCGCAGGTTGGCGGTGCGCCGGTGTTGTCGGTGCAGGTCGCGTACTGCGGGTCACCGCAGCCGCCATTGTTGATGGCGCACTCGTCGATGTCGGTGCACGTGATGCCGTCGCCCGCATAGCCGAAGGGGCACGTGCACGTTGGAGCGGCACCGCTGTTGTTGGTGCAGGTTGCGACGTTCGCGCAGCCGCCGTTGTTGGTCGCACAGGCGTCGATGCCACCGCAGGTTCGCGCAGCGCCGACGTTGTTGGTGCAGGCGAAGTACGCCGGGTCGCCGCAGCCGCCATTGTCGGTCAAGCACTCGTTGATGTCGGTGCAGGTCGTGCCGTCGCCCGTGTAGAACGCCGGGCACGCGCAGGAAGGGGCGGCGTCGACATTGTTGGTACACGTGGCAACAGACGCACACCCGCCGTTGTCAATGAGGCACTCGTTGATGTCGGCACATGTGGCGGGAGCGCCAATCTCGTTGGTGCAGGTCGTGTACTGAGGGTTGCCGCAGCCGCCATTGTTCGTCGCGCATTCGTCTGCGTCGGCGCAGATGCGCCCGTTGCCCGTGTAGTAGACCGGGCACGCGCACATCGCCGTGCCGTTGTTGTTGGTGCAAGTCGCCATCGGAGACGTGGAGCAGCCGCCATTGTTGGTCGCGCACACGTCGGTGGTCGAGACGCAGCCGGCCTCGCCGATGCCGCTGCCCGCGAAACCGTTGGGGCACGCGCAGGTACGCCCCCCTGTCTCGGGTGTGCAGGTCGCCATCGGCGTGGTGTCGCATCCGCCGTTGCGCCCCGTGTTGTCGTTGAGGTTGCAAGGATCGCTTGGATTCAGGCAGGTGAATCCAGCGGTCTCGTCCAAACAGATTTCGCTACCGGTGCAGGTATCGAGCTCGTTGATGCACTCGTTGATGGGCAGCGGCGTGCCCTCGGGTGGCGCTGTGGTGCAGCTGCTCGGCGCGTTCTCGTCCAGGATGTCATTGCAGTTGTTGTCGACCGCGTCGCAGACGTCGATTTGGCCCGGGTGGCGCGCCGCTTGGCCGTCGTCGCAGTCGGTGTTGAGCAGCGACGCATCTTCTACCGGGGTGCACGACATGGTCGGGCTGTCGTCGTTGGCAGCCCCAAAGCCGTCGCCGTCGACATCGGCGTACCACGGTACTTCGACGGTGTTGTTGTCGACCATGCCGTCGCAGTCGTTGTCGACGTTGTCGCAGAACTCGGGCTGCCCCTTTCGCTGCGCGATGCCATTGCCCGCCACACTGTCGTTGCAATCGCCGCCACAAAGGACTGTGCCCTCGTTGGTGTTGCAGCACGTGTTGTCGATCGAACCGTCGCCGTCGTCGTCCTTGTAGCCAATCGTCAGCGGATTGCAGTCGTTGTCGACGCCATCACAGGTCTCCATGTTGCCCGGGTAGCGAGTCGCGTCATCGTCGTCGCAGTCGTCGCCCAGGGGATCTCCGGCCGTATCCACGCACGCAACGTCGGCATGGCCGTCGTCATCGTTGTCGGGCCCGAAATGTTCGCACCGTCCCTCTGCCTCGCTGCAGACGTCCTCGGTGCAGGAGATGGCGTCGTCGCAATCCACTGGTGTACCGACAACGCATCCGTTGCCGTCGGCGTTTGCGTCGTTCGGATCGCAGGCCTCGTTGCCGTTGCAGAACAGCCCGTCATCGCACGACGCTGCGTTGGTACATGCGGGCGATCCGGCAGCGCCACCCGCGCCACCCGTGCCGCCCATTCCGCCGGCATCCGTTGCACCAGCGCCACTCGCCCCACCTCCATCACCACCGCCGCATGCCGCGAGGCCGACAACGAGAAGAAAGAGTGATCCACTCAGCGAGAAGCGTGCGCGCATCCAGGCCCCCAAGGACAAAAAGTCAAAGTCCGACGTTTCCCCGCATCGTCGAGTCGTGTCAACCGCGCCAACACAAAGAAGCGGCGCCGACAGGAGCCGACATTGGAGCACTCCGTATTTGCGCCCTGCTCCGCGAAGCGACGCACAGACGACGACTTCACGGCTGTGGGAACACGACCCACGACAAACAGACCCGTAAACGCATCAAAGCTCAGCTTGAGTGGCGGCTCAACGCGGTGTCAGCGAAACGCCAAAACCAAGCCGCGCCACGCGTTGGCCACGGGTAATGCCCACGTCGTTGCCGACGTAGCCGAGCGCGAAGACCTGAAAGGTGCATGTAGTGCTCGTCGTCCACACGCCGAGATGCAACGCAAGGTGACCCTCGCTGAGGACGCGATCCCGTTCGGCGATGGCCAACCCGTTGACACTGATGAACGGAACCAACGACGCAACAGCCCATCCCGGCGCCGCGAGCGTCATGTCGAGCTGTGCGCCCACTGACGTGTCGCCGGCAAAGTCTGTGCACCGCTCGCGATCGCGCGTGCATGACAAGAGGTAGAGCCAGAGCGTCGGGGCCAGCTCCAGCTGCAACGCCTCGAGCACCCAAGATGTGCCTGCTCCGATCGAGAGCGCGTTCTGCGTCAGGAAGCCCGACATCGAATAGGCATGTGCTGTTTCGTGATCGCTTTCGTGCGCCACGCCGCCGACGATTCGAATCCGGTGCGAGTCCCAACGCCAGCTGTAGCCGAGCGAGAGCGCCACCCGCGCGCGCCAGTACTGACTGGGTAGCGCTTGATCGGAGCCCGAAGGCTCGTGCAGCTCCACCAGCGGCGACAGCCTCAGCGCCCATCCCTGCTGCTCGGGGTCGCCCACCAACACCAAGCCTGCCCCAAGTTGCGCGCGCATCGCAGCGCGAAACATCAGACCAAACCGCGCGGCGTTCGGATCGGCGCTCACCACCGACTCGTCCATCTCCGATGTGGTCGATGTTTCCGCGGCCGCCATCGGCGCCAGCCAGCACAACGACAGCGCCAGAACGATGACGCGGACATTCACCTGAGGCGTTTACTGCAACGCGGGCAAGCCGCGGGCCGCACGATAGTAGTTGAGCATCGCTTCGGCACGGTGACGCTCCTGATAGTTGGCGCGATCGCGCGCGATCAAGTCGCGCCCGTACGCATCGATGTCGCCGCTGAGACCGATCGACGTCATGAACCCGGCGATCGATTCGCTCACGGTACCGATCGCGGTCTGATTGTTCGTCAGCGTGATGCCGCTGAAGCTCGCCGTGTCCGATGCGTTGTAGTTGAAGTCGCCCGACAGGTGATTGTCTTCAAAGCGTGTGTCGTGCACGCCGACGTTCTCGCCGGCACCCTGGGAGTTGCGCGCAATGAAATCGACCCCGATCGCGGTGGCGCCCTCTGGCCCCTGCACGATCACGTTGCGCAGCACGCTGCCTGCCGCTGTGTTGCCGAGAATCATGCCGCTGTTGGCGTTGAGCATCAGGTTGTCGTGCACGGTGGCTGTCACACCACCTTCGGTCGGCGTCACACCCCAGGCTTGGCCGGTGAGATGTGCGATGTCGTTGAACGCGGAGACGTTGCGCTCATACGCGCCACCGGCACGCTGCATGAAGCCTTCGGTGGTCTTGAGGATGATGTTGCCGCGCGCCACGACATGGCGTGCTTCCGCGGTGATGTACGCGGAGTGAGCGAACGTAGAGACTTCGGTCACGGTCGGCATGTCCGGATGTTGAATCCGATAGAAGACGTTCTCTTCCAACAGCAACCCTTGGGCGCCGCTCAACAACCCTGACCCGTGCGTACCATTGCCGCCTGGCGAAAAGATCTCGGTGAATATGCAGCGACGGATGCGCAGATCCTCCACGTCGGCGCCGCCGGAATAGCCGAAGCCATAGCCCTCGAGCTTGACGTTCTCCAACAGCAGATGACGCAAGGGTAAGCCGGATCCGCCGTACTCGACGGCAACGGTTTGCAAACCACCGACGCCAGGTGCAGCCGCAGGACGATCTTCGAGTCGCTCCTGGGCGATCAAGTGAATGTCCGTGATCGCAACGTGGGTAAGTGGCCGGCTCGCCTGATATCCGGGCGTCACCACGAGGCCGCTCCGGCTGTCGAGACGTGGACGCGGAAGCGCCTCGTCGCCGTAGGCACCGATCCGCATCCAGCCGGCGTCATCGGCGACGGGACCCGACTTGCTCCAGATGAGGTTGTCGATTCTCCACTGGCCGCCGCGCTCCAACATGACCCAGTCCGCTTCGCCGTCCCGCACTGCAGCGTAACCGCCCTGCAGCGTGGCCTTTGGCGCCTGCATCGTGCCTTCGTCGGCATCGTCTCCGCTGTCGCTCACGTAGATGACGCGTGCACCCGGCTGCATGTCGAAGGTGGTCCATCCGATCGTGACAGGGACACCACCACCCACGCCGCCCGTGCCACCGCTGCCGCCGTCTCCGCCACTGCCGCCGTCTCCGCCGGTGCCGCCGTCTCCGCCACTGCCGCCGTCTCCACCACTGCCGCCGTCTCCGCCACTGCCGCTGCCCGCCATGCCCGCGTCGTCGGCAGGTCGATGCTCTTCTTCACCTGCGCATGCCGCTACCAGCAGCACGCAAACGAGCCCCGCCGCGCGTGCACTGTGTTCAATACGTGCCATGAGACTTCCCCCCGACTCTGAGCTCGCGAGCTCGCCTACTCCTCCGCGTCGGGCGCGTTGACGTAGACCTCGCTGCCCTGGGCGCGGAACTCTTCCGCCTTCGCCTGCATCCCTGCTTCCGCACCTGCAATGTCGCGAACATCCTGCGTGAGCTTCATCGAACAGAAATGTGGACCGCACATCGAACAGAAGTGCGCCTTCTTCGCGGCGTCCGCAGGCAACGTCTGATCGTGGAACGCGCGCGCCGTTTCCGGATCGAGTGACAGATTGAACTGATCCTCCCAGCGAAACTCGAAGCGCGCCTTACTCAACGCGTCGTCGCGCTCTTGCGCACCAGGATGTCCCTTCGCCAAGTCGGCCGCGTGCGCTGCAATCTTGTAGGCAATCACACCGTCCTTCACGTCCTGCTTGTTCGGCAGACCGAGATGTTCCTTCGGTGTCACGTAACAGAGCATCGCGCACCCGAATGAGCCGATCATCGCAGCGCCGATCGCCGATGTGATGTGGTCGTAGCCAGGCGCGATGTCGGTCGTGAGCGGACCGAGCGTGTAAAACGGCGCCTCGTAGCAGTGCTGCAGTTGCAGCTCCATGTTCTCTTTGATCTTGTGCATCGGCACATGACCGGGCCCTTCGATCATCACCTGCACGTCGTGCTCCCACGCTGCCTTGGTCAGCTCGCCCAGCGTGCGTAGCTCGGCGAATTGCGCTTCGTCGTTGGCATCGGCGATCGATCCCGGACGCAAGCCATCGCCGAGCGAGAACGAGACGTCGTACTTCTTGAGCAAGCGACAGATGCGATCGAACTCGGTGTAGAGGAAATTTTCCTTGTGGTAGTGCAAGCACCACTTGGCCATGATCGATCCACCGCGCGACACGATGCCGGTCACACGTCGAGCCGTCAGCGGCACGTAACGAAGCAACACGCCAGCGTGCACGGTGAAGTAGTCAACGCCCTGCTCGCACTGCTCCTCCAACGTCTCGAGGTAGACGTCGATGTTGAGCTGCTCGACCTTGCCCTTCACCTTCTCGAGCGCTTGGTAGATCGGCACAGTTCCGATCGGCACCGCGGCGTTGCGCATGATCCATTCGCGCGTCTGGTGAATGTTGGGACCAGTCGACAGATCCATCACGGTGTCGGCGCCCCAGCGCGTGGACCATTGCAGCTTCTCGACCTCTTCTTCGATCGACGAGCTGACCGCGGAGTTGCCGATGTTGGCGTTGATCTTCACCAGAAAGTTGCGACCGATGATCATCGGCTCAAGCTCCGGATGCTTGATGTTGGCCGGGATGATCGCGCGGCCCTCAGCGATCTCCTTGCGTACGAACTCCGGCGTCACGCGTTCGCGAATGGCGACAAAGCGCATCTCCTCGGTGATCACACCGCGCCGCGCGTAGTGCATCTGGCTGACGTTTCCGTCACTCGTCTTGAGGCGCGCATCGATCCAGGACTGGCGACGCTTGGGCAACCCGTCACGCGGATGAAACCCCTGCGGTCCGGTCGTGTCGTAGACCTCTATCGGCGGCTCGCCGTTGGTCAGCTCGATCACGCGTGACGGGACCGCAAGGTCACCACGCTCGACTTTGGCGGAGCTAGGAAAGCTCTGCGCGAGCGGTGGGACGACAGCGATGTCGCGCGTCCCGGGTGCAGCGAGATCGAGCCCTCGCGTGCCTTTGGATGGGCGATGGCCCTCGTTTGACTGACTCATGCTGTTCCCTCCGCCGGCATGACCCGGATCAGGTTCGCTGCGCGAGCGTCGCTGCGCGCAACTTTGTGGGTATCTCTCAGGCGCGGCGAAAGTTGACGCGCCACCCCATAGCAGGCCGCGGACTATAGCAGCTGCTCCACACCCGTCAGGCAGTCGCTGTCGTCATCGACGCACTATTGTGTCGCGACGGCACGACCTGCACGATGGCGCGCTTATGCGCCTGAGTCTCGCGCGCCGCGACTGGACTGTCGGTTGGATCGCGACCACCGCTCTCATCCTCGCCGCGACCCTCAAGGCGGCCGAGCCCGCGCTGTTGGGAGAGTGGGTGTACGACGATCGTGCGCTGCCCGTGAGCTCGGCGCTCGACGCCATGGACGACGTGAGGGCTGCGTTCTCACGCAGTAGCGAGGATTACTTCGCCGCGCTGCGCGCTCCGGGATCGGCGGCTTCCCCGCCCGTGGCCACCGGCGTAACGTACCGCCCGCTGCCGATGGCGAGCCTGTCGGTGGTCAACGCTGCGCTCGGCCCCGAGCCACTCTTCCATCACATGTTGAGCGCGCTGTTCCACATCGGGTGCGTGCTCCTGCTTGCGCAACGCTTTCGTGTCGCCGGACGTCTCACGTGGCGCGGCTGGTTCGTCGTGACCGCGTTTGCTGCGCACCCGTGTCTCGTGGAGGCATGGGGTTGGATCAATGGTCGGTCCGATGCGATGGCGGGGCTCGCCTTGCTGGCATTGGACGCTTCACAGCGCCCGCGCGTGCTCAGCGGATGGCACTGGGCGCTCTGCGCGCTCTGCTTGAGCGCCGGCGTCTTGTGCAAGGAGACGTTCATTGTCGCAGCAGCGTTCGTCCTGTTGTCGACACAACTGCGCCGAGAGCGCGAGGGCGAAACGACTTCGCGCACCTGGTGGGCCAGCAGCGGCCTCTGGTTGGTCGCAACCGCCGGCATGCTCACCGCACGCCACTTCATCACACGCGGTGGCGCGGGTAGCACAGAGGTCGACGTGAGCGAAGCGTTCGCGAGCGTGCCCCGGCTGATGAGCCTGGCGTTGGAAGCGCTCGTCATTCCGCGTGCGCGATCGATGCGCTTGCTGTCCTGGGAGCTCGCGACGGAATGGTCGATGGTCCAAGTGGTCCTGAGCTGCGCGGCCGTCGTGGGCTTGGCGATGCTGGTGCGCGCGCGACGCTGGGCACAACTCGCGCTTCTGACGGGCGCCGGGGCGACGTTGCTGCCGGTGTTAATGATCGGCGGCGGTTTTTGGTTTGGCTTCGATCGCTATCTGTATATGCCGGCCATCCTGATTGCCCTCGCCTGCGTGCCGAGCCGCGTCGATGCGCTCGAAGCACGACCGACGTCGCGATGGATGGTGAGCCTCGCTTACGTGGGCCTCAGCGCGATCCTCTTGTTGGGGACGCGCACGGCGAGCGCTGTTTACGCGTCCCAGGAGGCCTTCGAGCGCTCGATGATCACGCTGCGTCCCGAAGATCCCAGTGGCTACCTGAACGGGTTCCGCGAAGCCGTGACGCGCGGCGAGCAAGCACGCGCGCGCGACCTGCTCGAGACCATGCCAGCGCGCATGTTGCCTCTCCCGCATGCCCATCGCGCCATGACCGCATGGCTTTCTCTAGGCGAACCCGAGCGCTCTGCGAGCGTCGCGTTGAATGCGCTACGCATGCATGATCCCGAGCCCCGCCTGTTGATTGGCTTGGCCAGGGCGCGTGCAGCACAGGGACGCTGGGACGAAGCATGCACGCTGCTCGAGCGTGCCTACGACGCGACACCGATCAAGCGCACCGCGATCGTCGCGACGCTCGAACGCACCCTCGATGAGCTCGCTCGAACGCAGATGCCCCCGAAAGTCAGCGCGCGACTGCAAGCGCTCGCCGCACGCATCCACGAAGCGCAGCAACTGTTGTAGCGGGCGTGAACGATTGCATCTCGGGTACGGCCTCCTCCTGCGTTTCGAGGGCAAGACACAGGAGCACCTGCGGAGACGAGGCGGTTGCCTACCAGGGCGGGATCACGCGGGTGTTGCGCCATCGGCGTTTGGGCGACGGTCTCGTCGAAACGGCGGCGGGCGCCATCGACGACTGCAACGGAGAGTTGAAACACGCACCCGGCCTTGCTGCATCACTTCGCTGATGCGCTCGCCATGCCGCGGAGTATCGTCCCGCCCCGATCACTGCATTTCGAGAACCGAGCGCCCCTGGCGCGCTTCATGCACAATGGGGAATTTTTCCATGCACCGCACATCCAACAGACGCCGGTCTCGCATCAGCCCGAGTTGTGTGCCGCACGTCCACACCCGCGTCGCCTACGCGTTTCGCCGTGCCGCCGCAGTTGTCCTCTACGCATTGCTGTGCGCCGTGCTGCATGCCTGCTCGCCATTCGCCGGATTCCACGCGCTCGACGTTGACGCTGCGTCCGATGCAGACATGGATGCAGGGCACGAAGGCATGGACGGCAGCGCGGACGGCGGTGGCATGGACGGCAGCGCGGACGGCGG